>Ga0207691_10005325_pt1 | contig 12422 bp, 8 predicted proteins | sample KBSM13metaG_FD_184327 | JGI IMG/M metagenome (GOLD analysis project Ga0207691, IMG submission 184327) | Miscanthus rhizosphere microbial communities from Kellogg Biological Station, Michigan, USA - KBS M1-3 metaG (SPAdes) (version 2) | ecosystem: Host-associated > Plants > Roots > Rhizosphere >...
CATGTCATCCATGGTGCGCGCCAGCTGGCCAATCTCGGCGGGTCCCGCCGTGGGAATGGACGTCGCGAAGTCTCCCTGCCCCAGCCGCATGGCCGCGTCGGTGAGCGCCTCCGTCGGCCGCGTCACGCGCCAGCCCAGCAGCCAGCCGGCAGCGATGGCCAGCACTGCGAACACGAATGCCGTGAGGATCAGGCGCCACACCAGCGCGCTCACCGTGCGATCGGTTTCCTGCGACGGCGCCCGCGTCTCGATGAGCGCGATGCCCTCGCCGTTCGCCGACATGATGGGGAAGCTCGACGCGTACAGGCCGAGCGAGTCGATGCGCTGCACGGCGAAGCGCCCGTCGGTGAGTGCCTGGGAGTGCAGCGACGTGAACTCATTGTCGGGCGTCGCGGCGTAGGCGCGGTAGTTGATGATCTGCACCGGCAGGCCCGAATGCACCGACAGCAGCTGCGCGAGGTCGCTGTCGAGCAGGTGCACCACCATGACGCTGAACGACGCGTACTGCGGTAGTTTGGCCGTGGCGCCGATGACCGAAAGCTGCGTACCGGTGGGAGCCGCCATGAAGCGCTCACCCTGCTCCGTGGCCACGGTGAAAATCTGGGTCCACGGAAGATCGGCGCGCGTCGCGGCCACCAGCTGTGCGCCATCGAAGACGGCGCAGGCGTCGAGTTCACTGGTCTCGCAGAAGCGGCGCAGGAAGTCGGTGACGCCTGCGCGTCCGGGTTCACCGATCAGGCGGCGCAGCGGCGGCCGCTCGGCCAGCACGCGCGCATAGGTCAGGGCGTCCTCCGCCATGCGCGTGATCTCGGCGCGTGAATTGGCGCCGGCCAGCTGCACGCGCGTCTTCTGCTGGCTGTCGGCCAGCCCGCGCAGCATGTCGATGGCGAAATAGGAGATCCCCGCGGCGACCAGCAGCACGATGGCCACGTTGCTGGCCGCCAGCCACCAACCTAGGCTGTTGCGCTTCATCGGCGACGGTACCCGGAGCGCTCCACCAGCGTCTTGATGATGAGCGTCACGACCGCGAGCATGGACAGCATCGACGCGACCGCGAAGGCGCCGACGAAGTTGTACTCGTTGTAGAGAATCTCGATCTGCAGAGGCATCGTGGTTGTTAGTCCGCGGATATTGCCGGAGACCACCGACACGGCGCCGAACTCGCCCATGGCTCGCGCGTTACAGAGTATGACGCCGTACACCAGTCCCCAGCGGATGCGCGGCAGCGTAACACGAAAGAACGTGAACCAGCCGCCCGCGCCGAGCGTGATGGCCGCCTCTTCCTCATCGTTGCCGAGCTGCTGCATCAGCGGGATCAACTCGCGCGCCACGTACGGGAAGGTCACGAACATCGTGGCCAGCACGATGCCGGGCAGTGCGTACACAATGTTGATCTCGTGCTCCTGCAGCCAGGCTCCGAACCAGCCGTTGAGACCGAACAGCAATACATAGATGAGTCCCGACACGATCGGCGACACGGCCAGCGGGAGGTCTATCAACGTGATCAGGATGCTCTTGCCGCGGAATTCGAACTTGGCGATACACCACGCGGCAGTGATGCCGAAGACGGTGTTGACCGGGACGACAATCGCGGCGGTGATCAGCGTGAGGCGGATCGCCGAGCGCGTATCCGGATCGCCGAAACTCGAGAAATAGGCCTGCCAGCCTTTCTCCAGCGCCGTGGCGAACACCGCCGCCAGCGGCGCCGCCAGCAGCGCGCCCAGGAAGAACAGCGACACGCTGATCAGCAGCCAGCGCACCATCGTCGAACCCAGGTTGGTATGGCCTGGCCGGCTGGCAAGTTCGGCGGCGAGTTCCGCGCTGGTTGAAGGGCCAGCCATCTAGGGCCGCCTTCGGTTCGGGCGTCTCATCGGGACACCATCATGCGTTTGCGACCCCACAACTGCAGCAGGTTGATGGCCAGCAGCATCACGAAGGAAATCGCCAGCATCACGCAACCGAGAGCGGCGGCGCCGACGTAGTCGAACTCTTCAAGCTTGATGAAGATGAGCAGCGGAGTGATCTCGGTTTTCATCGGCATGTTGCCGGCGATGAAAACGACCGAGCCGTATTCACCCACCGCGCGCGCGAACGCCAGCGTGAACCCGGTGAGCAGCGCCGGCAGCACGGTCGGGATGATGATGCGGCGGAACACGTAGAAGCGCCCCGCGCCGAGGGTTTCGGCGGCGTCCTCGAGATCGCGCTGCACCTCGGCAATTGCGGGCTGCACGGTGCGCACCACGAAGGGCATGCCGATCAGCGTCAATGCCACGGTGATGCCGATCCACGTGTACGCCACCTTGATGCCCATGGGCTCGAGGTATTGACCAATCCAGCCATTGCCGGCGAACACGGCGGTCAGTGCGATGCCCGACACCGCGGTCGGCAGCGCGAACGGCATGTCGATGATGGCGTCGACGAAATTGCGGCCGGGAAAGTCGTAGCGCACCAGGGTCCAGGCGAGCGCAAAGCCAAACACCATGTTGACGGCCGCCGAGAGCATGGCCGCGCCGAAAGAGAGGCGGTACGACGCCACCGCGCGCGGGCTGGTGATCACGTCGATGAAGCGTGAGAAGTCCATGCCCCCGGCCTTGAGCACCAGCGCGGCCAGGGGGATCAGCACGATGGCGCACAGGAAGAAAGTGGTGAATCCCAGCGTGATTCCGAATCCCGGAATGACGTTGGGCTCGCGCTGCCGTACTTTATTCATGAGCGGTCTTCATGCCGCGTACTCGGAGGCGCGCAGGCCCACATCAGGTTGCCGGAAGACGATCAGCACCGGCCAGCCCGGCTGCGCCGCGAGCAGATTGCGGTATGCCGCGACCGCCTGCGTGATGTCAGTGATGCCCAGCACCAGCATCTGGGCGGAGCCGGCCGAGAGATTGCGCGTGATTTCGCTCACCGCCTCGCCGATGGCGAGTTCGGTGCGCATCTCGAGGCCGTGTCGCTGCTGCGCTTCCACGCGCGCGTCGAGCAGCTTGCGCATCGGTGCGGCGCGGCCCGTGGCCGGCGTACCTTCCGGGACGATTCCGAGGTATACGGCCTCTGCCGAGACATGGCGAAGCAGGCTCGCCGACACTGCCAGGGTCGCGCGGCGCACGGCTTCGTCACCCCAGTGGATGTAGACCCGCGTCGGGCTCGGTGCATTTCGCGGCAGCACCAGCACTTCGGCCGCGCCATGCCGCAGCAGCCATTCCACCGTGGCCACGGCGTTGTCACCGCCCGCAATGGCGGCCACGCCTGCGAACGGCGCAGGACTTTCCTTGAGCCCGTCGATGGCGCGCACGCCCACGCGGGTCTTCATGCGCGTCGAGAGGCTTTCGAGCAGCGGCTCGCGGGCCAGCTCCTCGGCTTCTGCCTCGGTGGGAGCGCAGGCGAGGAAGCTCGAGATCGGCGTGGGGAGCACGTGCAGGCGACGCGCACCGAGCGCCACCTGGGCGCCAGCGCGCAGTGGCAGTTCACGCCGCTCGGGCTGCGTGCGCGTGATTTCCACGCGGGCTTCGGCCGGGCTGCCCGAACCCAGCAACTGCGCCGCGCAAGGTTCGTCGAGCAGGCGCACGCGCAGGCGTTCGAGTGCGCCCGTGAAGGCGATCTCCTCGACGGCACCTCGCGCGATGTAGTTCGAGGACAGTTGCTCGCGTGCCTCGGCGACTTCCACTTCCTCAGGACGCAGTACCGCCACCACTTCGTGTTCGCGTCCCGCGTACATGGGTTCTGAGGCCTCGGCAGTGACGGGCGTGGCGCCAAAACGAATGCCATCGGCACCCTGGCGCGCCAGCAGCAGGTTGGCGGCGCCGAGAAACGTGGCGACAAAGCGCGTCGCCGGTTGTGCATACAGGTCGTGCGGATGCCCGACTTCGAGCAGCCGGCCGTGATTCATTACTCCGATGGTGTCGGCCAGCGCGAACGCCTCTTCCTGGTCGTGCGTGACCAGCACCGTGGTGATCCCGAGCTCGCGCTGGACGGCGCGAATGGTACGGCGCAGTTCTTCACGGATCTTGGCGTCGAGCGCGCCGAACGGTTCATCGAGCAGCAACACCTGGGGCTTGTGTGCCAGCGCGCGTGCGACGGCCACGCGCTGCTGCTGCCCGCCGGAGAGCTGTCCCGGCAGACGCTCGTCGAGGCCTTCGAGCGCGACCAGCTTGAGCAATTCCTTGCGCCGCGCGACACGCTCGACGCGCTTCATGCGGCGGACCCGCAGCGCGAACTCGATGTTGTCGGCCACGGTCATGTGGCGAAACAGCGCGTAGTTCTGGAATACCAGCCCGACGCCGCGGTCGCGGGCCCTGACGTGGGTCACGTCGCGCCCGTGCAGTGAAATGCGGCCGTGATCAATGCCGGTGAGACCCGCGATGGCGCGCAATAGTGTGCTCTTGCCGCTGCCCGAGGGTCCCAGGAGCACGAAGAATTCGCCCTCTCCGACCTCTATCGATACGTCATTGACAACCGGTTGATCCTGGTACCGCTTGGTGACTTGGTCGAGGACAATGGACATGGCGGGCTGCGTGGCAAAACCGGGCGCCCATGCTATCAGCGCGGCGGTAGTAGCCCGAGTAACGGCATGGTTACAATCCGGTCACAATAGCGCGGAACTTATTGATCCGACTGACCGACTAACGAGTACGCTTTTAGTCCACAATCATTTGATCTTTGCACCGAAGCGAGATTTTCCGCATGGCCACTGAGAACGCACCCCTGACTCTCGACAAGATCGCCAGCGGGCGCCAGGAACGGCCCCACTGGGTCCTGGACGATGCGGTCTACAGCATCAGCGCACTGTTGCTCGCAGTGATCGTCATTCACAGCATCTGGACTCTCATCATCCGCCCGCGCGCCGAGGCCGTACTGTCCCAGCGCATCACGATCACCAACTCCAAGAACGTCAAGGCGCAAGTCATCCAGCTGCGCTCGGTGTACGTCATCCTCAAGGACCGCGAGCAGGAGATATGCGTCATCCTTTGCATGTGGTCGCTGCTGCTGCTCGGCCGCCAGGCCTGGCTTACGCAGAGGGATCGCAAACTGCTCGACAAGGACTACGTGCGCATCGGCGAAGCGCAGGTGGTATTGCCGGAAGATGCTCGTGTGTATTCGCGGCCGCTCGAGGCCTTGCCGCGCCAGGAACAGGATAGCTTCCTGCCGCGCCTGCTGATGGTGGCGTACAACCGCTTCGGCGCCACGCGCAGCGTGCAGGACGCCGCCGAAGCCGTGCGCGACGAATGTGATTTCGAAGCCGCGAGCATGGACACCAAGCTCTCGATGGTGAGATTCACGGCGTGGGCGATTCCCGCCGTGGGCTTCGTCGGCACGGTGCGCGGCATCGGCGCAGCGCTGCAGGAAGCGCAGGGCGCCATGGGCGGCGACATCTCGGGCGTGACCATGGGCCTCGGCATCACCTTCAATGCCACCCTCACCGCACTGTGCTCCTGCATCGTGGTGATGTTCTGGATGCACCAGCTGCAGCAATACCAGGACCGCCTTGTGCTCGACGGCCGCACCTACGTCGACCGTCAGCTGCTGCGCAAGATGCGCGTCGTGTCCAAGTAGTTGCCCGCGTTGCCGCGTCCCCGTGCGCGGGCGTTTCGCTTTCAGGACTTCATGCTTCATCGATTGCTGGCATTCCTGCTGGTCGGCCTGCTCGCTCTGCCCGCGGCCGCGCATCGATATGAACTCGGAACGCTGACCATCGGGCATCCCTGGTCGCGGCCCACTGCACCGGGCATGCCGATGGGCGTCGCCTACCTGACCATTACCAACAACGGCAAGGTGCCCGATGCGCTGGTGGCGGCCAGCACACCGGCTGCGGCCCATGTCGAGTTTCACGAGACCACGATCACCGATGGCATGGCGCGCATGCGCCCGCTGCAGGAAGTCGTCATCGCGCCCGGACAGTCAGTGAAGATCGAGCCCGGCGGCATTCATCTCATGCTGGTGGATCTGCGCTCGGAGCTGGTCACTGGCAAGCCGGTGCCCCTCACGCTCGAGTTTCGCGTTGCCGGCCGAATCACCGTCGAGCTCAGCATCGAAGCGCAGAATGGCATGTCGCCGCGGCTGTAGGACGGCGCCGCGTCTTCTAACTACCGAAGCGACCGAGTCCTGGCCGAAGCGCAGTTTTTGCCGGCCTGGCTGCAATAGTTGCCGCCGCTTGAAATCGGGGATCGCGAAACCGCTCCTGTCGGCCTGCGGCAACGGAGTTGTTGCCGCTTCGCATCGTGGCCCGCTCTTTGCAACTCATGGCATACAGAGGGTGGCGGCGGCAGGTCTCTTCATGCGATTTGCGTTTCGTCTTGCATTGCTCTGCGCATTGTGCGTCGGCGCGGTCGGCGCGCGTCCCATCACAATCGAGCCCTTGTCGAGTTTCGGCACCCCCGACCCGGTGTACGACGGCTTCGCGACCGACGTCGCGATCGACGGTGACTACGCCATCGTCACGGCCGGACGGACGGTCTTCGATCCCAGCGGTGATCCCTTCCTCAACGCGGATTTCCATACCGCGTTTCTGTTCCGGCGCAGCGGTACTCACTGGAACCTGGTGCGCCGTCTCAACGAGTACCAGGAAGATCCCAACTTCGAGATCCCGGTCGCGGTGGCCATGCAGAACGGTATCGCGGCCGTTCAAACTAATCGCACCGACATCTGGGAACTCACACCCACGGGCTGGATGCAATCACTCGCGAACCTCACGCTCGAGGCGCCAGGTCCATATCTGTCCATCGACGGCGGACGGTTCCTGAGCGGCGATGGCGGTGGGCCGTGGAGCGCTCGCGTCTATGAAAAAGATGCCACCAGCGTCTGGCGTACATCTGCGGTCCTGATCGGAAAGGTGCGCGCCGCCGGCAGCGACGATGAATTTCGCGGTGGCCCCGCAGATATCTCGGGCGCGTGGGCCGTGGTCCACCAGCTGGATGGCGAGGAGGATCCGGTTCCCGAATCCTTCATCTTTCACGATTACGGCGGCACCGCCGGCTGGAACCCGCTGCCTTATGGCAGCGCGCGGCCACCGGAGGGCGCCACGCTCTTCGGGCCGGAGGTCGCCATCCGCTGGCCGGATGTCTTCGTCGCAGGCGGAGATGAATCCGGTACCTACGTGTTCCGGGAGATTCCCGCGCAGGGTTTTCATCTCGCCACGCAAATCCAGGCGCTCGACAGTTTCATGGGCTCGGGACCTGCCCACGCGTTTGCGAAATCCACGGAGTTCCTGTTGCAGAACGCCTGGAGCCATGATCGCCAGGCCTTCGTGGTGAACGTGTTCCGCCGGCGTAGCGATCTGACCTACGAGCATGTCGCGGTGCTGGCCGCGAAGAATGGCGAGTCGCTGGGTAACTCGATTGCCATCAGCGGCCGGCGCGTGCTGGTCGGCAACAACGGCAATGGCCTGGTGCACTACTTCGAAATTCCCGCGACCGTAAGCGCGCCGGCGCGGATCGAGGATACGTTCGCGACCGGCAACGGCACCGGCTGGACGCCCAGTGCCGGCAGCCAGTTCTTCACCGCGCCACGCGGCAATACGCGTGTCTACCGGCAGCTCAACATGAATCTCGTGGCACGCGCCGTGCTCGATGCCAGTGATTTTCGCAGCCAGTCGATCGAGGCGGAGGTTCGCGCGATCAACTCCGTGGCGGGTGGTGGGGTGGGCCTCGCGACCCGTTACCAGGGTCCCGATAATTTCTACGACGTCATCCTGCGCAACACCGGACGCATCCAGTTGCGGCGCATGGCGGGCGGCACACTTCGGGTGCTCGCCTCGGCCCCGTTTGCGTACGCGCCCAATCGCTACTTCCGCGTACGACTCGAATCGGTGGGCACGCTGCATCGCGTATTCGTCGATGGCCGCCTGCTGCTCGACGTGGACAGCTCCGGTCCCACTCATGGTCGCGCCGCGCTGGTCACGGACCGGTCCCAGGGCGAGTTCGACAACGTGATCGTGAGCCCGACGCTGCACACCACCCTGTACGCCAATGACTTCGAGGACGGCTCGGCCGGACCCTGGACACACACGGGCACCGGTCTCTGGCAGCTTTGGACCGGATTGTCGACCGTGTACTACCAGAGCTCGATCGCCAGCGACGCGCGCGCCAGTATCGGCGTACCGACGAATGACCAGATCGTGCGCGTGCGCGCGCGCCTCAATACTTTCGCCAACCCCAGCGGCACGCAGGAGCGCTGGTTCGGACTCATGGCGCGACAAACCGATCCGCTGAATTACTACTACCTGTCGCTGCGCAGCTCCAACACGGTGTCGCTGCGAAAAGTGGTGAATGGCAGCATCTCGGTACTGGCCAGCGCGCCTTTCACCGTACGCCCCGCCACCTGGTACCAGCTCAGGCTGGATGCCATCGGCAATCACCTGCGCGTCTATGTCGACGGCAACCTGCTGCTCGAAGCCACGGATTCTTCCCATCCCACCGGCAATTCCGGCCCCGTGATGTTCAAGGCCGCCGTCGACTACGACGATTTTCTCGCCTATCAACCCTGACGTTCATCAATCGCTCGCGGCGGCGTGAGGTAACCATTCATGAGCTACGCGACGACTTCCCGGCGCATCCCCGTATTTGCCGCCCTGGCTGCCATCGCGTGCACCGCGGCGCTGGCAGGTCCACGGCCGCTGGCGATCCAGCCCGCGCAGGTCATCACCTCGCCCGCGCCGGCGACCTATCAGAACCTGGGCTACGACTCGCTGGCTGTCGACGGCGACTGGGCATTGATGACCGCCAACAGCCCTTCCGGTGTCGACTGGCAATACGACAACCAGGCGCTGCTTTACCGCTACGTGAATGGCCAGTGGATCTTCGATCGCCTGCTGGTGTCCGACCTGATTGGCAGCTACAACGACTACACCTGGCCTTTCGTCGCGATGTCGAACGGACTCGCCGCCGTCTCGTTCCACCCGCTGCACATGTACCGACGCAGCGGCGCGACCTGGACCGAGATCGCCCATCCTTTCACTGCCGGCAATGGCAGCCGGGAACGCATCGATGGCCCGTTGCAGTGGGATGGCTCCACGCTCGCAGCCCTGGTCGGGCGCTGCTGGTCGAACCCGGACTACTGGGGCGCGCTCTACGCCACTCACAACCCCGCCGACGACAGTTGGACCACGCCTGTCTACGTGTCCGCCAACGATCCTTGCAACCTCGCGCCTTCGCTGATCGCAAAGTCCGGCAACACGCTGGCGGTCTCCGGTTTCACGAACGATTTCGAACAGGAACCCGACCAGGTCCGCGTATTCCGCAACGGCGCCGGGGGGTGGCAGCAGGTCTTCAAGGTTCCTTCTTCTGGCGAAGGCGTGGCCGCGCGCGATCCGGAAGTCTTCGTCGCACAGTGGTACGACGAAGGCATCGAGGTGCATCGCAGCGACTCGACGCTGGGAGTCATCGACCGCCTGGTCACTCCCGACGCCGCGGCATCAATCTATCCGGCCGTGCGCATCGCGGTAACCGCCACGCACGTGTTCGCGATCAACAAGGGCCGCATTGACGTGTTCGGAAAGAATACCGACGGAAAATACGAGCACGTGGCCGCGCTGCTCGGCAACGACCATTGGTCTCCGGGCTGGACCCTGGCAGTGAACGGACGCCGCGTGCTGGTGCATGCCCACAGCACCGACAATTTCAGCAATACCGCCGTGCTCGCGTATGAGCTGCCAGTCGACCTGGCGACTCCGCCACTGCAGCAGCACACCTTCGAGTCCGGCAATGCCAATGGCTGGACGCCCACCGCCGGCAGCCAGTTCAGCGTCGTGCAGCAGTTTGGCAATCGCTTCTACCGGCAAACCAGTTTGGCCGGCGATGCGCGCGCAGTGCTCAATGACAGCGACTGGAACGATGCAACCATCACGGCAGACATCCGGCCCACCGGCTTCAATGGATCGGATCGCTGGGTGGGCCTCGCGACCCGTTACGCGAATGCCTCCAACTTCTACTACGTGACGCTGCGCAGCTCGGGAACCATACAGCTGCGGCGGGTGCTCAATGGCGCAATCACGACCCTCGCCACGCAACCGCTGGCCGTGACCGCCGGCAAGAAATACCGCGTGACGCTGCAGACCGTGGGCGCGACACAGCAGGTCTACCTCGATGGCCGGCAGGTGCTCTCGGCCAGGGACGCGGCGCTGCAGCGCGGCCGTGTCGCGCTGGCCAGTTTCCGCGCGAGCGTGGATTTCGACAACGTCATCGTACAACCCTCGCTGAGGTTCACCATCTATGACTTTGACAGCGCCAATTGTTCCATCTATGACGGTCCGGAGTGGACGCTGACCGGCCCGGGTAGTTGGACTTGCGATTCCAAGGGCACCACCACCCGCTACCTCATCCAGAGCTCGGTGGCGGGCGACGCGCGCGCCATTTCGGGCACGGCCACCGACGACCAGGTGACGCAGGCGCGAGCGCGCGCCACGGCCTTTGCGGCGCCGAGCGGCAGCCAGGAGCGCTGGTTCGGCCTGGCGACGCGCTACCGGGATCCGGCCAACTTCTACTACCTGTCGGTGCGCAGTTCGAACCAGGTATCGCTGCGCAGGGTAGTCAATGGATCGATCACGGTGTTGGGCAGCACTGCGCTCAACGTCGCGCCGGGCACCTGGTACCGGCTCAGGCTCGAGGCGGTGGGCGCCGAGTTGCGCGCCTACGTCAACGACAACCTGGTCCTGCAAGCACGTGACACTGTCCTGCCTACGGGCAAGTCAGGCGCCGTGACCTTCAAGACGGCGGCCGAGTACACCGGGTTCAGAACGTATCAGCCCTGAAGGACTGATTCACTCCGGCATCGTCTGCCCGCGCGTCTCGACGACCCAGCGCATGAAGAACAGCGCGATCAGTGGCACGGCCGCGATCATGAGGTGCGTGCGCAGGAAGATGCCCGGATCGCCCTTGCCGGCCGCGGTGATGGCGCCCACGGCGAACACGCCACCGGCCGCGACCACGCGCCCGATGTTGTAGCAGAAGCCGGCGCCGGTGGACCGCAGGCGGGTCGGGAACAGCTCGGGTAGATAGAAGGTGAAGCTGCCAAACACGCCGAAGATGGCCAGGCCGATGAGGAAGTACAGGTAGAGCCGCGTCTCGGACGGGATGTCGAGGCCAAAAGTCGCAAACAAGGCCGCGGACGAGGCGACGAAGTACACCTTGTACATCGTCCGCCGCCCGAAGATCTTCGCGAACGGAATCGTCAACAGCGTGCCGAACAGGCCACCCAGGTTGAAAGCGTTGGTCGCGGTCCTGATCCACGCCTGCTTGAGTGCGGCCGTGGCCGCCGGATCGAGCGCCTGCGTCACGGCTTCCGCGCCCGCGAGCGTGTTGGCCACCGCCTGGATGAACACATTGCAGCTCCACCAGGTGATGAGGGCCGTCAGTGTCACGATCAGCGCGCTGCGGGTACGCGGCAGCAATTCGGGCGTGAATATCTCGCGCAGCCGGGCCGGCGCGGCTGAGGCCGCCACGGCTTTCCAGCGTTCGGGTTCCTTGACGAACAGCCGCACCAGGAAGGCCGCGGCCGCGGGCAGCAGGCCGAACAACAGCACGTAGCGCCAGGATGTCGCCGGATCGTGCGCGAACCAGCCGCCGGCCACTTCGGCGTTGATGAAGGTGGCGAGGAACAGGCCAAACGGCGCCGAGGTGTACAGCAACGCGCCGGCTTCGACGCGCGATTCCTCCGGGACGACCTCCGCGACCATGGCCGAACCCGCCGCCCATTCACCACCGATGCCGAGGCTGGCGATGATCCGGCAGGCGATGAGCTGCCAGATATCCGTCACGAAGGCACAGGACGCCGTGCCGACGGCGTACATCAGCATGGTGATCAGCAACACCCGCTTGCGGCCGAAGCGGTCGGCAATCGGCCCGAACACCACACCACCAGCCGCCCAACCCAGTAGAAAGATGGAGTTGAGGATGCCGGTCCAGTAGGGCAACGCGGCGCGTGCCGCCTCGCCGCCGATTGGGACCCCTAACAACGTCGGCACCGCGTTGGGCGCGACATAGTTGAACAGCAGCCCGTCGAAAACGTCGAATCCCCAGCCCAGCCAGGCGGCGAAGAACACGGTCCATTGATAGCGCGTCAGTCGGATCATGGCGCGCGAGTGTAAATGGGGACACTCCCCATTTCCTAGCAATTGGGGCCGCACCTGAAGGAGGTTCGCACTCAGGTAACGGTGTTTCTCGGCGATTCGCCGTCATACGCCGCAGGCTTTCCAACGCAAGCAAGTCTAGCGTAGCGACATGCCACGCCCACCGCGACTGCTGTTTCCAGGCCAGTACTACCACGTGCTGAATCGCGCGAATCGCGGGACCGATGTATTTCACTGTGCTGGCGACTACCAGGCGTTCATTCAACTGATGCTGCGCGCACAGGAGATTGTCGAAGTACCGATGGTCGCCGCCTGTCTCATGCCCAACCACGTCCACCTGGTACTGAGACCGCGCCTTGGAGACGATATC
>Ga0207691_10005327_pt1 | contig 12420 bp, 9 predicted proteins | sample KBSM13metaG_FD_184327 | JGI IMG/M metagenome (GOLD analysis project Ga0207691, IMG submission 184327) | Miscanthus rhizosphere microbial communities from Kellogg Biological Station, Michigan, USA - KBS M1-3 metaG (SPAdes) (version 2) | ecosystem: Host-associated > Plants > Roots > Rhizosphere >...
TCGCCCCGCCCTTCCGACCGCGCCTGGGCGGCGCGTGTCGCGGGCGAGGCCGCTCCGCGCGAAGCGGCGGCGCTCCTCGGGTCGCTGCTCGCCGATCCAAGCCCGCTCGTGCGGCGGGCCGCCCTCGCCGCGGCGGGACGCGCGCGCGACGCCCGGTCGTGGCCGTTCGTCGTGGAGGCGCTGGGTGATCGCCGCCTCCGGGGCGCGGCCGCGGCCGCCCTCGTGCTCGGTGGGCCGGACGTCGTGGACGTGGTCGCGCCTTGTCTCGGCGCCGCCGCGGCGGCTTCGGTCGCCCGCGAGGCGGCGTGGGTGCTGGGCCGGATCGGCGGTACGCGCGCTCAGCAGGTCCTGCGGTCGCACCTCGACTATCCCGACCAGATCGTCCGCCTCGAGGTGCTCGAATCGCTGCGCCTCACCCGCTACGCGCCGCCGTCCGATTCCGAGGAGGCGGCGCTCGTCCGGCGGCGGCTCGACGCGGAGCTGGACGACGCGGCCTGGACGGTCGGGGTCCTCCGCGACCTGCCCCCGGAGCCATCCCTTGCCGTCCTGCGTGCGGCCCTCTTCCGCGAGCTGGCCCGCAGCCGACAAGCGATCCTGCTCCTGCTGTCCTTCCTGCACGACTCCGTCGCGATCCTGCGCGCACGCGAGGGACTGGCGCATGCCTCGAAGGAGAAGCGCGCGTACGCTCTGGAGGTCCTGGACGTCACGGTCGCGGCCGAGCTCAAGCCGCGCGTGCTCGCGCTGCTGGAGGATGCGGGGGCCGATGTCGCGGGAGAGGGCGGGGCACCGGAAGGCAAGACGACGGGGGAGCGGGTGCGTGAAGTCGCGCTTCGGCCGCGGGCGCTGCTCTCGACCTGGACGACCGCGTGCGCGCTCCATGCGGCCGCGTATCTGGGAGGCGACGGGTGGAACGGCGTCCTGGACGCCGCGGCCGAAGACGCGAGCGCGCTCGTGCGGGAGACGGCGGCCTGGGCGCGGGCGCGGCTACGAGACGGGCTCGACACCGGAGGAGGCGGGCGGATGCTGACGATCGAGAGGGTCATCTGTCTCAAGGCGGTGCCCATGTTCGCGGAGGTTTCGGAGGAGATCCTGGCCGACGTGGCCGAGCTCCTGGGCGAGGTGGACTACGCGAAGGGCCAGGTCGTCTTCGAGAAGGGGGCGGAGGGGGACAGCCTCTACGTCGTCATCTCCGGCCGCGTGCGCGTCTACGACGGCGCGCGGACGATCGTCGAGCTCGGGCCGAAGGAGATCTTCGGCGAGCTCGCCCTGCTCGATCCCGAGCCGCGCCTGGCTTCCATCGCCGCCGTCGAGGACACCCGCCTCTTCCGGCTGGACCGCGAGTCGTTCACGGAGCTGATGGCGGGGAACATCGAGGTGGTGCGCGGCGTCCTGCACGTGTTGTGTGAGCGCTTGCGCGCGCACGGGAGATACCCGGGCGATCGCGCGACGCTGGACAGGGGGGGACGTTGAGGATAGAAAGCAGCACGCCCGCGCCAACACCAGGAGGTCCGATGCCATCCGCGCCACGGTGCGCTCGTGTCGCCCTTGGGGTGATTCTCGTCGCGGTCCTGGCCGTGGCGCGCGTCTCCGCCGCTGACGAGGCCCAGGACAAGCCCCAGCCGGCGCCGTCCCCCAGCCCCTCGCCTGGCCCGTCACCCAGCCCGTCCCCCGCCCCTGCCCTCATCGGCCGCGGCGGGTCGGGACACGTCCTCTGGGAAGGCGAGAGCGGCAGCGTCGCCCTCCTCAACCGCGTGCAGGTCCGTTGGACGGACGAGATGCCGGACGATCGCCTCCAGCTCCCGGGGACAGAGGGCCCCGGATCGTCGAAGGGAAGCTTCCGCATCCGCCGCGCCAAGACGGAGCTGACGGGATGGGTCTGGCGCCGCGAGCTCACCTACGAGCTGCAGCTCAGCTGGGCCGGAGCAGAGCCGGGCACCAGCACCACGAGCCCGCTCGAAGACTTCATCCTCAACTGGGACGCCAGCAAGAACCAGCGGTTCCAGATCGCGGTCGGCCAGTTCAAGGTGCCGCTGGGACGGCAGGAGATGACCTCCTCCAACCGGCTGGAGTTCGCGGATCGCGACCTCCTCTCCGGCGAGTTCTCGCGCGGCCGTGACGTCGGAGTTCAGCTCTGGGGCCTGCTGGGCAAGGGGAAGGTGGAATACCGCGCGGGCCTCTTCAACGGCAACCCCGCCGCCCGGCCCGAGAACGACAACGACAAGTACCAGTTCAACGCCCGGCTGATGTTCCAGCCCTTCGGCGACGTGCGCTATTCCGAGAGCGACTTCGAGTCCCGTGACGGCAAGCCGCTGCTGGCGGTGGCCGGCGAATACGAGCGCAACAACCAGCACGGCTCCACGAACATCGACGACCTCGACACGCGCATCTTCGGCCTCGACGCCGTGTTCAAGTACAACGGCCTCTTCCTCTTCGCGGAATACTTCGCGAGGCATCGGACGCCCGAGACCTCGCCCGCGTTCGACTCCAACGGCTTCCATGCCCAGGCGGGTTATTTCCTGATTCGCGACCGCCTCGAGGTTGCGGCCCGCTGGGCCGGGTACGATCCCTCGGACCTCATCCCCGACAACGATCGCAAGGAGGTCGGAGGCGTCGTCAATTACTATTTCAACCGGCACAACCTGAAGCTCCAGGCCGATTTCCGGCAGATCGACGACGATGGCCGCGAGACGAAGAACCAGGAGCTCCGCGTGCAGGCCCAGGTCGTGTTCTAGGAGATTCGAATGCCCAGGTGGCCGGTGGCGGCGTTCGTGGCGTGCGCACTCGCAGGCGGAAGCGTTCAGGCCGCCGACGTGGGCGCGAATGTCGTGGAAGCGTTGCGCGAGCGTCCGCGCGTGCGCGTGATCGTCGCCCTCCGGGAGCCCAGCGCCCCCGTAACCAACCTGAGCCTGCGCAACGGCGAGGTCCAGGCCGTCCAGGGGCGGGTGCTCGACCGTCTCGCGGCCAGCGACTTCATCCTCACCCATCGCTGGGAGTCGCTCAACGCCTTCGCGGGAGAGGTCACGCTGGCGGGCCTGCGCGCGTTGATGGCGGATCCCGACGTGCTGATGGTGGACGAGGACCCGATCGCCTACATGGACCTCGCGGAGACGGCCGCCCTCATCCACGTCGACCAGGTGCGGGGCGCGGGCACGACGGGCAAGGGTGTGGTCGTGGCCGTGCTCGACACGGGTGTGGACACCCACCACCCGGACATCCGCGACGGCCTGGCCGCCGAGCAGTGCTTCTGCACTTCGGCCAGCGGCGCCGGCTGCTGCCCGAACGGCACGGCCGAGCAATCGGGCGCGGGCGCGGCCGAAGACGACAACGGGCACGGCACCAACGTCACCGGCATCATCACTTCGGACGGCCGCGTGGCACCCCCCGGCATCGCGCCCGATTCGATGGTGGTGGCGCTCAAGGTCCTGGATCGGACGGGCGCGGGCACCAGCGCCGGCATCCTCTCGGGCCTCGACTTCATCATCAACAAGCACCCCGAGGTGAAGGTCGTGAACCTCAGCCTCGGCCTGGGCAACCTGTTCCCGGGCGCGTGCGACTCCGCGGCGTCCTTCACCACTGCGTTTGCATCTGCCGTCAACACGCTGCGGGGCCGGGGCGCGGCCTTCTTCGCCTCCACCGGGAACAACGGATCCAGCTCGCAGATCGCGGTGCCCGCCTGCATCGGCAACGCGATCGCCGTGGGCGCGGTCTACAAGGGCGACGTGGGCACGATCAGCTTCGGCTGCACGGACGCCACTACCGCCGCCGACCGCGTCGCCTGCTTCTCGAACAGCGACAGCCAGGTCGATGTCCTCGCGCCCGGCGCTCCCGTGACCTCGGCCGGGATCGGCGGGGGCGTGTCCACGTTCGTGGGGACGTCCCAGGCCTGCCCGGTCGCGGCCGGCGTCGCCGCCCTGATCCTCTCCGCCCACCCCGGCCTCAGCCCGGATGCCGTGGAAGCGGCCATGAAGAACACGGGCGTGACCGTCACCGACCCCAAGAACGGGCTCAGCTTCCGCCGCATCGACGCCAAGGCCGCCGTCGACTCCGTCCGCTAGACTCCACTCGAACCAGCCCTGTAGCCCTATTCCGACGACCGGGTACAATGCCGCGCATGAAAAAGCTAGCGTGGATCCTCCTGGTCGGTCCGTGGCTGCTGGCCGGCGAAGCGCAGGCGGCGCCAACGGTGATCACGACGTGTCAGGCCATCACTCAGCCCGGCGCCTATGTGCTGGGTAACAACCTGTCGGCCACCGGCAACTGCATCCGCCTCAAGGCCGACGGCGTCACCCTGAACCTCAACGGCTTCCAGATCGTGGGCAACGGGTCGGGGACGGGGATCAAGTTCGCGGCCGAGTGCGGCTGCGCCGGCCGCCAGATCGTCATCCAGCACGGCCTGATCATCGGCTTCGCGCGCGCGATCGATCTGGAAGTCCTCGGCGGCGGGCCCACGACCTACGTGCTCGAGGACCTGCGCATCTCCGACAACGCCGAGTTCGGCGCGCGGCTGGAGGGCGAGTCGATGGTCCGCAACAGCGTCTTCTACAAGAACGGCCATTGCCTCTTCCTCGACGGCTGCGCACGCCCGACCGAGCCCGGCGACGGCCTCACCGTCGGCAACAACAGCATCGTGACCGGGAACATCCTGGTGGGCAACGCACATTCAGGGATCGTGGCCGGCGCGAGCGCGACCATCACGGGCAACACCGTGAACTCGAACGGCTTCATCGGCATCAGCGTGGGAGGGGGCGCGACGCTCGCGAACAACACCGTGAACGCCAACGCGAGCGCCGGGATCTCCGTCGCCTGCCCGAGCAACCTCCAGGCCAACACTGCGACCGCCAACACTCCGAACGTCAGCACGAGCGGGTCGGGCTGCCTGAGCGAGCACAACCTCGCTCCCTAGCAGGCTGCTGCAAAAGGCCCAACGTGGCCGTCCATGATCGTACCCTCCGCAGCTAATCGACTGCGGAAGTACGGCTACCCGTTCCGGAACGGGTAGCCCAGCCGGAGGCGGCCCGGGTACCGCTTCCCCAGACCAGACGCAGGCGGAACGACGTCATCAGCGGTTCTTACGGAGCCGGCTAGCCGTCCTCGCCGCCGACTTTGACGGCGCCGCGGCGCGCGGGTTATAAAGCACGGTTTCGCCGACAGGAGAGAAGACCCGCCATCTTGCGCACGACCGTCGCCATCCCCTGCTACAACGAGGCCACGACCATCGCCAAGGTCGTGTCCGACTTCCGCAAGGAGCTCCCGGAAGCGGAGATCCTCGTGGTGGACAACGCCTCGAGCGACGACAGCGGGGCCCGCGCCGCCGCGGCGGGGGCCCGCGTGGTGCGCGAGAAACGGAGGGGCAAGGGCTACGTGATGCAGACCATCCTGGAGACGGTGGACGCCGACGTCTGCGTCATCGTGGACGGCGACGACACCTACTTCGCGGAGGACGTGCACCAGCTCCTCCTCCCGGTGACGTCCGACCAGGCGGACATGGTGGTGGGGGACCGCCTGAAGGAGGCCACGTCCGTCGCCCTCAACGACCTCCACCGCTTCGGCAACCGCGCGATCCTCGCCATCATCAACATGGCCTTCCGGACGGACTTCCAGGACGTGCTCTCCGGCTACCGCGTGATGAACCGCAAGTTCATGAACGCCGTCCCTCTCATCGCGGGCGGTTTCGAGACGGAGACCGAGCTCACGCTGCAGGCGCTGGAGAAGGGGATGGTCATCCGCGAGATGCCCATCCGCTATCGCGCGCGGCCGGTGGGCAGCGTCTCCAAGCTCTCGCCCTTCGCGGACGGGTATCGCATCCTCATCACGATGGCCGTGCTCCTCCGCAACCACCGGCCCCTGTACTTCTTCAGCTCGATCGCGGTGGGCCTGCTCGTCGCGGACGGCGTCTACGCCGCCGCGCTGCTCGCCGGCCGGCTGCCTCCGTACGGCCGCCTCGTCCACGCGGGGGTGATGGGCGGGATCGCGCTGCTGGCCTGCGGGCTCGTGCTCATCGGGATCCTCCTCAACGCCGTGAGCGCCGGGTTCCAGGAGCTGACCGCGCTCCAGCGCCGGCCGCGATGAGCGTGACCCTGCCCACGGCGGCGGCGCCGGCCGCGGCCGCCCAGTTCGAAGACGTCGCCTGCGCCTCCTGCGGCAGCAGCGGCTACGAGGTCGTGATCCCCTCGCGTCGCGATCCGACGCAGCCGATCGACCTGCAGACGGTCTTCCGCTCGTCCGGGGACGAGCCCCTGCAGGACCAGATGGTGCGCTGCACCTCGTGCGGCCTTTGCTACGTGCGGCCGCGCCTGCGCTGGGAGCTGATCCTCGAAGGCTATCGCGGCGGGACGGACGAGAACTTCGTCTCCCAGATCGCGTTCCGCGAGACCACGTTCCGCAAGTGCCTGGACAAGATCGAGCGGATCCTTCGGCCCTCCGGCAAGCGCGTGCTCGACGTGGGCGCGGCCGGGGGCTCGTTCCTGGCCATGGCGCGCGAGCGCGGCTACACCCCGCTCGGCTGCGAGCCCAGCACGTGGATGTGCCAGTTCGCGCGCGAGCACTACGCGCTCGACCTGCATCCAGGCACGATCTTCGACATGCCGGTCGAGAAAGGGTCGGTCGACCTCCTCACCCTGTGGGACGTCATCGAGCACACGCCGGACCCCAAAGCCGTGCTGGCCCGCGCCCACGAGCTGCTCACCCCCGACGGCGTGCTCGTGATGTCCTGGCCCGACTACGCGAGCCTGGCCGCGCGCCTCCTGGGCCCGAAGTGGCCGTTCCTGCTCACCGTCCACCTCTATTACTTCACGCCCGCGAGCATGACCGGTCTTCTCCAGCGCACGGGCTTCCGTGCTCTCGACTATCGCAAGCACTGGCAGACCCTGGAGCTCGGGTACGTGGGCATGCGGGCGGCGCCGTACCTGGGACCATTGGCCGGGCTGGTGCGCGCTCCCATCCACCTGCTCGGGCTGGATCACGCCCCCCTCGCCTATTGGGTCGGCCAGACGATGGTCGTCTCGAGGAAGGCGTGAGCAAGGGCCCCGTCGTCGTTCTCGGCGGGGGAGTGGCGGGGCTCGCCGCCGGGTACTACCTGGCGCGCGGCGGCTGGCCGGTGACGGTGGTCGAGCGCGGGCCGGTCGTGGGGGGGCTCTGCGGCAGCTTCCAGAGCCACGGCTTCACCCTCGACCACGGACCGCACAAGCTCTACTCCGTGGTCCCGGGGATCCTGGACGAGATCCGGACGCTCCTCGGCGACCGCCTCATCGAGCACACCAAGCGCAACCGCATCCGCCTCCTCGGCCGCTTCATGAGCTACCCGCTCAGCATGGGGAACCTGTTGCCGCTCCTGGGGCCGGTGCGGGCGGCCGGGCTGGGTGCCTCGTACGCGGCGGCGGCGGCGGGCGGCGTCTTCAGCGGCGAGGAGCCGCGCACGTACGAGGAGTACGTCGTGCGGAGGTTCGGGCGGGGCGTGTACGAGCTCGTGTTCGAGCCCCTGGCGCGCAAGGTCTGGGGCGATCCGACGCAGCTCTCCGCGGAGCTGGCCCGCGCACGCATCCCCTCCGGTGGCGCCGCGGAGCTGATCCTCCGCCTGCTCAAGCTCAAGGAGACGACGGAGAACGAAGACGCGCCTTTCTTCTACTACCCGCGCGGCGGCTTCGGCGTCTTCCCCACGCGCCTGGCGGAGGAGATCGTCAAGGTGGGCGGGCGCGTGCTCACGGGCACGACGCCGGTGGCCCTCGAGCGCGACGGCGGACGCATCCGCGCGGTGGAGGTCCAGTCGGGCGGCGCCACGTCTCGCCTGGAAGCGGAGACCGTCGTCTCCTCGATCCCTCTGCAGGCCCTCTCGGGACTCCTGTTCCCGGGCGACGCCGTTGCCGCCGACGAGGCGGCCCAGCTTCGCCTGCGCGACCTTGCGCTCGTCTTCCTGATCCTGAAGCAGCCGCGCGTGAGCGAGGACCACTGGATCTTCTTCCCCGAGAAGCAGTACCCGTTCAACCGCATGTTCGAGCAGAAGGCGATGGACCCCGGCCTCGGCCCCGCCGACCAGACCGCGATCTGCTGCGATCTCACGTGCGACCACGGCGACGCGGTATGGTCCGCCCCGGACGACCAGCTCGTGAAGCGCTGCTTCGACGCCCTCGTGGAGTCCGGCCTCACCACGCCCGACCGCCTCGAAGGCGGCTTCGTCCGCCGCTTCCGCAACTTCTACCCGATGTACACGATCGACTATCGGGAGCGGCTCGGCCGCGTCTACGAGCGCGTGCGGGCCCCCGCCGACAACCTCGTCCCCACCGGACGGCTCGGCATGTTCAACTACAACAACTCGGACCACTGCCTGGACATGGGTCGCTTCATCGCGAGCGAGATGGGAGAGGGACGGCCGCCGCGCCAGATCTGGGCCGGGCTGGAGGAGCGCGTCCGGACGTACCGCATCATTGACTAGGGCCGTCGCGACGCGCGTGGGCGCGGCCGTGCTCGTCCTCGCTCCCTTGCTCGCCGCCCGCATCGGCGTCACCGGCCCGCGCACGGCCACCCTCAACTTCGGCCCCGGCGACGCCCCCTACATCGACGGGTTCGCCCCCGAATACGAGATCGACGACAAGGTCGGCACCCACTGGACGACCTACCACGCGGCGGTCGCGCTGCCCCTGCAGGTGCGCGGTGGTCCCGTGGACCTGTCGTATCGCTTCACCCGTGGTTTCGGCGAGACGGCGCAGGTCGAGGTGTCCTACGACGGACGCGCGGTGGACCAGTTCCAGTGCCGCGGAGGGACGGTGCTCGAGCGCAAGGCCGCGCTGGGCGTGCTGCCCGCGACGCCGGTACGTGTCGGCATCGTGTCGGATTCCCACGAAAGAAAAGACCGCGGGCTCAAGATGGACTGGATCCGGCTGACGTTGGGTGCGGGCGCGCATCTGCGCCTGACCGGATGGGCCGCCGTCGTCCCCGCCCTGGCGGTGGCCCTGGTCCTCGCCATCCACCTGCTGGCGGGCTGGGAGCTGCGTCACGCGCTCCTCCTCACCGCGCCTTGGTGCATCGCGGCGGTCGCAGGCCTCGTGCTCGACCCCTGGCTCACGCATCGGCTCCTGCGCGGTGTCCTGCTCGCGCTGGTGCTCACCGGCGGCGCCGGCCTCGCCATCGCTCACGGGCGCCGACGTCGAGGCGCGCTGTCGCCAGCATCGCTGCGCATCCTGGCCGCGCTCGGGCTGGCCGCGTTCCTCGTCCGCGCCCTCGCCGTCAACCATCCGGACTTCTACTATCCCGACCTGCGCACGCACGCGCGCCTGGTCGAGAAGGTCCAGGACGAGGGCCTCGGCTTCTTCGTCGCGCCCTCGCGCGCGATCTGGGAGCACGGCGTGTGGCGGACCGAGGCCTACGGAAAGACGTACGCGTTTCCCTACACGCCCGCGTTCCACCTGCCCTTCACGCTGCTGCCCGTCGGCTACGACACGCTCCTCCTTTGCTTGAAGCTAGCCGCGGCCGCCGTCTCGATCGTGCCGATCCTCCTCACCTGGGCCCTGGCCCGCCGCCTCGGCGTGTCCGTGCTGGGGGCCGCGCTGCTCGTGCTGATCCCGACCTACACGTCACGCTTGAGCTTCGCGTTCCTGCCCGCCCTCTTCGGGCACGCGTTCGACCTCGCCCTCGTGTGCTGGCTGGCCTCGCATCTCGACGCGCTGCGCGCGCCGCGGGCCTGGCTGGCCGGCGCGGCCTGGATCGCCGCCTGCCAGCTCGCGTACATCTCGGGCGTGATGAACACGGCGGCGCTCGTGCTGGCCCTCGTCCTGTGGGCGCTCGCGCATCGCCGTCCGGTGGAAGCGGCGTGGCTGGCGGCGATGGGGCTGGCCGCCTGCACGATCGCGGTCGCGCTCTACTACCGCGACTTCCTGGGCATGGTCATCGATCTCGTGCCCCGCGTGGCCCAGGGCGCCGCCCACGCCCCGTCACGCTATCCCGTCCAGCCGTTCTGGCGCGTGGCCTTCGAGCGGACCCGCGACTTCTTCGACACCGTCTACCCGATCCTGGCCGCGGCCGGTCTCGCCCTGATGTGGCGCGCGCCGGCGACGGACAGCGTGGCCTCGCCGGTGGCGCGCCGCTGGCTTCTCGCGGGCTGGCTCGGCGCGTACGCCCTGCTCCTGCTGGGGCGGGCCAAGGCGCCGGACGTTTTCCTGCACGGGCACGAGACGCTGCTGGTCACGCCCCTGGTGTGCCTGGCCGCCGGCGTGGCCGTCGATCGCCTGGCCCGGCGCTCGCGTCCCGCCTGGTGGACGGCGGCGGCGGTGGTCGCCTTCCTGGCCGTCCAGGGCGCCCTCGGCCAGTGGCGCGCGATCGCCGAGCAGCTCGGAAACGCACGCTAGGCCGGGCCTCGCCCGCGCCGGATCGGCTTTTGGTAAACTCCCCGCCCAGAGGCCCCCGGATGACCGCCGAGAAGAACCCGTTCGCCAAGTTCCTGACCCACTTCGACAACGGTCAGATCCTCTTCCGGGAGGGAGAGGACGGCGACGACATGTACATCATCCAGTCCGGCCGCGTCGCCATCAAGAAGAAGGTGAAGGACGGCGACACGACCCTGGCCGTGCTGGAGAAGGGCGATTTCTTCGGCGAGATGGCCATCCTCGAGCGCATGCCGCGTTCGGCCACGGCCGAGGTCATCGAGCCGGGGGACCTCATCGTCATCAGCGGCGAGATGTTCGGGGACATGATCAAGGCCAACCCCGAGATCGCCGTGCGCATGCTGCGCAAGCAGTCGATCCGCCTGCGCGAGACCAACCGCCAGCTCGAGAGCCTCATGGCCGGGGGCGTCATGCCCGCCGCGGGGTCCTCGGAAGCGTCTCCGCCCACGCCGCCGCCCACCTCGGGCACGCTGCAGGCGGAAGCCAAGGCCTATTTCATCTCGCCCTCGACGGGCAACGTCTTCCCCGTGTTCAGCAATGAGGCGCTGCTCGGCCGGTTCGACTCCGTGACCGGCCAGAGCCCCGAGGTCGACCTCACGAAGGAAGACCAGAGCCGCAACATCTCGCGCCGGCACGCCCGGCTCGTGGTGAAGGATGGAAAGTTCTTCATCGCCGAAGAGATCGGCACGATGAACGGCACGTTCCTGAACGGCAAGAAGCTCGGCAACGGCGTGCTCACCCCCATCCACGACGGGGACGAGATCACCCTCTGTCGGCTCGTGCTGAACTTCAAGACGCCGCGCTGAGGGCGGGCGGCCGATCTAGCGTCCGCGGAGATTGCGCCCCATCAGCACGAGCGTGTCCACGATCGTGCGCGCCGCGCGCATCTTGCTCATCCCGTGCTTGAGGTCGTAGCGGAGGACGAGGGGGACCTCGCCCATGATCGGGTCCGGCTCGAGCGTGCGCAGCTTGAGCAGGATGTCCACCATGCAGGAGAAGCCCTTCTGGCTGATCAGGCCCTCTCCGTACCGCGCAAACGCCGCTTGCAGGATCGACGCGCGGTAGGCGCGGAAGCCGCAGGTGTAGTCGCGCACGCCCTGGATGGGGAAGACCGCGCGCATGAGGAGGCTGGCCCCTCCGCTGAGGACGCGGCGATGGAAGGGGACGCCGACGACGCGCGCGCCGGAGACGTAGCGCGAGCCGATCACGACGTCGTGGCCTTCGCGGACGAGGCCGAGCATGCGCATCACGAGGCCGGGGGCGTGCGTGTTGTCCGCGTCCATGGTGACGATGACGTCGTCGGGGCCGGCCTGGCCCACGGCCACCTGCAGGCCCGAGCGCAAGGCCTCCGCCAGTCCGCGGTTGACCTCGTGGCGGACGGGCACGACCGGCATCTCCCCGGTGTGCGCCGTGATCGCGTCCCAGGTGCCGTCCGAGCTGCCGTCGTCCACCACGACGACCTTGTACGCGAGACGGCCCTCGTCCATGACCTGGCGGATGGAGCGGAGCAGTGCGGGCAGTCCGGCGGCTTCGTTGTACGCGGGCAGGACGATCAGGATCATCGGAACGTTGCAGTATAAGGGCGGCGGTCAGGGCTTGGGTACGAGGAGGAGCCGCGGACGTACGGGCGCCCCCGTGATCACACGAGGACCCTCGATGCGCCCGGCGATCTCGTAGTTCCCGGCCAGGCGCGGGAACTGGCCCATGGCCTCCGCTTCCGCCGCCGGTCCCTCCGCCTCCACGTCGAGCACGACGAGCGAAAACGCACGCGCGCGGATGGCTTCGATCAGCTCGCGCGGTGTCCCCAGGTCCGGGATGGCGTTGATGTCGGCCAGGTTCTGGGCGTGGAGCGACGGTGCCTTGCCCGCGCGCAGCGCGTAGAAGGGATGGAAGGGGACGAACACCGCGCCCGGAGAGCTACGCAGCCGTGCCACCAGCGCATCGCCCTCCCTCCGGTCGGCGGCGGTGGGGACGAGCGCGCGCGGGTCGTAGCCGACGGGGAGCGCGAACCCGGCCCGCGGCCACAGCCGGTCGGCCGCCCACACGA
>Ga0207691_10005328_pt1 | contig 12416 bp, 12 predicted proteins | sample KBSM13metaG_FD_184327 | JGI IMG/M metagenome (GOLD analysis project Ga0207691, IMG submission 184327) | Miscanthus rhizosphere microbial communities from Kellogg Biological Station, Michigan, USA - KBS M1-3 metaG (SPAdes) (version 2) | ecosystem: Host-associated > Plants > Roots > Rhizosphere >...
CGCGTTCGCCAGAGCGCATGAACGATCGGCAGTTCGAGACACGAGGCTAAGTCGGTGGCCTGATTGAATCCCCGCGTCAGCCGCCGCCATGGATGCAGCGGCACAGGCACGACGCAGTGCGCATCGGAGAGCACGTCGGCGCCTGTCTCGGCCAGCACGGTGCCGAGCCTGACCGACAGCGAGCGACGGCCTTCGTATTTGAACGCGTGGATGATATGACGGAGGGCGCCGTCGTAGCGGCCTGCCGATCTCGATCGATCGACTGTGCCCAGTTCACTGCTATCGCAGACCGGTGGAATCAGCGACTTCACGTCGGCCCAGCAGGTGTCGCACACAGGACCGCGGGTTGGATATTCGAGCGTCGATGAGCACGCGGCGCAGCGTGGCGCGAGGATCGCGGCGACGAGCGCGTCGACGACGTATGTCAGCTGATCTCGTGCCGCTCGGCGTTGCCCCAGAGACGTTCCAGCCCGTAGAAGGCGCGACACTCGCGACTGAAGACGTGCACGACGAAGTTGAAGTAGTCGAGCAGGATCCATTCCGACTTGTCGACGCCTTCAGCAAGCGCAGGTCGCTCGTTGAGCGATTCTCGCAGCGTGTCCTGGACCGAGTCCGCGATGGCCGCCATCTGGCGCGTGTTCGCAGCAGTGCAGATCACGAAGTAGTCGGTGAATCCGCCGGTCTTCCGAAGATCGAGCACGATGACGTCCTCGGCCTTCTTGTCGCAGGCTGCGGTCACCGCAGCCGCGACGTCCTTCGGCAGGCGCGGCTTTTTCGTACCAGCCGCACGACTCGTCTTGGTTGCGCGTCCCTTAGTCGTTGCCATGCAAGTCGCCTACCGCCCCGTACAAGTGATGAACCACGATGTGTCTGGCGACGGCGGCAGGCACCAGATCGTCGATCGGCTCGCGCGCCATCAGTCGCGCGCGGATCGTCGTGGAAGAGATATCGCGTGTTCGTGCTTCGACCAGAATGATTCGAGTGTTCCCGTCGCGAGGGATGGATTCCTCCGGACGATGAAAACGATGACGCAGTTCCGGTGTGCGGGCGGTCGCTGTCTCCATGCTCGTGCCCGGACGCGCGATCACGACGAAGTGTGCTCCGTCGAGGACCGCCGGAAACTCGCGCCACGCTGAAATTTCTGCGAAGGCATCTGCACCGAGAATGAAGAAAATCTGCGACGGCGTCCATCCCTCGGCGTGCATCGCCCGCAGCGAGTCAGCGGTGTAGGAGTGGCCCGGACGCACCAGTTCCATCTCCGAGACGCGGTACGCGGGGTGATCCTCGATCGCGAGCGCGACGAGCGCGAAGCGCTGGAACGCATTCGCCATCGGGTTTGCGCTGCGATGCGGGGGATCGTGCAGCGGCAGCAGGCGGATTTCATCGAGGTGCAGGGTGGTGCGGGCGGCCTCCGCGGCGTCGAGATGACCGAGGTGAATCGGATCGAACGTTCCCCCGAGGACCCCGATCGTGCGCGCAGTCGTCATGCATCGCGTCGCGTGCGCGACGGTGTGAGCAGGTCGATCCCCTCCGAAGCCGGACCCTGCTCCTCGGGCTCGCTCGCGGTGCTCGCGCGCGCGCGGGCGATCTCGCGCCAGGCCGCCTCCAGCAACTCGTTGAGCCCGTCTCCCCGGACTCCCGAGATCTGGACCAGTGGCAACTTGCGCGCCCGCACGTGTTTCGTCAGTCGTTTGAGTGCGTCCGGATCGTCGAGTGCATCGATCTTGTTCGCGGCGACGATCTGCGGTTTTGCGGCGACCTGTGGATCGAAGAGTTGCAGTTCGTTCTGAATCGTATCGAAGTCCTCGACCGGATCGCGTCCGGATGCACCAGAGACGTCCACGAGGTGCACGAGCACCTTCGTGCGCTCGACGTGGCGGAGGAATCGATCGCCGAGGCCGTGGCCCTCGTGCGCCCCCTTGATCAGTCCCGGGACGTCAGCGACGACGAAGCTGCGGTTGTCGCTCAGGCTCACGACGCCAAGGTTGGGCACGAGCGTCGTGAACGGGTAGTTCGCGATCTTCGGTTTTGCCGCAGACACTCGCGAAATCAGCGTGGACTTGCCCGCGTTGGGGAAACCGATCAGGCCGACATCGGCGATCAGTTTCAGCTCGAGATGAAGGAACTTCTCCTCGCCGGGCCCTCCGGGCTCCGTGCGTCGCGGCGCGCGATTGGTGGAGCTGACGAACTGCGCGTTGCCGCGGCCGCCGCGGCCGCCGCGGCCGACGAGGACACGCTGACCCTCTTCCGCGAGATCCGCGAGCAGCCGTACTTCGCCGTCGCTCTTCTCGTACACGAGCGTGCCGATGGGCACGGTCACATCGAGATCGTGAGCGGACTGTCCTGTGCGGTTGGAGCCCTGTCCGTGATGTCCGCTGCGTGCTTTGAACTCGGGATGAAAACGGAAGTCGACGAGCGTGTTCTTCGTGGCGATCGCGGTGACGTAGACCGAACCACCGTGTCCGCCATCACCGCCGTCTGGCCCGCCGCGCGGGACGAACTTCTCGCGGCGAAAGCTCAGACAGCCGTTGCCGCCGGATCCGGCGGTGATTTGGATGTCGACTTCGTCGACGAACATCGTACCCGGAAGCTGTTATTCGACGGGGATGATCGAGATCTTGCGGCCGTGCTGACCGTGGTCCTCGAAGCGGACCTTGCCCGTCACCTTGGCGAAGAGGGTGTGGTCCTTGCCGAGCCCGACGTTCAACCCGGGTTCGAAGCGGCGACCCTTCTGACGGACGAGGATGGAGCCACCCGTCACGAGGTTGCCGTCATGTCGTTTCACGCCGAGCCGCTGCGAATTGCTGTCCCGGCCGTTGCGTGAGCTGCCCTGCCCTTTTTTATGAGCCATTGCACTAGTCCTCGGTCCTCGGTCTTCGGTCTCTGGTCTCTGGAATTTGCGAGCTAGCTCGTGGCACCGGAGACCGGGGACTGCAGACTGGAGACCATAAATCCTACGCGACGATCTCGGTGATGCGCACGCGCGTGAACACGCTGCGATGACCGCGCGTCTTGCGGAAGCCCTTGCGTCGCTTCTTCTTGAAGACGCGAATCTTGCGGCCGCGCGACTCGCCGTCCACGACGCCGACGACCTTGGCTCCTGCGACGAAGGGAGCGCCGGCAACGATGTCGCCCGCGTCTTTTTCGACGAGCAGGACCTGTTCAAAGGTGAACGGGGATCCCGTCTCCGCCGGAACGCCATCGATCTCGATGACGGCGCCTGGCGTTACTTTCACTTGTCGACCACGGGCTTGAACGATCGCGTACACGGGCATTCCCTCCATCCCCACAACCTATTGAGGTTATCAGATCGGCCCTGAGACGGGCAAGTTCCATGCAAACTCCCACGACCCAACGCCCAAGTCCCAAAGCGCATTCTGGGAGTTGGGTGTTGGCAGTTGGAAGTTGACTCTACTGGAGCAAAATCCTGGTGCCCTTGATTTTCTGGCTGCTCAGCGTGCTCAGGAAGGTCGGGATGAGCCGATCCATCAGCTCGAAATACGACGACAACGCCGGGGTGGTCTGGTTGGCGTTGTAGAGGATCTGCTCGCCGAAGCTTTCCGAATGCAGGGTCGCGCCGCTGCGGCCGTCGATGAAGATAAAGCGTCCGTCGAGGCTGAAACCCTTGCGCTCCATGTAGGTCCGGACCGGCACCACGCGCCGGCGGCCGAACGAATCGTACACCTCCTGCTCGCGCTGGACGATGCTGTTGCGCTGCAGCGGAGTGAACATCACGGTGCCCGTCACGATCAGCGGCTGCTGATATTCCTCGCCGATCTTCTTCCAGTACTCGACATTCGCGAAGACGTGTTCGTACGCCTCGAGGTCCTTCTCCTCTTTGATCGGTGGGGGTGCAGTTGCGGCACCACCGGAATCGCGTCCCTCTGCAGCGACATCCACGAGCGGCAGAACATCCGAATCGATCACGCGGAGCTGAGACTTCGTACGCAGCTGGCTACGCAGCAGGCGCGTGGTTTCAAGATTACCGTCCACGTCCTCGGTGCCACCGGCGATGAACCCGGCAACGAGCACGCGCTGAAATGCCGCAACATCCAGCTTGGGCAGGATGGGCGTTTCGATCGGGATCTCGAACGAGTTCGTGCAGGCCGTGGCCAGCAGAACGACGACGAGACTACTGAGTGCCTTGACGGGTCGTGCGATCATTGATTTCTCTGAACAGCTCGTAGTTCTGCTTGATCAGGGCGTTACCGGGCTCGAGCTCGAGCGCCCGTTCGTACGCCGTGCGTGCCTTCGCGAGATCGCCCTCATGTTCGTAGGCAATAGCCAGGTTGTTGTGAGCGGGCGCGTAGCTCGGATCGATCTGCGCCGCCCGTTCCCATCGGTAGATCGCTTCGCGCCAGAGTCCGCGTTGCGCCACCGTGATGCCAAACTCCACCTGCTTCTTCGCATCCGAACGCGCGTCCGCCTGAAGCGGAACGGTAACGAGCGTGAGAAGAAAGAGCGCTAGCGGTATAACAGCAGTGCGCATTGGAGGTGGCCTCACTATAGTCACTCGCTCTCGCGCGGCGCAAGTGGTTTACCGATCAAGAGCTTAGCTAGAGGAGCAAGCCACGTACCACGGCAAATCGCGAGTTTTTTGAGGTAATCACGATCGCCGCCCGAGCGGTGTCCACGGTTTTTGGCCATGGCCGTTGCGAATCGAGGAGGCGGGTGCCTATAATTCGCGACATAGGGTTGGGTGCACGGCCTTCGGCCTGTCGTGGCCGGAAGGAAGCTGTGCATGACACTCGATCACGCCATCGCGTTATCCCTCGTCGAGAATCTCCCCAGGGTCAACCTCACCGATCGCCTGAAGAACGACGCGAATCTGCTCTCGCAGGCGACTCCTCTGCTCGAGAAGGCTCGCACGATTCGCGCCCGCGCCGAGCGAGCAGGCATCCACGTTGTGGCGTGGAATGACGCCCGATTCCCGGCCGCGCTTACCACGCTGACCGATCTTCCTCCCGTGTTGTGGTACGAGGGACATTTGTCTGCCACAGAGCTACCTGCCCTGGGTATCGTCGGGTCTCGGGCAGCGTCGGCGGTGGCGATAGAAACGGTGTCGAGACTGGCGGCGGACGTCAGCGCGCTCGGCATCACGGTGGTGAGCGGTCTCGCACGCGGCGTTGACTCGGCGGCGCATCGCGCCGCACTTCGAACGGGTCGCACGATCGCCGTCCTCGGGTCCGGTCTCGACCGGGTCTATCCGGGCGAGCATGCGTCGCTTGCGAAGGAGATTGCGTGCGATGGCCTGGTTGTCAGCGAGTTTCCGCCTGGCTGCCCGCCGCTCAAGCATCACTTTCCGATGCGCAATCGTTTGATCAGCGGGCTTTCGCTTGGGGTCGTGGTAATCGAGGCTTCTGACAAATCGGGCTCGCTGATCACAGCATCATGCGCTCTCGAGCAGGGCAGAGAAGTGATGGTCGTGCCGGGAAATGTCCTGAGCGGGCGGAACAAGGGAGGACATGCGCTTTTGAGGGACGGCGCAAAGATTGTGGAGTGTGCGGACGATATCGTTAGGGAACTCGGCTGGTGCCGCGAGTCGGATGCGACTCAGGGAAACCACATAACTCGCTGTCACCAAGCAATTTCTGGTGATCCCCTGATTCTGCAGATGTCCGCCGGACAGCCCTATGACGTGGACGAGCTGACGGCGCTCTCCGGGCTCGAGCCCAAGCGTCTACTGCCTCGCTTGCTCGATCTCGAGCTGCGAGGTTTCGTGCGTCGCGCGGGCGGCGGTCGTTTCTTGCGGTCGTTCTGAACGTGTTAGTGTCATCGGCAAGACACCAAAACAGGCATCGTCTAGGAAATGGCAGCATCAAAGCCTCTTGTTATCGTCGAGTCGCCCGCCAAGGCGAAGACTCTGGGTCGCTTTCTCGGCGACAAATACCGGGTCGAGGCGAGCTACGGTCATATTCGCGATCTTCCCGAGTCGGCTGCGGATGTGCCGAAAGAGATCAAGGAGAAGGACTGGGGGCGACTCGGTGTCGATGTCGAGCAGGACTTCACGCCGTACTACGTTGTCCCGAGCGACAAGCGAAAGCAGGTCGCGCACCTCAAGACTGCCGTCAAAGACGCATCCGAGCTGCTGCTGGCGACCGACCCGGATCGCGAAGGCGAGTCGATCAGCTGGCACCTGACCCAGGTCCTCAAGCCCAAAGTCCCCGTCCGACGCATCGTCTTTCACGAGATCACCGAAGACGCGGTCAAGGAAGCGCTCGACAATCCCGGTGACGTCAACGAGAACCTCGTTCGCGCGCAGGAGAGCCGCCGCATCCTCGATCGCCTTTACGGTTACACACTCTCTCCGGTGCTCTGGAAGAAGGTCCAGACCGGGTTGAGCGCCGGCCGTGTGCAGAGCGTTGCGGTTCGATTGATCGTCGAACGCGAGGAAGAGCGACGCGCCTTCCGTTCGGCGGAGTACTGGGACGTTGAAGCGCCGATGAAAGGTGAAGGGCGCGAGTTCATTGCCACGCTCGTCCGCATCAACGATCAGCGGATCGCGACGGGCAAGGACTTCGATGCGCAGACGGGTGCCCTCAAGAATCAGAGCGCTCGTCTCCTGGACGGTCCGACGACGCAGAGGCTCGTTGAAGCGGTTCGAACGAACGTTCCCTGGACCGTCACCAACGTCGAACAGAAACCAGGTGTGGAGCGTCCGGCACCGCCGTTCACCACATCAACGCTGACGCAGGAAGCCAGCCGCAAGCTCGGGTTCTCCACCGAGCGAACGATGCAGGTGGCGCAGCGGTTGTTCCAGGGCGTCGACGTCGGTAACGGTCAGATGGAAGGTCTCATCACCTACCATCGAACCGACTCCACGACGTTGTCCGACAAGGCGATCAACGAGTCTGCGCGGGTTATTCGAGAGATGTTCGGCGGCGACTACTACGACGCCCCGCGCCGCTATCAGACCCGCGTCAAGAACGCGCAGGAAGCGCACGAAGCCATTCGTCCCACCGACTTCCGCCTGGCGCCGAGCCAGCTCGAAGGCGCGCTCGATCCAGACGAAGTGCGAGTGTACGAGTTGATCTGGAAGCGCACCATGGCGTCGCAGATGGTTGATGCGCGGGTGCTTCGGACGACGCTCGAGATTTCGGCGAACGGTCCCGACGGGGAGACCGCGGCCTTTACTGCAAGCGGCAAAGCGATTGAGTTTGCCGGCTTCCGTCGCGCCTACGTTGAAGGCAGCGACGATCCCGCGGCGGAGCTCGAGGAACAGGAAGCGATCCTGCCGCGGTGCAGCGTCGGCGATCGGATTCACAGCAATGGTTCAACACCGATCACGCTCGTGGGCGCCGAGCCGAAGCGGCACGAAACGGTTCCTCCCGCGCGGTTCACGGAAGCGTCGCTGATCAAGGAGCTCGAACGACTCGGCATCGGCCGGCCTTCCACGTACGCGCCGACGATCGCGACGATCGTCCGCCGCGGGTACGTCTTCCGGCAGGCGAAGGCGCTCGTGCCCAGCTTCACAGCCTTCGCCGTGACGAAGCTGCTGCGCGAGCACTTCGGCGACTTCGTCGAGAGCGACTTCACCGCGGAGATGGAGGACGATCTCGACGAGATCTCCCGCGGCGAACGCGAGTCGATCGCGTTCCTGAAACAGTTCTATTACGGTGATACCAAGCATCGCGGTCTGTTGCCGGCAGTGGAACACGGCGCCGAGAAGGCGGACTACCCGATGCTCGACCTTGGCACCGATCCCGAGAGCGGGGAAAGCATTCGCATTCGCATTGGGCGCTTCGGGCCGTTCGTGCAGGTTGCCGAGGGCGGGCCCGGTCGAACGGCGTCGCTGCCGGAGGATGTGGCTCCGGCCGATCTGACGGTAGACAGAGCGCTCGAGCTGGTTCGCGCCAAGGCCGAAGGTCCGCGAACGCTTGGCGTCGATTCGGCGACGGGCCAGAACGTCTACGTGATGAACGGGCGATATGGCGCGTACGTTCAACTGGGCGAGACTCCCGAAGCCAAGGGCAAGGGACACAAGGTCGAGAAGCCGAAGCGCGCATCGCTCCAGGCAGGCATGACCGATTCCACTGTGACGCTGGAAGAGGCGCTCAAGCTGCTCTCCTTGCCACGAGTCGTCGGCCTGCACCCGGACGACAGCGAACCGATCACGACCAACTTCGGTCGCTTCGGTCCGTACGTGAAGCATGGCGACGAATTCCGATCGCTCGAGTCGGAAGACGACGTGTTCAACATCTCCTTCGATGCGGCGCTCACGCTGCTGCGCGCCCCGAAGCAGTCGCGTCGCCGGCCTGCGGCACAGAAGAAGGTCCTGCGCGAGCTGACTGACAACGGCACCACCCTCAAAGTGCTCGCCGGACGCTACGGTCCGTACGTCACCGACGGCACGACGAACGCCTCGATTCCGAAGACCACGTCGCCGGAGGCGTTGACCTATGCGCAGGCCACCGAGCTGCTGGCTGCGCGACGAGACGCCGCACCGAGTCCTCGAAGAGGCCGTGCCCGGCCTCGCGCCGTCAAGGCGACGGCCTCTACAGGCCGGCCCCGGCGTAAGGCCGTAGGGGCGTAAGATCGGCTCTGGGCTTTCGGCTTTGGACTCTCGGAAGAACTGAGGTCTGCGGCCTAAAGCCGAGAGCCAAGAGTCCAGAGCCTTGACGATTCACATCATCGGCGGTGGTCTGGCCGGTAGCGAGGCTGCCTGGCAGGCGGCATCAAGCGGCGCATCCGTCGTGTTGCATGAAATGCGGCCGCTGCGTCCGACTGCAGTCCACAAGACGGATCGTCTCAGCGAGTTGGTGTGCTCGAACTCCTTTCGCGGAGACAAGCTCGATAACGCCGTCGGGTTGCTGAAGGAAGAGATGAGGCGACTCGGTTCGCTGGTGATGCGCGCCGCTGATGCGAGTCGCGTTCCGGCGGGCGCTGCACTCGCGGTCGATCGCGACCGTTTCTCGCAGGCTGTGACCGACGCGATTCACGGTCATCCGCTCATCACCGTCGCTCGCGAAGAAGTCACTTCCATTCCGACTGACCCCGCGATGTACCCGCTCATCATCGCGACCGGGCCGCTGACGTCGGAGTCGCTGTCGGCTGACATCGCCACGCTCGTGGGCGCCGAGCATTTGTACTTCTACGACGCCATCAGTCCCATCGTCCTGGCCGAGAGCCTCGACATGAGCAAGGTGTTTCGCGCCTCACGCTGGGGACGGAGCCTTCGCGGCCGCGATAACCAAGGCGCGCCTGAAGACGTGCCTGTCGTCGCCTGTGGCGTTGACGATGGCGAGGGTGACTACCTGAATTGCCCGCTGACCGAAGCGGAATACAGCCGCTTCTACGACGCGCTCGTGACAGCTGAATCGGCGACGGTTCACGATCTCGACAAAGAGAAGTTCTTCGAAGGGTGCCTGCCGATTGAAGTCATGGCGCATCGCGGACGCGACACCCTGCGGTTCGGGCCTATGAAGCCGGTGGGGCTGGTGGACCCGCGGACTGGTCGCGCGCCCTACGCGGCGGTACAACTCCGACAGGACAACCTGGCGGGTGACCATTTCAGTCTCGTCGGCTTTCAGACGCAGTTGAAGTGGGGTGAGCAGGCGCGAGTGCTGAAACTGATTCCCGGGCTCGAGCAGGCCGAGTTCGTCCGCTTCGGAATCGTGCACCGCAACACGTATATCAACGGCCCGCGCGTGCTGCGAGAGACGTGGCAGACGCGGAAGCGATCGGACCTGCTGTTCGCCGGACAGATCTCGGGCGTCGAGGGATACATCGAGTCTGCCGCGTCGGGATTGATCGCTGGTCGAAACGCGGCCGCCCTCGTACGAGGAGAGGAGCCGCGCGTTCCCCCGAGGACGACGGCGATCGGAGCGCTGGCGTACTACGTCTCGAACGCCGACCCGCATGGGTATCAGCCGACGAACATCACGTTCGGCATCATGCCGCCGCCTGACCAGACATCAGGCCGCCGGTTGAAGAAGGAAGAACGCAAGACGGCCACGTCGGCGCGCGCCCTTGCTGCACTGGATGAATGGATGGAGCAGTATGCAGTAGGCAGTAGGCAGTAGGCGGTTCACAGTTCATAGTTCACGGTTCGCCTACCCCATACTGCATACTTCAAGCATCGTGAGAGCCCAGCTCGTCGCCTTTCTCGAGCACCTTCGGCTGAATCGCAACGCCTCGACGCACACTGCAAGCGCGTACGAGAGCGACATCACGCAATTTCTCGACTTCGCTGCGCAGCACCTCGACCAGCCACACCTGGAACCCCGCAACCTGGAACTGGGAGCCATTCGCGCGTTCATGGGGGAGCTCTATCGACAGGGCCAGGCGCGCACGTCGGTCGCGCGGAAGCTCTCGGCTCTTCGCGCGTTCGGGCGCTACCTGCGACGTGAGGGATGGATCGACACGGATCCGGCCGCACTTGCGGCGTCGCCGAAGCGCGAGCGGAAGGTGCCCGCGCATCTGTCGATCGACGAGATGAAGCGTCTGCTCGAGATGCCCGACGTCTCCGATCCCCTGGGTTGTCGCGACCGCGCGATCCTCGAGCTGTTCTACGCGTCCGGGCTGCGATTGAGCGAACTCGTCGGACTCGATCTCGACGATGCGAATCTGCGCGCGCGAATGGTTCGCGTGATGGGCAAGGGTGCGAAGGAGCGGCTGGTTCCGTTCAATACGACGACGGAAGGGTCGCTCCGGGCATGGCTTGCGAAGCGTGCTGTGCTGCGAACGAGCAGAGAACCCGCCCGGAGCCCGAGGCGCGTGGGCCGGGGCCCGAGTACGAGAGAGCCCCTCTTCCTCAACTTCCGCGGCGCACGTCTCACAGGACGGAGCGTGCAGCGCCTCGTCGCGCGCTACGTCTCGTTGTGCAGCACTCGATTCGGCATCAGTCCGCACGCGCTGCGACACTCGTTCGCCACGCACCTGCTCGAGCGCGGCGCCGATTTACGTGCGATTCAAGAGCTGCTCGGGCACGTGCAGCTCTCGACGACGCAGCGCTACACGCACGTGAATGCGGCGCAGTTGCTCGACGTGTATCGCAAGGCGCATCCGCGCGCGAAGCGCACGTGACTCGCTACGTCGCTTTCCTCCGCGCGATCAACGTCGCAGGGCATGCGCGCGTGGAGATGTCGCGGCTGTGTGACGTCTTCACCCGTGCCGGATGCGTGAACGCTCAGACCTACATTCAAAGCGGCAACGTGATCTTCGACACTGAAGACGATTGCGCGGAACTCTTTCAGAAGATCAGAACAAATGTCTGCAGACTGACCGGCGAGCAGTCGGGCGTGATGTTTCGCTCAGCGCGCCAGATTCACGCGCTCGTGAATGCTGCACCATTCAAGGCGTTCGACGCGGACCGTACCCTGAAGCTGTACGCTGTGTGTCTCGGCGAGAAACCGCGCTCGGTTCCACCTTTTCCCTGGGCGGACTCGAAGGAGCGGCTCGAGGCGATCGGCATCAAGGGGCTCGACGTCCTCGTCGTCAGCCGGCGCAAGCCAAGCGGCTTCTACGGCTTCCCCAACAGCTTCGTCGAGAAGAAGCTCGGCGCTCCGGCGACGAGCCGGAACTGGAGCACCATCAAGAAGATTGAAGAGATTCTTTGACTTTGGTGCTTCAGGCAGTGAGCTCGTTGGCCTCGTGCTGCTGCAGCGCCGCTCTACGGCTGCGCGGGAAGTCGATGCCGAGCGTCTTGATCTTGTAGTTCATGACGCGCGGGCTGATTGAGAGCAACTCGGCCGCGTCCTTCTGCACCCAGTTCGACATCTTGAGCGCCTCGACAAGGGCGATGCGCTCCACTTCCTCGAGTGGGATGCCGGTCGGCGGAATCTTCACGACGGACGCACCCTCGCGCGGCGTACCGCTCGTGCCGAAGTCACCGAGTCGCAGATCGTCCACCGCGATGTGGCTGCCCTCAGCAAGCAGCATCGCGCGCTCGATCGCGTTCTCCAGCTCACGGATGTTGCCCGGCCACTGATAGCGCATCAGGAGCTTCAGCGCCTCGGTTTCGAGCCCGACCATCTTCTTCTTCAGCTCACCGGAGAATCGACGGATGAAGAAGTTGGCCAGCTCCGCGATGTCGTCTTTGCGCTCGCGCAGCGGCGGCATTTCCATCGTCACGACGTTGAGCCGGTAGTACAGGTCCTCACGAAACTGGCCCGCTTCGACCATGGTGGTCAGATCGCGGTTGGTGGCCGCAATGAGGCGCACGTCGACCTTGAGCGTCCGCGTGCCGCCGAGGCGCTCGAACTCGTGCTCCTGGAGCACGCGCAGGATCTTGGCCTGCGTGTTGGCGCTCATGTCGCCGATTTCGTCCAGGAACAGCGTGCCGCCGTCCGCCTGCTCGAAGCGGCCGATGCGCTGCTTGTCTGCGCCGGTGAACGCGCCTTTCTCGTGCCCGAAGAGTTCTGATTCGAGGAGGTTCTCCTGCAGGGCGGCGCAGTTCACCTTGACGAAGTTGCGCG
>Ga0207691_10005331_pt1 | contig 12413 bp, 10 predicted proteins | sample KBSM13metaG_FD_184327 | JGI IMG/M metagenome (GOLD analysis project Ga0207691, IMG submission 184327) | Miscanthus rhizosphere microbial communities from Kellogg Biological Station, Michigan, USA - KBS M1-3 metaG (SPAdes) (version 2) | ecosystem: Host-associated > Plants > Roots > Rhizosphere >...
CTGCTGCAGATCTTCACCCAGAATGTGATCGGCCCGATCTTCTTCGAGATCATCCAGCGCAAGGGCAACGAGGGCTTCGGCGAGGGCAATTTCAAGGCGCTGTTCGAATCGATCGAGCTCGACCAGATCCGCAGAGGGGTGGTTTGAGCGACAACGGCGCCGACGCGCTGGCTGGGCGCGTGGCCTTCGCCATGCTGGCCAATGAAGGCACCGGCAAGGCCTGGGGAATCCAGATCGAAGAAGCGCGCGAAGGCTATTCGCGCATCCGCATGAAGCTGACCGCCGACATGCTCAATGGCCATGGCAAGGCCCATGGCGGAATGGTCTATGCGCTGGCCGACACCGCCTTCGCCTATGCCTGCAACAGCCGCAACGTCCGGACCGTCGGCGCCCAGGCGACGATGGTGTTCCTCGACGGCGCCGAAGAAGGCGAAGTGCTGGTTGCCGAGGCGCAGGAGCAGGCCCTTGTGGTTCGGTCGGGCGTCTACAATGTCAGTGTGAAGACCGACAGCGGCCGCCCGATCGCCGAGTTCCAGGGATTTTCGCGATCGATCGGCGGTCCCTATGTCGAGACCGGAGACGAGGATTGACCGAAGCCTATATCTGCGACGCCGTCAGGACGCCGATTGGCCGTTATGGCGGCGCGCTGAGCGGTATCCGCCCCGACGACCTTGCCGCCATTCCCTTGAAAGCACTGAGGGAGCGCAACCACGGCGTCGACTGGCGGGCGCTGGATGACATCATCCTCGGCTGCGCCAACCAGGCCGGCGAGGACAATCGCAACGTCGCCCGCATGGCCGCACTGCTTGCAGGGCTTGGCACCAGCGCGCCGGGCACCACGGTCAACCGGCTGTGCGGTTCGGGCCTCGACGCGGTGGCGATGGCAGCGCGGGCGATCAAGGCGGGCGAGGCCGATTTGATTGTCGCCGGCGGGGTCGAAAGCATGTCTCGCGCTCCCTTCGTCATGCCCAAGGCGGAGGGTCCTTTCAGCCGCTCCAATGCGGTTTACGACACGACCATCGGCTGGCGCTTCGTCAACGCGCAGCTCAAGGCCGAATATGGGATCGATTCCATGCCTGAGACGGCCGAGAATGTGGCCGAGGAATATCAGGTCAGCCGCGAGGATCAGGACAAGTTCGCGGCGGAGAGCCAGCGCCGGGCGGCAGGCGCACAGGCCAATGGCCGGCTGGCTGCCGAGATCGTGCCCGTCACCATCCCGCAACGGAAGGGTGATCCGGTCATTGTCGATCGCGACGAGCATCCGCGCGAAACCAGCGTCGAAGCGCTTGGCCGGTTAAAGCCGATCGTGCGCGAGGACGGGTCGATTACCGCGGGCAACGCCAGCGGGGTCAATGACGGCGCCGCGGCGCTGATCGTCGCTTCGCAGGCCGCAGTCGAGAAATATGGGCTGACGCCGCGCGCCAAGGTGCTGGGCGGCGCCGTCGCCGGCGTTCCTCCGCGGATCATGGGCATCGGCCCAGCCCCGGCGACCGAGAAGCTACTCGAACGATTGAGCCTCCAGGTCGCCGACCTCGACGTGATCGAACTCAACGAGGCGTTCGCGGCGCAGGGGTTGGCGGTTATGCGCCAGCTAGGCCTTCCCGACGACGCGGCCCATGTGAACCCCAACGGCGGCGCGATCGCGCTCGGCCATCCGCTCGGCATGTCGGGCGCACGGCTGGCGTTGACCGCGACCGAAGAATTGCAGCGCAGCGGCGGGCGCTACGGCCTTGCAACTATGTGCATTGGCGTCGGCCAGGGGATCGCGCTGGCGCTCGAGCGGGTGTGATGGGGGTCCAGGGCATCTGGGCAGTCCTCAAGGAGGTCCCGGACCCGGAGATTCCGGCGGTGTCGGTGCTCGACCTGGGCATCGTCCGGTCGGTCGAGGAAGCTCGGGTGATCATCACCCCGACCTATTCCGGTTGTCCGGCGACCGATTTCATCGAACGCAGCATCCGCGAGGCGCTCGATGCCGCGGGCTACCGCGACGTCGCCATTGAAACTCAGCTCAGCCCACCCTGGACTACCGACTGGATCAGCGAGGAGGGCAGGGAAAAGCTGCGGGCCTATGGCATCGCACCGCCCGAACTGGCGAAATCCGCAACCTGTCCGCGCTGCGGCTCGACCGACACGGAAGAAGTGAGCCGCTTCGGTTCGACTCCTTGCAAGGCGCAATGGCGCTGCCGCGACTGCCTGGAACCGTTCGACCGGTTCAAGTGCCACTGATTATCCGCACTGCCCTCTATGAAGCAGCTTATGGTCCGCAAGCACCAGCGCGACCATTGCTTCGACCACCGGCGCCCCGCGGAGGCCGACGCAGGGATCGTGGCGGCCCCCGCCGCCGATACTGGACGTCGGCTTGAACGCGACCCGGACGACAATAGCCTTGCCGGTCGAAATGCCGCCGTCGATCCCGCTGGCCCGCTTGGCGTCCATGCTTTCGCTGCCTTTGGCCCGGCCGGCGGCAAATCCTTCGCCGAACTCGACGCCTTTCACGGCGTTGATCCCCATGCATGCAGCGGCAAGTTCCGCATCGAGCTTGGCATAGACGGGCGCGCCCCAGCCGGCGGGGGCGCCAGTCGCCACGCATTCGACGATCGCGCCGAGGCTGTCGCCATCCGTCCGCGCCGCGTCGAGCATGGCTTGCCAGCGGCTCTCGTCGCACTCACCGCCGATCTCGACCACGCTGGCGGCAATGTTCACTTCCGGGATCACCAGGCGGGCCACGGCTCCGCCAGCGACGCGCATCGCCGTTTCGCGCGCCGAGGCCCGGCCGCCGCCGCGCGGGTCACGAAAGCCATATTTGGCGTCGTAGGCCGCGTCGGCATGGCCAGGCCGAGGAGGCAAATTGGCGTAGTCCGTGGGCCGCGCATCGACATTATCGATCAACATCGCGATCGGTGTACCGGTCGTCCGGCCTTCGTAGGTGCCCGACAAGATCCGGACCTGGTCCGGCTCCATCCGGGGCGACACATTTTTCGATGTTCCAGGGCGGCGAAGATCGAGGAACTGCTGGACCCAGTCCTCGCCAAGCTCAAGACCCGGAGGACAACCGTCGACGACGCAGCCAATCGCCGGACCATGGCTTTCACCCCAGGTGGTCAGCCGGAACAAATGGCCGAAGCTGTTGATGCTCATTGAATGTCCGCTCCCAGCGACTGCATCACCTGGACGAAGCCGGGGAAACTGGTGGCGATCATTTGCGCTTCGTCAACCTCGATCGGCTGCTCGGATGCCAGACCCAGGGTGAGGAAGGCCATCGCAACGCGGTGATCGCCTTGCGTTGCAACCGTCGCGCCCCCGCGAACCCTACCCCGGCCAAAAATGCGCAGGCTATCTCCGTCCGCCACCATGGTGACACCGCAAGCGGTCAGGCCGGCGACAATCGCTCCCAACCGGTCGCTTTCCTTGACGCGCAGCTCGCCCAGCCCCTCGATCACGCTTTCGCCATCGGCAAAGGCGCAGGCGACAGCCAAAAGCGGAATCTCATCGATCATCGACGGAATCTGTTCTGCCTTCACCTGGCACGGACGAAGCGCGGCGCAGCGGACCTGCACGTCGGCAATGATTTCACCGGACTGGATACGCTCACATGAGACTTGGATGTCGCCGCCCATTTGCTCGAGCACCTCATAAAGGCCGGTGCGCAGCGGGTTGACCAGCATGCCGCGGACCAGAACCTCTGACCCCGGCACTATCGCGGCTGCAACCAACGGGAATGCGGCCGCTGAAGGGTCGGAACCGATCTCAATTTTGCATCCTGCCAAGGTGCGGTTTTGGCCGAGTGAGACGGCCCAACCTTGAGGCGTGTCGTCAACCGACACGTGGCATCCGAATTGACCGAGCATGATCTCGCTATGATCGCGGCTTGGAACTGGCTCAACCACCTGGATAGGCGCAGCAGTGCCCAGGCCTGCTAGCAGGATAGCCGACTTGACCTGCGCAGACGCCGGGACGTTGCGATAGTCGATACCGCCAAGCTCGGCGCCCTCGATTGTCAGGGGCAGCCGATCAACGCCCTCAATCTTCGCGCCCATCCGGGCGAGCGGAAGCGTCAGCCTCTGCATTGGACGGGCGGACAAGGAGTCATCGCCACTAAACTGGGCACTCACTGCAGCCATCCCTGCTACGGCACCCATCAACAATCTGGCAGTTGTTCCACTGTTCCCGCAGTCTATGGCCAGATGGGATTGCCAGGGTCCGCCGCGTACCAGCCATTCTTCACCATCATCCGTAACTTCAACTCCGAAATTCCTGATCGCTGCCATCGTCGCGGACACATCATCGCTTTCGAGCATGCCCGTGATCCGGGTTTCCCCCTCGGCCATGGCGCCCAGGATCAGCGCCCGGTGAGAGCAGCTTTTATCACCAGGTATGATCGCGTCGCCTGAAAGCGGCCCGCTGGACCGCGCGGTCAGTTTCACGCCAATAGCGCCGCAACGTGCGCGGCGAGGTCGATCGCCTGGGCGCGGTTCAATCGCGGATCGCAGGCGGTCAGCCAGTTCTTTTCAAGCTCGTCGACCGATGCCGGTCCCCGCCCGCCAATGCATTCGGTAACATCCAGCGCGCTCATTTCCAGATGCACGCCGCCGGCATGTACGCCCTCGGCCTTGGAGATGGCGAAGAAGGCATCAATCTCTGCCAAAATGTCGGGCAACCGCCGAACCTTGCGCTTGCCGCTCATGCTGGTGTTGCCGTGCATTGGATCGATCGCCCACAACACCGGCCGGTCCCGAGTCGCACGCAATAGTGCCGGGAGCAGGTCGCCAATTTTCTTCGCTCCGAACCGCCCGATAAGCATCAGCTTGCCAGGACGGGCCAGCGGATCGAGCCGATCGATCAGCCTCAGCAATTCATCGGCATTGATGGTCGGACCACATTTCACACCAACCACATTTTCTATGCCGCGGAGATATTCCACGTGGGCATTGTCGACCTGGCGAGTGCGGTCGCCCAGCCAAAGCATATGGCCCGACGTCGCCCACCAGCGTCCAGCGGAATCACGGCGGGTAAGCGGCTCCTCATAGGGCAGCAGCAGCGCCTCATGGCTGGTGAAGATCGGCGATCCGGATCCGCGCGCTGCGGCCAGGCTGGCGGCCGTTCCCACCGATTGCATATGAGCCCGGATCATCCGCTGCGGGTCGGGCCGACGGGCAAGGGCATCGAACGAAATGCCGTTGATGATGTCGCCTCGATAGGCCTGAAGCGTCAGGCCTTCATGGGTTTCGTCATTCGCGCTCCGGGGCTTGGCGAACTGGCCGGCAATCCTGGCGACTTCCACTAAAGGCCCGTCAACATTTGCTCGCAAGCGGTCGGTCATTGCGTCGAACAGCCCGACGATCCCGGCCACCTGTTCGGCCACCGGATCATCGAAGCTCTCCGCGCAGTCACCGCCCTGCAGCAGGAATCCTCGGCCGGCGGCCAACTCAGCGGTCAGGTCGCGCAGCCGTGCGGCGTCTTCAACGTGGATGACCGGCGCTGCTGCCTCCAGCCGCGCCTCTATGGCCCGGACCGAGGCCGCGTCGGCGTAGGCCGGCATCTGGCGGGCCGGGTGACTACGCCAGCTGGCGGGATACCAGCCCAGGTTTGAAACAAGTGTCGCACTCATCGCCGCGGCCCTAGCGCAAGCGTTGCGGCTTGCCAAAAATTGGATGCCTTTCGGCGCGAAATTCCAGCTCAACCGGTTTCGACAGGCTCAATCCGGCTGATTTCGCCACCGAAATATATCGACCTGACCAATTTATTGTGCAACTGCGAACAATCTAGGCAACCCGTGCCAATCTTGATCGTTGGTTAGATGGAACGCGGCGTTCGGCCGCGGCTCCTCTCCTGTCGTACAAATGACGAGGCGGAATGCTCGAAACTGTCTTTCAATTCAAACCAGAAGACGAGCGGTCATCGGCTCGCCGCGACCGCGCGCCCTTCGGCCAATTAGCCCTGGTTGGCAACGCGCTTCCCCGAAAATGCGGGCTTGCCACGTTTACCAGCGATGTCGCCGATGCGCTGCGCCAGCGCTATCCCACGATGACGGTCGACCATTATGCCATGGACGACGGATCGGGCATCGAATATCCGCCGGATATCCGGACCATCAATGCTGACGACAAGGCCGACTATCGAGCCGCCGCAGAGTTGATCGAGGCCAGCGGGGCTGAGGCGATCTGGCTGCAGCATGAATATGGCATCTTCGGCGGCCCGGCCGGCTCCGACATTCTCGAGCTGACCAGCGCTACCGACCTGCCGCTGATCGTGACGCTACATACGGTGCTGGACGATCCGAGCGAGGAGCAGGAGACCGTGCTCAAGCGCCTGGTGGCTCGCGCCGACCGGACAATTGTCATGGCGGCGACGGCGGCCGACATTTTGAAGCGGCGTTATGGCGTCTCGGGCGAACGGATCAGCGTGATCCCGCATGGCGTGCCTGATCGAAGCCTGCGCGAACCCGGCGAGCTGAAGCCACGCTTCGGCTGGCAGGGCCGCAAGGTTCTAATGACCTTCGGGCTGATCGCTCCCAACAAGGGCATCCGGCACATGATCGAGGCGATGCCCGCGATCGCGAAAGAGCATCCCGACGTCCTCTACGAGATCGTCGGAGCAACCCACCCCAATCTGGTTCGCAGCGATGGCGAATGTCATCGGTCGATGCTGATCGATCTGGCCCGCGATCTGGGCGTCGAGGAGCATGTTCGTTTCGTCGACCGCTTTGTCGAGCAGGACGAGTTGCTGGACATGCTCCAGGCGGCCGACATCTATGTCACGCCCTATCTCAACATGGCGCAGGTAACGTCGGGAACGCTGGCCTATGCGGTCGCGGTGGGAAAGCCGGTCATTTCGACGCCCTACGTCCATGCCCAGGAGATTCTGGCGGACGGCCATGGTTTGATTGTGCCGCAAGCCGACCCCGATGCGCTGGCCGCGGCGGTCATCGATTTGTTGTCGAACGACGCAAGACGACATGCGCTTGCCCGTGCTGCTTACCGGCGAGGACGAGAAATGCTTTGGCCTCGAGTGGTGGAGCGTTCGCTTGCGCCGTTCGCAAGAACAAAGTTTCCAAGCACCCGGCGCCTGTTACCACGTCCCTCGATACTGCCGATCCATGCCGTCATGCGAATGACCGACGAAGTGGGGATGCTCCAGCATGCGATCCATTCGGTCCCAAACCGGGACCATGGATATTGCATCGACGACAATGCCCGGGCGTTAATGATGGCTGTCAGGCGCGACGACGAGGAATCCGACCGGCTCGCCCCAATCTTCGCTGCTTTCGTCCAGCATGGCTGGAACCCGGAGATACGCCGATTCCGCAATTTCATGGCCTATGACCGTCAATGGCTGGAATCCCGCGGTTCCGAAGACAGCAATGGCCGGGCCCTGTGGGCGCTGGGACAGACGGCGGCGAGATCGAATTCGCCCGGGCTTCGCGACTGGGCTCTGGCACTGTTTGAGGAAGCTGCGCCTTATGCTGACGAGTTGGGCGCCCCGCGAGCCAAGGCATTTGCCGCGCTGGGCGGCCTTGAGCTCTTGCGTTTGCGGCCCGATCACGACCTGGCACGCTGGCTGATCGAGCAGTCGGCCGAACAGCTGATGCACCTTCATTTCCGCTACGCGCGTGAGGATTGGGACTGGTTCGAGCCCGAACTCGCCTATGACAATGCCCGTCTTCCAGAACTGTTGATCAGGGCTGGCATGGCGCTCGATGAACCGGCAATGGTCGAACGTGGCCTTGAGACCCTGCGCTGGCTGGTTCGCCATCAGACAAGTCCCCGAGGAACGTTTCGGCCAGTGGGTTGCCATGGCTTCTGCCGGCCCTATGCCGCGCCCCTCGCGTTCGACCAGCAGCCGGTTGAAGCAACGGCAACAATCGACGCCGCGGCCGCGGCTTTTGAAGCCAATGAAAGCGCTGACTGGCGCCGGGTCGCCAACGACGCATTCGCCTGGTTTTTCGGCGACAATGATGCCGGTATTCCCTTGGCCGATTCCCGCGACGGAGGCTGCTTCGACGGACTGATGGCGACCGGCATCAACCGCAACCAGGGAGCGGAGTCGATCCTCTCGCTGCATCTCGCCGCACTGACGATGCGGGAGGTCTTTGGTGCACGAAAATGGGCTGGACAGGATGACGGCAGCGCCGCAGAAGCGGGGTCCTTCGCCGCCGCCTAGAGGCCCATGATTCAATCTAAACTCCATCCGCTTCGGCTCAAGGCGGATCCTTCGCGGGTCGTTGTCCGGCCTTTCCACCTTGCCTGGCAGGGCGCTGCCGATCACGGCAGGGCACAGCGGCTGGTCGACGCGGTCCTTAAGCTCGATGATCGCGAGCTCGGCCGCCAACTGAAAACGGTCATGCATGATTTCGAACAGCGCCACTGGCAGACACGCAAGGTCTTCCTGAAACGGTTCAAGGAAATCTGCACGATGCTGAATCTCTCGCTGCAGGGGATCGGCGACAAACGGCAGCAGATGATCGGGGCCTATTTCTGCCACGAATATAGCTACGCCGCGGCAGCGCTGATGAACCCCAGCATCGTGCCCCATCCCGACCAAAGCGGGCTCGATCGCCACACCACTCGAATCCTGATGTCGCTACGCGCGGTAGGCGAAGGTCACATCAGCTCGATCGCGTTCCGCGAGGGGCTGGTGTCGGCAAAGGGGGGGCTGCAGCTTGCGCCGGAACCGCCCTTTGCGACCGCGGCGGACGCACCCAATCTCGACACGAAGGCCGACGGCCCGGTGCGGGCGTTCCGCAACGAGGACACCAACCTGTCCGGCATGGTGATCTTCCCCATGACGCCGGCCCAGGCCAATGGCCTGGAAGACCTGCGCCTGACCCACTTCACCCATGAGGACGGCAGCCAGGAATATTTCGGCACCTACACTGCTTTTTCCGGCAAGGGCATCCGCTCGGAACTGCTCAGGACGACCAATTTCCGCGAGATCGACCTCATTCCGATGACGGGCGATGCCGCGCGCAACAAAGGCATGGCGCTGTTCCCGGAGAAGATCGGCGGCGAATATGTGATGCTCGGCCGCCAGGACGGGCAAAACCTGTTCCTCCTGAAATCGAACGACCTTACCCATTGGGAGGGGGGCGACCTGCTGATGGAGCCCAAATATGCCTGGGAGTTCATCCAGATCGGCAATTGCGGCGCGCCGATCCTGATTGACGAGGGATGGCTGGTCCTGACCCATGGCGTCGGGGCGATGCGGCAATATGCGCTCGGTGCCGTGCTGCTCGACCGCGACGATCCGTCGAAAATTCTCGGCCGGACCCGCTATCCGATTCTCGAAGCCGAAGACGATGACCGCAACGGCTATGTCCCCAACGTCGTCTATACGTGCGGGGGAATGCGCGTGGGCGACCAGCTGTTCATGCCATACGGAATATCCGACAGTTCGATCGGGTTCGCCTTCCTTCCGCTGAAAGACCTGGTCGCGGCGATGGCCTGATGGAGCGCCTTGCCACCAAAGTCGTCGACAAGCCCTGGGGGCGGAGGGGCATCGATCCGCGCTTCCATGTCGACCCAAGACGGCAAGTCGGGGAAATATGGTTCGAGCCGCCGGCCGACCGCGCGCTCGACGTCATGGTCAAATATCTGTTCACGACCGAGCGGCTGTCGGTCCAGGTGCATCCCGACGACGCCACGGCCCGTGAACGTGGCTATCCGCGTGGCAAGGACGAATGCTGGATCGTTCTCGATGCAGGTGACGACGCCGAGTTGGGCATTGGGACCATCCGCGATTTGCCCGCCGACGAGGTCATCGCCGCAGCGCGCGATGGCTCGATTGTCGACCTTATCGACTGGCGGCGGCCGAAGAAGGGGGATTTCATCTTTAACCCGGCCGGTACCATCCACGCGCTCGGGCCCGGCCTGACCGTGCTGGAAATCCAGCAGGCGGTCGATCTCACCTATCGCCTTTATGACTATGGCCGACCGCGCGAACTTCATCTCGCCGAAGCAGCGGACGTGGTGCGAGCCAAGCCCCATAGCCATGCGCTCGACACCAGCTTGGGTAGCCAGAGCCGGGTGCTCGTCGGCGGCCCGCATTTCGGCGTCGCCTGGTGTGTCGGCGCGGCGCCGGAGCTTCCTTCGATGATGCACGACGTTCAGCTGTTGCCGATCGATGCCGCGATGGGCGACCTCAATCCCGGCGAATGCGCGCTGATTGATAGCGGAACTGCCCGGACCTTGAACAGCGAAGGAATATTCGTTCTAGCCTGGTCGGCGGAGACAGGGGGGAACTGATGGCGGACGCCTTTATTGTCGAGGCGCTGCGCACTGCGGGTGGCAGGCGCGGCGGCGCCCTGCGTGAATGGCACCCAGCCGACCTCGGAGCGGCCGTGCTCGACGCATTGGTGGCGCGAAGCGGAGTCGATCCGGCAGCGATCGAGGACGTGATCGTCGGCTGCGTCAGCCAGGTCGGTGAGCAGAGCTTCCATATCGGACGCAATATGGTGATGGCGTCCGACCTCCCCGACACGGTGCCTGCGGTCAGCATTGACCGACAGTGCGGCAGTTCCCAACAGGCCGTGCATTTTGCCGCACAGGCGGTGATGAGCGGAACCCAGGACGTGGTGATCGCTGCGGGGGTCGAAAGCATGACCCGGGTGCCAATGGGGACCCCGGTGATCCTGCCGATGCAGGCTGGGATTGGCATCGGTCCATGGCCGCAGTCGATCAAGGGCCGTTACGGGGTCGAGCAATTCAGCCAGTTCACCGGCGCCGAGATGATGGCGCAAATCTATGGGTTCGGGCGCGAGGAGCTGGACGCCTTCGCTTTGTCGAGCCACCGCAAAGCCGCGGCTGCAACGGAGGGCGGAGCTTTCGAACGTGAAATCGTCATCGTCGACGGGCTCGACAAAGAAGGCAAAACCAGGCGCCACGACCGCGACGAGGGCATTCGCGCCGACGCCAGCCTGGAAAGTTTGGCCGAACTGAAGACAATAAGTCCGCAAGGGATGATTACTGCCGGCAACGCCAGCCAGGTGTGCGACGGCGCATCGGGTTTGCTGGTGATGTCGGAGCGCGCGCTGAAAGAGCATGGCCTGACGCCGCTGGCGCGGATCGACAATTTGACCGTCACTGCCGGCGATCCGGTGATCATGTTGCAGGAGCCGATCCCCGCCACGCGCCGGGCGCTGGAGCGATCGGGCCGCAGGCTCGACGAGATCGATCTCTACGAAGTCAATGAGGCCTTTGCGCCAGTTCCGCTTGCCTGGCTTGGCGAACTCGACGCCGATCCGGACAAGCTCAACGTCAACGGTGGCGCGATCGCGCTTGGGCATCCGCTGGGGGCCAGCGGGACCAAGCTGATGGCGACGCTGGTCCACGGCCTTCGTGCTCGTGGCAAGCGGTTTGGCCTGCAGACGATGTGCGAGGGCGGCGGCATCGCCAATGTGACGATCGTGGAGGCTCTTTAGCCGTTAGTGAAAGTCGCGTGATTTCGGCAGGATGCGGACGTTTCGCGGATGGCCTTGGCGCGGATCCGGCCCGTTTCGCGGCCCGTCGGCAGGCGATGCGGGGAGCCGCATTGCTCCATCGTCGGTTAGCCCTTTGAGCAATTCGCTGCGATCGACCACTCGCCGCGCCATCACATGCATCACTCCTTCCTTGCTGCGCTCGACAACGCCCTCGACCTGCATCAGCCGGGCGGCCATGACCTCGCGGCGGAACCGTTCGAAGTCGCGCGCCCACAGCAGCACATTGGTGATCCCGGTTTCGTCCTCCAGCGTGATGAACAGTGCATTGCCCTTGCCCGGCCGCTGCCGGATCAGCACCACCCCGGCGCAACGCACCAGCGTGCCGCTCTTCGCCCTGGCGGTTTCGGCGCAGCTCAGCACTCCTTCCTGGCCGAAGGTCGAACGCAGAAACTGCATCGGATGGCCTTTGAGCGACAGACGGGTGACCTGATAATCGGTCACCACTTCTTCGGGCAGCGGCATTGCCGGCAGATCGGCATCAGGCTCCTCGCCCAGCTCCACCGCCTCCGCATGAGCGAACAGCGGCAGCACGCCCTGCGGAGTCCGCCGCGCCTCCCACAACGCCTCTCGCCGCTGTAGCCCGACCGAGCCGCAGGCATCCGCATCGGCCAGCAAACGCAGCGCCCGTGACGGCAGCCCGGCCCGCTGCGCCAGCTGCTCGATATGGGTGAAGCCTCCGTCCCGCGCTTCGGCCAGCTTATCGGCCCATTCCTTGCGGAAACCGTCGATTTGGCGGAAGCCCAGCCGGATCGCGAGGGAGCCATCTTCGAGCCGCTCGAGCTGATTGTCATGCTCGCTGGCATTGATGTCGGGCCCGAGCACCTCGACGCCATGTTCCCGCGCATCGCGGACCAATTGCGCCGGGGCGTAGAATCCCATCGGCTGGGAGTTCAGCAACGCGCACGTGAAAACCGCCGGATGGTGGCATTTCAGCCAG
>Ga0207691_10005332_pt1 | contig 12412 bp, 7 predicted proteins | sample KBSM13metaG_FD_184327 | JGI IMG/M metagenome (GOLD analysis project Ga0207691, IMG submission 184327) | Miscanthus rhizosphere microbial communities from Kellogg Biological Station, Michigan, USA - KBS M1-3 metaG (SPAdes) (version 2) | ecosystem: Host-associated > Plants > Roots > Rhizosphere >...
TCCATCTGTTCCAGTTCCTTGCCGCGCGTCTCGTGCACGTAGCGCAGGACGAAGAACACCGAGATCGCCGCCGCGGCCGTGTAGATGCCGTACGCGCCGGCCAGACCGATCCCGGCGAGCAGGATCGGGAATGTCACCGTGATCGCGAAGTTCGATGTCCACTGCGCGGCGCCGGCAACCGCAAGGCCGGAGCCGCGGATCTGGTTCGGAAACATCTCGCCGAGCATGACCCACATCACCGGTCCCCACGACATGTTGAAGAAGATCACGTAGACATTCGCCGCGACCAGCGCGAGCATGCCCATGGCGGATGACAGCACGAGCTTGCCCTGCGCATCGAGCGTGGCGCTGGCGAAGGCGACAGTGACCAGAGCCAGCGTGACCGCCATGCCGACCGAACCGGTCCACAGCAATGGCTTGCGGCCGATCCGGTCGATCAGCACCACGGTGACCAGGCACGCCCCGATGCTCAATGCGCCGGACATCACGTTGATCAGCAGCGCGTCGCTTTCGGAAAAGCCGACGGCTTGCCACAGGACGGCGCCGTAGTAGAACACGACGTTGATGCCGACCAATTGCTGAAACGTGGCCAGGCCGACGCCTATCCAGACGATCGGCCGGATCTTTCCCGTAGCCTTGTTGATCAGATCGGACAGCTGCGGCCGGTGATGGTCCTGCGCGAGCGAAGCGCCGATCTCGGCGAGCTTCAGGCTCGCTGCAGCAGCGCCGTACAGCCGGGTCAGGACGAGAAGCGCGTCGACGTCGCGTTTCTTCACGACCAGATAGCGCGGACTTTCCGGTATCGGCAACAGCAGCAGCAGGAACAGCAGCGACGGCAGCGCCTGCATCCAGAACATCCAGCGCCAGGCGGGCGCGCCCAGCCACAGAATACCGGTCGAACCACCAGCCAGCTTCGCCAGGAGGTAGTTGCTCAGGAACGCGCAGAACAACCCGCCGATGATCGCGATCTGCTGCACCGTCGCGAGGCGGCCGCGGTAGCGCGCTGACGCCACTTCGGCGATATACGCCGGCGACATCACGCTGGCCGCGCCGACGGCGAAACCGCCGAGCACGCGCGCGACGATGAAGAATTCCGACGTCGTCGCCGAGCCGGCGCCGAGCGCGGACAGCAGGAACAACGCCGCGGAAATGATCAGCACGGTGCGGCGGCCGCGGTTGTCGGCCAGGCGCCCGGCGAAGAATGCGCCGACCGCGCAGCCGAGCAGCATCGAAGCGACCGCGAAGCCGATGCCGGCGGAACTGGATTGAAACGCGTGCTGCAATCCGTCGACGGTGCCGTTGATGACGCCGCTGTCGAAGCCGAACAGGAAGCCGCCGATCGTGGCGACGCTGCTGATCAGGATGATCAAGCGTGTGTTCTCCGCGCCGTTCGCGGAGACGGATGGAGCGAGCGCGACGCTGTTCATTGCTGTGGCTTCCTCGGCTGGGTTGCGTTTTCCTCCACCGCTCCTTGCGCGAGCTGGGCGCAACGCGAACGGTATCGATCGCTCAAGTGCGGATCAGGTACTGGTTGAGGAGGTTTTCGTAGCGCTCTCCTGCTTGCCGCTGATCTTCTTCGTCTCGCCGTTCTTGAGCGCCAGCGCGCACTCCCGCTGCGGCGGAAATGGTAGCGCTACCATCCAGTACATTAAAAAAAACCTCATGGCGAGGATCGGCGGGCCGCATAGTTCGTCGTCGGATTCCAGGTTCCAGGTTCCAGGTTCCAGGTTCCAACGCGGCCGGATCATAGCGGTGTCGGCGCGAAATGCCACGCTGCGCTGCGGTATAGCTGCAATATCCACTTGTATACTTCAGACAACCCGATTGGATTTCGCGACGCGCGCGAACCAGCCCGCCGAGTCCTTGGGCGTGCGTTTCTGGCCGCGCTCGAAATCGACGTGGACGAGGCCGAAGCGCTGCGTGTAACCCTCGCTCCACTCGAAATTGTCTAGCAGGGCCCAGCAGTGGTAGGCGCGCACCGGCACGCCGTCGCGGACGGCGCGCGACAGTTCGAGCAGATGCGCGCGCAGCCAGGCGATGCGATTCGCGTCGTGCACGCGGCCGTCCTTCGCGATGCCGGTATTGTAGGCCGCGCCGTTTTCGGTGATCTCGATCGGCAGCTTGCCTCCCAGGTGCGAGTTCATCTTGACGAGAATGTCGTAGAAACCCCTGGCGTAGATGTCCCAGCCGTTGTCGGTCTTGTGGTGCGGCGGGTAGTACGTCGCCCACGACGGTTTCGCGTGCAGGCCGGGGATGTCGGTCTCGTTGGGATCGTCGGCGACCAGCCACGTGGAATAGTAATTGAGTCCGGCGAAATCGAGTGCGGCGCGCACCAGCTTGTCGTCGCCGTCCTGCCAGCCGAGCAGTTCGGCCTGCTGGTCGGCCGGCAGAACGCCTTCGGGATACCGGCCGTGCAGCGCGGGGTGGATGTGCCAGAGGTTGGCGAACTTGAACCAGCGTTCGGCGGCGAGTTCGTCGGCCTTCGATGGTGTCGCCGGGAACGTCGGCTGCGTGTCGTAGACGCCGCCGACTTCGAGTCTGGCGCTGACCGATTTGATCGCGCGGAACGCCATGCCCTGCGCGAGATTGACCGTGTGCGTTGCGCGCAGGAACGCGAGCGGCTCGCTGCGGCCCGGCGCATGGTTGCCCTGCCAGTAGCCGCATTGCGTGAAGGTCTTGGGTTCGTTGAAGACGCACCATTGATTGATGCGATCGCCGAGCGCCGCGACGACGGTGCGTGCGTAGTCGGCGAGCCGTGCCGCGGTGTCGCGATTCGGCCAGCCGCCGGCGTCTTCGAGCGGCTGCGGCAGGTCCCAGTGGTACAACGTCGGGAACGGGCGGATGCCGGCTTCGAGCAGCGCGTCCGTGACGCGCCGGTAATAGTCGAGTCCCTTCTGGTTGATTGCGCCCTTGCCATCGGGTTGCACGCGCGGCCAGGCGATCGAGTAGCGATACGACTGCATGCCCAGGCGTTTGGCGATCGCGATGTCCTCCGCATAGCGATGATAGCTGTCGCAGGCGACGTCGCCGGTGTCGCCATTCTTGACCTTGCCCGGCGTATGCGCGAAGCGGTCCCAGACCGATTCGCCACGGCCGTCCTCGTTCCACGCGCCTTCGATCTGGTAGGCCGCCGTCGCCGCACCCCACAGGAAACCCGGCGGAAACGCGCCGGGCGCCGACCGGGCGCCCGCATCGGCCTGCGCGGCGGAGCGAGCGAACGCTGGCGCGAGCAACGCGCCCAGCGCCAAGGACATTTGCAGAACCTCACGCCGTTGCATTGCCGTTCTCCTCGTTGCCGGATGTTTTCGAGCGGCCCGCGATCGCGTTCACGCCGGCTGCGCAAGCGTGGCCGTTGCCGTTCTCGCCGGCGCGGTCGCCACGTCGATGAAACTGTTGATGGACAGCCGCCCCGCCAGCGGATCGGCGGGCGGCATGCGGGTGCTGTCGATGTTTCCCGAATGCAGGCAGTTGCGGCGGTATACGATCAGGCGGTTGTATGCGGCATCCACGCTGGCGATGCGCTCGAACAGCGCGGTGTCGCCGTCGATGTAGGCGGCGCTCGGCGCGTCGTCGCCGTGGCTTTCGCGTTCCAGTTCGCGAAAGTAGGTTTCGTGGCGGGCGGCGTCGACGCTTTCGAAGCCGGTGCTGCGATGACGGTAGAACGCGGTGCCGCCCCAGTCGCCGTGGAACAGGTAATGCACGGTCGCCAGGCCGTCGGCGCCGACCGAATCGATGTGCGGCACCCGTTGCAGGAAGCGCAACTGCGTCGGCGGCTGGGTGACCAGCGAGTAGTGGCACATCGGGAAGTCGAAACTGCCGGGCGCGAGGCCGAAGCAGTCGCGCAGCAGCGGATTGAGCACGCTCTCGAGCAGAAACCGGTAGGAGAGCGGGGCAACCGCGCGCAGGCCGGGGAACATCGCGCCCAGCGGCGCGAACGCGCTGCGCGCGGCCTTGCGCACCAGCCGGTCAGGATCGGCGACGAACGCGTCGATCACCAGCAGCGGCGCGGCCTCGCGGCCGACGACGCGCTTCTCGATGCGGATGCCGGGATGCGCCGTGAGCAGCATCAGTTTCGCTTGCCCGCCCAGACACTCGAGTCGGCCTTGCAATACTGCTCGATGAACTGCTGGTGGCTGGGCATCGTCGCCACCAGCCTGTCGATGGGCTGGCGGATGCCGTCGAATAGCCGCCGCATGTCGGCATCGGCCAGCCCGCGCGCGAGCGGATGGTGCTGTCGCGGCGTGATGCCCTGGCCGAGCATCACATGCGTCCACGAATCGACCCGGAACAGTTCGTCTTCGCCCTGCCACGCGTGCGCGCGCTCGCGGAACTGTTCGATACGTTGCGTGAGCGACGCCGGCAATTCCATCTCGCGGCAGGCCTTCCACATTGGCTCGTCGCGCCGGTTGGCGTGGTAGTGCAGGACGATGAAGTCGCGCACTTGCTCCAGTTCCGCGCGGCTGATCGCGTTGTAGCGCTCGACGAGGCTCTGGCAGATTCCTTCGGCCGGGAACATCTGGATCAGCCGCACGATGGCGGTGATGCCCAGATGGATGCTGGTGGATTCCAGCGGCTCGACGAAGCCGCTGGCCAGACCGGCCGAGACGACGTTCTTGTTCCAGGTCTTGAGCCGGCGGCCGGTGGGGAAGCGCAGTAGCATCGGCTCCTTGATGGGTTTCGCGCCGACGTCCCGCCGCAGGTTGGCGACCGCTTCATCATCCGACATGTACGCGCTGGAGTAGACCATCCCGCTGCCGACGCGGTGTTGCAAGGGAATCTGCCAGCGCCAGCCGGCGGCGTGCGCGATGGCGCGGGTGTACGGTACGGCCGGGTCGACCGATTCGACCTGCATGGCCACGGCGCGGTCGCTCGGCAGCCAGTGGTTCCAGCCCTCGTAGCCGGTCTTGAGCGTCTGTTCGATCAACAGGCCGCGGAAGCCGGTGCAATCCACGAACAGGTCGCCCTCGATGACTTGCCCGTCTTCCAGCACCAGCGCCTCGATGAAGCCGGACTCGCCGTTCTGCCTCACTTCACGGATCTTGCCTTCCACCCGCTTCAAGCCGTGGCGCTCCGCGAACGTGCGCAGATAACGCGCGTAGAGGCCGGCATCGATGTGGTAGGCGTAGTTGACCTGCGGCTGCTGCGCGAATGCGAACTTGTCCACGCGCGAGGCCGCGGTTTCCACGCAGTAGTCGCCCAGGCTCGAGGTCATGCCGCGGCGCAGGCTGTCCAGCCAGAAATGGTGGAACGGGCAGGTGAGCGTGCTCCGTCCGGTGATGCCGAACGGGTGGAAGAAGCGATCGCCGGGGCGCAGCCAGTTCTCGAACGAGATGGACAACTTGAAGGTGGCGGCCGTCGCGCGCATGAACTCGCGCTCATCGATACCGATCAGGTGGTGGAAGGTGCGCAGCGGCGGCACCGTGGATTCGCCTACGCCGATCGTGCCGATCTGCTCGGACTCCACCAGCGTGATGTCGAGCAGGTCGGCAAACTGCTGCGCCAGCAGCGCGGCCGCCGCCCAGCCGGCGGTGCCGCCGCCGGCGATCACGACCTTGCGGATTTGACCGTTGCTCATCGTTTCAATTTCTCCGTCAGCATCGCCCGCAGTTGCCTGGATAGGGTTTCGTCGATCGGCGCGAGCGGGCCGCGCGCCGCTTCCGGCAGATGTGCGCCGGCCTGTCCGGCCGGGCCGAACACGTACCAGTCGAATACCGCGCGCCATGCCTGTTTTTCGCGTTCGGGGCGGTCGCGGATCGTCCACAGCGCGTGATAGAGCGTGTGCATCGGCGTCGGAATCCAGGCCGGCATGCTTCCCCACCAGTAGTTGACCAGCACGCCGAACGGGTCCAGCGCTTCGACGCGATGCCACCACATGCTCGGGATGAAGATCGCATCGCCCGGCTCCAGCACGACGTCGCGCGCGTGCGCAAGTGCGTCGCGGAAGCGCGGGAATCGCTCGAAGTCGGGATGGGCGAAGTCGACCACGCTCACGGCCTGGCCGCCCGGCGTCGGTTCCAGCGGCCCCGGATAGAGGTTGCTGATCTGCTCCGGCGGGAACAGGGTGAAGCGGCGGCGGCCGACGCAGCAGCAGGCGATGTTGTTCGGCGCGTCGTAGTGCGCCGATGCGACTGTGCGGTTGCCGATCCAGATCGCCGGCGGCGCGTCGATGCCGTGGCTGGTGAAATCGAGATCGTGGCCGGCGCGAAAGCCCGGCAGGCAGCCATCGACCGGTACCGAGGCGACGTAGTAAGTCGGCGGCCGCGTCTCGCCGCTTCGCGCCGCGATCTCCTCGAGCAGCTGGCCGAGGTCGCCACGTCGCGCCTCGCAGTTCAGTTCGGTGAAACCGGCTTTGTAGAACGGTCGCCCAGCAACCTCGGGGCCGCCATACGAATACGGCACCGACTTGCCGTTGTAGTGGGCGCGCAAGCAGTCGATCGCCGCGCGCGTGGAGTTCAAGCCGGCCTGCACCAGCGGCCAGTCGCGCGCGACGCCCTTGAGCAGTGTCGGTTGCCCCGCCGCGAGCATTTCAGCCAGCGGCAGCGCGTCGGGCCGGCAGCCTTCCAGCACTCGCACGCTCGCGGTGGTCGCAGGGGACATGCCGTCCACGCTCAAGCCGCGTGATCCGTCGCGGCGTCCTGAAGGCGCAGGCGGCGCTGCTTCTCCGCGATCAGCCGGCGCATGTTGTGCAGCGAGGACAGCAGCAGGTACGCGCCTTCGAGGTAGCCGGCCTGGTGCAGCCGGTGCACAGACGTGGCGTCGAGCGCTGCCAGGCGCTCGCGGTCGATGGCGTGCAGGCCGGTCATGTTGGCGCCGTGCTGGTCGTCGAACTTCAGTTCGACGGTCATCGGCTGGATCAAGCCCAACGAATCGAACGCAGCGAACATCGCGCCGGCAGCTTCCGCGCCATCGCGGATGCCGCGCAGCACGGTGATGACGTGTTCGAGGTATGCGCTGTGCCCGCCCTGCGGCAGGAACACCGCTTCGCCTTCTTCGCGACCGATGCGCGGGTGTTCCATGTCGACGTGGATGACCGGTTCGTTGCGCAGTTCGCCATCGACCCGCGTTTCCTGGAAGCCGATCAGGAACGGGCCCTTGGCGATCGCACCCGGCAGGTAGTTTGCGTTCCAGCGGCCGTCCCGCACGAACAGGTTCTCGCGCTGCGCGAAGCCCAGCAAGGCGACCGACTGCCACGCATCGCTGTCGCGATCCCGGCGCAGGAAGATCGGGTACTCGCGCTGCAGCTCGGCGTATTCGGTGGGAAACGCGGGGACCATGCCGACGTCGTCGCCGAATTCGCTGCCGAAGCGGGTGACGACGCGCAGACCTTTATGCATCACATTGTTCAGCACTGCGTATCGGGCCATGGTGTTTCCAGCAGTCGACCAGGTCCGGCGAACGTTCCACAAACCTGTCGCATCCGCAAGCGGCAATGCGACATTCGCGGCGAGGAGGAATGACGGGGAAACTCTGCGCGACGCAGAGTTTCCCCCGAGGCAAAGGACACGCGACGTTCAGAACTTGTAGTGTGCCCCAATCAGGTAGCGCGGACTCTGGTCGAGCAGCTTGTCGATCATCAGCGTGGTGCGGTTGCTCCAGCGGATGTCCTCGCCGGTCGCGTTGATCGTCTCGAAGGAGAACGACCAGCGGTCGTTGAGCGCGTAGTTCACGCTCACGTCCAGCTGATGGTACGGCTCGACGTAGTACGGGTTGGTATTGGACCCCTCTTGGTTCGCCGCGATCAGGTACTTGTCGCGCCAGTTCCAGGCCAGGCGCACGGACCAGCCGTATTTCTCGTACATCAGCACCGCATTGGCGGTGTCGGAAAGGCCGGTCAGCGCGAACTGGTTCACGCCGGGCTGCGCATAATTGTTGACGCTCACGTCGCCCATGACTTTGGTGTAGTTGGCCTGGAGGCCGAACCCGCTCTCGCCGAAAAAGTACTGCCCTGCGAGTTCGAATCCGTGCAGGCTGGCCTTGTGCTGGTTGATGGGAGTGTTGACGTTGAACGTGTACAGCGGGTCGTCGGGATTGCCGATCAGGTCGTACGCGGTCGCCATCTGCTGCCACTGCGCGTCGCTGCCGTTGAACTTCGAAAGTCCCCCGCTCGCTGCCGCGTTGCGCAGCATCGCCAGTCCGGTGAACAGGGCGACGTTGTTGGCCGAACAGCGGGCGGGGTCGTTGCCGGCGGCGGTGACCTGCGCGATGCAGGCCTGGCTTTGCAGGAAGTCCAGTACCTTCTGCGCGTCCGGGCCGGAAGTCGGGTCGCGCAGTCCGTACAGGCTTTCCTGCACCACGGTGTTGCCGACGAAGTTGTCGACCCGCTTGCCCCACAAGGTCAGCGATGCGTAGCTGGATTTGGCGAAATACCACTCAAACGCCACATCGATGTTGTTGGATTCCAGCGGCTTCAGCGCAGGGTTCTGCGAATCGCCGGCACCACGCATGGATTCGGCCACCAGCACCGAGCCGGTCGGGGCCCTTGGCGTCGGCCCCGCATAAAGATTGCCCATTGGAGCACGGGCGATGGTCTTGCTGACTGAGGCGCGTCCCTTCATCTCGTCATTGAAATCGAGGGCGAAGTCCAGGCTCGGCAAAAAGTAGTTGTAGCTCGATTTCTCGCTGAACGGCGCGACTGCGGACGATTGGGTGATGTTGAAGTCGTTGTCGTCCTGCCAGACGACCGCCTGCGGGATACTGATATTCGACGTGGAGTCGACGTCGGTCTTCTCATAGCGCCCGCCGGCAACCAGGGTGGCCACCTTGCCGGCCAGTTCGCCTTGCCACTCGTACTGCACATAGGCGGATTTGGTGTCTTCCTCGATTTCGTTGTTGCTGGCCAGATTGTGGTTGTAGGTGAGCGGTACGCCGTATGCCTTGGCGGCCCACGCCGCGAGTTCCGAGGCGTTGCCCCACCACGCGCCGGGCGCAATGCCCTTCGTGCTGTAGTCGTTGAACAGGCTGGAGATGCTGATTGGCTGCAGCAATGCGACCATGCCCGGCTCGTTGCCGACGTTGGCCACGCCCCAGTCGCCCAGTGCGGCGTAACTGTCGTTGCTGTTCTGCCGGGTCAGGCTGTTCTTCTGCGAAGCGAGACCGAACTTGAAGCGGCTGCTGTCGAAATCCCATTCGCCGTCGATGCGCCCCTCCTTGATTTTGCTCGTCTGGCTCGTCATCCAGATACGCCGGACCTGAGAGCCTAGTTGCCCCGCCGGGAAATCCGGGTTGACCGTCCCGCCCGTGTTGTTGTTGGCATCGCTCAAGGTCGGATACCAGGTACGCGTGGCGATCGGCAGGCCGGTGTTGAAGAAGTATTCCTGCGACCAGTTGCCGCCGCAGTAGGGGCCGGTGCAGTTGCGCGGCGGCGAGTCCGCATTGGTGCCGGCCATAGAGAAGAAAGTCGCGCTGCCGCCGGTGACCGGGTCGTTTGGCAGGCTCTTGTTCTGCGAATCGTGCGCGTCGAACTTCAGTTTGAAGCGGTCGTTGACGTCCCACGCGGCGTTGAAGCCCAGCGAACCGAGCTTGTACTTCTGCTGGTTTAGCTGCTGCTCGTAGCCGAAGTCCTTGCTGCCAGTCACTTCACGCAGGTAGACCGGCACCGCGATCGGGCTGCTGGTGTCGAACGTGGCGGCGGTGAAGCCGCCGCCCTGGTTCAACCACATGGTCTGCTCGCCGCGGTTCTGCTCGATCTTGTTCGTCGAGTAGGTGTAGTCGAGCGTCAGGGTCAGGCTGTCCATCGGCCTGAACTGCATCGTCGCCTGGCCGTTGACACGTTCGCGCTCGAAATCGGAGAACGCATAACGCAGGTCGTTGGGAATGGCGTAAAGCTGTCCCGCGGCCGGCGCATTCGTGACCACGGTGCCGGAGCCGAGTTGGGAAGGAATCCCCGAGGCAGGCCAACTGCGGATGTTCCACGCGTTTTCAGTGGACTCCACGTCGCCGCCGTGGCGCTTCTGGTAAGTGCCGGTGAAGCCAATGCCGAAGGTCTTGTCGGGGTTGGTGTAGCTGAAGATTCCGGTCAGCTCGGGGGTGATGTCGGAGCCGAGGGTTTGCGACTCGTCCTTTTGCAGCTTGGCGCCGACGCTGGCGACCCATCCGTTGCGATCGAACGGGCGCCCAGTCTGGATGTCGATGGTGGCGCCGATGCCGCCCGACGGCGCGCTGGCGCGGCCGGTCTTGTACACCTCGATGCCGCTGACCGCATCCGCCGACAGTTGCGCGAAGTTGAACGCGCGCGTGCCGGAACCGACTCCGCCGGTGACCTGGTCGCCGTTGGAGAAGCCCTCGGCGCCCGGGATCTGGCGACCGTTGAGCGTCACCAGGTTGAACTCCGGGCCGAATCCGCGCGCGGTGATCTGCGCGCCTTCACCGTCGCGGCGCTCGATCGAGATGCCGGTGATGCGTTGCAACGCTTCGGCCACGTTGGTGTCCGGGAATTTACCGATATCCTCGGCGCTGATCGCATCCACGATGCCGTTCGCATCGCGCTTGATGTTCATCGAAGTCTCAAGGCTGTTGCGAAGCCCGGTGACCTCCACCGTACCCAACGTCTGGGCGTCGTCTGTGCCCACCGTCGCGTCCTGAGCGAAAGCGGGATTCACCACCACCACGCCGCCGACGAACACGAACAGGGCTTTCGACTTCAGTTTCCTCAGCTTGTCGCTGTTGTTGTGTTTCATGTGTTTTTTTCCCCGGTCAGGCAACTATTTATCGTTTCACCCCTTGCGGGGTCCCTTGGGCACATGGCACCCACCCCTGCTCTCGAACCCAGCCAGCGTGAGAGCGGGTGGTTCGGTTATTTGTGTTAGCGCTAACATTCAACGCGTGGCAGAAAATAATCGTTTCTGGGATTCGTGTCACCATGCGACGCAGCAAATCGGCTTTCTGCCCGCGAATTCCTCGCCGCCGACGAATAAGCGAGCTCAAATTCGTGCGCGAAACGCGCGGTAAGGAACCCGAAGAGATGCGGGGTTGATCTGGGAGAAGCCCGGCTGGTGCCGACGCCGCACCTGACCGCGAACAAGGTGACCGTCGGCAATACCGATTGGGGCAACGCGATGGCGTTCCTGACTGCAGGCAAGCGTCGACCTCGACGTCGCCCAGCTGCCGCTGCTGACCCATCGCATCTCGGTGCACGCGGTGCGCTTCGTCGCGCCGGACGTGCATCTCGAGCGCCTTCCGACGACCGAACAACTGGACCTTCACCGCACCGGAGGAAACGCCGCGGACGCTCGACGTCGGCAGCGTCGTGCTCGACCGCGCGACGTTTACGCTGGCCGACAAGGTCAACGCGATCGACATCGCCGGCAACGTCGAGATGCTCGGCAGTCGACGTCCTACGAGGACACCATTTCCGACTCGGTGCGCCAGGCGCGCAGCGAGGTGCTCAAACGGATTGGCGCGACAGCGGGGCCCGCCCCCACGACAGTCGTACCTGAACCGTTCTGGCCTCCCGAACGCTCATTTGCAGCACAGCCCGCCAGCCATTCAGCTGTCTCTCCGCGTCGGGTGCGTAAAACAGAGCTAGCCGCCCGACTGGAGAAATTCGCACGTGAAACGCCACGGCAAACTGCTGCTCGGCATCGCAGGCGCAATCGTTGCGCTTGTTTTCATCGCCATCGTCGTCGTCGCGACGTTCGACTGGAATCGCGCAAAGCCGTGGGTCGTTGCCACCGTGTCGCAGGCGATCGGGCGATCACTTGCAGTCGAAGGCAACCTGGGACTGGAGTGGCGCCGCGATTCGGAACTCGATGGTTGGCGCAGCTGGGTGCCGACACCGCACGTCACGGCCGAGAAAGTCACTGTCGGCAATGCCGAGTGGGGCAAGGCAAAGGAATTCGGAACCGCGGATCGCGTCGAGTTCGATCTGGCGGTCCTGCCGCTGCTGACGCGCAGCGTCTACATCGAACGCATGCGCTTCGTGGCGCCGAATGCAAATCTCGAGCGTCTCGACGACGGCCGCGACAACTGGACCTTCAACGGCGACGGCACTCCGTCGCTCTGGACGTTCGATATCGGTCGCATCGCGCTCGACGAAGGCAGCTTCACGTTTGTCGATCATGGCAAGGCGATCGATGTCAGCGGCAAGGTCGAGGCGCTCGGCCAGTCGATCGCGTTCGACGATCTCGTGACTGCGCAGATCAGGCAGTCACGCGAGGAAATCGCCAAACAGATCGGCGCCAAAGGTACGCAACGGCTCGAACAACGCGCCGCCGCCCGCGCCGAGGCGCGCAAGCAGCGCGGCAAGCAGCCGCAACGCTATGCATTTTCGTGGGGCGCCGAGGGAACCTACGCGAAGGAACCGTTCAAGGGCACCGGCAAGGTCGGCGGCGTGTTCTTCCTCAGAAACCCGGATCAACCGTTTCCGATGCAGGCCGATGTAAAAATCGGCGACACGCGGATCGCGTTCGTCGGC
>Ga0207691_10005336_pt1 | contig 12408 bp, 13 predicted proteins | sample KBSM13metaG_FD_184327 | JGI IMG/M metagenome (GOLD analysis project Ga0207691, IMG submission 184327) | Miscanthus rhizosphere microbial communities from Kellogg Biological Station, Michigan, USA - KBS M1-3 metaG (SPAdes) (version 2) | ecosystem: Host-associated > Plants > Roots > Rhizosphere >...
CGCGGCGTCCGCTCGCTGCGACGAAACAATTCCTGATGTCGCGCTATTTCGTACGGATGACCAACCCCGGTTCCCGCAAAGAATCCTAGATCGCCATCGAGTCCCGGATCGACACAACGATGGCCGAGCGATGTCCGTTTGTGGACGCGGCCGGGCAGCAGCTGCCCGGCCGGCTCAGTTCTATCCTTTTACCCGAGTGAACGCGAACATCATCCCGCCTTTGACCGGTATTGGCTGAAACGCGTAGTCGGTGCCGCGGCCATGCGTGCCGACGACCGTCCATCCGCTGGCCATTCCGACTCCGGCTCCCATCATGACGTCACTGAGGAAGTGACGGTTATCGACAAGTCGTGAGGTAGCGACGTATGTGGCAGCGGCGAGCGCGGGCCACGAGCCGCGATATCCGAAATGGCGCTCAAGGACGGACGCCGCGGCGAATGCGGTTGCGGCGTGCCCTGACGGGAACGAGCAGCATTCGCCGGTCGGCCGATCGCGCCTGATCGTGTACTTCATCCCCTGGACTACGGCCTGCGAGATGATCTGCGCCCTCATCAGGTCGAAGCCGATTATTGAGTATCTGTTTGTCTGCGATTTATCAGCGGTGGGGGAAATGATGTAGCGGCCCACCGCCCAGAGGCCGACCGAAGCCCCGACCTGGACATAGGCGCTGCCGACAACCTTCCCAACACTGAAGATCTTCTCCGCGGTGCTGTTGCCGACGACGTGTGTTTCGACGTAGTCGTCGGCGGGATGGGTGGCGAGCGCTAATCCGCCGCCCACGCCGAGCAGGACCCACGTCGAGGGCCGCTTCGGGAACGAGACGAAATCATGCGCCGTGTCTTTCACCAACGTGCCCCAGCCGCTGTGGTAGCGCGGAGGGACGGTGTCCTTCTTGTCAACGAGTCCTGAAGGGGTGCCGGTTGCAGGGGCGCCGCTGGCAGGCGTCGGTTGCGTTGGATCCGACTGTTGCGCGGCCGGTGTCTCATTCGCCTCGGCAGGTGCCGCATCCTGTGCTGCGGCCGGTGTGATCGCGAATGCCACGAACAGCACCAGGGGAAGTACCGACTTCATCATCATCACCTCATGAAAAAGCCACTTCGCAGCGAGTTGCACAGACGATACCGATTCGGAACTCGGCGACTGCCACTGGAGAAACGATTAGCCGTGTTCCAGCTTCAGCCGGCCTCCGGAAGAGCTTCGAATCTGGTACGCCGAGTGCACCGACGCGGCGCGTGATGGAGAAGCCCATGAGGAAACGACTCGCTACTGCACTTCTAATTTGTGGCGGCCTTGCCGCTGCCGGCGCCGTGACGTACGCGTTCAACGATAAGGGTCTCATCGTCCATAACGGCAAGGTCATCTGTGTCGACTGGCACGGGTGGACGGAACATCAGCTGCACGGCGATCCGCCGTACGGGCCGTTTCCCTATACCTGCGACGTACCGTAGACCTGCGACGTACCGTAGAAGTAGCGACGGCATATCGGCGCGCGTTCCTCAGCAATAGGAAGAGTCGGAACGTCCCGTGCACTGCTCTCTCTTGGAGGTTCGGCTCTGACCGCCTACGCCAGAGCTATGGCGGTCAAGAAGCCGAACATTGCAATAAGGGGAGGCAAACGCATGAGGCGAGTACTCGCGGCCTGTGCTGTCGCATTATCGATGACGCTCGTTGCGTCAGCGCAGGATTCAAGCGTTAAATCGAAAACCAAGATCAAGACCGACGACGCCAGCGTTTTCAGTCTCACCGGCTGTCTGCAGCGCGACGTCGCCGGTGCCTATACGTTGTTCGGAACCGCCGTCGTGGCGGACGATGACCTGACGACGGAGACGAAGGTCAAGACGGACAACGACAAGAACAAGTCAAAAACAACCGCGACAACGAAGACGAAGGCGGACGATGCACGCGGCACCGCCGGCACGCTGTCGACGTTCATGCTGATCCCGCGCGATACCGTGTCGCTCAGCCAGCATGTGGGGCAGCAGGTGCAACTGTCCGCGGTCGTTGTTGACCCGGATCACAAGGACGCCGACGTGAAGATCGAGGACAAGACCACGGTTGATCCCGCGCACGGGGACGATCGAACAAAGCGGTCCACGACCAAGGTCGAAGTCGATCGAGGCACGCACGGTCAGTTCGCGGTCGTGTCGGTGAAGCCGCTCGGCAGTCCCTGCAGGTAAATCTCCGAAATCCCAGATCCCAATTGGCTAAACAGCCGTCTGGGATTTGGGATTCGTCCGTCGCAGTAAAATGGGGCCCCCATCTTGCGGGCCCCTAGCTCAGTGGTAGAGCACCTGACTTTTAATCAGGGTGTCCCGGGTTCGATCCCCGGGGGGCCCACTTCATTGATGATTTGGGCATAAAGATCACCTGGTCTACGGCATAAAGATCACTTGGTCTACATAGGCCGCTTACTGTCGAGTTTTCCTAACCCTATTCTTTCGAGCACGTAAGGACGGGCCTGCCGATTGCAGTCCCGATCGGCATGGTCAGGCTGGTCATTTCCATCGTCATGCTCGCAAGCGTTGTCGCATGCGGAGCTGTAAGCTCATCGGCGCAGAAAATCTCTGGGCCACATCGCGGCGGGGCGTCGCGTGACGACGCGATTGCGCGTGCGCAGGTGTGGTCTCCAACAGATGTGTCATCGATGGACGTGCGCACGGGGCCGACTGGCCACGGAGAGTTTCCGTTCAACGCGTCGGTGACATGCGACTACATTTCCAAACAGCTCGCCGGTGGTTCGCCGAAGTTCGCCTGCGTGTCCGGCGACGATGAACTGAAGGTGAAATACAGCGCGCCCGCCAATGGCTCTATCGCGGGACAGTCGAACGCCGAGGTGTTCGCGGAAGTTGCGGCGACCCGACTGCTGTGGGCGCTCGGATTCGGCGCAGACGCGATGTACCCCGTGCGTGTGGCCTGCCGCAAGTGTCCGAGTTCGCTCGGCGGAATCGCGCGGCTCAACGACGAACGCGTGTTCGATCCGGCAACAATCGAGCGCAAGATGGCCGGCCACGAGTTCGAGCCTGATAGCGGGTGGTCCTGGAACGACCTGGATGACGTGGACCCGCAGCGCGGCGGCGCTTCGCTGGCGCAGCGCGACGCGCTGAAACTGCTGGCGGTGTTTCTCCAGCACACCGATACAAAGCCGCAGCAGCAGCGGCTGCTGTGCCAGGGGCCGAGGGTGCCTGCGGAAGGGCCGACGACGACGTGCGATCGGCCGTTCATGATGATCAGCGATCTGGGCCTGACGTTCGGCAAGGCCAACATGATGAACTCGAACGGCAAGGGCATGAACTACGTCGACTGGGCGTCGACGCCGGTGTGGAAAGAAGGCGAGACCCGCTGCGTGGGCAATCTGTCGAAATCGTTCACGGGCACGCTGAAGGATCCGGTAATCAGCGAAGCCGGGCGGGCCTTTCTTGCCGATCTGCTCACCAAGCTCACCGACGATCAGATCCGCGGACTCTTCGAAGTGTCGCGCGTCACGCTACGGCTTCGCGACCCGGGGAAAGCGAAATCAGGCTTCTCCACGGTCGAGGAGTGGACAGACGTCTTCAAGCGGAAGCGGGCGGAGATCGTCAATCGCCAATGCGCGTAAGCAGCATCGTGTAATGCAAGTTGAATTTCGCTGCGGATGTTTGAAGTCCATCCGATCGTCTGGCTGCAGTCGTGGGCGTCGCCCACGCTGACAGCGGCGATGAACGGCATTTCGCTTCTCGGCTACACCCGAGCCTATGTCGCGGTCGCTGCGCTTCTTGCCTTCGGGTTTGCACTGCGCCCAGCCGTTCCGCTATTCGTGCTTCTCGCGCTGAGCGCGGCATTCACCGATATCGCCAAGACGGCGGCGTCAATGCCGCGGCCCGACGCCGACAGCCGGGTGCTCGCGCTCTCCATGTACGCGTCGGAACTTCGCCAGCGCGATGCCGACACCCCCACCGAAGTAGAGGATAGCCACGGATTTCCATCCGGCCATGTCAGTGCCACGACGACATTTGTGGTCGGGCTGGCGCTGCTGGCAGGTTCTCGCCGCCGGCGGTGGGCGTTGGGTGTCGCGTGGATTATCGCGATGGCACTGTCGCGGATGTACTTAGGGCGTCACTTTCTCGGCGACGTGATCGGGGGCGTTGGCGTCGGCCTCGCCACGGTTGCGATGGCGTGGTTTGCCATGAAACTGGACCATCTGGTCCGCGAGTCGCGCGCGCATCATCCATGGCCGGCGCACCGCGTGATGGCGATCGCAATCGTGCTCGCTGGCGGTGCGCTCCTGGTGGGACTGCCCGACGCCGGCGATGCGGGCCGGCTGCTCGGCACCGCCATGGGCGTGCTGTTCCTCGTCCATCACGACGTGTTTCGGCGGGCGACGTCGCTCCGTGCGCGTACGTTGCTTCTGATCGCTGCAGCCACCGGGTTCGCCGCGGCGTGGATGGTGATGTCCCTGGCGCTTGAACACGCGTCGCCGGATCGCGCCAGCGCATTGCGTCTCGCTGCGAGCGCGCTGCCGAGTGCGGCGTTACTGATTGTGCCCGCCTGGGTTCCGGACCGCCTGCTGCGAGGAAACCTTACACCGGCGCCTTCCTGAGGCAGTCGCGAACGGCTTTGACCAGGGTCGACGGGTCGATCGGCTTCCGCAAAATGCAGGAAAAATCTTCGGGGTTCAGATCGCTGGTTTCTTCACCGGTGACGATGACAATCGGAATTTCGCGCAGGTCGTGGCGCGACGTCATCTCGCGACTGACGTCGCGGCCGCCGAGACGCGGGAGTCCAAGATCGAGAACGACGGCGGCCGGAACTTCGAGCTCGATGTGACGGAGTGCGTCAACGCCGTCTTCAACCGCGACGACCGTGAAGCCTTCCAACTGCAGCATCGCTTTGTAGAGCGTCCGCAAGACCGGGTCGTCTTCGACAATCAAAACGTTGGACGTTTTGGCCGAAAACATTGTGGTCATTGTAAAAGGAATTACTTCCGCCCCGAAAGCTGAGCCGTAGGGTTCACGCATCGGCAATCGCACCGCCAGGTTCGAAGCGATATCCGATTTCTCGAATCGTCTGGATATAGATCGGATTGTGCGGATCCGGCTCGACCTTGGATCGCAAAGTGGCCACACACCGATCGATGCTGCGCGGCGTCACGAATACCGAGGCACCCCACACCGCGTTGAGAATCGTGTCGCGCGCGAGCGCTCGCCCGGGGCGCGACGCGAAATAGGCGAGCAGCCCGAACTCTCTCGCCGTGAGGTCGACGGGCGCCCCGTCGCGCAGCACTTTGCGAGCCGTCAAGTCGATTTCACAGTTGCCGAAGCGTTGCACCGATCGGTCCGCTCCCCGCCGTCGCAGAAGCGCTTTCGCGCGGGCGATCAGCTCGCCGGTGCGGAACGGCTTGGTGATGTAGTCGTCGGCGCCAAGGTTGAGCCCGAGGATGATGTCCTCTTCCTGGCCTTTCGCGGTCAGCATCACCACCGGGACGTCGAGGCCCCGACTGCGGAGCGCGCGGCAGACCTCGAAGCCGTTCATCTTCGGCAGCATGATGTCGAGCAGGATCAGATCCGGCCGCTGACTGAGCGCCAGCTCGAGGCCGCGCTGACCGTCGGATGCGATCTCCACGTCAAATCCCTGACCGCGAAGCGAGTCCGAGAGCCCGCGTGCCAGTGCCGGCTCGTCTTCGACGAGGAGCAAACGCCCCTCGCTCACGCTGATGCCGCCTTGGTAGGCAGAGGCTGACCTCCCACTCGGCCTTTCCCGATCGCGCCCGGCACGTACAGCGTGAAGGTACTGCCGGCACCTTCGGCGCTCTGGACGCTCACTGAGCCGCCGTGCGCGTGTGCGATCAATTCAACGATGCTGAGGCCGAGACCCACGCCGGACGTGGCGCTCGCGAGCCGCTGGTCCACACGATAGAAACGCCGGAAGATGCGCCGGTGCTCACGCGGCGGAATGCCGATGCCGTTGTCCTGCACCTGGAACGCCACATCATCATTGGCCCGCGTCACGCGTATGACGACCTGCTTGTTGTCCGTCGTGTACTTCAGTGCGTTATCGAGCAGGTTGAGCAAGGCCGAGACGACCGCACCCTCGTCCGCGCGGACCGGCGGTAAGTTGGGCTCCAGATCGACCCGTAGATCGCACCCAGCCGGGATTCGCTCGCGAATGGCCGCGATCGCTGCGTCCACGATCGTGGATGGCGTCACCGCGGTAAAGACGAATCGCTCGCGGCCTCGCTCGAGGCGCGAGAACGCCAGGAAGTTTTCGATCAGGCGTGTGAGTCGCACGTTCTCGCTGGCCAGCAGATGGAGGTAGTCGCGCGTCTTCGCTTCATCGAGCTGCGTGTCGGCCAGCAGGCCGTCGACGAGCACCCGCATCGAGGCCAACGGCGTACGCAGTTCGTGCGAGACAGCCGCCACCAGGTCTGTCTTCAGCCGCGCGAGCCGCAACTGTCGCCGGAACGAGTTGCCCGTAATGGCGGCGATGAGCATCGTCGCCGCCAGCGCCGACGCCGCCACTGCGATATACGCCAGCGTCTGACGCCTGGCGCCAGACTCGTCGAACGGCAGCTTGTCGATCGGCTCGAAAAACGACAACTGCCACCCGGGCAGCGCGACACCCGCAGTGATGGCTTCAGCGTCGGCGTGCTCGTCCGGGGCGAAGGTGTTGAAGAGGATTCCCGACGGCTGCACTTCGTGCAGCAGGTCGTGCATCACGGCCTCGATGCGGCCGGTGCTATACAGCAGGACCGTCCTGCCATCCGCCGATGTGAAGGCCCAGACGTCGCGCAGCGCGGTCTGTTGAAACACGCCCGGATCGAGCGCAAGGCCGCCGCGCTCGGCGATTTCGGTGGACAGTTCGAGCGCGGCTTGCGTCGGGAGCATGACGTTGCGCTCCAGCATTCGCAGCCGTTCCATCATCGCGATGCGCTGCGCGGTCGCGATCGGTCGCGCATAGTCGTTCAACGCAGCGGCGATCGCCGCGATCTGCTGAGCGCGCGCCGGGCCTGGCTCGGCATGTTCGGCGGCGGTCAGGAGACGTTCGAGCTCGGTGTCCCTCGCGACGGAGGAGTGGCCGTGTCGATCCGGAAAGACGATCCGTCCCAACTCGTCGAGCATCAGCGCACCGTCGCCCTTGTCGTCCATCATCAACTGCGCGAAACGCTGCGTCGGATTTCCGGTGCCGTTCAGTTGCGCGGCCTGCGCGTCCCAGCGTGCCTCGACGCGGGAGCGCACCAGCCGCAGCTGGACGCGATAACCTTCGAGCGCGGTTCGGCGTCGTGCTTCGGTCTGGACCTGCACCGCCTCGTTCATGAACCAGAGGACGCACGCCGCCGGCAGCAGCGTCAGCAGGATGAGCAGGACGACGAGCGAAGTGTGGCGATCGCGACCGTCGGCTCGGGAAGTAAACACTTGTTAGTTGGTAGTTGCTAGTTGTTAGTTCGTAGTCTTCAGTTGTCCGCCGGCATCTCGAGGCGGTCGATGACGAGCACATCGACCGACCCGCGGCCACTCTGCATCTTGAGACCGAGCTGATCTTCAAGTGCCGTGGAGATGGGAGGGAGCGCGGCGGGCGTCGAACCGTCACGAGCACCCGGTGGAGCGGCCTGAAAGTCGATGTCGAACCGGCCGGTCAATCCTGTGTTGTCGATCACCGGCTTGCCGAGCGCGCCGGCGAGCATCCCGATCAGCGGCGTGAGCTCGGCCGCGCCGGCAGTCAGGCTGGTTACTCCGCCGACGGAACCGCAGGTTGGTCGAGTCCCCGGCGGAGGCGCCGTCAACCGTTCACCGGCAAGGTTTCGCGTTCGGTTTTCAGCAATGACCTGATCGCAGTTCATCCCGGAGCGGCGCAGGCCTGGTCCAAGCTTGCCGTCGCTCCGCGCGAGCGTCAGCGTGTAGACATCCATCTCGCGGCGCTCGACGTGCGCGGCGAAGTGAAAGCGATCCACCAGCAGCCCGCGATAGTACGCCGGACGCTCCTCAATCTCCGGCTGGTGATCTGCCTTCGCGCTGATATCGAAAAGCGTCGTGCGGGCCCAGTCGGGCAGCCCTTCGATCCGGTAGGCGGGTACGAGGTAGCCGATCGACACGAGGCTGAAGATCGGCAGGCCCATGACGAAGTGGCCGCCCGGCTGCCATTGCATCGGAGTACGCGTGCGAGTTGGATTGGCCTTGACGGACACCACCTCGAACGACAGGCGAGGTTCTAGCGTGGGTCCCGCCTGGGCCGTCACGGGAATCGACGGCAGGGCAAGGCTGACGAACAGAACGGCCGCCGACACCCCGATCGGTTTCATGCACACCTCTGAAACACCCTAGAGGTGACGTGTTACCGGATTATTACCCGCCTTCGCCGCGGCTACGGCGGGCACGCCTAGTTCACCCGCGTGAGCGTGACGGGCTGCGGTTGGCCTCCAGCCTGCCGCTGCGTTCCTTCAATCACATTTCCCTTCACCACGCCCGTGAATTCCTGTTGTCCTGTGGACAACGACAGGTCATTGCCGCGCAGGCGCCCGCTGACGGTGATGGCCTGACCCTGGGGAGTCTTGCCCGAGCCGCTCAGCATCTGGTACTGCTGCGTGAGCGTGACCTCGGCGCCGTTCTGCGTGCGCCACGTCCCGGCGATCTTGGCCGGCACGATATTGAGGAGGACTGTGCACCAGCTCTCGCAATTCTCCAGCGTCACGGATTCATCCGGTGCCCAGTCCGGGATGCTGAACGTGTTCAACACGACACGCGTGCCCGGCCGCATGTTGAAGATCTTCTCGCGCAGCTCGGTCAGGTTGCTTGGGAGGAGGAACAGCGCGAGCGCCGTCGCTTTCGAGAAGTCCGCCTGATACATGTCGCCCTGGACGAACTGGGCCCGCTCCGTCACGCCTTCCTTCGCCGCGTTCTTCTTGGACAGCTCCACCATATCGGGGTTGTATTCGACGCCCAGTCCTCGCGCCCCGAGTTTGGCCGCGGCAATCACGTTGCGCCCATCGCCGGAGCCGAGGTCGACGACGAAGTCCTGTGCGGTAATGCGGCCGACTTCCATCATCTTGGTGACGGTCACTTCGGGAGAGGGGACCCAGACGACGTCCTTACCCGGCTGCCCCGAAAACGGAACAAATTCTTCCTTCTGCTGTGCCGCGGCGCCGGTGGCGGACGCGATAACCAGGGCGAGCAGGAACGTGGTGAAGTGTTTCGACATGGACACTACATATACCCGAACTTGGGACTAGAATGACTCCCGCCTTCGCGCCTTCGGCGCTACGGCGGGCCAAGCCTCAATGGAGGATCCATGAACAGGTCGATGCGTCGCGTCATTCCGGCGCTGTTGCTGGCGACAAGCGTAGCCACGGCCACGACGTACGCGCAGGCGCCCGCAGGACGCGGACAGGGCGCCGGACGCGGCGCCGCGCCGGCTCAGCCGGCTGCTCCTGCCGAGCCGCTGAGCGCGCTCGCACCGGAGAATCTCGCCAAGCCGCGTCCGAAAGCCCCGTTCGATTTGACGGGCAACTGGTTCATCGCGGGTGGTGTGCAGGGGTGGCTGTTCGGGCGGACGCCGAACGTGCTGCCGAAGCTGACCCCAGCCGCGCAGAAACACTTCGATGCCTACGCGGCGGCGACGAAAGACAACAAGGTGTACCGCGACGACATCGGCAAGTGCTGGCCGGCCGGCATGCCGGTGATGATGACGCGTGTCTGGCCGATCGCCATGATCCAGCTGCCGACGGCGATCTACATGATCAGCGAGTTCATGGACAGCCTGCGCACAATCTATCTCGATGGGCGACAACACACGGATCCTGACGTCGTCGTCCGCACGTTCAACGGCGAGTCGGTTGGGCATTGGGAAGGCGACACGCTCGTGGTCGAGACGAAGAACTTCACCGACCTCGATAAGCACTGGGTTGACCAGGGGATTCCGGCGAGCAAGGACTTCCGGATGATCGAGCGATACAAGTTGATCAACAACAACACGCTCGAAGGTGAGTGGACGTTGATCGACCCGCAGAACTGGGAAGGCGAGTGGAAAGGGACGCGCCGGTGGAATCGCGTCACCGACCACGACATTCAAGAGGTTGAGTGTCTGCCGGATCTCAATGAACATCTCCAAAGCACATCATCGAGCGTGCATGTTCGCTGAGGTGCGATTCGTGCGAGAGGTGCGATCGGTGCAAGAAGTTTGGGAGGACAAATGAAGAGGCTGCTCATCGCGTCGACGCTCGTCGTCATGTTCATCGCGCCTGTGTTTGCGCATCATTCGCCGGCGGCGTTCGAGGCGTCGAAGTCGATCACGCTCACCGGAACGGTCAAGGAGTTCCGCTGGCAGAACCCGCACACGTGGATCGAGGTCAACGTTCCGAACGAGAAGGGCGAGCAGGTGCTGTGGGCGTTCGAGCTGACGAGCCCCACGTATCTCGTTCGCGCGGGCTGGAAGTCGAACACGCTGAAGCCGGGCGACAAAGTGACGATCTCGGGCCGGCCGCTCAAGTCGGGCGAACCGGGTTCCGCGATCTTCACGTCGGTCACGCTGGCCGACGGGCGGACGCTCGGCGAACGGCCGGCGCGGCTCGGCGGCGAGGCGAAATAGCTGGTGTCCGGCTTTATCCGGACCAAATCGGAGCCGTCATGAATATGTTTGGTCGGACAGCGATCGCGGGCGCATGCGCCGCAGCGTTCGCGCTCGCATCGGCGACGCTCGTAGCGCAAGGTCGGGGACAGGCAGCCACCGCGCCGCCCGCCGAGCCTCTGAGCGCGCTGGCGCCGGAGAACCTGTCGAAGCCGCGCCCGAAGGCGCCGTTCGATCTCACGGGCAACTGGTTCGTCGACACCAGCTCCGGGCCCGACGCCTGGCGCTTCGGCCCGCCCTATCCAAAGCTCACCCCCAAAGCGCAGAAGGAATACGACACGGGGATGAAGCTGCTGAAGGAAGGGAAGGTCTACAAGGACGACATCGGTCAGTGCTGGCCAGCCGGCCTGCCGCTGATCATGACCCGCTACTGGCCGACGGCGATGATTCAGGTGCCGACCGCGGTCTACATGGTCAGCGAGTTCATGAACAGTTTCCGCACGATCTTCCTCGATGGTCGCGCACACACCGATGCCGACGTCGTCGTGCGCACGCCCAACGGCGAATCAGTCGGCCACTGGGAGGGCGATGCGATGGTGGTGGACACGCGCTATTTCCGCGGCGATCACCACTGGATGGATCAGGGTGGTGCGTCCATCCCGGCAGGCGAGCAGCTGCGCATCGTGGAACGGATTCGACTGCTGCCGGGCGGCAAGCAGCTCGAGATCGCCTACACGATGACCGACCCGGAGAACTGGGAAGGCGAGTGGAAGAGCACCAAACGATTCAACCGGGTGAACGACATCGACATTCACGAAGTCGAATGCCTGCCCGATCTCAACGACCATCTGAAGAGCACTCGATCCAAGACTCAGGTTCAATGAGGCGCCGATGACTCGAAGTTTTCTCTGGGCACTCGTCGTCGTGCTTGTCGCCGCGGCGCCCTCTTCTGCGCAGGTCAGCTTCGTCGGCGACTGGAGTGGCCGCTACCACGAGGATCAACCCGATCGTGTGCCGGGAGAGGAACCGGGCGACTTCAGCGGCATCCCGCTGAACGACGCGGCGAGAAGGTTCGGTGACGCATGGGACGTGGCGCGGCATTCGGTGCTCGAGCATCAGTGCGCTCCGTACACGCTGCCGTACATGTTCTTCGGTCCGAATCAGTTCCGCATCTGGGAGGAGCGACAGCCGGACACGCAGGAACTGGTCGCCATCCAGATGTATCTCGGCACCTACCAGCAGCGCCGGACCATCTGGATGGATGGGCGGTCACATCCGCCGGAGTACGCGCCGCATACGTACATGGGGTTCTCGACCGGTGAATGGAATGGCGACGTCCTGACGATCACGACGACGCACATCAAGGCCGGGTACTACCGGCGCACCGGCGTGCCGCAGAGCGATCGGTCCACCGTCGTCGAGCACTGGATGCGCCACGGCAACCTGCTGTCGCAGGTCACGATTGCGACCGACCCGGTGTATCTCACGGAGCCGTATATCCGCAGCCAGGAATTCGCGATGATGGACCGGAACAACACGAACTGGCTGTACAACTGCGAATACGCGATGGAGATCCCGACCGACAAGAACGAGGTGCCGCACTTCCTTCCCGGTCAGAATCCGTTCATCGGCGAGTTCTCCTCGCGCCATGGGATGCCCGAAGGCGGTGTCCGCGGAGGCGCTGAAACGCTGCTGCCAGGCTGGCAGCCAGGCGCCAAGCCGGCACCACCGCGGCCGAACGCTACGACGTCACCGAACAGGCCCGGCCGCACGTCAATCGGCTGGCCACCGAAACCGGAGAAAGCGCCTTCTTCTCCGCACGTCGCGGTGACGAGACGGTGTGCCTGCTGCGCGAGGAGGGAACATCGAAGCTGG
>Ga0207691_10005339_pt1 | contig 12406 bp, 10 predicted proteins | sample KBSM13metaG_FD_184327 | JGI IMG/M metagenome (GOLD analysis project Ga0207691, IMG submission 184327) | Miscanthus rhizosphere microbial communities from Kellogg Biological Station, Michigan, USA - KBS M1-3 metaG (SPAdes) (version 2) | ecosystem: Host-associated > Plants > Roots > Rhizosphere >...
CGCCTTCGTCTGGCGGATGTTGGCGCGTCCCGATGCGCCGAACACCACGGCCTCGATCCGCGGCTGTCGGCAAACGTAATCCAGCGCTTCGCGCGGCGGGATGGCGCCCGAAGCGAGGACCGACATGGCGACCGGGCGAAAGCGACGGTGGGCAATGGCGTCCTCGTAGGCGGCGACGCCGCCACACATGCGAAAGCCGATCTTGTTGATGTTCGCGCAGACGACAGGGTTGTCGATGGCGAGCGCGTCGAGCGCGTCAAGCAGGCGCGGCACGTTCATCGTGATGTAGCCCGGCTCGGCTCCGTAGCGCGCCCGGACGTGGTCGTGGAAGATGCGGAAGCACTCGTGCATCCGCAGGCCGAGAAGCAGGTCGGTGATGACGTTCTGCATGAACACGACCGGCGTGCTCAGGTCGTGGAACATCTTCATCTCGGCGTCGATCAGCAGCTGCATGATCGCCTCGATGTCCTTGGTCGCGAGCGCCATCCCGCCCTTCAGCATCGCCGCCACGGCCCCCTCCTGAGGCAGGAACATGCGCAGCGCCTCGATCATTCCGTGCTCGGTGACCGCGTTCGCGTACTTGTGCGCGTACGGCATGCAGGGGTAGAAGCGGTAGTCGGGGTACTTGTCGCGGTGCTTCCTGAAGTGATCGCAGATCTCGGCCACCCGGTCGTGCGAGGTGCACATGAAGGTGCGGATGCCTTCCTGGTACGCCGCGTCGAGCACCTCGATGATGGCGCCGAGATCCTGGAAGCGCATCGATTGCGCGCGCGCCTTCTCCTCCGACATGTGGTTGACGCCGAAGAACTGGTTGTCGCCGAAAAGGACGCGATCCATCGCGGCCGGGGCGGCGCCGGGAAGTGCAGGCTGGCTCATCGATTCATCCGAAAAGGCGCGACCACAGGCCCGGCCGTGAAGCCTGGCGAGGTTCCCGGCCAGCGAAGACCGCGTTGCCGGAAGCGTCGTCGAGCAGCTGCGCGACGACCCGGTCGGCGTCGAGCGCCCTGGCGAAGCTGTTCTCGCCGTCGAGCCGGCGCTCCTTGACGCTTTGCGCGAAGTAGTCGACCTGCGCCGAATACTCCTCGCCGCGCAGGTAGAACCAGACTTCGTCGGAGAGGTCGGTCGTGTAGCGCACCGTCCAGCCCTTGTCGACACCGGGCAGCGCCGGATGAGGCTCGCGCAGGTAGAGCTGGCACTCCTGGCGATCGGCGGTGACGCGGCCGTTGGTGCCCCAGACGCTGATCTTGGTCGACATCTTGCGAAAGCTCTCGTCGCTCCAGTTCACGCTCAGCTGGCCGCTCGCGCCGTTGTCGAAGTGGAGCGTGCTGTAGATCTCGTCGTCGACGTCGCGCGAGAAGACGGCGTGGCGAACGACGCCGCTCACGGCCGACGGCGTCGCGAAGACGAAGTTGACGAGGTCGATCGCGTGGCACGCGTAGTCGTAGAGCGCGCCGCCGCCTTCGCTCTTCGCCGAGCGCCAGGTGCTTCCCCTCTTGCGCAGCACCACGGGACCGTAGGCTTCGGCGCGAACGTGATGAACGTCGCCGAGCGCGCCCGACTTGACGAGCCGCGCCGCCTCCTTGAACGCGCCGACAAAGCGGTAGTGGTAGCCGACCTGGGTGACGCACGAGCTGCTCCGTGCGAGCTCGATCAGCCGTTCGCCGTCGGCGACGTCGAGCACGAACGGCTTCTCGCAGAACACGTCGAGTCCGCGCTCGAGCGCGGCCTGAACCATCGGCGCATGAAGCTTCGACGGCGTCGCCACCACCAGCGCGTCGAGCGTCTCCGACCTGAGCATGTCGTCGAAGTCGGCGTAGCACTTCAATCCGGCATGCTTGCTCAGGATGTCCGTCAGGTATGCGGTCGCATCGCAGCCGGCGACGACGTCGAGGTCCGGATGAGCGCGCAGAATCGACAGATGGGACAAACCCATCTTGCCCAGGCCCACCATGGCGGTCTTGATCATCGGTCGGTCCTGCCGAGGCGCGGCGGGCGGTAGAGGCCGATGCCGTCGAGCAGGACGAGCCAGAAGAACTCGACGTCGCGAAGGTAGCGGCGCCAATAGCGCTTCGGCTCGGTCGTGATGCGATACAGCCACTCGAGGCCGTTGCGCGTCATCCAGCGCGGCGCCCGGACCACCGCGTCGGCCTCGTAGTCGATCGTCGCGCCGACGCCCATGAAGACCTTGACATTCGGCATCGCGCTACGGTAGCGGTCCATCCAGATCTCCTGCTTCGGGGCGCCCAGGCCGACGATGAGGACGGTGGCGCCGGATTCGTTGATGCGGCGCAGCGCATCGGCGATCTCGACTTCGTCGTTGACGAAGTTCATCGAGGGTCCGAGCGCGCCGACGACGATGTCGCGACCCTCGCGCGCGTTGATTCGCTCCAGGGCGCGCTGCGCGATCCCCGGCGCAGCGCCCAGGAGAAACACTTTGGTCGCAGGATCGTTGCGGTGGTGGTGGCAGAACGTCGGCACGATGTCGGATCCGGAGACCTTTTCCTGGATGCGCCTGCCGATCCAGCCGAGTGCCCAGTAGACGTACTTGCTGTCCGAGGTGATGAAGTCGGCCTTGCGATAGGCCGAGAAGAACGCGGCGTTTCGCTGCAGGTGATAGAGGTGGTCCGGATTGAGGGTGAAGACCATGCCGCGATCGAGCTTGTCCATGAGCTCCGACATCGTCAGATCGTCGACCCAGACGTTGAGAAGTCGCGACCGCGGCCATGCGCGGGCTGGGGGAAGCTCGACGTCGGAAGGTCGTGTCATGTTGCCTGGCGGGGTGTCAGACGCTGACACGCTATCGAGATCGCGAGGGAGAGGGCCCGCGCAATTTTACGGGCAGCGGCTGAGGGTGACGCCTGAACAGCCGTCGGCGCAATCGCGTCGGCGGCCGCGCTTATCCGATCGCGGTCGGGGTCAGGTGATGAGGCGCCTCGAGGCGCCACGGTAGGTTCGAGGGCAGGGCGCTCGGGCTAGACGCCGACGCCGAGCATCTTCTGGCCGTTCCCCAGAAGGTGAGCGTGGCAGTCCTTCGGCGGCTGGTCGCAGTTCTGGACGAAGGCGTCCATGATCTGAGGTTTCCAGCCGTTGAACCAGTCCGCGTGCGACGAATACCCGGCCGCGATGCTGGAGTCGTAGGTGTCCGACGCCAAGCGCCAGCGCGACAACGCCTTCATGTCCGCCACCGGGTAGAGGACATTGACGGTGATCTCCGGAACCGCGACCGGGTGAGTCGACGGGCAACTCCCCTGGACGGGATACGACATGTGGCTCTTGTGGTCCGGCGAGTCGAGGTTGACCCCGTCCCAGCACTGAGGGAACATCACCGCGGCCCAGATCGTGTTGCCGGTCGGGCAATTCGTGGGCACGTTCTGCGTGCTTCCGCCGGTGCCACTGACCGGGTCGATGCAGGTGAAATGGGCGGGGCCGCCCCATTGGTACGGGCCGCTGTTCTTGGAGTCGCCGGCGATCATCCTCAGTCCCTGAGGCAAGGACTTGATGTCGCCCGGCTTGACGCCGTTGTAGCCGGTCTTGTAGTAGATGATCATCGACTGCGGCGTGACGGGCGTGCCGTCGAGCGTGTCGATCATCGCCGGCGCCCAGTAGCCGCTGCGGTTGATCGTTCCGCCGCGACAGGTCGAGTTGCCGGTGTTGGCGATCGACGCCGCAGTCGAGTTCGCGTTCGTTCCGGTGTTGCCGAAGAAGACGTGCAGATGCGACTTTCCGGGCTGGCCGGGATACACGATCGGATCGTCGAACGCCATGTGCGAGAACTCGCAGACCGTCCGGAACGCGCCGGTGCCGTCGCCGGAGGCCGAAGGCGTCTCGTCGGTGGCGACCAGCATGTCGGTCGCGAAACCTTGCGAGCCGACCGGGATTCGCGCCGTATCGATCGACGGGAACGAAGCGGTCATCGTCGTCTTGGGAGCAGGGGCGGGCGCCGGAGCAGGGGCCGGAGCCGGGGCAGGGGCCGGAGCAGTCGCGACCGGCGTCGAGGGCGAGGCAGGCGCCGCCGGGGCGACGGTGTCGGAGCCTCCACCGGGTGACACCGGGATGTGCATCGAGCGCGATTCCTGAGCGATCTCCTGGATGCTGCGCGGGTCGCTTCCGAAGCGGGTGCCGTCGATCCGCAATTGCCCACGAAACGAGAACGCGTGCGCCCCATCGATGCTGTCGTTCTGGGCCCCACCGCACGCCGAGATGGCGGCCATGGCGACCAACGAAATACACCCGCCCATGCGGGACATTCTGGCGGAAGAAATAATCATTCGGTGAGGAGTGGCTCTCGAGGTCAAGGGCCCGCTTCTGTGACGGGACGTAGGCCGCTCCCAAGGCGCAACAGCCGTGCCATGCGCACCGGCGCCGATTTCGACCTTCCGGCCGCCAAAACGCGACGGATCGGTAACCGATCGCCCGGCCGCTCGTTACAGGTTCGACAAACGCCGGAGTCAGCCGTCTCGCCCGTGGCGAACGGTGTCGAACTGCAACGGCGACGGGATCCCGATCGCCGGTTCGCTCATGTGCCGGGCTGCGGCCTGACGGCAGCCCGGAACTCGTCGAAGTCGCGCAGGTAATCCGCTTCGTCGTAGGGCTCCGAGGCGAGCACGAGGCACACCGAGCCCGACGAAAAATTGTCGAGCTCGCGCCAGATCATCGGGCAGACATACAGGCCCGTATACGAACGGTTGAGGTGGTAGCGCACGCGGTTGCTGCCGTCGTCGAGCACGACGTCGAAGCTGCCCGACATTGCGATGATCAGCTGGCGCAGCCGATGATGGCCGTGGCCGCCGCGCTCGGCGCCTCCCGGCACGTCGTAGAGGTAGTACACGCGCCGGATGTCGAACGGAACGTGCCGTTCGGCCTCGACGAAGGTGAGGTTGCCGCGCCGGTCCTCGATCCGGGGCAATTCGACCACCCCGCAATGCGCGAGGGCGCCTTGCTGGTCGGCGCGAGGAAACGTCGTGAGGCGCGGCGGGTCCGTGGGCAAGGGCAGGAGCATGGCGGCGATGGGCGGAAAACCGCGATCGTACCGGCGCCGAGCGGACCGTCGGTACACTCACCACGCTGGCGATGCCGCTGGCATTCGACCGGACTGGCATCGCCGCAACGCCGCGAACGATCGCTCGCGCTGCGTCCTCCACCTCCAAAGACTTCAACTCCGAGGGAATGATTCATGGCCTTTCTCGACAAGGCAGCGTCCGGCCTGACCAAGATGTTTCCGCGTCTGCGCAGCGATCGCGAGATCGCCGACTTCATGCGCCAGAACGTTCAACCCATCCCTCCGGTCGTCGCCGACGAGACTCTGAACAAGCCGGCCACCATGCTCAACCCGCCGGCGATCGACTTCCGCGCGGAGGCGCAGCTCGCGCTGCTCGAGTCGCTCAAATCGGATCGCCACAAGGCGCTCTTTCGCGAGCTTCGCGAGGATGCGGTCATCAACCGGTTCGGCCTCGGCTCGGCCGGCGTGTCCAACACCTACTGCAACACGCCCGACGCCGAGATCTACGCGGCGACGATCATGGACCGCAAGCCGCCGACGCTGATCGAAGTCGGCTCCGGATTCAGCACGCTCATCGCGCGCAAGGCCGTCTCGTTCGCGCAGACGCAGACACGGATCGTGGTGTACGACCCGTATCCCCGGACCGACGTGAAGCCCGCCGCCGACGAGCTGCACCTGGCGCCGGTCGAGCAGAGCGACCTGGCCAATCGACGCTGGCAGGCCGGCGACTTGCTGTTCATCGACTCGAGCCACATCTGCAGGACGCGAGGCGACCTGCCTTACCTCTTCTGCAACGTGATTCCTGCGCTGCCGGCCGGCGTCCTCGTCCACGTTCACGATATCTTCCTGCCCTACGACTATCCCAACCTGTACGACCAGTGGTGTCATACCGAGCAATACCTGCTGGCCTGCATGCTCGCGCACTCGCGGCGCTACAAGGTCGTCCTGGCGACGCACTGGCTGTCCCGGACGCACCCCGCGGCGATGAATGCGGCCTTCGGCCCGCTGGCGGGAGTGCCGTCATCGGCGCCGCATCATCTCGGCTGCTCGTTCTGGTTCGAGGTCGTGGCCGCCTGACGTTTCGGCACGATCGGGCGGATGTCGCGAGGGCCTCGGTGCTAGGGCGCGCCTTGGGCTCGCGCGGGGTTGCCGAGCCAGGTTTCCCCGGCCGGGACGTCCCGGGTCACGACCGCGCCGGCACCGATCAACGCTCCTGCGCCGATCGTGATGCCGCCCAGGATGGTGGCATTCGCGCCGATCGACGCGCCTTTGCGGACGGTCGTACGCTGGAACGACGCGGGGTATTGCTTCGACCGCGGGTACTTGTCGTTCGTGAACGCTACATTGGGGCCGATGAAGACGTCGTCCTCGAGGGTCAGCCCGTCCCACAGTTGAACCCCGGACTTGACGGTGACCCGGTCGCCGATCACGACGTCGTTCTCGATCAGGCACAGTGCGTTGATGTTGCAGTCGCGGCCGATCACGGCCCCCGCCAGGACGACGACGTACTGCCAGATCGTCGTCCCCTCGCCGATCGCCGTGGCATGAACGTCCGACAGAGGGTGAATCTTCATCGTTGCCATTCTCCGCGCTGGACAGCGAGCCGCCGTGGGCGCTGATTTTCGCGTTCTCATCGTCGCCGAGAACGCCTCGGCCAGGTTCGGCGGCGAAGCGGCGCTCCCGCTTCACTACTATCGCGAGCTGCGCACGCGCGGCACCGCGACCTGGCTCCTGACGCACGCGCGAACGCGCCAGGAATTGACCGAGGCGTTCCCGGGCGATCCGAACATTGTCTACGTGGAGGACAGCGCCTGGCATCGGCTCCTGTGGCGGCTGGGGGCTCGCCTGCCGGCGCAGATCCGCTATCTCACGACCGAATTCCTGTCGCGCATATCGACCCAGTTGGCGCAGCGGCGGATCGCGCGCCGGCTCATCCGGGATCACCAGCTCGACGTGGTCCATCAGCCGATTCCCGTCTCGCCGCGCGAGCCGTCGCTGCTGTACGGCCTCGGCTGTCCGGTGGTGATCGGTCCGATGAACGGCGGAATGAACTACCCGCCGGCATTCGCCGCGCACGAGGGTCGAACCGAACGACTCTTCCTGAACTGGGGCCGCGCGAGCGCTGCTGCCCTGAATTTCCTCATGCCCGGCAAGCGCAGGGCTGCGCTTCTCCTGGTAGCGAACGAACGGACGCACCGGGCGCTTCCAGCGGGAACCTGTCCCCGCGTCGAGGAGCTGGTCGAAAACGGCGTCGATTTGTCGCTGTGGAAAACCGCGCGCGGGTCGAGCGAAGCTCGCGACGACGACACGAGCCGCGGCACGGTCTTCGTGTTCATGGGCCGATTGATTCCGTTGAAATGCGTCGACCTCCTGCTGCGCGCGTTCGCCGCCGCTCGGGATCAGGCGTCGATGCGCCTGTGGATCCTCGGCGACGGGCCTGAGCGCGTCCGTCTCGAGCAGTTGGCCACCGAGCTGGGCTTGCGGGGAGGAGGCGCGGACGACCCCGGCGTCGCTCACTTCGCCGGCTGGCTGCCCCAGGCGTCGTGCCTGAAGTGGCTCGTCGACGCCGACTGCCTGGTGCTGCCGAGCGTGCGCGAATGCGGCGGCGCGGTCGTGCTCGAGGCGATGGCGCTCGCCAAGCCGGTGATCGCCGCTGCCTGGGGAGGGCCGCTCGACTACCTCGACCCGACCTGCGGCGTTCTCGTCCCGGTGAGCTCCGCCGACGAGCTGGTCGCCGGGCTCGAAGCCGCCATGGTCCGTCTCGCCGCTTCGCCAGCGCTTCGCCGAGCTCTCGGCGAAGCCGGGGCCCTCAAGGTGCAGGCCGAGTACAACTGGAAGACGAAGGCCGATCGAATCGTCGAGCTGTACAGGCGGGCGGTCCAGCCGGGCGTCGAGAAGGCAGCATCGAGCCGATGAAGATATTGATCGTCAGCGCCGCGACCAGCTGGATGCGCGGCGGCGTGCCGACCGAGACGCGCGATCTCGTCGCCGGCCTCGATCGGCTCGGCCATCGGGTCGCGCTCGCCTGCGACGTCCCGCTGCCGGGGGCGGAGGCCGCGCGCCACTTTGCCTTGCAACTGCCGTTCTCGCGCGTCTCTGCCGATCAGCTGCGACGGGCCATCGAGGCGTTCGAACCGGACTTCGTCCATGTGCTTTGCAGCGGGGCCAAAGGTCTCGTCGCCTTCCTTCCGGTGTTGCGTTCGACGCGATGGGCGCTGACCGTGCATTCGCTCCCACCGGCGGAGCAAAAGCTCCGTTTGCTGCACGACAAAGAGGGCCTGCACTACTTCACGCGAGCGATCCGCTTTCTTCCCAACAGTCTGGGCTGGCGCTGGCTCTTTCGCTGGGGCAGGATCCCGCAGGTCATCGTTCACAGCCGCTTTGTCCACGGCATGGTCGCGCGCTTCGGCCTGCCCGAGGAGCGCATCACGATCGTGCCGCTGCCGTTCCACGCGAAGAACGACGCGACGCCTCGCGGGCGCCGATCGACGACGTCGTCCGCCAACGGTCCGCGTCTCGTCACCGTCGGCGGCATCGCCCACACGAAGGGCCAGCACGACGTCATCAAGGCCCTGCCGATGCTGTTGCCGCGGTTCCCCGGTGTCTCGTATCAGGTCATCGGCGAGATCCGCGACCCGGCTTACGTGGCCTGGCTCGAGCGCCTGGCGCGCGAGCTCGGGGTCGCGAACCACGTGTCCATCACGCCCGATCTGCCCGACGACGACAAGGTCGAAGCCTTGATGACGGCGGACCTCTACATCCAGCCTTCGCACGAGGAAGGCTTCTGCCTCGCCTATGCCGAAGCCGCCGCCGTGGTCGACCGCCTGGTCGGCGCCGACGCCGGCGCGATCGCGGCGATGAGCCTCGACGATCCGGGCGCGCGCGTCGTGCCGCCGCGCTCTCCCGAGGCGATCGCGCGTGCCGTCATCGACTTGCTCGACAGCCCGCTGCCGGAGGGCCACATGGCGACCCGGGTCGCACGGCTCAGCGAGCGCTTTTCGTACGACGGCTATCTCCGTTCGCACGAGACTCTCTATTCGAACTGACGGTGGCCGACAAGGTTCTGGCGGTCAGCCTCGGCCCTCTCACCAGCTTCGAGGCGGGGCTCGGCGAGTTCGCGCGCAGGCTCGGCGAGGGCCTCGCCGCGCACGCTCCGCTGTGGCGATCGCGCGGCATCGAGCTCTGCTTCCACATGGAGCAACGTCTGCACGGGGCGTTCGGCGACTCGGTGTCGTACCTTCCGTATCGCCCGCGCGATCGATTCATGCCTTGGCGGCTGCCCGGGTGCGTGCTGTGGCACAGCATGTTCCAGCACAACATCACGCGGCCCCCGACGGGGGTGTGCCACCGTCTGCTGACCGTTCACGATCTCAACTACCGCTACGCCGGCTTTCGCCCCGGACCGCTGCGCGATCGGTTGCTGACCCGGATCGCGATCGCGCGCAGCACCTCGCTGGCGACGATCAGCCGCTATGTAGGCGCCGACGTGACCCGCAACGTGCGCTGGCGCGGACCGATCCGCACGATCTACAACGGCGTCACCGATCTGAGCGGCCTTCCCCGGCAGCCGGTTCTCGACCTGGAGGGGTGCAGGTTCTTTCTCCATGTCAGCCGCATGGCGCGCAGCAAGAACGTCGGCGCCATCATCGCGCTGGCGCGGGCGTGGCCCGCGCAGACCTTCGTGCTCGCGGGGCCGGCGTGGGGTCACTCGAAACACCTCCACGACGAGCTGGCCGGGACGATGCCCAACCTTCACGTGCTGCTCGGCGTCGACGACTCGGTGAAGGCGTGGCTGTTCGCGAACTGCGAAGCCTTTCTCTTTCCGTCACTGGCCGAGGGCTTCGGTCTGCCTCCGCTCGAGGCGATGCACTTCGGCACCCCCGTGTTCCTGTCGGATCGCACCAGCCTGCCCGAGGTCGGCGGCACGCAGGCGGGCTATCTGAGCGACTTCTCCCCGGCGGCAATGCGCCAGGTGATCGAGGCCGAACTGCCGCGATTGCAGGCGAGCCGCGAAGCCACCCGACGCCGCGCCCAGACTTTCACGTGGGACCGTTGTGTTGCCGAGTACGTCGAGCTCTACGCAAGCGCGCTGCCGGCGGAGCTCGGCACGCCGGCGGCCGACTCCGACCGCCCGCTGGCCACCTTCAACGCCAAGTGAACTGGGTCGAACAGGTGATGGTCTTGGCGTCGTAAGAGAAGTTGGCTGCGCCCGTGACGTCGCGCTTCTCGTAGCCCAGGCTGCACGCCGCGCCCCAGTTGCGCGTGATCTCGTAGCCGGCGCCCAGCGAAACGACCTTCAAGACATCGAATGTGTCCGGCGCCGCGGCCGCCGTGGCGACATCCACGTTGCTGAGGTGCGCGCGGATGTAGCGAGCGTTCGCGGTCGTGGAGATCTTGGCGGTCGCTGCGTACATCAGGCTGACACCCGCCGATGTCGTGATCTGGTTGTTCTGATAGAGGCCGACGACGGGAGTCAGGAGCAGGCCGTTGCCGGTCTGCGTGAAGGAGAAGTAGTTGTAGGTGTGCGCGTCGAAGCCGGCTTCGCGGGCTGCGTCCGCTCTCACGGTGATCTTGCCCGTCGCCTGCCACGTCAGTCCCGCGTTGCCGGTGAAGCCGGAGAAGTCGACGTTGCCGCCCCCCGTACTCGTCTGCTTCGTATAGCTGAGTCGAGTGTCGGCGCTGACCTGCCCCGTCACGTCGTAGTCGAGAAGCACGTCGAAGTGCTGCCCGGTCAGCTTCGTCGACTGGTATTGACCCGTGGCCGGGTCGAGGAAAGCCTGGGGGGTGTACGTTCGGTCGCCGCGGAAGCCGGCGCCGACGCGCAACGGCCCGCCGCCCCGGTAGTAGAGGTAGATGTTGGCGCTGCTGTGGCTGGACTCCGAGGTGACGTATTGGGGCAACGAGTAGTCGAGGTTCGAATAGTCTGCGCCCGCCTCCAGCGTCAGCAGCGAAACGCCGCCCCAGCGAATCCGCGCCCCGATGCCTTGCGTCTGGGCGACGTTGCGCGTCGCCACCGGTATGCCGCTGCTGGCGGGCTGGGACGCGAGGTTCTGGTTGAACGACGCGCTGATGTTGCCGGAAAGATGTTCGACCGTCTCCCAGTCGATGCCCGTCGTGACGCCGTAGCTCACGTTGTCGAGCGTGTCTTCGTTCAGGTAACGATTGCCCGAGACGATCGCGCGCCCGTAGACGCGCTGACGGCCGATCCGCTGGTCGAAGCCGCCGAGCAGGCTGGTGGTCGAGTAGGTATCGGCGGGGCCGTCGGGAATTCGATAGACGTTCGAATCGTGGGTGAAGGCCTGGCTGACGCCGAGGTAGTAGGGGTTCGGGTCGACGGGAATGCCGCCCATTGACATTCCGCCTGGCGCCGGACTGGGGCTGCTGGTCGGCGTGCTGGTGCTGCCCGTCGGCGCGCCCGAGCCGCTCGTCGTCGCGCCGCTGCCCGACGGCGCGACCTGGGCGTTGGCGCTGACGACGCACGCGAGCGTCAGGCTCAGCGCCGTTGCAGCGGCGCTGATGGGATGCAGAGGAAATCGGTTCTCGTTGTTCATGTTCGGTGTCCTCGGGCGCTTCGGGCACGAGTTGGAAGTCTCAATAGGCTTGGCGATCGAAAAAGAGTACCCGGATCGTGCTGACGATGATCTTCAGGTCGAGCCCCAACGACCAGTTTCGCAAATACTCCAGATCGTATTCGACCCTCATCCTCATCTTCTCGACGGTGTCGGTCTCGCCGCGCTGGCCGTTCACCTGAGCCCAACCCGTGATGCCCGGTTTGACCTTGTGGCGAACCATGTACGCCTTGATGATCTGGCGGTATTCCTTGTTGTGCGTGACCGCGTGGGGCCGCGGGCCGACGATGCTCATCGTCCCCGCCAACACGTTGAAGAACTGAGGCAACTCGTCGAACGAGGTCCGGCGCAGGAAGGCGCCGAATGGTGTCACGCGGGGGTCGTTGCGGGTCGCCTGGCGGACGACTTCGCCGTCTTCCATGGTGCGCATCGAGCGGAACTTGTAGATGACGATCTCGTGGCCGTCGAGGCCGTTGCGGCGCTGCTTGAACAGCACCGGCCCGGGGGAGCTGAGCTTGACGCCGATCGCGATCGCGAGCAGCAAGGGCGAGATGAGAACGATGATGAAGCTGGCGATGATGATGTCGCTGATCCGCTTCACGAGCTCGTTGGTGCCGGTGAAGGGCGTTTCGCAGATGCCGACGACCGGGACGCCATTCATATCCTGCAGGCGGCCCTGGATGATGCTGATGCCGAAGACGTCGGGGACGAAGAAGAGCGAGGCCGTCGTGTCCTGCAGCTGCTCGAGCAGCTCGACGATGCGCGGCTGCGAGCCGAGCGGCAGGGTGATGTACACCTCGCGGACGCGATGCTCGGTCGTGTAGGCCGCGACCTCGGA
>Ga0207691_10005340_pt1 | contig 12402 bp, 10 predicted proteins | sample KBSM13metaG_FD_184327 | JGI IMG/M metagenome (GOLD analysis project Ga0207691, IMG submission 184327) | Miscanthus rhizosphere microbial communities from Kellogg Biological Station, Michigan, USA - KBS M1-3 metaG (SPAdes) (version 2) | ecosystem: Host-associated > Plants > Roots > Rhizosphere >...
CTCGGTAAAAGTACGCCGCTTGCCGGGCGTTTCCGACGTAGAACTCGATGTGATCCGTGCCTTTAAGCGGCAGAAAATCTCTTTCGGCGGAGATTGAGTCCGGCACAACGTGCGAATCAAAATGAGCGCGGGTAGAGTGGGTATGTGCACTCATGCGAAAACCTCCTGGTGCCGGGCAAGCGAGGAAAACTAGGGGAAAAGAGTCCCGGCTAGGCGTAAAGATAGGCTTCCCGCATCGGCATTGAAATGGGATTTCGAAGAAAAACTGGTATCGAAACTTAACGAACTTAAGCATAATAGGGGGACAACTTAAGGATGATCGGCGTATGGCCCACAAGACCGCCCCGAACGTTATCGAGCTGGACACGATTGCCTGGAAAATCCTGGAATCGCTTCAGCGTAATGCCCGGCAGTCCTTTGCGGAACTTGGCAGAACAATTGGCCTTTCTACTCCGGCCGTCGCCGAGCGCGTTCATCGACTGGAGGAAGCCGGCGTTATCACCGGTTACCATGCCTCGCTGAATACCGCGAAGCTCGGCGTTCCCATCCGCGTCCTGGTCAGGTTGACGATTCCCGGCGGTGAGTTGCAGATTAATCGCACTGTGACTGCAATCAAAGAGCTTTCGGAGATTAGCCGCTGTCACCGCATTACCGGAGCCGAATCGTTCGTAATTGAGGCTGACGTGGTGTCGATTCGGCACTTGGAAGCGTTGATAGATCGGCTCTCAGCCCTTGGCGCGACGTCCACGTCGACCGTTCTTTCGTCCCCCGTCGAGCGTCGGGAGTTCCAGTCGAAACAGATCGAGTCTTTTTCAAAATACCTTTGAATCTCAAACAGCCGGGTCCATCCTCGTTCTTATGCGTCTCTTTATTGCAATCCCGCTGCCCTCAGGGGTCGTCAGAGAACTTTCGGAGGTTTCGAAGCGCCTCCGTTCTGACCAGGACGGCCTTCGCTGGGCTTCGCCAGAATCGTGGCATATTACTCTGCAATTTCTTGGGAATACGACGTTGGAGCAATACGCCTGCCTCATCGCAAGGCTGCGAGAAGTGCGCTCTTCTCCTGTTCCAATCTCTCTGAAAGACCTGGGTATTTTCGATCGGGCTGGAGTTTTCTTCGCCGACGTCGCTGTTTCACATGAACTGCTTCACCTTCAGCGGAGCGTTACCTCATCAACGTCGCATTGTGGCTTCATCGCGGAAGACCGTCCCTTTCATCCTCACGTCACGCTCGCGAGGGCCAAGGGCGGCAGCCGCAGCCGGAACATGCAAGCTTTGAAATCCAAGATCGGTCTGAAACCACACTTTGGGAGTTTCGCGACAGGAACGTTTCAGCTCTATGAGGCATTTCTGGGCCCTTCGGGCTCTCGCTATGAAGTTCGCGAACAGTTCACCCTGGATAACCGGTAGAATTCATTTTTTACATTGCTGAAGATGCCGCCCGCGCTTCCCTCGCGCGACAGCTCCCTTCCGTTATGATTTGCGATGAATTCCGTTTGCATCGCCAGGAGCTGCCATGACGATATCTGCGCCTGCGTCGCTCGATTCCAAATCGCAGTTGCGCAAAACAATGGGCTTTTGGGATGTGCTGCTTTTCAATATCGCCACGGTCCTTGGTCCACGTTGGATCGCCGCCGCAGGACACAATGGAACCTCTTCGATCAGCTTATGGGTTCTTGCCGCAGTCTTCTTTTTTGTTCCCGGTGCTTTCGTCATCAACGAACTATCGTCGCGATTCCCTGAAGAGGGCGGATTGTATGCCTGGTCGAAAGAGGCCTTTGGAGACTTCCACGGTTTCGTCGCCGGTTGGACATATTGGATTTATACCTTCTTCTACTTTCCCGGCCTGCTTCTCGCCAGTGCTTCGATGGCCGCATACATTCTTGGTGGACGCGGATCAGTCCTGGCGCAGGACAGGACATTTCAGCTCACTGTGTCTTTGGGCATCCTTCTCGTAGCCGTGATCCTGAACATCATCGGACTCAATATAGGAAAGTGGCTGCAGAATGCCGGCGGCGTGGGAACCTATGTGCCGCTTCTGATTCTCGTCGGCGTGGCCTTGGCGGTTTGCGCGCAGCATGGTTCTGCCACACATTTCACCGTCCGGAACATGATGCCCACGTGGAATTGGGACACAGTAAACTTCTGGTCGTCGATCGCCTTCGCGTTTACTGGACTGGAGCTCGTCTCGTGCATGAGCGAGGAGGTGCGCGATCCGCGTCGAACCTTACCGCGGGCGGTGTTCGGCGCCGGGGCACTGATTGCCTTGATGTATATTGCCGGGACCTTTGCCATCCTTGCGCTCGTGCCTGCAGCAGACCTGGACCCTAAGAGTGGCGTCTTTCAGGCCATCGCCGTTGGCACCGTTGCGCTGAAGATTGGATTTCTGGGAATTCTAGCGGCCACCCTGGTGACGGTGGGAAACGCGGGTGGCGTCGGAAGCACAGTGGCTGGCATTGCCCGTGTGCCATTTGTAGTTGGGGTAGATCGCTACTTGCCTGCGGCCTTCGGACGGATTCATCCCCGTTGGAAGACACCGTATATCTCAATTCTGGTGCAAGCGTTGATTTCCGCCGCAATCCTGCTCGGGAGTCAGATCAACGAGACGATTCAAGGCGCATATCAGATGCTGATTGATGCGGCCGTAATCCTCTACTTCATTCCATTTCTCTACATGTTCGCCGCCGCCATCAAATTGGCACACCGCAAGGATCGCAATGCTAACCCCCAAGCCGTTCTTGTGCCTGGAGGCGTTGCCGGAGTTTGGGTCTGTGCTGGTTTGGGCTTTGCCGTTGTCTCGGCGGGTATTCTGCTCTCTCTCGTGCCACCGGGCGATGTCTTGAGTAAGCCGAGGTTTGAATTGAAGCTCGTCGGGGGCACGTTGGCGTCAGTTCTGCTTGGCCTGGTCTTGTATTGGCGGGGCGCCCGTGGCAAGAAAATCACCCCTTAGCGAAAATGATATAGTCTGCGAGTTTCATCCGGTGGAGAGATGCCCAAGGGTCTAAAGCTTCAAAACGAGTTGCCGTCAAAGTTTGACTCCCAATCTGCGCGTGCCAGGGAAAACCGCATCGCCTTGGTCGAGTTGATGACCGCCATGCGCGCCGAAGAAGATTCCATCCGACTCGGAGGCGGCCTTAAGGCTGCGGCTGCTCAGCACGCCAAGAACCGGCTGACGGTGCGCGAACGCCTCAAACTGCTGCTCGATGCCGACGCAGATTTTCTAGAACTTGGTCTGTGGGCGGCGCACGGCATGTACGACGATTACGGCGGGGCTCCGGGTGCAGGCGTCGTTACGGGCCTCGGAAGGGTCACAGGGCGACTCTGCATGATTATCGCCAACGACGCAACCGTCAAGGCCGGCGCTTTCTTCCCGATGACCGCCAAGAAGGTGCTGCGCGCCCAGAACATTGCGCTTGAAAACCGTATTCCGACCCTCTACCTTGTCGACTCCGCTGGCGTGTTCCTTCCTTTGCAAGAGGACGTTTTCCCGGACACGGACGACTTCGGCCGCGTCTTCCGCAATAACGCAGTGATGAGTTCGCTCGGAATTCCGCAGATCACTGCCATCATGGGTATGTGCGTAGCTGGAGGCGCCTATCTCCCGGTCATGACAGACACTGTGCTAATGACCGAGGGGTCTGGCCTGTTTCTCGCTGGGCCATCGCTTGTGCAGGCCGCAATCGGTCAGAAGACGGACCCCGAAGAGTTGGGCGGCGCCGCAATGCACTCGGAGATCTCAGGCACCGTAGACTTCAAGGAGCCTGACGATCACCATTGCATCGCTCGATTACGATCTCTCGTAGGAAAGATCGGCGAAAGACAATCCGCAACTCCGAAACAGGAAGTCTACAACCGCGCGGAGTTCGATGCGGTGCGCGATGCGTCCAAATACTCTACTGATGATCTGTATTCCTTCCTGAATCCCGCGCCTGGCGCAAGCAACGTCTATGACATGCGCGAGGTGATCGCCCGCATCGTTGATCGAAGCGAATTCGACGAATACAAAGCCGATTTCGGGAGAACTGTGCTTTGCGGCTACGCACGCATTGGCGGACGGGCGATCGGCATCGTAGCCAACCAAAAGACGAATCAGAACCAGACAGTAGCGATGGGCCCCCAGGCCGGAGCGAAGCGCATTGAAGTTGGCGGGGTCATCTACACCGAGGGCGCACAAAAGGCCGCTCGATTCATCATGGATTGCAACCAAAGCCTGGTCCCGCTGGTGTTCCTACACGATGTGAACGGATTTATGGTGGGTAAAGATTCAGAGTGGTCGGGGATCATTCGCGCCGGAGCCAAGATGGTTTCGGCGGTGAGCACAAGCGTCGTCCCAAAGATCACTGTCATTATTGGCGGAAGCTTCGGTGCCGGACACTACGCGATGTGCGGCAAAGCCTATGACCCTCGCTTTCTTTTTGCGTGGCCCACGGCGCGTTATGCAGTCATGAGCGGGGCCTCGGCGGCGAATACCCTCGCTGAAGTTCGCGCTAAACAGGTAGAGCGGGGCGGCAAGGTGCTGTCTGAGGAGGAGCGAACCGCTCTCCACGAAGAGATCCGGGCCACCTACGAAGCGCAGGCAGATCCTCGTTATGGCGCTGCGCGTCTATGGATTGATGCCATCATTGATCCTGCAAAGACCAGGGACGTGTTGATAACCGCACTCGAGGCCTGTGCACTGAATCCTGACGTCCCGCGATTTAACCCAGGAGTTTTGCAGACGTGAGTTTGCAGGCCGCACTCACGACTGCTGAAAAGACGGCATCTTATTCATTAAGCGGATGGAGCAGCGCCGGTGATAGGGCGCTAAGGAGCTAGATATGAGCGTCGCGCTGGAGCCGATCCAGAACTTATACCCCTTCGTGCTGACAGAAGATCAGGAACATCTGAGAAGAGAAATCCGAGAGTTTGCAGCGCGCGAAATTGGGCCCAACGTCTTGGCGTGGGACGAGGCAAGCGAATTCCCGCTTGACGTTGTTAAGAAACTTGGCAAGTTGGGATTGCTCGGCGTGATTTTCCCGTCGGAATACGGCGGCGCTGGGCTCGGATATGTTGACTATGTTCTTGCTATTGAAGAACTCTCAGCGGTCGATGGATCTATCGGAATCATCGTCGCGGCCCACAATTCTCTTGGTACCAACCACATTTTCCTTGCAGGAAATGAAGCGCAGAAGAAGAAGTACGTTCCGCGCCTGGCGAGCGGTGAGTGGCTGGCGGCATGGGGGCTCACGGAACCGGGCGCTGGCTCTGACGCAAGCAACTCGCGCACAACCGCCCTCAAAAAGGGCGACCACTACGTATTAAATGGCAGCAAAACGTTCATCACAAATGGACACTACGCGGATGCCATTGTGGTGATCGCAGCCACCGATAAGAGCAAAGGCACGCACGGTCTGTCTGCCTTCATCGTCGAGAAGGGCACCAAGGGTTTTCGTCCGGGAAAAAAGGAAAACAAGCTCGGCCTTCGTGCCAGTGATACCAGCGAACTGATCTTCGAAGATTGCGAGATCCCTGCAGAAAATCTACTTGGATCCGAGGGAGAAGGGTTTATCGATGCGATGCGCGTGCTCGACGGCGGCAGAATATCTATCGCAGCATTGTCGCTTGGCATCGCGCGCGGCGCTCTTGATTCAGCGTTGAAATACGTAAAGGAGCGCAGGCAGTTCGGCAAGGCTATCGCCGAGTTCCAAGGCATTCAATGGAAGCTGGCAGATATGGCAACAGAGTTGGATGCGGCGCGCCTGCTCACTCAGCGCGCCGCGGTACTCAAAGACGCTGGCCGGAAGGTGACGCGCGAATCATCAATGGCTAAGCTCTTCGCCAGTGAAGTCGCAGTGCGAATTTGTAACGATGCTGTGCAGCTCTTTGGCGGCTATGGTTTCATCAAGGATTATCCAGCTGAGAAGTATTATCGCGATGTGAAGCTCTGCACAATTGGCGAGGGTACGAGCGAAATCCAGCGTATGGTTATTGCCAGAGAAATTCTGAAGGTTTACCCATCGCGCGGATGACCAGGGTCACCGACGTGGGCGAATGGGATCGCGAATGGACCAGACGGTGAAAATAATCGAATGCCCTCGCGATGCATGGCAGGGATTGCCCACGCCGATTGCGCCGGAAGTGAAAGCGGAATATTTGCGCCAGCTCATCGAAGCCGGCTTTACTCATATCGACGCGGTGAGCTTTGTTTCCCCCGCTGCTGTTCCTCAAATGGCAGACTCCGAGCAGGTGCTTGCGAATCTCGCGCCTCCGGACACAGTAGAGATCATCGGGATTGTGGTGAACGAAAAAGGCGCGCAGAGGGCAATTCGCACCAAAGGGGTAAAGACTCTGGGTTTTCCATATTCCATTTCCTCTCAATTTTTGGAACGCAATCAACGTCAGACGCTTGAGCAGGCGCTGGACGAATTGGAAGCGGTGAGTGTGCTGGCCTCCGACTCGGGGTTGGGTGTTGTTGCCTATGTATCGATGGCCTTTGGCAACCCGTACGGTGAGCCGTGGAGCATTGAAGAGGTGACCGATGCATGCGATCTGCTGGCTGACTCCGGTGTATCGCAGATATCCCTTGCGGATACAGTCGGACTAGCGACGCCTGAACAGATCTTGCAGACACTGTCAGCAGTCCTCGCGCAGCATCCTGAAATCGAGTTTGGTGCGCATCTTCATGCGACGCGCAAGGACGCTGCAACCCGCATTCGAGCTGCGTACGACGCAGGATGCAGGCGCTTTGATGCGGCGATTGGTGGGCTCGGCGGTTGCCCGTTCGCTCAAGACTTGATGGTCGGGAACATTCCGACGGAAATCCTGATTTCGGTGCTGAAGGAGTACGGGGCAGACGTGCCGCATCTCGGACCCTTGGACGATTTGATACAAGCAAGCTCAAATATTTCTCTTCGTTTTGGCTCGCCTGTGCAATAGCTAAGCTTTGCTACCTCAGCTTTGATTGTGCAGTCTGTTCAGGAGGAAAGATTGCAACACTACTCAACAATCGCGGTTACTGACACCCCTCCTATTCGGACCATCACTCTTGAACGACCTGAGCGCCGGAACGCCATGACGACTCAGATGCAAATGGAACTAATCACAGCGTTTGAGGATGCCGCAGCCAGCGGCTGTCGCGTTCTCGTTCTGACCGGCGCCGGTGAAGCGTTCTGTTCCGGCCTGGACCTTTCAGAGTTGCAGGGAATGCGCGACAAAACGGCTGCAGAACATCGCCTGGAAGCAGAACGGGTCGCCAGGCTCTTCTTGTCTCTGTACGAGTTTCCCGCACCTACAATTGCAGCGGTTCATGGTGCGGCAATTGCTGGCGGTGCAGGTCTCGCCACTATTTGCGACTTTACAGTCGCAACCACCGAAGCCAAGTTCGGCTTTACTGAGACGCGCATTGGTTTTGTACCGGCCCTGGTGTCTGCATTTCTCTCTTTGCAGATTGGAGATAAGCACAGCCGCGATCTGCTCCTGACTGGCCGAATCATCGATGCACACGAGGCCTGCAGATTGGGGATCGCAACCGAGGTGGTGGCGCGAGAAGAGCTCGCAAAGCGAATAGAGACTCTCTCGGCCACTCTGATTGCGAACAGCCCTCAGTCGCTCGTCGCAACAAAGCAACTGATCGCTGCACAAAATCGCCCATGGCTCGATGCTGCCATAGTTGTTGCGATGGAAGCGAACGCGCAAGCTCGCGACACTGCTGATCTTCGCGAAGGAGTTGCCGCGTTTCTGGAGAAGCGAAAACCTATCTGGAGCAAATGATCTGCATTCAGATCGCGCCGTTTCGAAACTGCAACGGGGCCTCGGTCCGTTGCTCCAATTGCTCACGCGTAACTTCCGGGGCGACTTCGACCACCTCAAATCCTGAGCCCGCGATATCGAGCACGCAGAGATCGGTGATCACGCGATGAACCACGCCCGCCCCAGTCAGCGGCAATGTGCATTTTCGCATCAGCTTCGAGCCTCCATCGGGCGTCGTATGCTCCATGACCGCGATCACGCGACGAACACCTGAAACGAGGTCCATGGCCCCGCCCATTCCTTTGACCTTTTTGCCTGGGATCATCCAGTTAGCCAGATCCCCGTGCTCAGACACCTGCATCGCGCCCAGAATCGCCAGGTCGATATGTCCTCCACGAATCATAGCGAACGAATCTGCACTCGAAAACGTTGACGCACCTGGAATGAAGGTCACGGTCTCCTTCCCGGCGTTGATAAGATCCGGGTCAATCTCCGATTTTCGAGGATAAGGGCCCATCCCGAGCAATCCATTTTCCGATTGCAGAGTCACCGTGATATCGGTGGGAATGTAGTTCGCAACAAGCGTTGGAATGCCGATGCCCAGGTTCACATAGAATCCATCCTGCAACTCCTTAGCTGCGCGAGCGGCCATTTGCTGTCGAGTCCATGCCATTGTTTAGCCCTCTCGCGTAGTCTCTTTTTCGATCCGCTTCTCAGGATGAGGATTGTGCACGACGCGGTGAACAAAAATCCCCGGCGTATGAATCTCGTCCGGATCAAGTTCGCCAGGTTGCACAATAATTTCCGCTTCGGCCACAGTGATCTTTCCCGAGGTAGCTGCATTCGGATTGAAGTTGCGGGCCGTCCGGCGATAGATCAGGTTGCCGTGAAGATCGGCCTTCCAGGCTTTCACAAGCGCCAAGTCGGCTCGTATGCCTCGCTCCAGAATATAAGTGATCCCGTCGAACTCCTTGTGCTCTTTCCTCTCAGCAACCAGTGTGCCAATGCCGGTCCGCGTGTAGAAGCCGGGTATGCCTGCGCCTCCCGCTCTCAAGCGTTCCGCCAAGGTGCCTTGCGGGCAGAATTCCACTTCGATCTCCCCAGCGAGGTATTGTCTCTCAAACTCGACATTCTCTCCCACATAACTTGAAATCATCTTTTTGATTTGTCGGGTTTGAAGCAAGAATCCCAGGCCGTCGCCATCGACGCCTGCGTTGTTGCTGGCGATGGTCAGGTTGCGCACACCGATATCGCGCAACGCAAGGATAAGAGACCCTGGAACGCCGCAAAGGCCAAAGCCACCAACCGCCAACAGCATTCCGTCGTGCACAATGCCATCGAGCGCGGCGTTCGCATTCGGCCATAGTTTATTCATTCGAACGATGTCTAAAAGCGGGGGCCACAGAAATGAAACCGCTCCCTTTCTCCCGTCGTCAGTCTTACACCAACACACGCTGGGGCTGCCAGCGCAATCGTGAGCAAGCTATGCGCGCCTCTCCGGCATATATAGCAGACAACATAGGGTTGCGCTACCTTCATCGCGTTCACGACAACGACAATTGCGAGATTTGGAGCAAGTTCCTATCCGCGTTGGCATGAGCCAGGACAACGGAGGCCTTCCACCGTGCATCCCATAGAAGGGCCAGACGTTAAACATGATGAATGCTGAGCAATTTTGACCATAAGTCGAATTTCCTAACGACTACGATAAAAGTTGTCCTTCTACCCTCTCGCCAGAGTGGGTGCGAAGCCACGAAAGACTGAACGATGCAAACATGCTCAAGGCTTCTTCCTCTTCTATCAAGTGCCAGACTCCAACATGTACGGATTCTGGCCATCGTCCTCATCCTGTTAGTAGGCGTGGGCAGTTCGCATGCCTACTCAGTCCTGACACACGAGGAAATTGTCGATCTGCTCTGGATCGATCAGATCCGCCCGCTTCTGCTGTCCCGTTATCCGGGTCTTACAGACGATCAGATTCGGGAGGCGCACTCTTACGCGTACGGCGGCGCCGTCATTCAGGACCTCGGTTATTACCCATTTGGCAATAAGGAGTTCAGCGATCTGGTGCACTACGTTCGCAGCGGCGATTTCGTTATTGAACTTCTGCGCGAAAGTCAGAACGCTAACGAATTTGCCTTTGCGCTGGGCGCACTATCGCACTATGCGTCTGACATCAGCGGACATCCATACGTCAATCAAGCTGTCGCCATCTCTTACCCAAAGCTCGGTGCCAAGTATGGAAAAACGGTGCTTTATGCACAGGACAAGACCGCGCATATCAGGACGGAGTTTGGTTTCGACATGGCACAGGTCGCGAAGGCGCGCTACGCTCCGGAGCAATATCACGACTTCATCGGCTTTAACGTATCGAAAGAGCTGCTCGAGCGGGTTTTTCCAGTGGTTTACGGCTTGGAGTTGAAAGACGTCCTTCCGCACGAGGACCTAGCCATCGGGTCTTTCCGCTATTCGGTAAGCAGCACCATTCCGCACATGACTCAAGTCGCGCTCCGTACTCACAAGAAGGAGATCATGAGCGAGACACCCAACTTCCAAAAGAAGCAATTCCTCTATCATCTTTCGCGTTCGGACTATGAAAAAGAATGGGGCAAGACTTATCAAAAGCCGGGATTTGGCGTTCGCTTTCTCGCCGTATTGCTCCGCATTATTCCCAAGGTGGGTCCGCTCAAGGCGCTTGACTTCAAGATTCCGACGACACAAACGGAAACGATGTATTTTCAAAGCATCAACCTGACGGTTGATCAGTACAAAACGCTTCTCCACGCCACGCGAGCCAAGACGATCAAGCTACCCGACTACGACCTCGATAGCGGCAAACCAACGGCTCTGGCTGAATATTCCCTCGCTGATGAAACCTACGCGAAACTGTTGTCGCAACTGGCGGACCATAAATTCGATCAGACAACGATTGCATTGCAGAGGAATATCCTGACGTTCTACGCAGGCGGCCCCGCTCCGCTCGAGTCCAAGAAGGACCCTGCAAAATGGGAAAACGTCCAGAAGAATCTTGCCGAATTGAAGGCGTTCACTCCCAGCCCTTTGTCTCCTAAAAGTCCTCAGGCTCAACAGACAACGCAACCTGGTTCCGGCACTCGACACTAGCTCCTCAAATCGCGAGCCGTCAGTCTGCGAAAATAAGAGGAATGCTGTCTCTGCAAAATGCCGGAAAGCGGTTTGGACCCCGCGTCCTGTTTCTTGAAGCCAACTGGCTCATCCGAAGCAAGGAAAAGACCGCGCTGGTGGGCGCCAATGGCACGGGCAAATCCACGTTGATGAAGGTACTGGCGGGGCTTGAGTCTCTGGACTATGGGACCGTGCAGCAGACGCGCGGCATGAGCATTGGATATCTGCCGCAAGAGGGTCTCCAGCTTTCGGGGCGCACGATCTTCGAGGAATGCCTCACCGTCTTCGATGAATTGCGCGCGATGGAAGAGGAAATCGTGCATCTCGGCGGGCAGCTTTCGGTGCTGGAACATGCCGGTGCGGAATATGAAGCTGCAGCCGAGCGCTACTCGATGCTCCAGGAACGCTTTCACGCTCTCGACGGGTACGCACTTGATGCGCAGGTTGGCACAGTGCTTACCGGTCTTGGTTTCAGCAAAGAGGATTGGACACGCCGAACCGAGGAGTTCAGCGGCGGTTGGCAGATGCGCATCGCACTCGCCAAGCTGCTGCTGGCAAAGCCCAACCTGCTGCTGCTCGACGAACCAACCAATCACCTTGACCTCGAAACCCGCAACTGGCTCGAGGATTATCTCCATACATATCCCTTCGGCTACATCCTGATCTCTCATGACCGCTACTTCCTCGACGTGACCATCGATCGCACGGTTGAGATCTGGAACAAACGGCTCAACATCTACCAGGGCAACTACACGAAATACCTGAGCCAGAAGGACGAGCGTCGAATCCAGTTGGAGTCCGCTTATCGTAATCAGCGTCTCCAGATCGAACACCTTGAATCGTTCATTAACCGCTTTCGCGCACAGGCGACCAAAGCCAAGCAGGTGCAATCGCGAATCAAGGAACTCGAAAAGATCGAGCGCATCGAGATCCCTGAGGAAGAGCCCGTCATTCACTTCAAGTTTCCTCAGCCTGCGCCGTCGGGCCGCATGGTGGCTGAGGCAGACGGCCTGGCCAAGAGCTACGGAGCGAAGCAGGTCTTCGCCAACGCACGCTTCTCGATCGAGCGGGGCGACCGTGTCGCTCTCGTAGGTGTTAACGGTGCCGGCAAATCCACGCTCATCAAGCTGCTTACGGGCGCTGAAACTCCCTCAGCGGGAACCGTTCGCCTCGGTCACAATGTGGTGAGCGAGTACTTTGCGCAGGACCAGTACAAGGTGCTTGATGGTGAGTCGCGGATGCTCGACGACATCAGCCGGGCTGCGCTGAAGGTTCCGGAGTCCGAACTTCGCTCGCTGCTTGGGTGCTTCCTCTTCAGTGGCGATGATGTGTTCAAGCCGCTGGGTGTGCTGTCGGGCGGCGAGCGCAATCGCTACGCGCTGGCGCGTATTCTCGTCTCACCTTCCAACTTTCTGCTGCTGGACGAGCCCACCAACCACCTCGACATGCGCGCGAAGGATGTTCTGCTGGATGCATTGGACGCATTCAGCGGCACGGTCGTTTTTGTCTCGCACGATCGGTACTTCATCGATC
>Ga0207691_10005341_pt1 | contig 12401 bp, 12 predicted proteins | sample KBSM13metaG_FD_184327 | JGI IMG/M metagenome (GOLD analysis project Ga0207691, IMG submission 184327) | Miscanthus rhizosphere microbial communities from Kellogg Biological Station, Michigan, USA - KBS M1-3 metaG (SPAdes) (version 2) | ecosystem: Host-associated > Plants > Roots > Rhizosphere >...
ATTCCCCTGCGCGGCGAGCCGACCGAAGATCTCGTGCAGGTGGATCTCGGCGCCGCCGGCCAGCGGATTCTCGCGATCCTGCCAGTTGACGACGAGGAGACGCACTTACATCCGCCCCATGCGCCGCGCGAGGGCGTCGAGGACGCCATTGACGAACCTCGCACTCTGCGCGCTGCCGAAACGCTCGGCGAGCGTGACCGCCTCCTGGATGACGACGCGCGGCGGCGTCTCGCCGATCGCGAGCTCGGCGGCGGCCATCCGCAGCACGCACCGCTCGACGGCGCCGATGCGCTCGAGGCGCCAGTTCGTCGTCACCTCGGCCAGCTCGGCATCGAGATCACGCTGCCGCTGCGCGACGTGTCGCACGATCGGGCCGGCGACGCGCCGCTCCTCCGGGGTGATGGCGAGATCGTCCCAGACCTGCGAGGCCACGCGCTCCAGCTCCGTCCCGCCACGCATGTCCCATGCGTACAGCGCCTGCAGGGCGCGGGCACGAGCCCGCGTCTCAACCCTCGTCCGCCCCATCGAGCCGCTCGAACAGGTCCGCCATCTCGAGCGCAGCGACGGCCGCGTCCCATCCCTTGTTGCCGTGCTCACCGCCGGCACGCGCTTCGGCCTGATCCATCGTGTCCGTCGTGAGGAGACCGAAGCCGATCGGGATGTCGTACTCGGCGCTCGCGTCCGCGAGGCCGCGCGACGCTTCGCCGGCGACGTAGTCGAAGTGCGGCGTATCGCCACGCACCACCGCCCCGACGACGACGAGCGCGTTGTACCGCTCGGTCGCCGCGAGCCGCCGCGCGGCGAACGGGAGCTCCCATGCGCCCGGCACCCACACGAGATCGACGTCCTCGGACGCCGCGCCGTGGCGCACGAGCGCGTCCATCGCCCCCTCGGCGAGCTTCTCGGTGACGTGATGATTGAACCGGGAGGCGAGCACGGCGAAGCGCCGTCCCTCTCCGTTGACGATCCCGTTGAACTCCGCCATGTCGTCGATCAGGAAGCGAGAAGGTGCCCGAGCTTGTCGCGCTTGGTGCCCATGTAGCCGGCGCTCTCCACGTTCTCCGGCTGCACGATGGGCACGCGCTCGTCGACGTGCAGCCCGTAGCCCTCGAGGCCGACCATCTTGCGCGGATTGTTCGTGATCGGCCGGATCGAGCGCAGCCCGAGGTCGAGCAGGATCTGCGCGCCGATGCCGTAGTTGCGCAGATCGGGCGCGAAGCCGAGCCGTTCGTTCGCCTCCACGGTGTCGGCACCCGCGTCCTGAAGCTCGTACGCCTTGAGCTTGTTCAGCAGGCCGATCCCGCGGCCTTCCTGGTCGAGGTATACGATCGCGCCGCGTCCCTCCTTCTGGATCATCTGCATCGCCGTCTCGAGCTGCCAGCCGCAGTCGCAGCGCATGGAGTGGAAGACGTCGCCGGTGAGGCACTTGGAGTGCATGCGCACCAGCACGCCTTCGCCATCCGAGACATCGCCGAAGGTGATCGCCACGTGCTCGCGCGTGTCGACGTCGTTCCGGTAGCCGTAGACCTTCCACTCTCCGTACTGGGTCGGCATGCGCGCCTCGGCCACACGGTGCACGAGCCGCTCGGTGCGCAGGCGATGCGCGACCAGCTGCGCCACGGTGATGAACGTGAGGCCGTGCTCGCGCGCGAACGCCTCGAGCTGCGCGCGCTTCGCCGTCGTGCCGTCCTCGTTGAGCACCTCGCAGATGACGCCGGCGGGATAGACGCCGGCGAGGCGCGCGAGATCGACCGCGGTCTCCGTATGACCGACACGCTGCAGCACGCCGCCGTCGCGTGCGCGGAGCGGGAAGACGTGGCCGCCGTGGTGCAGGTCGGACCGAACGGTCGCCGGATCGACGAGCACCTTCACCGTCGTGGCGCGGTCCTGCGCGCTGATGCCGGTCGTCACGCCGAAGCGGGCGCTCGCGTCGACGCTCACCGTGTAGGCGGTGCGGTACTCGTCGGGATTGCTCTCGGCCATGGGTGTCAGGCCGAGCTGGTCGGCACGCTCGCCCGTGAGCGCGACGCAGATCAAGCCGCCGGCGCGCTTGACCATGAAGGTGATCAGCTCGGGTGTGACGAGCGAGGCAGCGCAGATCAGATCGCCCTCGTTCTCGCGATCCTCGTCGTCGGCGACGATGACCAGCTTGCCGGCGGCGAAGTCGGCGATCGCCTGTTCTATGGTGGAGAATGGCATGGAAGTCAGAGAATGCGGCGCGTGGACCGGAGCGACGGGGTCACCGTGCGGCCGCGTAGGGAGCGACGAGCTGGCGGACGTACTTGCCGATCATGTCCGCCTCGACGTGGACGCCGTCGCCGGCACGCAGCGCGCCGAGTGTGGTGTGCGTCCAGGTGTACTCGATCAGGGACAGTTGAAGAATCCCCGGGGCGGGGAGTGCGTTCACCGTGAGGCTCACCCCGTCGACGGCGACGGAGCCGTGCGGCACCATGAGCGGCTCCAGCTCGTCCGGGATGCGCACGTCGACGAGGAGCGCGTCCTCGCGCCGTCGTACGGCTTCGACGACGCCGACGGCGTCGACGTGCCCCTGCACGATGTGGCCGCCCAGACGATCGCCGAGCTTCATCGCACGCTCGAGGTTCACGCGCCGGCCCACCTCCCAGGATGCGATCGTCGTGCGCTCGAGCGTCGTGACGATCGCGGCCACGGTGAACCAGCCGTCGCCGTGCTCGCGCACCGTGAGGCACGCGCCGTTCACCGCGACGCTCTCGCCCGAGCCGAGCCCGCGGTACCGGGACGAGACGCGGAGCTCGCGTCCTGCCTCGGTCCGCTCGACACGCTCGACGACGCCGACGTCGTCAACCAGCCCGGTGAACATTCAAATAGCTCTCCCCCCTCCTCAGACCGGAGGGGCGTAGACCGACATCTCGTCGTCCTCGAAGCGTTGCGTGCGCAGGAGCCGCCAGCGGAGGGCATCGCCTGCCCGCGCGGGGGGCATCGACCCGAACGCGTTCATCGCACCGCTGCCGAGCACGAGGGGTGCACGAAAGATAATCAGGCGATCGACGAGCGCCTCCTGGACGAGCGTGGAGGCGAGCCCCGCGCCCCCCTCGACCAGGAGTGAGCGCACCCCACGCTCGCGCAGCGCGACGAGCGCATCGCGGGAGGTGGCGGCATGGAGCAGCGTCACGCCGGTGTGCTCCAGCGCGGCCGCGTGCGCGGGCTCGGGGGCCCAGCACACCACGATCACCGGGATCTGCGATGCACCGAGCGCGAGCTTCGACGTCCGCGGCAGGCGCGCCGATGTGTCGAACACCACCCGCGTCGGCGCGACGCGCGGCGGCGGCGCGTGGCGCACGGTGAGCTCGGGGTCGTCGGCCAGCACCGTGCCGATCCCCACGGCGACGGCGTCGACGCCGGCCCGCAGGCGATGGACCTCACGCCGCGCCAGCTCCCCCGTGAGCCAGCCCGGCTGCCGCGTGTGATCGGCCAGCGCGCCGTCGAGCGAGAGCGCGAGCTTGAGCTGCACGAATGGCCGGTCGCTCGAGAGCACGTGGAAGAAGGGCGCGTTCAGCTCCCGTGCGGCCGCCTCCTCCACGCCGAGCGTGACGTCGATCCCCGCCTCACGCAGCCGGTCCGCCCCGCCGCGCGCGACGGGGCTCGGATCCGCGCACGCGGCGACGACGCGCTGCACGCCGGCCGCGAGGATGGCGTCCGTGCACGGCGGCGTCTTGCCGAAGTGATTGCATGGCTCGAGGCTCACGTAGAGCGTCGCGCCGCGCGCTCGCTCCCCCGCCGCGCGCAGCGCCTCGACCTCGGCATGCGGACCGCCGTAGTGCGCGTGCCAGCCCTCGCCCACGACGGAGCCATCCCGCACGACGACGGCGCCGACCATCGGGTTCGGCGCCGTCTGTCCCCACCCGCGTTCGGCCAGCGCGAGCGCACGGCGCATCCACGCGCCGTCGTCGGGCGCGGCCGAGCGCGCCTCGGTCATGCGCTAGAGGCCGAGGCGGAATCCCACCGAGCCGTACGTGCGCGACTTGTCGGCACGACCGGTCGTGAACTCGTTGTACGTGTCAACCGTCCCTCCCGTGACCTGACCAACCTCGCCGATCAGCTTGAAAATCGGAAGGTTGAGCGACGCGTCCAGGAAGTAGTTGGTGCGCGTGAGCTTCTGGTCGAACGCCACCTGCGGCGACACGAACGTCCCCGTGGTGCCGGTGACGAGCGCGGTCTCGTGGTACCGGTCCTGGCCGACGCCGGCCGCGAGCCCGAACATCACCAGGTTCTTGCTCGCCACGAGACGAAACGCCGAGGTCTTCACCTTCGCATCCGCGATGTCGATGCCGACGCCCGCCCCGCTTCCCGTCAGGTCGGTGGTGGGAAGGTCCCGCTTGAGATAGGTGAACGACACACCCGGCACGAGCAGCGACTCCTGCAGGAGTCCGATCCTCGCGCCCCAACCGAGCTGCAGGTTGCGCTGCGGCTTGATCTGGATGTCGTCGCCGGCGTCGCCGATGCTGGGCACGTACGTGGCGCTCACGAGCAGGTCGATGCCACCGACGTTCGTCAGGCCGAGGGGAACGCCGCGGAAGATGCCGAGCGCCGCGTCGGCGGTCGGCAATCCCACGATCTGCTTCTTGGCGGGCAACGCCTGCGCTCCGCTGCGCTGCACGCGACCGGTCTTCGACGCGACCGGGAAGTCGTTGACCTGTGGCAGATCGCCGCTGAACACGTTTCCGCGCAGCCCGATGGAGAAGTGTCCCGGCCCACCGAGGTTGCCGCCCTGCCCCAGCGTGGCGTTGCCGCCGGTGAGCGCGAGGCCGAGCTGTGGCGCCATCAGGTCGAACACGTCGAGCGACATCTGACACGCGTCCTGCGTCAGTCGTGCCGGGTCGAGCGCGGTGGTACCTGGCGGGCAGGAGGTCTCGATGCTCTGCGCGCCCGAGCTCGCGGCGACGAGAAGCATGAGTCCCGCGCCGACAGCGATTGCCTTTCTCATTCCAGATCCTCTAGGTGATTCGCACCTGACCGGTCCCGCGCACGGTGCGCCCGAGACGCCAGGCATCGACGTTGGCCGACGATGCGCTCGCCTCGACCGCGGCGGCTCCCGATTCGTCGGTGATCACGACCATGCCGACCCCCATGTTGAACGTGCGGTACATCTCGTCGCGCGAGACCTGGCCGTGCTCCGCCAGGCGTGCGAAGAGATTCGGGACCGGCCAGCTCGCGCCGTCGATCGCGGCGTCGAGCGTGTCCGGCAACACCCGATTCACGTTGCCCGGCAAACCGCCGCCGGTGATGTGGGCCATGCCATGGATCTTTCCGAGTATCGGTCTGAGCAGCGGCAGATATGATCGGTGGATGCGGAGCAGCACGTCGGCCACGCTGGCCTTCTCGCCGGGGAACTCGTCGTCGACGCGCAACCGCATCCGCTCGGCGACGATCCGTCGCGCGAGCGAGTAGCCGTTCGTGTGCAGCCCGCTGCTGGCCAGGCCGAGGATGACGTCGCCCTCCTCGACGCGATCAGCGCCGAGGATGGCGTCCTCTTCCACACAACCGACGATGAAGCCCGCGAGATCGTAATCCGGCGGCGTGTAGATCCCCGGCATCTCCGCCGTCTCCCCGCCCACGAGCGAGCAGCCGTTCTCGCGGCAGCCCGCGGCGACTCCGGTGACCACCGCCTCGACGACCGAAGGCTCCAGCCGCCCCGCGGCGAAGTAGTCGAGGAAGAACAGCGGCACGGCACCCTGCACGAGGATGTCGTTGACGCAGTGGTTGACCAGGTCGTGTCCCACCGTCTGATGGCGGCCCGCTTCGATGGCGACGCGCAGCTTCGTCCCGACGCCGTCGGCGCTCGAGACGAGCACCGGCCGCTGGAAGTCGGCGGGGATGCGGAACATGCCGCCGAATCCGCCGAACGCACCGCGCGCGCCGGCGGTGAACGTCGACTCGACCACGGCGCGGATGCGCTGCTTGACCGAGTCCGACCGGTCGATGTCGACACCGGCCGCCGCGTAGTCGAGTGGCTGCTCGTCGCTCACGGAATGCTCTCCTCCTCGAACGCGACGAGACGCTTGAAGTCGGCGACGCGGGCCGCGATGTCCGACGGGGTGATCTCGAGCAGCCGTTGCACGGAGAACCGCTCGACGGCAAAGGAGCCCATCGCCGAGCCGTAGACGACGGCACGTCGCAGGTTGGCATCGCTCAGGTCACCGGTGCGCGCGACGTAGCCCATGAAGCCACCGGCGAAGGAATCGCCCGCGCCCGTCGGATCGAACACGTCCTCGAGCGGATAGGCGGGGGCGAAGAAGATCGAGCGATCCTTGAACAGGAACGCGCCGTGCTCGCCCTTCTTGATGATCACCATCGACGGGCCGCGCTCCATGATCCATCGCGCGGCCTTCACGAGGTTCGTGCAGTCCGTGAGCTGCCGAGCTTCGCCGTCGTTCAGCGTGATGAGGTCGACGTGCTTGATCAGCTCCACGAGATCGGGACGGCGGCTCTCGATCCAGAAGTTCATCGTGTCGCACGCCACGAGCGTCGGGCGCTCGACCTGGCGCAGCACGTCGAGCTGCAGCCGCGGGTCGATGTTGGCGAGGAAGACGAAGGGCGCGCTGCGGAACTGCGCCGGGATCTTCGGGCTGAAGTGCGAGAACACGCCGAGGTGCGTCTCCAGCGTCTCGGCCGAGTTGAGGTCGTGCCGGTAGCGGCCGCGCCAGCGGAAGGAGTGTCCCGCCATCTGCTCGAGCCCCGCCATGTCCACGCCGCGCTTGCGGAGCGGCTCGAGCTGGTCCATCGGGTAGTCGTCGCCGACGACGCCGACGAGCTGCACCGGGGAGAGGTGACTCGCCGAGGCGGAGAAGAAGGTGCCCGAGCCACCGATGACGTTGTCCGCCTTGCCGAACGGAGTTTCGACGGAGTCGAGCGCGACGGAGCCGACGACGAGAACGGACATGGCGTGGGGATGGTGTGGTGAGAGGTGTGGTGCGATGCGCGTGCGCGATGCGCACTGCGCACAACGCGTCTACATCCGATCGGGTGCCGTGATGCCCAGCAGATCGAGCCCGTTCCGCAGCACCATGCGCGCGGCGCGCGCGAGGACGAGGCGGGCGCGCGTGATCGGCTCGGGCTCGTTCAGCACGTGCGCCTTGTGGTACCACAGGTGGACCTTGCCTGCCGTCTCGTGCAGGTACGTGGCGACGCGATGCGGCTCGAGCGCTTCGGCGGCGCCGCTCACGAGGCTCGGGAAGTCGAGCAGCGCCTTCATGAGCGCCGTCTCCTCGTCGAGCGTGAGCACGGAGAGATCGGCCGCCGCCGGATCCACCGTCTCCGGATCGATCCCACCGACGCGGAAGATCCCCGAGAGGCGCGCGTGCGCCATCTGGATGTAGTAGACGGGGTTCTCGTCGCTCTGCGAGCGCGCGAGGTCGACGTCGAACGACAGCTGCGAGTCGCCCTTTCGCATCAGGAAGAAGTAGCGCACCGCATCGCGCCCCACCTCGTCGATCAGGTCGCGAACGGTGACGTAGCTCCCGGCGCGCTTGGAGATCTTCATCTCCTCGCCGCCCTTCATCACCGTGACCATCTGATGCAGGACGTACTCCGGGTACCCCGCGGGGATGCCGATGCCGAGCGCCTGCAGTCCCGCACGCACACGCGTGACGGTGCTGTGATGATCGGAGCCCTGCACGTTGATCGCGCGCGTGAAGCCCCGTTCCCACTTGGTCACGTGGTACGCGACGTCTGGGACGAAGTAGGTGTAGGTGCCGCCCTTCTCCGCGCTCTTGCGCATCACGCGGTCCTGGTCGTCGCCGTACTCCGTCGTGCGCAGGAAGAGCGCGCCGTCCTTCTCGTACGTCTTGCCGCTCGCGACGAGCGCGTCGACGGTGCGCTCGACACGGCCGTCGGTGTAGAGTGAGCTCTCGAGGTAGTAGGTGTCGAACTTCACGCCGAACGCCTGCAGGTCGAGGTCCTGCTCGTCGCGCAGTGCCTGCACCGCGAACACGCGCATCGCCTCGAGATCGTCGCCGACGGCGTCCGTCGGCTCGACCTCGACGTAGCGCTGCGCGATCTCGGCGATGTACGCGCCGTGGTAGCCGCCCTCGGGAATGTCGAGCGGAATTCCACTCAGCTCGCGCACGCGCGCCTGTGTGCTCTTCGCGAGGTTCTCGATCTGCACGCCGGCGTCGTTGTAGTAGAACTCGCGCGAGACGTTCCACCCCGTCCACTCGAGCAGCGACGAGATGGCGTCGCCGAGCGCCGCCTGGCGCCCATGGCCGACGTGCAGCGGACCCGTGGGGTTCGCGCTCACGAACTCGACGACGACGGGGCGCCCCGCGCCGCTCGTCGTGTGCCCGTACCGCGGACCCGCCGCGACGAGCGCCGCGATGCCCTGCGTCACGCGCGCCGCGTCGAGACGGAAATTGATGAACCCCGGCCCGGCGATCTCCGCCGTCGCGATCCCCGCCGCATCACGATCGATCGATTCGACGATCTGCTGCGCGAGGTCGCGCGGCTTCCGGCCCAGCGGCTTCGCGAGCACCATCGCGAGGTTGGTGGCCCAGTCGCCGAACGATGGATCGCGCGGCCGCTCGAGCAGCGGCGCGGTTCCCGCCGGCGCACCGAGGCGCTCCGCGGCACGCGACAGCTCGGCGCGCAGCGCGTCGAGACCGTCGCTCACTCGTCGCTGCTCGGCTTGGGCGCGGGCTTGGACTCGGCCGGCTTGGCGTCGCTCTTCGCGGAGTCGCCGCTGGACGTCGTCGACGGCGGCGCCGCGCCGTCGCCGCCGCTCGAACCCGACTCGCCCTTCTTCCCTTCGCCCTTCGTCTCCGCCGGCGCCTTCTTCTTGTGCGCGTCCTTGCCGTAGTCGGTCAGGTAGAAGCCGGAACCCTTGAAGTGCAGGCCGGCGCCGACGGACATCTGCCGCGTGGCCATCTGGCCGCACTCGGGACAAGCGGTCTGGGCCTCGGCGGTGCCGATCGAGCGATAGAAGCGCTCGAACTCGTGGCCGAGCGGGCAACGAAACTCGTAAGTGGGCATCGATATGAGACTTAGGCGACTCGAACGCAGCATCGAATACTAGCCGCCGGCCCGAACCGCTACAAGCCCGCCATCACGCGAATCGAAGCTCACCGCGGGCGCGACCTCCGGGGATCGGCTCCGCGTGGCTGGCAGAGGATCAGTCGGTGAACACGGAGAGCCCGAGAAGGAGCTGGATGTTGTCCGTATCGTCCCCCGGTCCGTCCGTCCACACGTGAGCGTAGTTCAGCTCCGGACGGAAGGCGAACGACCGTCCCATCGGAAACTTCGCGCCGAACCCGATGCCGAGCGCGGGCGACGTACTGGTGCTCCGGTCCGATCCCGAGATCGACTGGAGCGCCGAGAACCCGCGCACGTACGGCTGCGTCTCGTAGCGCAACGTCCTGAAGTGATAGAGCGCGCCGACGCCGAACTGCACCTGGGTGAACCGCTCTCCACTCCCCGATGAGCTGAACAGGCCGAACATGGGCTCGACCTCGAATCGGCGCGACGCGTAGAAGCCGGCGCGCAGCTGGGCGACGGGAACCGAGATGAGCGTGGCGCTCGGGTCGAGCTGGAAGGTCACGGCGGCATCGAGCCCGTACTCGGCGGACGGATCCGGCTCTCGATAGCGATTGCGCTGCGCCTGCGCGGGAGTCACGAACGCGAGCGAGCCTGCTGCGACGAGCGTCACGAGGAGACGTTGCATCTTGCGCTCCGGAAGAGGTGGAGTGCCGTGCGGGAACCTGCACGGATGCGACACCTCGTTCCCCGAGCAGGGTTTGCCCGCGACGGCGACGCCGTCTGCGCCTCAGCCCGGTCGGTACGCCCCCCACCGCTCGCGCAGCGCGTCGCTGATCTCGCCGACCGTCACCCGGGCGCGAACCGCGTCGACGATCAGCGGCATCAGCGGGGCGCGGCCCGACGCGTGACCGTGCGCGTAGTCGTCGGCGGCGGCGCGCAGTGCGTCGAGCGCCGCGCTCACCCCGGCGGCGTCGCGCCGCGCGCGCGTCTCGGCCAACCGCGCCACCTGGTCGCGCTCGAGGGCCGAGTAGTCGGGCGCCGGCATCACCGGCACCTCGGAGCCATCGGTGAAGCGATTGACGCCGACGATCACCGACTCGCCGCGCTCCACGCGCAGCTGGTACTCGTACGCCGAGCGCGCGATCTCCTCCTGGAAGAACCCCGCCTCGATGGCGCGCGCCGCGCCGCCGAGCGCGTCCACGCGCTCGAGCAGCTGCATCGCACCGGTCTCCAGCGCGGCGGTGAGCTCCTCCACGTAGTAGCTCCCGGCGAGCGGATCGGCGGTCAGCGCCGCGCCGCTCTCGTAACCGACGACCTGCTGCGTGCGCAGCGCGAGCGTCGCCGCCTCGGCCGTGGGCAGCGCGAGCGCCTCGTCGTAGCCGTTCGTGTGCAGCGACTGCGTGCCGCCGAGCACCGCGGCGAGCGCCTGCACCGTGACGCGCACGACGTTGTTGAGCGGCTGCTGCGCCTGCAGCGTCACGCCACCCGTCTGGGTGTGGAAGCGCAGCCGGCAGCTCGCGTCGCTCGCGCCGAATCGCTCGCGCATGAGCCGCGCGTACATGCGGCGCGCGGCGCGGAACTTCGCGACCTCCTCGAACAGGTCGCTGTGCGCCGCGAAGAAGAACGACAGCCGTGGGGCGAAGTCGTCGATCGCGAGCCCGGCATCGCGCGCGCGCGCGACGTATTCCATCGCGTTCGCGAAGGTGAACGCGAGCTCCTGCACCGCCGTCGATCCGGCTTCGCGGATGTGGTAGCCCGAGATCGAGATCGGATTCCAGCTCGGGATCTCCTCCGCGCAGAAGCGGAAGATCTCCGTGATCAGCGCGAGCGACGGCGCGGGCGGAAAGATGTACGTGCCGCGCGCGACGTATTCCTTGAGGATGTCGTTCTGGATCGTGCCGCCGAGCGCCGAGCGCGTGATGCCGCGTTCCTCGGCGACGACGACGTACATCGCGAGGAGGATCGCCGCCGTCGCGTTGATCGTCATCGACGTCGTTACGCGATCGAGCGGGATCGCGTCGAGGAGGAGGTGCATGTCCTCCACCGAGTCGATCGCGACGCCGACGCGGCCGACCTCGCCGTGTGCGCGCGGCGAATCGGAATCGATGCCCATCTGCGTCGGGAGATCGAACGCGACGGAGAGTCCCGTCTGTCCCTTCTCGAGCAGAAGCCGGAACCGCTCGTTCGTCTGTCGCGCGGTGCCGAAGCCGGCGTACTGACGCATCGTCCACAGGCGGCCGCGGTACATCGTCGGCTGCACGCCGCGCGTGAACGGGAACGTGCCGGGATCGCCGAGGTCGCGCTCGTAGTCGATCGGCGCGTCGGCGGGACGGTACACCGGGGCTATCGGTAGCCCCGACGGGGAGAACCGTGGCTCGGTGATGCGCGGGCCTCTAGGCGCCGACGAGCTCGGAGTGGTGCGCGAACGTCTGCAGCGCGAGGTCGACGTCGCTCTTGGAGCCCATGAAGAGCGGAGTGCGCTGATGGAGCTCGTTCGGCTGCACGTCGAGAAGGCGTGTCTTGCCGTCGATCGCCGCGCCTCCCGCCTGCTCGCAGATGAACGCGAGCGGATTGGCCTCGTAGAGCAGACGCAGCTTGCCCGTCGGACTCTTGCGGCTCGCGGGATAGCAGAACACTCCGCCGCCGAGGAGGTTGCGGTGGAAATCGGCCACGAGCGAGCCGACGTATCGCACCGTGAGATGCCGCCGCTTCTCGCCCTCCAGCCCGCGATACCTGCGCATCAGCTTCCGCGTCGGCTCGTCCCAGTACTGCTCGTACGAGTCGTTCACCGAGAGGAACTGCCCCTCGTCGGGTGTTCTGATGTTCGGGTGTGAGAGGAGGAACTCGCCGATGGACGGATCGAGGGTGAAGCCGTGCGCACCCTGCCCCGTCGTGTACACCAGCATCGTGCTCGAGCCGTAGATCACGTAGCCGGCGGCGACCTGCCGGCGTCCCGGCTGGAGCAGGTCTTCCATCTCGCCGTTCCGGCCGCGCGTGACCTTCTGCAGGATGCTGAACACCGTGCCGACGGGAACGTTGACGTCGATGTTCGACGAGCCGTCGAGCGGATCGAACAGCAGGCAGTACTTCCCGCACTTGAAGCCTTCGGGGATCGGGATGATCCCCTCCACTTCCTCCGACGCCATCGCGCAGAGGCGGCCGCCGTGATCGACCGCCTTGACGATGATCTCATTGGCGAAGACGTCGAGCTTCTGCTGGATCTCGCCCTGTACGTTCGCGTCGGTCGTTGCGCCGAGGATGTCGACGAGCCCGGCGCGGCGCACCTTGCTGGCGATCATCTTCGCCGCCAACGCGAGATCGCAGAGGATGCCCGACAGCTCGCCGGTGGCCTCGGGGTGGAGGCGCTCCTGCTCGATGATGAAGCGCTCGATCGT
>Ga0207691_10005342_pt1 | contig 12400 bp, 10 predicted proteins | sample KBSM13metaG_FD_184327 | JGI IMG/M metagenome (GOLD analysis project Ga0207691, IMG submission 184327) | Miscanthus rhizosphere microbial communities from Kellogg Biological Station, Michigan, USA - KBS M1-3 metaG (SPAdes) (version 2) | ecosystem: Host-associated > Plants > Roots > Rhizosphere >...
GATCGTCTATGGCCAGATCGCAATGGCCGAAGGGCTGATAAGAAAGGTGATCGCCGAGCTCCGAGACCAGCCAAAGGTCATCGCAACAGGCGGATTCGCTGAACTGATCTCCTCTGAAATCGACGTAATTGACGTCGTCGATATCGATCTGACTCTTAATGGTCTAAATATGTTATCCAGAGCGTATTGAGATTCAGATTTGTTTTTTCTTGCGGCTTGCCGCCACGGTGTGCGGAAAGGCTTGCCTTTCCGGTGGCTGCCCTAAAAAGGCTAGCGGCTCCGCCGCCAACTTAGATCCTTGATATCTACTTCGATCGGTTCCTCATCAAGAAGAGGCCGGCGTGCCCAGTATCGAAAGCTTGAATATCGGTACTCAGCGGCGTCAAGGGCGAGGCCCTCCTCGACCGGATTCTGATGGATGTAATGAGCTTTATTCATCAGCATCGATTCACTCGTGATCAGAAAAGTATTCGAATGATGTTCCCAAAGCGAGTATTTATGATCGCCGTTTGAATTCTCTCTTCTTAACTTACTTAAAGAAGATATATAGCCCTCTTCTTTTAAGTAGTTAATAACTCTTCTTGCCGAGATGCCGTTGAGGTAGCGGAGCACTTCGGATGCTTTCAGGCTGCTGTCGGTTATCACGTGATAGTGATCTGGCATTACGACATAAGCAAAGATCTTTATTCCGGATGAAAGTCTCGCTTCGCTGAATGCGTCGGCAAGGATTCGTTTAAGCCTGTCAGTGCGAAAGACCGGAAGACGGCCCAGCGTGACGACCGTGATGAAGTAAAGGCAATTGTCTTTGGAAATGGGAGGCATAGCCTCAAGAGATTTTGGGGAAACCGAGACGGAAAGGCAAGCCTTTCCGCACACCACTGCGGCAAGCCGCAAAGAGTTTATAAAAGAACTCTGCGCATTACTATGTTAAGCCACAAGTCTAAGCCTGCAGATACCTCGGCGGTTTTCTCGCTTTTGTCGCTTGTTCAAAGGCGTACGCGATCCTGATCAGGGTCGGCTCTGAAAACGCCGGCCCAAAGAAGGATATTCCCGCCGGCAGGCCCTGAACGTATCCAGCCGGTACGGTAATGTTCGGATATCCGGCAACGGCCGCCAGTGATGAGCTCTCGAACACGCCGCAATCGCCGTTGACCAGATCGGTGTACCAGGCAACGCCGCCTGACGGAGCGACGAAAGCGTTAACACCATATTTTGTGACAGCACCATCGATTCCCTGCTCCTGTGTCATCACCTTTGTCTGAAGCAATGCGAGCCGGTATGCACGATCGTTGAGGTCGTCTTTGGCTTGTGCCTTGATAAAGATCTCTTGCCCGAAATACGGCATTTCCTTGTCGGCGTTCTTGTTGTTGAAATCGATCAGGTCTGCGAGCGTGCGGCGAGAACCGCCGCGTGCTGCAAGGTACTTATTCAGGTCTTCTTTGAATTCGTAAAGCAGCACGTCGAACTCGGCATCACCGAAATTCTGCAGCTTTGGAAATTCCACGTCGACCAGCGTTGCCCCGCCATCTTTCAGGACCTGCAGGTGAGGCTCGATGAGCTTATCGACCTTATCGTTTCGGCCCCAATACTGGCGGGCAACGCCTATTTTCATTCCGCGAAGTCCGTCCTTTTGCAGAAACTGTGTGTAATCCTTTTTTTGTGACACTGCGGCGGAAGTGATCGTATCGCTCGGGTCGCTGCCGGCCATCACGGTCAGAAGCGTCGCTGCGTCAGCAACCGTGCGGCACATCGGCCCGGCCGTGTCCTGACTATGGGCGATTGGAATGATACCAGTGCGAGGAACTAATCCAAGCGTCGGCTTGATTCCAACGATTCCGCATGTCGAAGAAGGACAGAACACCGAGCCGTCTGTTTCCGTGCCAACGCCGATGGCGGCAAGATTAGCTGCGATCGCGGCACCGGTGCCCGATGACGAACCGCACGGATTTCGGTCAAGCATGTATGGATTGTGAGTTTGTCCGCCGCGTCCGGACCACCCGCTCGACGAGTGCTCGGAACGGAAATTTGCCCACTCGCTAAGGTTGGTTTTTCCCAGCAGGACAGCACCGGCGTTGCGAAGCTGTTTTACGACGAACGAGTCCTGTTTGGGCGTCGGTGCATCGACGAGAGCGAGGCTGCCGGCAGTCGTTTTCATCTTGTCGGCGGTGTCGAGGTTGTCCTTTACCAGAACAGGAATTCCGTGCAGCGGCCCGCGTACCTTTCCGGCTTTGCGTTCCGCGTCCATTGCATCGGCGATAGCCAACGCGTCGGGATTGAGCTCGATCACGGAATTGAGTTTCTTATCTAAGTCGGCAATGCGTGACAGATATTGCTGCGTAATGCTGTGCGACGTTGCCCTGCCTGACGCCATCGCGGCCTGCAATTCAGTTACGGTGATCTCTTCGAGCTCAAGGGCCTGTTGACCCGACGCATCGGCATTGCGAGTTGCTATCAGAACGGCACCAGCGACGGCACCTGTAGTAATGAATTCCCGACGTTTCATTGAATGGGTCCTCCGATCAAATAGATCTCACAAAGTATTGCTAATCACCTGAATTAGCTCGGTCCAAATTTTCTTTCGCGTTCGGATATTTGGGATCGATCACCAGAACCTGTTTGAACGCGGTCGCCGCTGCAGCATCGTCCTTTTTACCAAGTTTTATCAATCCGAGGGTGTTCCAGGCGTCAGCATTTCTCTGGTCCATCGAAAGGGCCTGCTGTATCTGAGACTCGGCGTCGTCAAAGCGTCCCTGCATGTACAGCATGTAGCTCAGACGGGAACGCAATGCGGCATCGTTCGGCTGGATATAAATAGCTCGATTCAGGTTATCAACCGCCTTTTCGAAATTACCCTGTTCGGCATAGGCGGCGGCCATTGCAGTCAACGCGGGAGCGTATATCGGATCTGGCCTGCCGCCGCCCAGGTCAACTGCTTTTTTCAAGCTGGTTTCAGCCTCATCCGGTTTGCCCAGGCGTGCCTGTGCCTGTGAAAGGTTAACGAGCGGATAGATGTAATTGGGTTTACGTTCCAAGGCGGCCTCAAAGTCACTTTCGGCTGCTGCAAAGTTGTTCCGTTTGAACTCAAGAATGCCGAGCGTGTTGTACGGTTCGTCGTACGGCGGGTTGTGTTCGATCGCTTGTTTGCAAAGCGGCTCCGCTTCGTCGAGACGGTCGGACATCACGAAATAGTGACAGAGGTTGTGCTCGATAAGACTGTTATTCGTGGTGACGGCCAACGTGTGCCGATAAAGCGTTTCATTGTTTTGCCAGAACGCAACCTGCCGATACGCGAAGATACTCAACACCGCGATCGCAATGACCGCGGCCGCAGCAAATGCTCGTTTGCGAAAACCCGCTTCGCCGGCAAGGCTCCAGGCCCCAAAAACGATCATTATGAAAAGCCCGATGTAAGGTATGTAAGTGTAGCGGTCAGCCAAAGACTGAGAGCCGACCTGAACAATGCCGATCACCGGCACCAGCGTCCCGAGAAACCAAAGCCAGCCCATAAGCAGGAACGGCCTTCGGCGGATCTGCCAGACCGAAAGTGCTGAAAACGCGATCAGGAGCATCACGGCCCCCGCCACCTGCCAGGACGGAATGTCTTTCTCGTATGGATAAAACACGGCCAGATCGGCAGGATAGAACACCATCACGATATATTTTGCGTAGGAGACAAGCGAATTTTGAAAACGGGTCGTGATGGACAGATAGTCGAGCGACTCGACCGCACCGATAGACCTCTGTGCCAAAAATGTGACAACGCACGAAGCCAGCGACAATGCAAAAAGCGGAAGCTTTTCCAGAAACCGCGGCCAAAGATCGCCGAGTTTATGAACGCGGCCGAGCGGCCAGAAATCGCAGAGGATCAGCACAAATGGCAGCGTAACGAGCATCGGCTTTGCCATCAGTCCCAATGCCAGCAGCCCGAAAACCATCCAAAATTTACCGTTAGAGAGATAGGAAAACGACGACGGGGAGATCTCGCCCGCAACTTTGTCGTCCTTGACCAGTGAAACGTACGTCAACATCGTAAGCAGCCAAAACAGCGTGCTCAGAACATCCTTTCTTTCGGCGACCCATGCGACGGATTCGACATGTGCCGGGTGAACGGCGAACAGGGCCGCAACGGTTAAGCTCAGCCATTCGTGGCCCGTCATCCTTCTGAAAACGATGAACACCAAGATCGAGTTGATCAGATGAACAATTATGTTCACCGCATGATGAGAGCCAGCGGTCATTCCAAATAGCTGAATGTCCAGCCCGTGCGAAAGCCATGTCAGCGGATGCCAGTTGGCAGACCAGAAAGTGGTGAAAGCCCATGAGATGGCTTCCCAATTCAGGCCGTTTTGCAAAAGCGGATTTGAGTAAACGTAGAGGTTGTCGTCGAGATTTATAAAATCGAACCTGGTCGCCTGAAAGTAGATCGCAATGACAAGCAGGCCAATGGCCGTGATCATAAGCAGGATCTTGTTCGCTGAAAAAAAGCCGGAATTTTGCTCGGTCATAGATTGGCGGTCTGGTCGTGTGTGAGTTTATCTGTGTGTGAAGCCGCCGCACCGATCTCGGTGTAATAAGCATCGTGTGCTTTGGGGACAGCCTGCGTGAAGATCTTAAAATGTGACAGCTTCATCCGCTCAAGCCTGAAGCGTAGAGAGGTCGCAAGGACGCCTAGTCCGTATTTCATCGAACGTGAAAAGTTGATCGACGATGCCTCGGGAAAATATCGCGTCGGACTGGAGATCTCGCCGAGCCGAAACTGGAAATGGATCACCTGAGCAAGCATTTGATTGTCGAATACGAAATCGTCAGAGTTCTCTTCAAGCGGCAGGCTGTCGAGCACCGTTCTGCTGAAAGCACGAAAACCGGTGTGGTATTCCGACAGCTTATAACCGAGCAGGATGTTTTGAACGAGCGTCAAAAACCGATTCGAAATGTACTTGTACAGGGGCATGCCGCCAGCTAGAGCTCCACGGCCAAGTATTCGAGATGCGATGACGGCGTCATATTCGCCATAAGCGATCATCCCGACCATCGGAACGATCAGGTGCGGTGAATACTGGTAATCGGGATGCACCATGACCACGATGTCGGCACCGCGACGAAGGGCCTCTCTATAACAAGTCTTTTGATTGCGGCCGTAACCGAAATTTTTCTCATGCAAAAAGACGGTGAGGTCCAGCTTGTTTGCCAGCTCGACTGTCTCGTCAGAGCTCGCATCATCCACGAGCAATATCTCGTCAACGATGTCTCGCGGTATCTCGGCTACCGTTTTTGCCAGAGTCCGGGCGGCATTATACGCCGGCATTACAACTATGATCTTTTGTCCGTTGAGCATTTGAGGAAAGCGATTACCGCGATTATACGTAGCCGCGGCAGCAATTATCAAACGAATTTCAAACACGATAGGCGTATTGCTTGCGATATAATCGGATGAGATGGAAAGGTACTCTTCGGAGATCCCACCGCCAAAGCTGATCACGACGCTTGGCCGTTACAATTTATTGCCAGCAATAGTCTTTCTTCCTACACGCCGAAAATGTGACGAAGCGGCGTTGGCCGTTGCCGCCGACAGGTCACAGCGAGCCCAGCCGCAACGCGTTTCGGAACGTGAAAGGATCTTTGAAGAGTTTGTCGCGATCAGTCCCGAGATCGCACTGCATAAACACCGCAAGATGATCGTCAATGCCGGCGTCGCGTCCCACCATGCAGGCCATATTCCCGCGTGGAAGCTCTTGATCGAAAAGATGATGTCGGGCGGTCTGCTCAATGCGATTTTTGCCACTTCAACAGTTGCAGCAGGAGTCGATTTCCCTGCTCGTACTGTCGTCATAAGCAATGCTGACGTTCGAGGTAACGAAGGCTGGCGGCCGCTGAAGGCAAGCGAGCTGCAGCAGATGACGGGCCGTGCCGGACGCCGCGGAAAGGACAATGTTGGATTCGTCGTTCTCGTTCCGGGACAGTTTCAAAATCCGAAAAAGATCTCTGAGCTGCTGAAAGCTCCACCCGAAGCACTCGAGAGCCAGTTTCGTGCGACATATACAAGCCTTCTGAATTTGCTCGACGCATTCGGTGCCTTCGCACCTGTACGAGAGATCGCGGAAAAGAGCTACGCCTTTCGTTTGACACGGAGCCAGATCGACCGTATGGAGCAAAAGCGGCAGTCCGTCGTGAATGCTGTCAGGGAGCGTGCCGAACAGCTCGGGAGCAGTGTGACGATCGACGACTTTCGCGGATATGAAAGGCTGTCGTCGGTGATGCAGAGATTGCAAACCTTGACACCGGCGTCTCGAACGGAACATCGCTATGCGTGGCTGCGTCAAAACGTTCTGCCTGGCCGTGTTGTAAGCCAGGGCCGCAGTGCAAAGAGACTGTTCATTGTTCTGAACGTAAGCGGTGAAAAAGTGACAGCCATGCGGGACGACGGCCAGGGAGCGTCGTTTGAGCTTGGCAGGGTAAACCGGGTTTACGAACAAGTGTATAAGCTTCGTGATGAGACGATCGAGTCGGCGTTCTTTGATGTTTACGAAGGCCGCAATAAACAGATCGACGAGCCAAAGCCTGCATATAAGAGCTCGACTGACGGTGCGTTTGAAATACTTAATTCCGCGATGCAGCGACTCACGGGCGGTTTGCCGGATGAGGCTGTGGCACTCCTTGCCGAAAGCATTCGCTCGATCGAAAAGATCGAGCAGACGGAACGTGACATCGAGTTTTTGAAAGAAGAGATCTGGCTGCCGTTTGAAAGCCGTGCCAAGGTCCTTGACCATCTCGGCTATCTTGATTTTGCTTCCGAGACGATAACGGAAAGCGGCAAGTGGCTTGCCGATGTCAGGGTGGACAAGCCATTGCTCGTTGGTGAAGCGTTGCGTCGAGGACTATTCGAGAAGCTGCAGTATTCAACTGCCGCGGGCTTTATGGCAGCGGTCGCGGCTGACGCCGACCGCAGCTACGGCGAAATGCGGTGCTCCAACAAAATGCTCGACATCATCGAAGAGTTTGATCAGGTGCTCTACGACGTGGGATCGGCAGAAGTGCGATACGGCATCCCGCCGGTCGAGGATGTAAATCTGTCGGCAGCCGCTGTGACTGAGGCTTGGGCCACTGGCTGGGAATGGGACAGGCTGGTCGAACGTACGAACGCGGAAGAGGGCGACCTGGTAAGATTGCTGTCCCGCACCGGCGAAGCACTTCTACAGGTTGGAAAGCTTCGCGATGCTAACCGTCCGGCCTCCGAGGTAGCAAATACCGCAGCCGAGGCTATCCTCCGCGATCCGGTCCGGTGAAAAATATCATTTGAGACGCCGATTTGGTAAACTTCTCGTTTGCTGGATTCGTTTTGATCTATAGGTGACAAACTCTATCTAATGAAGGTTTTACTCGCAAACGAATACGGATTTTGCTTCGGGGTTGAACGAGCCGTGGAGATGGTCGAAGAAGCCATTTCCAACGGAGCGTCGGTTCGCACGCTCGGTCCGCTCATCCACAACCCACAGGAAATGCAGCGGTTAGCTCATGAAGGTGTAACGACCATTCAAGAGCCCGTGCAGATCAAACGTGGTGAGACGGCCGTCATTCGGGCACACGGTGTAACACCGGACGTCCAAAAAGAGCTCGAAGAAAAAGCATCGAAGGTAGTTGATGCGACATGTCCATTTGTAACACGTGTCCAAAAACTTGCTGCACGTGCGGCGGCACAAGATCGCCACGTAATTGTCGTTGGCAGCCCTGACCATCCCGAGATGATCGGTGTCAAAGGATATGCCCCGGACCACGCGTTTGTAATACGCGACGAAACAGAGGTTGCCGGCCTGCCTGAGCTGCGACGGCCGTTGGTCGTTTCTCAAACCACGATCAAAGCCAAGACATTTTTTGATACTGCGGATGCTGTGAGGTCCAAAACCAAGGACACGGTCGAGGTTGTAAATACGATCTGTTCCGCAACCCGTGACCGCCAGGATGCGGCCCGGGCTCTTGCAGGTATGGTCGATGCTTTTTACATTATCGGCGGCCGGCATTCATCGAACAGCGTCAAGCTGCTCGCCGTCTGCAAGGAACAATGTGAAAAGAGCTTTCTGATCGAAACTGAAGAGGAGATCAATGAGAATGATCTGGTCGGTGTCGAACGGGTCGGTGTCACAGCCGGAGCGTCAACGCCCGACTGGCTGATCCGAAAGATTGTCACCCATCTTGAAGAGATCGGTGAGCGTTTAAGTGATAGTTTGTCACTTAAATTGTGACAGCCAGATTTTTACTTAGCGATAATAAAAAAAGCCGGACATCTGCCCGGCCTTTTTTATTTTGATCTTACTTCACACTATGGATTGATCTCGGCAAACTTTGGCAGCGAGATGCCCTGATTCAAATAAACGCCGAATTCAGTTCCCGATCTCACCTCGGCTTCCTCACCCTTGGTCATCTTTTGGCCGAGATATCCGCCGCCGGCACCAAGCAAGCCGCCGATAAGTGCTCCTTTACCGCCGCCTATCGCAGCCCCAAGGATCGCACCGCCCGCACTGCCTCCGCCGATAAAGATCAGCTTTCTGTGCTTCATCCTATCGCCTGACGCGGTTCCTTCGTTATCGGATTTCGCGTCCTCTGCGTTAAGGTCGGTCATCATGCCGTTGATTATGCGGGTAGTTCCGTTCGGCGTTCTCAGCCTTCGAAAGCTTACATCGATCGAGCCTGGTTTTCCGCTCTTTGCGGCCGGCGTGACAGCGTCGACACGGCCGGTCAGAGTGCTTCCCTGAGGAACTACAAGAGCTCCTGTCGATGAATACACCGGATCGGTTACCGTCGCTGTGAAAGTTTCACCGACGCGAGCCGTCTTTGAATTCAGAGTCTGATCGATCCGTGCGTGGAAACGCGTTCCTGCTGGAAGCGCATACAGCCTCGCGACCGGAGCAGCCTTTCGAACGGTTGTACGTTTTTTGAGCGTCGGACGCCGGGTCTGGCCGTACGTGCCGACGGCACCTCCCGCCATGATCAAGATGAAAAATAACCCGATAAATTTAATTGTTGATATACGTTTTAGCATTTGTTCTTCCCCCAATGATCTGCTGAAAACCAGCCGAAGCATTTGATACAAGGATTGTTGTTGTCAGTTGTCTTAATTGATATACCGGTGGGCTTTACCTTTATTATTTTACCACTTTTGGGGTACCGGGCAGAAAAAGTTGAAACGGGCAGCTAATTGGCTGTATTATCCCAACAGACAGACAATTTTAGATTTTTTTAGATTGCTTCGAGCCCAATTTGCAGTTTATTGGGTACGCGTCCGCAATCGACGAACTGACGCTACCTCACGTCGCTTATGCATCTGTTGAATCAAATAGTATTGCTTTTTGGCCTTAATCTGCTTGACGCTTTGCTGACCATCTTTTGGGTGAGAAACGGCGTCGCAACCGAAAGCAATCAGTTAATGGCCGAGCTTCTAAACGTGGGCAATTTCCCGTTTCTGATGGTAAAAGTCGCGATGGGTGCCGTTACGGCGGTGGTTTTCTTTAGATATTCCACCAATCCGATCGCTAAATATGGGCTTACGATATCGCTTGCCGTTTATCTTGGACTAATGTGCATCCACGCGTTCACTGGTTTGAGTGCCTTTGGATATATCTCAGACAACTTTCTTTCGAATCTTACCGGGGTACCTGCCGATCTGTTTGCATTGTTTATTTGAAAAGATTTGTAAAGAGTTTGTTAAATCGGCCAATTCTTAGGAGTTGGCCGATTTATTTTGGAAACCACGAGCGTAAAAAATCGTACTTGATTACACAACGCGAGACGAGCGAAAATGCATCAAAACGATGCTCATAATCAGTTAAAGGAATTTGAAATTATGTCAAATAAAGTGGTCTATCAGCTGTCGGGGCGGCAGCTTCTACTCCTGGCCATTGCGTCTGCTCTCATCGCCATCGGTGCGACGGCCCTCGTTTACAATTTAGGAACCATCTGGCCCGGCGGCGGCCCTTCAAAAACCGCATTTGCAGAGGCTCCTGCGCCATCCGGAATCTCAGATCCCTCAGGTGTTACAGACGAACAGAATACGATCGAAGTTTATAAGGCAGTTTCCCCCGGCGTCGCTTTCATCAGTACGACCAGCTATATGCAGGACGCGTGGGGCGACACCGAAGAAGGCAAAGGAAACGGCAGCGGTTCGGTCATCGATACCGAAGGCCACATCCTAACGAATAATCACGTCGTGGAAGGTGCCACGAAACTTACAGTTAGCTTTGGCGGAGACAAGGTCTATCCGGCGACGGTTGTCGGCCGGGACCCGGACACCGATCTCGCGATAATCAAGATCGATCCGCCTGCGGGGCTTCCCGTTGTGTCGCTTGGAGACTCGGACAAGTTGTCGGTCGGGCAAAAGGTGCTCGCCATCGGTAATCCATTCGGACTCGATCGAACGTTAACAACTGGTGTTATCTCGGGACTTCAGCGTCCGATCCGTGGAACGAATAACCGCCCGATCGATGCTGCAATTCAAACCGTTGCATCGATCAACCCGGGAAACTCGGGCGGGCCGCTGCTCGATAAATTCGGCCGGATGATCGGCATCAATTCTCAGATATTGTCACGGGGCGGCGGTTCTGTCGGTGTCGGTTTCGCGATCCCGGTAAACATCGCGAAGCGTGTCATCCCCCAACTGCTGCAGTTTGGCGAAGTTAGAAGGCCGAAGCTCGGAGCATCGCTCTATTCGGTTGGCGATATTTCTCAACAAGGTTATCGAATGCCTATCGATCATGGATTGTTGATCAGGCAGACAATACCTGGTGGCTCGGCAGAAAAAGCCGGGTTGAAACCGCTTTCGTCTGACGGCACGATCGGTGACATTTTGCTTTCAGCCGACGGCCAGAAGGTCAACGATATGGACGACCTTTTCCGGCTGCTGGACAAAAAGCAGATCGGCGACACTGTGAATTTCGAGGTTTTCAGGAACGGGAAGACCTTGACCGTACCGGTTAAGCTGCTTTCGTCTTCATCGACCGCAACACCGACGCGGCGTTCCATTCAGTAGCAATTACTGTTATACGATAATAGGCGGCAGGTCTTAGGCCTGCCGCTTTTTTGCATGCAAAACGGAGCTGAACATTTCTACAACAATGGCTTTGGCTGGATATGCCGAAAATGTGAGGACGAACGCCCGAGCATCGATACACACAAGCATTCCCGGCTTATGCGGGAAGGCGAATCAGAAGGTAAAAGCCCCACGTTATCGACCTCAGGTCTCGCCCGGTGGGCGGACGAAGAGCGCCAAACCCTCGAATGCCCTCAATGCGGTACAAGAGAAGTCTTGCCGACAAAATCAAGCTAGCCGATGTGCTAGATTGTAATCAATGTACGAAAAGGAACTCGAGATCGCCCAGGCCATCGCGCGAAAGGCCGGAGCACTAATTCTCGAATATTATGCCAAGGAGATAATCGCCGAAGAAAAACTCGGTGTCGATAACTTTTACGAACCCGTCACCGAGGCAGACCGAATGGCCAGCCGGCTAATCGTTGACGCGCTGTCTGAAGCGTTTCCGGACGATGCCGTGCTCTCCGAAGAAGAAAAGGATGATCCGTTGGCGCGATTGACCAAAAAACGTGCCTGGATAATCGACCCCATCGACGGAACGGCAGGCTTTGTACAAAAAGATGGTGATTTCGCCGTGCATATCGGCCTCGCGGAAGGTGGCGAACCGGTCGCAGGTATAGTCTACTTGCCCAATTTCGACGTGATGTATTTTGCTTCAAAGGGCAGCGGCACCTTTGTAGTTCGTGATGGTGAAACGATTAAGCTCTCAGTTTCAAAAAAGGACCGATTCGCTCAAATGAAACTTGCCGTAACCCGGCATCATTGGAGCAATCGAATGAACCGGGTGATAAAAGAATTTGGCTTTCGCAATCACTGTCGCCGCGGTTCGGTCGGCCTAAAGATCGGATTGATCGCTGAAGGTAAATGCGACATATACATTCACCTCAGTCCCCGAACAAAATTATGGGACATTTGCGCGCCGCAGATAATACTTGAAGAGGCCGGCGGAAAGCTCACAGATATATTTGGCTCCAGGGCTCGATATGACATCGAGGACCTGCAAAACCACAATGGAATTTTGGCAAGTAACGGAGTCGCACACGATGAAGCCGTAAAACGTCTAAGGCCCATTCTCACAGAATTTGGCCGCATGCGGGTTAAAACGACTGGTAAAGCTTCAACATAGGGATCACCGCCTGATGATCGGCCGAAGGTCGTCGGAGGAACCATGTGGGTCGTCAAATCTTATCGGCACGATCAGCGGCATGATCAAGGCCTTCCGCGTCGCGTCCGGCGGCGGCCTGGGCAAGAGCGAACTGCTCGCCAAGGGCATCTACGAAGCGATGGTCTGCACGTTCGGCGGGCTGGCGGTCGCGATCCTGG
>Ga0207691_10005349_pt1 | contig 12390 bp, 6 predicted proteins | sample KBSM13metaG_FD_184327 | JGI IMG/M metagenome (GOLD analysis project Ga0207691, IMG submission 184327) | Miscanthus rhizosphere microbial communities from Kellogg Biological Station, Michigan, USA - KBS M1-3 metaG (SPAdes) (version 2) | ecosystem: Host-associated > Plants > Roots > Rhizosphere >...
AAGGCGGGATACCAGTCGGCGAGCGAGTAAAAGCCGGTGTGGTCGCCGAACGGGCCTTCCATCAGCTTCTCGCGCGGGTCGACGTAGCCCTCGATGACGATCTCGCTGTTGGCCGGGACGTGCATGTCGATCGTCTTACAAGGCACGAGCTCGATCCCGCCGCCGTTGAGGAAGCCGGCGAAGAGGAGTTCTTCGATGCCCGGCGGGAGCGGGGCGGTGGCGGCGTAGGGCATGACCGGCTCGCCGCCGAGCGCGATGGCGAGGGGCATCTTCTCGCCGCGGCGTTGCCAGAGGCGGAAGTGGCGGGCGCCGTCGTGGTGCATGTGCCAGTGCATGGCGGCCTTGCGGGGGCCGAAGAGTTGGACGCGGTACATGCCGATGTTGCGGTCGCCGGTGTCGGGGTTGCGGGTGTGGACGCCGCCGAGGGTGATGTAGCGGCCGGTGCCGGTCTGAAGACCGGCGGCACGTTGTGCCGCGGCTTGGTCGAAGACCTGTCCGCTCTTCAGGTCGCCGTCGAGGGGCCAGCACTGGATGATGGGGAGCTTAGTCAGGTCGGCCCGCTCGCCCTCGAGGACTACCTCCTGACAGATGCCGTTGCGTACTGTCTTCGGTGGGAAGCCGGCCATCTTCACGAGGTCCGGGAGCCGCTTCATTTTTTCGATCAGCGTCGAGGGGATTTCCGGCTTCACGAGCTGCTGCACGCGCTCGGCCAGGGCGGTGAGGTTGTCGGTGCCGAGGGCTTGGTTGACGCGCCAGTAGCTGCCGAAGGTGTTGATGGCGACGGGTATGTCGGAGCCTTCGACGTTCTCGAAGAGCAGCGCCTTGCCGCCCAGCGACGCCGCGGGCGAGCGGTCCAGCTCCCTGTGGCCGTGCGGTGCGGGCGACTTGCCTATGCGGTCGGCAATCTCCGCGACCTCCAGCACCGGGCTGACGCGCGTCTTTACGCGGGCCAGTTCCCCGTCCCGGTCGAGCTGCTCGATAAAGTCGCGAAAGGTCTCGCTCGCCATGGCGGCCGATCCTACGACGCCTCGCCGGCGCCCGCGACAAACCGACAACACATTTGAAAGAAGTGCGTGAGGCCGCGGCGCCGTTGGCGTCTTTATCAGGTGCGACGGGTCGAAACCTTTCCCGCGCCGGCGCGTGTAACCATGCGGCGAGGCGTGCCGTAGCGTCCGGCCGCGCAAAGACTTGGACGAAACAGCTTCCCGCGCCGGAAGTTCCGTCCGATAACGTTGACTCGGCCCGTACTCAGTGGCAGTATGGCCCGCTCATCGCTCCGGCCACGGATGGTCGGGCGGCGGGCTCGACGTTTGTCTGAATCTCGTTCGTTTCAACCCCGTTCGTCGGGAACCTTCCCCACACCCCTGCGTCTAAACCCATGTCGAGCCTGAGCGGAACATCACCCGGGGCGGAAAGCCACGAGGCATCAGACGTGTCCGACGCCGCTGAGGCGCCGGGCGCCTTATCCGGCGCAATGCCCGGCCTGAGCGGTCAGACCGCCTCGGCGGTTGCGACGGGCCTGCGCCCCGACGTGCTGCTGCTGCAAAAGGCGCAGGCGGGCGACCGCGGCGCCTACGGGCAGATCGTCGTGCTCTACCAGGACCGGCTCTACAACGCCGTCCTGCGCCTGGTGGGCGACCGCGAGGAGGCGCGCGAACTGACGCAGGAGGCGTTCACCCGCGGCCTGGAAAAAATCGACAGCTTCCGCGGCGACGCCTCGCCGTACACCTGGCTGTTCCGCATCGGCGTGAACCTGGCGATCAGCCAGATCCGCAAGGTGCGGCGGATCCGCGTCTTCTCGCTCGACCGGCCGGGCTCCGGCGCGGGTGGATCGCGCGGCGGGCGCAACGGGCAGGCGGGATTCAACGATGACCAGGCGTCGGGCCTGGTCGACCGCGTCGCTCGCGACCGCGACCAGGGCGGCTCGCCACCAGAGCGGATGGAAAAACGGGAGCGCGACCAGATGGTCCTGGCCGCCCTCGGCCGGCTCGACGCCGAATACCGCGCCGTGCTGGTCATGCGCGACATCGAAGGGTTCGACTACCAGCAAATGGCCGACATCCTCGGCCTGCCGCTGGGGACCCTGAAGAGCCGGCTGTTCCGGGCGCGGATGGCGCTGAGGGACGAGTTGAAGGAATACATGAGTGGGAAAGGCTGAATGCTGAATGCTGAACGCTGAACGCTGAATCATGGCAGGCGGAGCGCTCCCCGATCACATTCAGCATTCCTCGATCAGCATTCAGCATTATTTGAATCCATGCCCCAGAACTCCGAACAGATTGAAGCCAAGCTGTGTGCTTACCTCGAGGGCGAGCTCGACGAACAGGGTCGGGCCGAGATCGAGAAGCACCTCCAGGCCAATCCCGCGCACCGCAAGTTGCTCGCGGAGGTGGCGGGGACGCGCGACCTGGTGCGCGGCCTGCCGCGCGAGGCCGCGCCGGCTGATTTGTGCGAGACGCTCCAGGGGCACCTCGAGCGCTCCGTCCTCCTCGGCGACACCGCCGACGAGCAGGCCCACACGGCGATGCGCATCGGGCGCTGGCGGCCGATCCTGGCGATGGCGGCGATGGTCGTGCTGGCGGTGGGACTGGGGCTGGTGATCTACTTCGGCCTGCCCTCGGCGGCGCAGCGACAGGGCCACGACTACGCGAAGAACACGCCCGCGGCGCATGGCGTGGCTTCCGCCCCCGGCGGCGGCGGTTCGGCGGCGACTTCTCAGGCGGAAACTCCGGCAGAAAACGAGGCCGACCACAACACGTTCGCCGACGGCGGCGCTGCCGCGCGACGGGGCATGAGCATTTCTGACGCCGCGGCCGATTCCACGAGCTCCGCTCTTGCGACGACGGGTCCCGCTGCCGGGAAAGCCGTCGCCCTGTCGCCGACCTCGCCGTCGGGCGGAGCCGCGCCCGAGAGCCTCCAGTCGCTCGCCGCGCGCGTACCCAAGCTCTGGTCGCCCGAGCAGCAGCGGGCACTGTTCGACGCCCGCGGCCGCCGCGGCGACGCCGCCGGGGTGGCGGTGGGGCCGGCGGTGTACCTCGTGCTCTCGACGCCGGAACCCGCTACCGCCCGCGAGGAAGTCACGCAGGAACTGGAGAAGCTGCAACTGGCGTGGGAAATGGTGCCGGCCCGGGCGTCCCTCGCGCAGCGCGACGAGCCGGTGCGCGCACAGGCCCAGAACGAACTCGGGAAGAAGTCGGCCGAGAAGAACCTGTACGAGAAGAAGGACAATCTTGCCGCCGCGGCCGGAGGGCTGCCGGGTGGCATGCGAGGCGCCGCACCCGCCGCCGCGCCCGCGGCCACGGCGCCTGCCGCGCCGGAGCACCGCTCCGAAGTGGCGGACGCGTCCGAGGCGCGGCGGCCGCAGCCGTCGTCGCGGCCCGAGTCGCCGGCCGTAACGTCGGCTGCCGTGCCGCCCGTCGCCGCGGGGGTCAGCGGCGTGGCATCGCCCTCGCCCGACCCGGCGTCGACTGACATTTTTGCCGGCGCCCCGTCGGCTGCCGCCCCCGAGTTGATCCTCGCGCGGAACATCACCCGCCGGCAGGCCGAGTTGCTCTGCACCAACCTCAGCGCCCGCCGGCCGGACCAGCAGGTCGCCGTGTGGACGGCGCAGGGAGAAACGTCGCTGTCGCCGGCCAAGCTGGAAGTGGCGCAGGTTCAGGCGCAGGCGCCCGCCGCTGCGGCGGCAGCCGCGCCCGCGGACGATCAGGGGCTTGAGACGACGAAGCCCCAGCCGCAGCCCATGTCGCGCGGCGGCGAGGCCGGCGCGAAGTCAAACGTTGCGTTACGAACCGAAGTGAAGGACGCCGAGCTGCGGCAGCGCGCCGCGGGCGCCGAGGCGTCGCCCGCGGCTCCCGTGCCCCCGGGGCGGGAACGCCTCGCCCGCCGGGGCGTAGCCGAGCCGTCCACGGGCGCTGCGTCGAACACTGATGAAGCGGGGCACCTCACGGAGGTGGACCGCGCTACGTCGGGTCCCGTGGCCCAGGCGAAACAGGGCGCGGCTAATGACCCTACGGTCTCGCGTGCGATGAAGACGGCGCCGGCTCCGGCCCAACGGCCGCAGGCGTCGGGCGGGGCGCGGGCCGGCCGCGAGGTCGCCGCCGGCGCCGCGGCGGCCGACGCCGACGGGTTTGCCCGGGCGGGCGAACCGGCGGCCCAGCCGGACCAGGAATCGGACAAGGAATCGAAGCCCCAGTCGACGGAGGCGCCCACGCCGGCCCGGGAGCCCGTCGCCGACGCGCGGGCGACGACGAGCCTTGCCGACGCCACGTCTAACGGGGACGAGCGGATCGACCTAGTCATCGTGGTCAAGTCACCCGAGCCGGCTCCGCTGGCGTCTGCGGATGCGAGCGGCGCGGGGGCCAGCGCCGGCGCCGGCGCTTCCCCCGCCCCGGCGGATTCCTCGCTGACGGGCCCGATCGAGAAGTTTGAAATTCTCACAATCACCGTCGGCGACGCCGACGGGACCAACGTCCGCGTGGGAGAGGACGGGACGATCGACCTTCCGCCGGCGGGCCGGGTCGCCGCCGAGGGGTTGACGACCGAGGCGCTGGGCAAGCGCATTTCCGAGTCGCTCGGGCGGACCAACGCCGGCGCGAAAGTCACGGTGACCCGCCCCGGCGCGGCCGGCGCCGCGACACAGCCCGACGGGGCGGGCGCGGAAAAGGATGCCGCGAAGGGCGAAGCCCAGCCCGCCGACCCTCTCGAGCGCGGCGATGCGTCGCCGCCGCAGCCCCCGCCCGCCGCGGAACCCTCACCCGGTTCGGCGCGCCAATAACCTTCCGACGGACATGTGTAACATCTCAGGGTGATCCCGGCGTGATGCCGCTATGACGTTCACGCGTTGCGGCGCACCAGGAGCCGCGCCTTCGGATTGACGTGCACGCCGCACTCCGGGCACTTTCCGCTGACGTTGCCGGTCAGGTCGTAGCCGCACTCCGTGCACAGCCCTTTCCGGCGGCGCAGCGCCCGGCGAGATTCCCGCCCGGCGACGCGCCGCAGCGCCAGCGTCGCGGCGAAGCAGGCGACGTAGCTCCCGTCCACCGCCGCGACCGTCGCCCACCGACCGTTGTAGATCCGGGGATTCGTTGTCACGTCCCACACCGCCACCGGCGCCACCACCGGCGCGAGCAGCCACGTTTCCGCACGCTCGCCGCCGTAGCGGAGCGTCAGTCCGGCGATGACGCCGTAGCTGGCGACGACGTGCGCCAGGAGCAGGGTGACGAGGAGTCGCCGCATCGGCGCTTAATCTACCACGCCGGCGGTTGACACTCCGCGTCGTTCCCCCGATCAATAGTCCCCATGGCCCAGCCGGTGACACTCGAGAGCGACGCGCTGCGGGTCGAGGTCTGGCCGCAGTTCGGCGGCAAGGTTTCGAGCGTCGTCGACAAGGCCGACGGGTTCGAGCTGATGTTCACGTACCCCGCCGAGTTGCCCTCGGGGCCGCGGTACGACAGCCCGTACGGGAAGGGGTGGTACGCGGGGTGGGACGAGTGCTTCCCGGCCGTCTCGCCCGGCGCGTACGACCGCCACCCTTATTCCGGCGTTCAGGTCCCCGACCACGGCGAGCTGTGGGGCCTGCCGACCCTCTCCGTCCCGGCCAAGGGCGGCATCACGACGGTGTGGCACGGCCTGCGCTTCGGCTACCGCCTGACGCGCAAGCTCTCGCTCGACCCGGACTCACCCGCGCTGACGGCCGAGTACACGCTGGTGAACCTGGCGCCGTTCGAGTTTCACTTCGTGTGGGCGATGCACGCGCTGATGGCGATGACCGCGCCGGTGGAGCTGGCCTTGGGGAGCGGCGCCGGCGGGGACAGAAGTGAGGCCTTCCGGTGGAGCCACGACGCCGACGGCACCGACATCCAGAGCCCGTTCGACTGGCCGATGGCGGCGGAGGGCGTGGACCTGTCGCGCCCGGACGCGCTGCCGCCGCGGCAGGGGTGGAAGGTGTTCTCGACGGGGGCGATTACCGGCCCCGCGGTCGTGCGCTACCCGTCGCGGAACCGCTCGCTGCGGATCGAATACGCCTCGTCCGACGGCATGCCCGCCCACTGGGGCGTCTGGATCAACACCGGCGGCTGGGCCGGCCACCGCCACTTCGCCGTCGAGCCGACGACGGGCCGCTTCGACCAGATCGACCGCGCCATCAACGACCACAGCGCCGGCCGCGTCGGGCCCCTGGGGCGGCGGGAGTGGGCGGTGAGGTGGGAAGTCGGGGATTGAACCGGGGGTAGGAGGGGATTGAACCACGAAGTCACGAAGAGCACGAAGCGGTGCCGAACCTGCCGCGCCGCGTGAGATTCCTGAGCAAGTTGAATTGAGAATCAAATCAATGAATTACACACCGAAATGCGCCACTTCGCAGTCCGGCCTGTGGATCGAGTGAACCGCTTCGTGTCTTCGTGACTTCGTGGTTTAATCTTCTTCGACGACCAGTCACTTCACGTCCTCCGGCTTGAACTGGTCGCTCAGGATCGTGCGCCGGTCGATGTCGGCCTTGCGTAATTGGTCGAGCGCTTCGAGGAAGACCTTCGGCCCGCCCTTCATGTACTTGGCTTCGCCGAACTTCTGGCCGCGGGGGTTGATGAAGATGACGGTGGGGTAGCCGCGCACGCCGTGCGCCTCGGCCAGCAGGCGGTTCTGCTCGGCGGTCTTTGCCGACTGTGGGGTCTTCTTGGGGAAATCCAGCCGCAGCAGCACGAGGTTCTTTCTCGCGTAATCCTGGAACGCCTCCTGCTGGTAGACCTCCTTGTCCAGCTTCTGGCTCCACTCGCTGGAGTCCATGCTGGAAAAACTCATCAGCACGTCGCGCCCGGTCTGTGCGGAGATGGCCAGCGCCAGGCGGTAGTCCTCGATCCACTTGCCGGTGTAGTCGATCTTGGGGAGCACGTCGCGCAGGCGCTGGAGCGTCGGGTCGACGTGCAGCGGGTCGATGGTCGGGATGCGGGCCGTCACCTGCTCCTTGAACGGGTTCCATACCACGAGCTGGAACGGCAGCACCGGCACCTTCTGGCGGTGGGTCCAGCGGAGCAGCTCGAGTGACTCCAGGGAGAAGTCGTCGTCGGCCGGCCAGGTGGCGCGGACGAACGCCATGTGCGTGTTGATGAACCGGACGAACTTCTGGCTGGTCGTCACGTTGCGCACCGCCTCGCGCGCGTCCTCGGACGCTTCTTTCTGGGTCAACATCACCAGCAGGGGCAGGCCGTGCTCGCGGGCGTATTTCAGGCCGGCGGTAAAGGTCTTCTGCTCGATCGCCTGCTGCTTGGCGGGGCGGGTGCGGACGACCTCTTCGAGGTACTGGATGAACGCCTTGGGCTGGCCCTTGGGCTCGTCGTCGCGCAGCTTTGCGGTATCGAACCCGCAGCGGGTGATCGGCTCGCCGTCGGGGTCGAGAAAGACGAACGTCGGCGTCTTGATCACGCCGTAGCGCTCCTCGAGCGCTTTGTTCTGCTGTTTGATGTTCGGCGGCTGCTTCTTGTCGGCGGGGAAATCGACGTCGAGCAGGACCACGTTCTTGTCGGCCCAATCGACGAACGGGGCGGTGTTAAGAACTTCCTTGTCGAGCTTCTTACAGAACGGACACCAGTCGCTCCCGCGGAAGTAAGCCAGGATCAGCTTGTCGTCCTTGCGCGCGAAGCCGGTGGCGTTGGCGAAGCTGGTGAGCCACCTGGCCTCACGTTCGTCGGTCTTGGCGCCGGCCGGCGTGGAAGCGCGTGCTGGGGGGGAAGGCATCGGCGTGGCGCCGGCGAACGTCGCCGTCGGGAGGACGGAGGTGAGGCCCGTCACACACGCGAAAAGCAGCCAAAACCGGCGAAAACGAAAGGTCTTCATTCGATTTCTGTTAGGGCGCCCGCTATGATGCCGGTCGGGGGCCTCAGCTGTAACTCAGCACGAAATCATAGCCGCAGACTGCGCCGCCGGTAGCTGACGCGTGGGATCGTCAAGCGCCATTGGCACGCGTCGGCGCCTGCCCTTTAGGGCCGGCGCGACAATTGGTTACGGCATTCGCCCGCCGCCTGTTCGGGGAAGCGCATGCGAGTTTTTCGCTGGAAATTCGACGCCCTGCCGAGGCCGGGGTTCCCGGGAAAGGCAGTTTTTTTACGACTGCTAAGCGCATGCCCCACTAAAAGTTATGGTTTAACAACATCCCCCAGATTGCCCAAACCGCTAACCACCGCCTTCATCGGTGCCGATGAAACGCGCACGGGCTTAGGCCTTTTTTTCGGACCCGGTCGTTGCGGGTCCAAGGCCGATTGTCGTGCCCGGGAGGCGGGAAATCGCATGCCGTACAAGATGTTGAAGGGTCTGTTGTCGATTGGCGCCGCCGGGTCCCCTTCCAGGCGCCGCCGCTCGCGTCGCGACGGTGCGACGACCTCGCCGGTGGCGCCGGCGCAGGCGCTGCTCGCTTCGCCCGCGCTGGAGCCGCTGGAGTCGCGCACGCTGATGTCCACAACGGCGTTTCCGCAGATGGGTGTGAACCTCGACGCCATCACCTACTACAGCTCGGCCTGGACCTTCACCGACGCCTTCAAGCAGTCCGCCCCGTTCAGCGCCACGGCCGTCGACACCAACACCGGGCAGTCCGGCAAGTGGGGCCAGGGCGGCGACGTGAGCGTCGACGCGACCGGGTGGCCGACGGAACTCAAGACCTGGTCCGACCCCGCCACCGGCCACACGATGAAGCAGCGGCTGGACACGCTGATCTTCCGCGACATCGGCAATCAATACCCCGGCGGCACCTACCACCTCGCGTGGGAAGGCACTGCCGACATCAGCTTCGGCCCCGGCGCGCAGATCGTCTCGCGCAACGGCAACACCGCCGAGGTGCAAATCGACCCGTCGCACAACGGAATCGTGCTGCACGTGGACGACATGAGCGCTGCCGATCCGGTGCGCAACATTCACCTGTGGATGCCCGACTACAACGGCCAGAGCTTTGTCGGGCAGGTGTGGCAGCCGGGCGCTCCGTTCAGCCCGTTCCACCCGCGGTTTTTGGAATTGGTGCAGCCGTTCAAGACGCTGCGGTTCATGCCGTGGGAGCGGATCAACGGCAATGTGCTCCAGACGTGGGACCAGCGGCGCACGATCAACGACCAGACGCAGATGGCCGGCGACAAGCGCGGCGTGGCGTTCGAGTACATGGTCGAACTCGCGAAGGAGCTGCACGCCGACGCGTGGGTCAACCTGCCCCACATGGCCGACGACGCGTTCGTCACCAACCTGGCGACGATGTTCCGCGACGGGCTGGCTGCGGATCAGAAGGTCTACGTCGAGTGGTCCAACGAAATCTGGAACACCGCCGGGGGCTTCAGCACCTGGCGCTGGCTCGACGAGCAGACCAAGCTGCCCGAGAACGCCGGCAAGACCGAGTACGACATCGCGGCGACGCACATCAACAAGGACTTCGGCCTGGTGGAGGGCGTGTTCGCGGGGCAGGAGGGGCGCGTGGTCCGCGTGATCGCGGGCCAGTCGGCCAACCGCTACGTGCTCGAGCAGATCGCCAAGGACGTGGTCGAGCAGGGCGGCACGTTCGACGCGATGTCGACCGCCGGCTACGTCGGCATCCCCGACGACTCCGCCTACGACGCCAACACCACGCCCGAGCAGATCGCGCGGCAGGTGCTGGCGAACGTGCCCGGGTCGCTCGGCTCGCTCGCCCGGTCCAAGGCACTGGCGGACGAGTACGCGGCGAAGCTCGGCAAGGAGATCAAGTTCGTCACCTACGAGGGCGGGCAGAGCCTCGACGGCGGCAACTCGTCCTTCCGCGACGCCTACTACGCCGCCCAGGCCGACCCGCAGATGTACGAGGCGTACCGCGATTTGATGCAGGGGTTTTACGACCTCGGCGGTGACCTGTTCATGCACTTCACGCTGGTCAGCCAGAACCAGCCCAGCGGCTCGTGGGGCGCGCTGCAGTACATGACGCAGACGCCCGCCGACGCGCCCAAGTACCGGGCCCTGGTCGACGCCACCACCGGCGCGCTCTACCGGCCGAAGGTGCGCATCGAGGCGGTCGACCCGCTGGCGAGCGAGCGCGGCGCCGGCAAGGCCGTCTTCCGCGTCACGCGCATGGGCGACCGCAGCACGGCGATGGACGTGACCTACCAGGCCTCGGGCACCGCCGCCTACGGCACGGACTACGCGACGTTGAACGCCGTCCACTTCGAGCCCGGCGAGGAATCGAAGCTGATCGAGATTACGCCCGCCGACGACGGGGAGATCGAGGACAGCGAGACCGTCATTCTCACGCTCACCGGCGGCGGGACGGGGGCGGCGTACGACATCGACGCCCTGCGCAACGCCGCCCAGGCCTTCATCGCCGACGACGACGCCTACGCGTTCGACGACCTCAACATCCGCAACGGCTCGTTCGAGTCGGGCTCCACCAACGAGTGGAACCTCGAGGGCCGCAGCGGCGTCGACGTCGCCGCCGCGAAGGTCTCCAACTCACCGGCGACGGGCCACGACGGGGGGCATTTTGCCTGGTCGGGCGGGTCGGAAGGCCGCGCCGGCGGCGGGGACAAGACGTTCAGCCTGGCGCAGCGCGTCGGCCTGAAGGACCACGCCGCGCAGGTCGACGACGGCGGCGGGCGCCTCACCGTCACCGGCTGGGGCGCCGGCGGCGGGCGCGGGCTCGACGCCGCGTCGATCGAGATCCGCTTCTACGACACCGGCCCCGGCGCCACCGGCGGCCACCAGGTCGGCGCGACCTACGTCAGCAACCGCGTCACCAGCGAGGCCGAGTGGGCCCGCATGGCGGTCGACGCCGAGGTGCCCAAGGGCGCCCGCAGTGCCGAGATTCGCCTGGTCGGCAACCGCCGCGGCGGCGACACCGCGATGAACGTCGGGTTCGACGACGTGCACGCCACGGTGCGGTTCCCCACCGGCGTGCGCCCGCTCCCGCCCACGCCGCCGCCCACGCCCACCGATATCACCGACGTGGGCACGCCGCCCACTCCCGGCGGCACCACCGTCGACGTCCCGGGCACGAGCTACACGCTGACCGGCTCCGGCACGGTGGGCGGCAATGCCGACGCCCTGCACTACGCCTACCAGGCGCGCACCGGCGACTTCGACATCAAGGCGCGTGTCTCTTCCCTCACCAGCGCCGAGGGCTCCAACGGCTTCAGCGCCGCCGGGCTGATGGCGCGCTCGTCGCTGCTGGCCGACGCGCAGAACGTGTTCGTCAAGACGTTCGCCCGCAACAACCCCCAGGGTTACGCCATCAGCTACCGCCGCAAGGGCGGGCTGGTGTCCAAGCAGGCCGGCAAGGGCGAGGTGAGCTTCCCCGACGCGTGGGTGCGCCTCCAGCGCGTCCGCAACACGTTCACCGCCTACCGCAGCACCGACGGCATCACGTGGGTGAAGGTGGGCCGGGCGAAGGTGAACATGGGCCCGACGGTCCTGTTCGGCCTCGCCGCCGCGAGCCAGAGCAGCAGTGCGGCGACGACGACCGCGCACTTCGACGGGCTGTCGGAAGTGACCGAGGCGTACGTGATGATCGGCAAGCGCCGCGTCCCGCAGCGCCTGCCCGGCCGCGCGATCGCCCGCGACCCCAAGCCGGTGACCGAGGCGACGATTGCGGTGCCGCGCGAGGAGTCCCCGGCGCCCGAGCCGACGCCGCAGCCCGAGCCCCAGCCGAACCCGCACACGGGTGGAGCGAAGGACGACTGGATCCGGCGCATCCGCCCCGACCGCCACGTGGCGTAGGTGGCTATCCGACTACGGCGGACCTTCGGTCCAGCGGCTACGCGCTGAAAACACAAGCGACGGTGCGTCCGCGCGTAGCCGCTGGACCGAAGGTCCGCCCGTCTGCTGCGATCCGGCGCCGCGGGTCGTATCCGGATTCACTTTGCCTTCGCCGCGAGGTCGACAAACACGATGCTCGACGGGTTGCCCACCGCGGCGTAGTGCCCCGTGAACGCCAGTCCGCCAGTCTTGGGGTCGACGCGGAAGACCGTGACGTTATCGCCGCGCTGGTTGCAGCAGTAGAGGAATTGCCCGCCAGGGTCGAACGTGAAACTGCGCGGGTAATTCCCCCGTGTCGGCTCATCGGCGACGTGCGCAAGCGTGCCGTCGGCCCCGATGGAAAAGATCCCGATGCTGTCGTGCAGCCGGTTGCCCGCGTAAACGAACCGGCCGTCGCCGGAGACCAGGATCTCCGAACAGAAGTTGCTCCCGGCGAAGCCCGGCGGCAGTGAAGAGATCGTCTGGCGCGACGTCAACCGGCCCGCCTCGGCGTCGTAGTCGAAGAGCACGACGGTCGACCCCTCCTCCTGGATCGAATACAGCCACCGGCCGTTCGGGTGAAAGTGAAAATGCCGCGGCCCGTCGCCCGGCGGCAGCGAGACGGACGCCGGCGCGTTGGGCGTCAGCTCGCCCTTCTGCGCGTCG
>Ga0207691_10005350_pt1 | contig 12389 bp, 9 predicted proteins | sample KBSM13metaG_FD_184327 | JGI IMG/M metagenome (GOLD analysis project Ga0207691, IMG submission 184327) | Miscanthus rhizosphere microbial communities from Kellogg Biological Station, Michigan, USA - KBS M1-3 metaG (SPAdes) (version 2) | ecosystem: Host-associated > Plants > Roots > Rhizosphere >...
GCGTGCTCCTGCTGGCGGCCGCGACGGCGGCGTACCTGCCGGCGCGCCGGGCGTCGAAGGTGGATCCCATGACGGCGCTGCGGCAGGTCTAGTGGGTCAGCCCGTAGATGAAGTAGTTGACGCCGAACTTGAAGGCTTCGTTGGTGGGATCGACCGCATACCAGCCCTGCCCCGAGTGCTCCATGTAGTCGCCGATGTCCATGTTGTAGTTGATGACGACCATCAGCCGCTTCGACGGGTCGTTGCCTTCGTGGATGCCGTAGAACTCGCCCATCAGCCCCTGCTCCCCCAGGCGTCCCGGGTACGGCACCTCGAGCGACTTGATCGAGAAGAAGCTGTTGAACACCGGATGTGATCGATCGAGCCGGTCGATCCGCGCCTCCGGCAGCACCTTCCGCATCGCCTGCTCGAACACGTTCCACTCGCGATCGAAATGGAAGTCGTCGACGATGAGAAAGCCGCCCTTGGCGAGGTAGGTGCGCAGCCCCTGCGCTTCGCTGTCGCTCGGATACCAGTAGCCGGGCTCGGACAGGTAGGCGACGGGGAAGTGCAACAGCTCCGGATCGTCCATCCGGAAGATGTTGCTGCCGTCCGGGTGCATGCGCAGCGCGGACACGTCCTTCAGAATCAGCGTGAGATTCTGCTCCATCTCCGGGTAGTCGTAGGACCATCCGGGGTAGTGCGGATACCACAGCCGGACGATCACGACCCGCCCGTCGTAGTCGATCGGGCTCGCGTCGCCCGACATCCAGTTGAAGCGGCGTCCGCGCTGCGCGTCCGCCGGCGTCGACAGCGCCAGCGCGACGGCCACGGCGAGAACCAGGGCGCGGAGGACGCCGCTCATCGCGTGGAGTATACTCCCGCGCCATTCCGCGTTTCCCTTACTCGAACCATCCGGACTCCGGAGGGACCGATGAACCGATCAAGACCGTGTGCCGTTCTCGCTTGCTGCTTCGTTCTGATGGCCGCGGCTGCGCACGCGCAGGTCGCCCCCGACGCCACCGGTGTCGGACCGTTCGCGACGACGAGCGCTGAATACAAGCTGCCGGCGTCGATCGATCCCGACGTGTCCACCGAGCTCGCGACCGAGTTGTGGGCGCGCGTCTATCGTCCGCTCGACCTGTCGCATGCACCGTATCCGCTGCTGGTGTTCCTGCACGGCAACCATGCGACCTGCGGACGGTTCGAAGGCGCCGGTCCGGGACGCCTCGACGTCAACGTTCAGTACACATTCACCGGCACCTGCCCGCCCGGGTACGTCGTGGTGCCGAGTCATGCGGGCTACACCTACCTGGCCGAGCGGCTCGCGTCGTGGGGCTACATCGTCGTCTCGATCAACGCGAATCGCGGCGTGAACGCCGCTCCCGGCGTGGCCGACGATCGCGGGCTCAACCTGCGGCGCGGGCGGCTGGTGCTCAAGCACCTGCAGCGTCTCGGCGAGTGGAACGCGGCCGGCGGCGCGCCGGCGAGCCTTGGCTTCGACGTCCGCGGCACGCTCGATTTCTCGCACCTCGGCATGCTCGGCCACTCGCGCGGCGGCGAAGGCGTGCGCGCCGCCTACAACCTGTATCGCGATCCCGGCAGCCCCTGGCCGGCGCGGATCGGACCGATCGGCTTCGAAGGGATCTTCGAGATCGGGCCGGTCGACGGGCAGACGTCGCGCATCCTGAACGCCGACGGGACGTCGTGGAACGTGCTGCTGCCGATGTGCGACGGCGACGTGTTCAACCTGCAGGGCGTCAAGCCGTTCGATCGCATGATGCTGATCCGCAACGAGACGCCGGCGACGCCGAAGTCGACCTTCACCGTCTGGGGCGCCAATCACAACTTCTACAACACCGAGTGGCAGGTCAGCGACTCGCCGGGATGCCTCGGTCACAAGCGGCTGTTCGATCATCTGCTGGGGTCGCCGGATCAGCGGACCACCGCGATAGCCAGCGTGCTGGCGTTTTTCCGCGGCCACGTCGGCGCGGCGGCCGACCCGGCGCTGGCGACGATCTTCAATCCGCAGTTCGACGTGCCCGCCGCCGTCGCCGACGTGACGCGCGTCGATCGCGGGTACACCGATTCGCCGAGCGCGGCCGTGACCAGGACCTTCGACGACTTCGATCAGCCGACCGGCTTCAACAGCTCGGGGGCGGCGAACACCGCCAGCAACGTCACCGTCGTCCACGGCGGGATCGCCGACCACAGTTCGCAGCAGCGCGTGGCGCAGATCGCGTGGCGGTCGGCCGGCGCGCAGACCTTCTTCCAGAGCAACTGGACGCCTCCCGGGGTCGGGCAGAGCGCGGCGGCCTACAAGACGCTCGAGTTCCGCGTGGCGCGCCAGTGCGGCGACGACGCCTGCAGCAAGACGGATGCGCAGTGGCTGTTTGCGACGAGCTTTTCCGTGCGCCTCGTCGGCGCGGATGGAACGGTCTCGCCGGCGTTTCCCGTCAGCAACTTCCTGACGCTGACCGGACCTGTCGGCGGCCTGGTGACCTTCGTCGGCAGCTCGCCGCACCCGATCCTGCAGACGATCCGCATTCCGCTGGCGGCGTTCGGCAAGGCGGCGTTCCTCAAGCAGCTCCGCGGCGTGCGGTTCACCTTCGACGACACGAAGGCCGACGAGATCTTCATCGGCAACATCCGCCTCTCGGCCGTGTCGGGCGTGACGGCCGCGCCGTCGTTCGCGCTCGGCACGCTCGGCGGCGACGACTCGGCGATCGCCGACACCGCCGCGACCGACGACGTGAGCCAGCTGAAGTCGCTGCGCGAAATCGCGCTCCCCACCGGCGCCACGACGGTGGAGTTCGAGCTGACGAGCAACCGCGGGTTCCTGCCGCAGGGGGAACTGCTCGTGCTCCGCGTCGGCGACCGCGAATTCGCCACCAGCCGCTATCCGGCGAGCGGGGACACCGGCACGGTGATCTTCACGCTGACGCCTGAGGAATTCGCGGCGCTGACCGACAGCGCCGCGATCAGCGTCCAGTACGGCCTCGGCCACGACGACCCGGGCTGGAAGTTCGGCCGCCTCAACAAGGGGCAGCTCGCGAAGTAGCTGGGTGTCGAGAATGCGCCCGTTTTCGCGCGGAGGCGGAGAGATCACGGAGAGACGCAGAAAGGACAGCCACGGATAAACACGGATAAACACGGATCGGATCGCGCCCAGCTCCTTCGCGGCGCATGCGGCGAAGACAGGTGAGAACTGACGGCCGGTGAGAGCTGTTCGTGGTGCCGCGCTTCGCGCGGCAGGAGGAGTCATGATCCGGGAGATACGAACCGCACTCGCATGCACGGCGGCTCGTATCTCCCGGATCACGACTCCTCCCGGCGCCGGCCGGCGGCCGGCGGCGCCACGAACCGCTCCGACGGCCTTCTGTCTCCGCGTCCTCCGTCTTCTCCGCGGATCAGCGGAGGGAGCTCTGCGTGATCGTCTTCGCCGCGGTTGTGTCGACCCTCTCCAGGGCCCGACGTTTCACTGCACGTTCGCGGTCACCGACGCCGCACCGTTGAATGTGAACGTGCACGTCCGCCGCTTGCTGCCGCCGCTCGAGCACGCGCCCGACCAGATCGCGTCGCGGCCGTTCGAGACGCTCAGCGTGATCGACGTCGCGGTCGTGAACGACGCCGATCCGGTGCTGCCGACGGCGACGTTGATCCCGGCGGGGCTCGACGTCACGCGCTCGCCGCTTCTGCCGGTGGCGGTCACTGTCAGTGTCGCCGTCTGACCTGGCGGCGGCGGTGGCGGCGGTGCGGACGCCGGATTCACTGTGAGCACCGCGGTCCGCGTGACCGCGGCCAACGTCGCCGAAATGGTGGCCGACGTCGAAGCCGTCACTGACGTGGTCGTCACGGTGAAAGTCGCGCTGGTGGCGCCGGCCGGCACCGTCACGCTGGCGGGTACGGAGGCTGCGCTCGAGTTGTCGGAGAGCGTCACGACCGTGCCGCCGGCCGGGGCGGCGGCGCTCAGGGCGACCGTGCCGGTCGAGGAATTACCGCCGACGATGCTCGCCGGGTTCACCGATACCGAGGACAGTGTCGGCCCCGTGGCGCCGCCCGACGGATTGATCGTCAGCGTCGCGCTCTTCGTGACGTTCTCGTAGGTCGCCGAGATGTTCACGGTCGACGTCGCCGTGACCTGCGCCGCATTGACTGTGAACGTGGCGCTGGTCCGGCCCGCCGGCACGACCACGCTGTTGGGCACCGTCGCCAGCACCGTGTTGCTGCTCGAGAGCGTCACGACGGCATTCCCCGTCGGCGCCGCCGCGCGCAGCGTCACCGTGGCCGTTGACGAGGCCGGGCCGACGACCGTGTTCGGGCTCAAGGTGACCGACGAGACGGCGCGCGACACCACCAGGAACACCGTCGTGGTCACCGTCGTGCCGCCCGAGGAGGCGGAGACGCTCACACCCGTCGTCTGCGTCACTGGCTGGGTGTTGGCTGTGAAGTCGACGCTCGTCTGGCCCGCCGGCACGGTGGCGCTTCCCGGCACGGTAACGAGCGACGTGTTGGCGCTGGCCAGTGCCACGACCGTTCCGCCGCTCGGCGCGGCGCCGTTCAATGTCACGGTTCCGGTGGCCGGTGTACCGCCGGGCACATTGCCGGCGAACGAAACCTGCGCCAGCAGCGGGAACAGCGTCATGTCGGTGGCTGACGTCGTGCCGTTGAACGACGCCGAGATCCGCACGTTCGTCGTCGCGGTGACCGAGCTCGTCGCGATCGCGAACGACGCCGTCGTCTGCCCGGCGGGCACCGAGACGCTGGCCGGAATGGTGATCGGGACGGTGCCGGTCGCGCCGTTCGAGAACGCCTTCGTCAGCGTCACGCTCGCGCCGCCGGATGGCGCCGCGGCAGACAGGCTGACGGTCCCGGTCGCGGACCTGCCGCCGACCAGATCGACGGGATTGGTCGACAGCGCGCTGACGCCGGCCGCACCGCCGGCCGTGATCAGCAGCAGTGCCTGCTGGCTGGGACTGCCGCCCGACTCCGCGAAGATGTTCAGGTTGAATTGCGACGTCACGGGCTGGGTGCCGATCGCGAAGTTGGCGCTGGTCGCGCCGGCCGGCACCGTCACGTTGTAGCACCGGGACGATGGCGGGCACGGCGGATTGTTGGCCGGCAGGCTGGCGGGTGCCGTATCGATGATGGAGACCTTGACGACCGTCGCACTGCTTTGTGGACCGCTCAACGTCACGGTCCCGGTCGCGGCGTTGCCGCCCACGACGCTGGACGGGTTGACCGACATCCCCGCGAACACCGGCGGCGGCGGCGACGCGCGGACCGTCAGCACGCGGCTGAAGCTGTAGCGGCCGTCCGTCGCCGTGACGGTCACGTCGGTGTCGGCGGCGGTGGCCCGTGTCTGGATGAACGCCTGGAACCCGAACAGGCTCGCGCTCGCCGGCGCGGTGAAGGTCTGGGTCGGGACGATGTCGGGGTGATTGCTGCTCACGGTGAACGTGGGCCCGCCGGTGCGCGACAGCCCGCTGAGATCGATCTGCCCGATCGTGCTGTCGCCGCCGACGATCGGATTCGACCCCGTGATCTGGAAATCGCCGAGCGTCGGGATCGGCGCCGCGGGCGGCGGATCCGGCGGCACCATCACCAGCCACGCGTGCCCGGCGCGGCCGTTCGTGATCAGGAACGGCGGAATCGACGCGTTGAACCAGAACCCGACGACGTCGACGAATTGCACCGTCGGGACGTACGAGGTGGCCACGTCGAAGGTCACGCTGGTCGCGCCGTCGGGAAAGACGATGCCGCCGGCATGCGGGAAAGACGACGAGCTGAAGTTCACGTCGCGCGTCGCCAGCTGGCCAACCTCCTGGTCGACCGCGTTGCCCGCGGGCGCTTCCAGCACGATCGACGCGGGCACGCGATCGCCGCTGACGATGGAGGTGCGGCTGAGCGAGACGGCGTTGGGACCGGCGGTCGCGCAGAAATCGCTGAACGTGGTGCCGTTCGGTGGCACGCGGCGGCAGCCGAGCGAGCACTCCTGCTGGAACGTGCACGTGCCGAAGCCGGTGCCGGACGCGGGCGAGCAGTTATAGAGGATGCCGTGCACGCCCCCGATCGGCGCGATCCCGCCGCACAGCAGCCCGTCCCACTGTGTGTTCGATCCCGCCTGCGATCCGCTCGAGAAGTCAGCCGGGCGTGGCTGGGCGGTCACGCTGATCGTGGTGGTGCGCGTCGTCCCGTTGGCCGCCGCGCTGATGGTGACCGTAAACCCGAGCCCGCTGTAGGCGCGGTACTGCGAGTTGGTGCCGACGGCGAACGTGGCCGACGTCTGTCCTGCCGGCACGGTGACGCGCGGCACTGACGCGGCCAGCTCCGTGAGCGAGCTGCCCAGTGTGACGGCCGTGCCGCCGGCGGGCGCGGCGCCGCTGAGCGTGACGGTGCACGTCGCCGCATTGCCGCTGCCGCCCGAGATTACCGATGGGCTGCACGTGATCGACGATGGTGTTTGCGCCGAGGCCGCGGAGGGGAGCAACAGTGCCGCGGCGATGAGTCCGATGGCCACAGGCCCGGACAGGGGAATGGCGTGTTTCACTCGCACGAATGCCTCCTGAGTCAGTGGCGGTAGGGAGACCCTCAGGTGCGAACCGGCGGCGTCGCGGGTGCAATTCGCGTCCCACGTGTTGACAGCCGAAATGTGGCGGAATTCATGCCGTAACGGCACAAGCTCGTCGGCGCGTCGCGCACGCACCGTGTAAGGCCTACAGCGAATGGCGTGCGAGTACGGCCCAGCTGGGCGCGTCGCACGAACGGATTCGTGAGTTGGCCGCCAACTCTGAAATGCCGTCGCGTCAGGTACGCCTTTCTCACGCGGCGGAATCGGCGCAGATGAGGGGCCGTCCGATTGCACACCAGTGCCGCGGCATGATTGCGCTGCTCGCGTTCCTGCTCGTGGGGCTGATCGTGGGAACGATCGCCAGGGCGCTGATGGGCGAGCGGCAGCCCGCGGCCGGGATCACGATCCTGACGGGCACGTCGGCGCAGGTCATCGTGTGGTTCGCCAGCCGGCTGCTCGCGTCCGATGCCCTGGCGCAGCCCTGGTCCTTCTTCGTGTCGATCGGCGTCGCGATGCTGCTGCTGCAGGTGTACGACCAGGGCGGCCTCGGAACGAAGCCGCCCCCGCGTCCGCCGGATGCGGTCCCGGCGATCGATCCGCCGTCTCCGCGGCGTGACCTGCCGTCGCTCTGGTCGCGGATTGTGTACGCGCCCCCGTGGGCGGCCGCGGGTGCGCTGTTGCTTGGCGTGACCGGATTCATCATCGGCTTCTTCGGCCCGATGCACTTCCAGCCGTGGGCGAACCAGGGACCGATGGTGGGGATTTTCGTCTCCGGACCGCTGGGGCTGCTGCTCGGCGCCGTCATTGGCGCGGCGTTGAGAATCGCGCGTCCCGAGTGGACGTCGCGCCGGCGCATCTGGGTCTTGAACGGCGTGAACCTGGCCTACGGCCTGCTGGTGCTGCACGTCGTCGCCGACCGATCGTACTGGCACTGACGCCCGGCTGACCCGCCGCCAACTCTTCACACTCGCTTCATCGCCCGGACATGACGACGCGCTAGGATGTCGTCCATGCCTCGATTCGTTCGTCTCGCGTCCTTTGCCGCGCTCGCGCTCGCCGCCGGCATCTCCACGACCGCACTCGCCCAGCGCGGCGGCGCCTCCGCGCGCAGCGCGGCCAGTCCGCAGGCGGAGGCGACGGCTCGGATCGTCGCGGCCGCGCAGGCGGTGCTGGCGACGCTCGACGAGGCCGGCAAGGCCAGGGTGCTGTTCGCCTTCGACAGCCCCCAGCGAACCAACTGGTCGAACCTGCCGAGCCCGATGTTCCAGCGCAACGGACTGCGGCTGGCGGACCTCAGCGCGCCGCAGCGGGACGCGGTGATGTCGCTGTTGTCGGCGGCGCTGAGCGCCGACGGCTATCGCAAGGTCCACGAGATCATGGACGGCGACGAGGTGCTGCGGACGCAGGGATCCGGCGGGCGGGGCCGCGGCCCCGGCGGTGGCGGCGGTCCGTCGTTCGGCAAGGACCAGTACTTTCTCGCGTTCGTGGGCACGCCGTCGGTGAGCGCGCCGTGGATGCTGCAGTTCGGCGGCCACCACCTCGCGATCAATCTCACGATGGCGGGCAGCCAGGCCACGATGGCGCCGAGCCTGCCGGCGGCGCAGCCGGCGACGTACACGATCGAGGGGCGCACCGTGCGTCCGCTGGGGAAGGAGAACGACAAGGCGTTCGCGCTGATCAACGCGCTCGACGAGACCCAGCGCGGCCAGGCGATTCTCAACTACCGCGTCGCCGATCTCGTGCTGGGCGCGGGCAAGGACGGACGCACGATTCAGCCGGAGGGGATTCGCGCCTCGGCGCTCACGCCGGCACAGCAGACGATGCTGTGGGACATCGCGCGCGAGTGGGCCGGCATCGTCCACGACGCGTTCGGGGAGCCGCGCATGGCGGAGATCCGCAGCAGCGTCAACGACACCTACTTCGCCTGGAGCGGACCGACGACCAACGGCAGCGCGGCCTACTTCCGCATCCAGGGACCGACGCTGGTGATCGAGTACGCGCCGCAGGGGGGCGTCGATCACATCCACACGATCTACCGCGATCCCACCAACGACTACGGAGCGAAGATTGCGCGGCGGTAGACGCGCGGCGCTCGTCCTTGTCCTGGCGCTCGCGGCCGGCGCCGTCCTCTCGGCCCATCGTCGCGATGAGTACCTGCAGGCGGCACGGCTGACGGTCGATCCGGCGCGCGTCGGCGTCGAGCTCGACATGACGCCTGGCATTGCCGTCGCCGACGCGGTGATCGCGTCGATCGATCGCGATCGCGACGGCCGGTTCTCCGCGGACGAGACGCGCGCCTACGTCGGCGAGGTCTCCGCGGCGTGGCGCGTCGCCATCGACGGCCAGCGGCTGCCGCTCGACGTGACGGCGTCGTCGTTTGCCGATCCCGACGCGCTGCGGCGTGGCGAAGGGACGATCCGGCTCGAAGCCTCCGGCGCGCTCCCACACCTGGCCGCGGGCAGCCACCGCCTCGCGTTCGACAACGGCTATCGCCGCGACATCAGCGTCTACCTGGCGAACGCCCTCGTGCCGCGCAGCGAGCGTGTCGCCATTGCCGGCCAGGCGCGCGACGCCGATCAGCGTCAGCTCACGATCGACTACGACCTGCGCGAGGAGGCGGCGGCTCCGTTGCCGTCGCTCTGGCTGTTTGCCGGCGTCGCCGGAGTCTCCCTGGCGGCAGTGTTCCTGCTGCGGCCGCCGCGCGCCGCTCGCGGCTAGAGCCGGAGCGTGTCGATGAGCGCGGTGAGCGCGGCCGGCTGATGGCGCCGGCTCGGGTAGTAGAGGAAGTAGCCGGCAAACGGCGGACACCAATCCTCGAGGACGCGCACGAGCAGCCCGCTGGCGAGATACGGCGCCGCGTGCTGCTCCATCAGGAAGGCCAGGCCGACGCCGTCGAGCGCGGCACGAATCAGGAGTTGCACGTCGTCCACGATCAGCGGCCCGTCCACGGCCACCGCCAGCGACTCCTTGCCCTTGTCGAACTCCCAGCGGTAGATCTCGCCGGCGCCGTGCCGGAAGTTCAGGCATCGGTGCCGCGTCAGGTCACGCGGCGACTTCGGCTTCGCATGGAGGGCGAAGTACTCCGGCGAGGCGACGATGGCGGCGCGCTGATCGGCCGAGACGCGGACGGCAATCATGTCGCGCTCGATGAACTCGCCGAGATGGATGCCGGCGTCGAAGTGCCCGGCGACGAGATCGAGGCGCATCTCGCTGGTGGTCGTGACGTCGAGGATGACGTCGGGATACGCGGCCGCGAAGTGCCCGATCTTCGGCGCCACGACCATCGTCGCCGCCAGCGGCGAGACGACGAGGCGCACGCGTCCTGCCGGCGTGTCGCGCAGCCCGGCCACCCGGCCGAGGGCGTCGCGGATGTCGGTCAACGCCGGCGCCAGCCGCGCGATGAGCTGCTCGCCGGCGTCGGTCGCGGCCACGCTGCGCGTCGTCCGCGCCAGCAGGCGGACGCCGATCTGCTCTTCGAGTCCCTTGATCGCATGACTCAGCGCCGAGGGGGACACGCCCAGCCGTTTGGCGGCCCCGGTGAAGCTCCGCTCCTGCGCCACGGTGAGGAAGGCCGACATCAGGCTGAGCTCGTCTCGCACCATTCGTGAATCGTACTCACAAAGCCTTCCCGATCTTTCCGGCTACCGCGGCCGCCCGGCCCGGCATACTTTCTTCATGTGGAGATTGCGCGAGCAGGGGCAGAATCAGGCACACAGCTGAAGGACACTCACGCATGAAAGGGGCAGTACTGTACGGTCCGCGCGACGTCCGTTTCGAAGCGCGCGCCGATCCGACCATCATCGAGCCGAGCGACGCGATCATCAGGCTGCCGGTCACGTGCATCTGCGGGTCCGATTTGTGGCCGTATCGCGGCGTCAACCCGGTCACGCAGCCCGTGCCCATGGGCCACGAGTATTGCGGCATCGTCGAGGAGATCGGCGGCGCGGTCACGTCGGTGAGACCGGGACAATTCGTCATCGGGTCGTTCTTCGCCTCGGACAACACCTGCCCGCATTGCCACGCGGGCTACCAGACGTCCTGTCAGCGTCGCGAAGGCGTTGTCGGCGCGCAGGCGCCGCGGATGCGCGTGCCGCTCGCGGACGGAACGCTGGTGGCGACGAAGGACGCGCCGCCGGACGATCTGCTCCCGAGCTTCCTGGCATTGTCTGACGTCATGGGCACCGGCTGGTTTGCCGCCGACGCGGCGGGCGTGAAGCCCGGTGCGACCGTCGTCGTGGTTGGCGACGGCGCGGTCGGGCTTCTCGGCGTGCTGTCGGCCAGGCAGATGGGCGCGGCGCGCATCATCGCGATGAGCCGACACGAGACGCGGCAGGCGCTCGCGCGCGAGTTCGGCGCGACCGACATCGTGACCGAGCGCGGCGACGACGGGGTGGCGCGCATCAAGGACCTGACGAAAGGCGTCGGCGCCGACTCCGTGCTCGAGTGCGTCGGCACGCAGGAGTCGATGCAGCAGGCGATCCGCGCGGCGCGGCCGGGCGGATCGGTCGGCTACGTCGGCGTCCCGCACGGCGTCGCGCTGGATGGGCAGGCGCTGTTCTTCACGCACGTGCGCCTGCACGGCGGCCCCGCGCCCGTGCGCCGCTACCTGCCGCATCTCATCGATCTCGTGTGGAAGGGAACGATCAATCCCGGGCGGGTGTTCGATCTGACGCTGCCGCTGGATCGCGTGGCGGATGGCTATCGCGCGATGGACGAGCGGCGCGCGATCAAGACCCTGCTTCGTCCGTAAAGGAGAAAGACTGCAATGCAGACGCGCATGTTGGGCAAGAGCGGGCTCGAAGTCTCGGCGCTCGGTTTCGGGTGCATGGGGATCAGCTTCGGCTACGGGGCCGCGGTCGGCCGTGACGAGGGGATCGGCATCATCCGGGCCGCGGTCGATCGCGGCGTGACCTTCTTCGACACCGCTGAGGCCTACGGTCCGTACGCGAACGAGGAAGTCGTCGGCGAGGCGCTCGCGCCGGTACGCGACCAGGTCGTGATCGCGACCAAGTTCGGCTTCAAGTTCGAGGGCGGCAAGCAGGCCGGCCTCGACAGCCGTCCGGCGCACATCCGGGAGGTGGCGGAGGCGTCGCTGAAGCGGCTGAAGACCGATCGCATCGACTTGCTCTACCAGCATCGCGTCGACCCGGAGGTTCCGATCGAGGAGGTCGCCGGCGCGGTGAAGGCGCTGATTGCCGAGGGCAAGGTCCGCCATTTCGGTCTCTCCGAAGCGGGCGTCGCGACGATTCGCCGCGCGCACGCGGTGCAGCCGGTGGCGGCGCTGCAGAGCGAGTACTCGCTGTGGTGGCGCGAGCCGGAACGAGAGGTGCTGCCCGCGCTCGAGGAGCTGGGCATCGGCTTCGTGCCCTTCAGTCCCCTGGGCAAGGGCTTCCTGACCGGCAAGATCGACGAGACGACCACGTTCGACAGCGCCGACTTCCGCAACGTCGTCCCCCGTTTCACCGCGGAGAACCGCAAGGCGAACCTGGCGTTCGTCGAGTGGCTGAAGGCCTTCGCGCAGCGGAAGCAGGCGACCCCGGCGCAGATCGCGCTCGCGTGGCTGCTGGCGCAGCAGCCGTGGATCGCGCCGATTCCGGGAACGACCAAGCGGCACCGGCTGGAGGAGAACCTCGGCGCCGCGGCGATCCGGCTGACGCCGGAGGACCTGCGCGACATCGATCGCGCCGCGGCGGAGATCTCCGTTCAAGGCGCGCGCTATCCGGAGCACTTGCAGAAACTGGTCGGACGTTAGGACAATCGTGGGCGTGCGGCCGCACGATCGCCTGTCCGTCCTGGAACTGCCGACGCCCCTGGTCCGGGCGGCGTCGCTGAGCACAAC
>Ga0207691_10005351_pt1 | contig 12388 bp, 12 predicted proteins | sample KBSM13metaG_FD_184327 | JGI IMG/M metagenome (GOLD analysis project Ga0207691, IMG submission 184327) | Miscanthus rhizosphere microbial communities from Kellogg Biological Station, Michigan, USA - KBS M1-3 metaG (SPAdes) (version 2) | ecosystem: Host-associated > Plants > Roots > Rhizosphere >...
AGGGTCTGCAAGGCCGTATTGGCCGGTTGGTATGGGGGATTCAATGACTCGTAATAGCGCCGTTCCGCGCCGTACTTTTCCGGAACATCGTCGGCATCGACCCAATCGACGATGGCGTCGATGAGTTCGGGATTCACTTGGATGTGCACACATAGCCGCTTGAATCGAAGGATGGTCTCGGTGCGTAGCGTCGGTTCCATCGCGCGAGACAAGTCGTTGAGGTTCAGCTTCCCCCTCTCGTCTTCAATCGAAACCGATACGATACCATCGCCAATAAGTTTCCCGGACGTCGGCGTCGCCCAGACATCCGTCAAGGCGTCATAGGAGCGGCCGGCTTGTTTTTTGAGAACGACATCACGGTGAAGTGTCGCGCGGGCGGTCTGGATAGCGGAACGCGTGAGCGCAGCCGCCTTGTATCCGTCCCGAAATACGGTGGCCTCTTTGAGATCCCGCCGGGCATCGGCATCGAAGCCCAAAATGAGCGTGACCAAGACGGACAAGACAAAAAGGGCGAGTGGAAGGGCCATGCCGTGGTCCTCACTCTTTGTCAAAACTAGACACCGTCAGGCCGGCATCAAAACGATGCGGGGCATCGGGTCTCGGTTTGAACTGCAGTCGTTTTACTTGAATGAGATGAGGCGAGCCTTCCAGTTTGGCTAACAACTTCAACAGCGACGGAAACGGCACGCCTTCTAATCGAAGTTCCGCGGTCACTTCTCTGTAGCCTTGGGTGGAGACCGGCGCTTGAGGCTGCATGCCAGTAATGCGATCGCGTAGTTGCACCGCCGAGGTGGCCTCCTCAAGATAGGATAATAACGAGAACGTACCTTGACCGGCTTGGACGCGTTGATCGAACTCGGCCAGTTGGGCGCGCGCCGTGTTATAGTCGGCGCCGACGATGGCAAGTTGGCTGAGCGCGCGCTGTTTGCCGGCAAGCTGGCGGTCCAGCAGATCTATTCGATCCAAAAGCGGATCAATCACAAGCGTAAACAACAGCGCAGCCACAATCATGATTCCGAGTCCAATCACGATTAGACGCTCCCGGCCGGAGAAACCATTCCACCGCTGTTGAAGCACCTGCGTCATGCGGCCCCTCGCGTAAGCGTGATACGAAACAGGACTTGATTCGGCGTTGCCCCAACGCGGGCATCCCGCACGGTGACTTCGCGAGCCTCTGGAAAGCCGAGTAAGCCTTGCCGTATCTTTTCCATAGATTCAAAAGAGTCCGTCTCCGCCTCAATTTGAATGGTCCCCGCCTCGATCATGAGCCCGGTAATTTTCACCACCACACCTTTGGGAAATTGACGCACCAAATCGGACAGTACCGGAAGCATGGCCACCTGCCCGCCCTTTAAGAGACTCGCCGTCTTTCGCACAGCCTGGAGTGTCGCGTTCGCCTGCTCCAGTTCATCCGTGACAAGCTCGATCCCGGCGAACCGATTCTGAAACTGCGTCCGTACCTCCGCCTTGAGCTCCTGCAAGCGAGACTGCTTGAGCATGACCTGCACGGAGAGGTCTCCAATCACCAAGAGCAGAATCACGAGGCCTGCTAACCCGATTTGCCACAGATGTCTCCGTCGCGCCTGGCTCCTGCCTAAGGTGGTATTCAACACGTGCTTGAGATTGATCGCCGAGCCGGATGACTTCTTGCCCCACGGACTGGTCATCGTGCCGGAGGAGCCCATGAGGGCTAACCCCATGGCGACGGTGTACGCCGGTGCGCACGAAAGCCGGTAAGGCGCAGGCAAGCTGATCGGTTCCAACTCTAAACTACGCGCCAAGAGCGCGGTCAGTTCAATCCACTCGGCCCCGCCACCGGAAAACCAGACATGCTTGAGTCGATGGTGTGTTGAACCTTCATACGCATGCAGGGAGCTACGAAGCTCTCTGAGAAGCGTGCTGAATCCGGGTTCCATGTGCTCGGCTGTCAAGGGCCGTTTCGAGGTCGCAGCCTTACGTTCTAGAGGGATCCCTTCTTCTGCGGGAGACGGCATCGGTTGATTGAGATGATGCGTGCCGTATCGTATCGACCGTAGCATCCAGGGATCGCCTTCATAAGAGAGGCACACAGTTGTGCGCATAGCGCCGATATCGATGATGGCGACATTTTTGAAAGAAACAGATTGCTGGTAGCTCATTCGTCGAACGACGGAGAGAAGAGCCAACGCATCGACCCGAACTCCCGCCGGATCGAGACCTACATCAGCCAGCTGCTCAATATGACGCAGCAGCGTCGATCTCTGTGCCGCAGCAACGAGAACCTGGCTTGCCGAAGCGCCCGGTGTTTTCTTGTCCAGTTTCCTCTGGGTCAACAATTGATAGTCGACCGCCACCTCCTCGAGTGGCAACGGGATCATGCTTTCGACCTCGGAGGGAATCACTTGCATGAGCTTTCTCGTATCATGAAACGGGAGCGCCAACATCCTGATCATCAGTTCGCTGCAAGGCAGTGCCGTCATGATCCGTGCGCCGGCTAGACGATGCTTTTGAACAAACTCGGTGAGTAACTGCGTCTGTCGGTCTTCTCCGAGGTTCTGATCGGCAAGCGAAATGTCCTGGCGGAGGAAATCAATGGTTTCCCGGCCCGCCAGTGTTCTTCGCAGGCGCACGGCTTTGATGGCGGTGCGCCCCATATCGAGTCCAACAGTATTCGTAGCCATCGTCATCGGGGAATGGATCCTAGCGAGAAAGAGACTATTGCGCGATCATTGCATCTGCAGGTTGGAGAGAGGACCGCTGACAGTGAGTTTCTGAGGGAGACCGGGAGTGGCAAGACCAAGATGTGTGAGATGAAGGTGCTCCTTCAGGGCCTCGGTCATGATCACAGACAGGGTTAAGGATAGGTGACTGGTCGGCAAAGGATCGTGCAACACGATCTCTCCTTCGCCGCTAAACATGCCGTCCTGACTCTCACCCCTCAGTGATTCCAGGCGGCACGTTCCTGAGTGGCACTCGAGGCGGCCGCTCAACGAGGAGAGCGTAAGCGGCGGCAATGGATATGGTCCGACCGGCAACTGTTCCAATTCTACGTCGGTTAATTCTATATGCCACGTCCCTTCTTCCACACGCGACCGCTCAGCCGCTGATAGATCCGTCCACCGCCGTTCGAATCGCGCTCGTAGCAACCCCTTCTTCACTAAAGGAAGCGCGAGCGAAGAGAGATCGAGATGCTCCATGTTCCCGAGCGCCTGGGCAGGGCCGCTCCAGGATAAGGTGCCCAAAGACAGTTCTCCGGATAGGCGGCCACCTGATCCCTCACGCCCGCCGATAGTGCCGGACCACACCAAGACCGGCTGCCCCCTCAGCACACTACTCAACTTGACCTGTACTTGAAGTTGCTCGGCATCGATTCGTTCTACTCCGGGCATAAAAATGGAAGGATGGTTCCAAATGACCCCGGCCGGCAGTTGTAGACGCCACTGCTCTGCATGAATGTCCAGACCCGTTCTCTCGGAGAGGCGGACAAGCAACATGGCATGCAGCGAATCATACGGAAAGGTCAGCGCCAGACAGAGACCCACCATCATGATGGTGTAGACCGTCCACCCTACCGGCATTGCAGACAAACTCTGAGCAGGTTTCAACTTCATAAGTAGCGTGCTGGGACCGTAGCCCATTGAGTATACGTGCGGCGTTCCTGCCGGCTATTCGTCAGTGTGAGCTCAATCATGACGGCTCGTGGAAGGGACTTTCGTACTTTTCCGTCCCATTCGTCCACCCACTTACGCGAGGAGGCATCGTAGTAGTGAAGATCGAATGCGGCCACACCGGTGGTCAGATCCGTTCGCTCGATGGCCTCTGGAAATGAGCCTTGAAGATTGCGCAACGTGAGGCGGGCCAGACGGTCGCCTTCACGCGTGTAGAGCACCCGTGACAAGCCCCCCTCTTGCTTTGTACCGTCGCCGACCCCATGGCCTGTCGAGACAAACGCCACGAGATCGGCGGGCTGTCCGTCACGATCACCGTTCCTGGTACTCCATGGAAAGCGAGGATGTTGACGGGCCATCATCAGGTCTTCCGCAATCAGTGATAAACACATCCGAGCCTGATGCTCTTGCGTGTGCTCTTCGCCGACGGTGCGGACCATCCTGACCGTGCCCGAGAAGGTGAGAGACACCATCGTCATGACCACAGCGAGAATGGCCACTGAAATCAAGACTTCAATCAGTGTGTAGCCGGCTTGACGATGAAGTCTTTGGCTCCAGGAACACATAGCTCGTCATCTCCACCTTTTCTTCTGTCCGGCCTCTCGGCCAGAAAATGCTGACGCGCACCTCACGCACATCCTCGAACGACGTGGCGTCGACCGTCCGCGCCCAACGAAAAGCCTCGCGCTGATCGTATTTTCGCTCAGAAGTTTTGCCGAAGGACGGTGCTTGAAAGTCGCCCATCACTTGGCCCACTGGCGGAAAACCTTCCACTTCGGTCTCCAGCAATTTTTCCTGTGCCAAGAGTGTGGCCGTGGTCAGCGCGCGCGCATGTGCAAGCAGTTCGAGATCCCGATTTGCCAAGCCAAGAAGTACTGGGAGTGCAATCGCTAAGACGGCCAAGGCTAATAAGACGTCGAGCAGGACAAATCCACGTTGTGTCATGGCTGAATCACTCGTTGGAGTGGTAAGACGGGCGGAAGAGGCAGGGCTTTAAAAAACTCGCGATAGCCCTCGGAAATAGACGCCTTCGGCGGATCCATATAATAGTGATCAGATATCTGAATATCTCCGGTCAATGGCTCTACGACCAACGCCATGATTCGGTCGGATTGATTGGACAGATGGATGACCGCCGGATCAACACGCCCTCCGGGGAAAAATTCGATGTAGACTTTGCCCGCCTTCGCCTTGCCATGCCGGCCGGTCGTGACGTCTTCAAATCTCACAGGAGAAGTCAGTGCAGAACGGAAGGCTACCGCGGGATCGGCAGGAAGGCGGTCGCCGTCGCTGGTGAAGACAGTGGACCAATAGACACGCTGGTCAAGATCGATGTGAAGACGGTAGGTTCGATTGGATGCGGCGGCGGCTGTATGTAATGACTGAATCGCTCCGACGAGACGCCTGCCAGAGTCTGCTACCGAAGGAGTGAGATTTATGCGAGGCAGCACAAGTGCCAGTACAAGCGTCAACAGCGCGACGGTCAGCGTCACTTCGATCAACGTAAATCCAGACTGCGCGTAAGAACCGACAAAGAGACGGCGTGTCCCGGGAAGCGGTGTGCCGACGTTTGCCGAATCATCCTCGTCTGGTCTAATCCTTATCGAGATCCCAGTTGATGATATCGGCATTCTTGCCTTCCCCGCCCGGCTCGCTATCTCCACCAAGAGATACAATCTCAAAATCTCCCCGAGGGCTCGGGCTGAGATACTTGTACGGGGCGCCCCACGGATCGTTCGGCACCTTCGATAGGTAACCGCCTAACTTCCAATTCTTAGGAATCGCCCCAACGGAAGGTTTTTCAACGAGGGCTTTCAACCCCTGCTCGGTCGTCGGGTAGATGCTATTATCAAGCTTGTACAGTTGAAGAGCTCCCTCGATGTTCCGAATTTGGACCTTGGCCGCAGTGCGGCGGGCATCGTCGGATCGTCCCGCAATCTTAGGAACGATCAAGGCGGCCAGGATCGCCAGGATGGCGACCACCACCATGATTTCAATGAAAGTGAAGCCGCGTTCGCTGCGGATTGCGAAAAGACAAAGACGAGACGCACACGTTTTCATCGTATGGATAGTCCCTTGTATATCACTTGACGATTTGGCTCATTTCGAAAATCGGCAGCAGGATAGCCAGCACAATGAAGAAGACCACCGAGCCCATCAAAAGAATCATGATCGGTTCCAAGAGCGATGTCAGTCTGGTAATGGTCCGATCAACTTCCGCATCATAGATCTCCGACACTCTGCGCAGCATGCTTTCCAATTCGCCGCTCTTTTCGCCGATGCCGATCATATGAGTGACGAGCGGCGGGAACAGCCCGCTTTGTTTGAGCGGAACGGCAATACTCTGTCCCTCACGAATGTGCTCCCGAGCCTGCGAAACGGCCTGCTCTAAAACGCGATTGTTCATCACATGTTTGGCCACTTCCAGCGCGTCAAGAAGTTGTACGCCGCTACTTAACATGGTGGCCAGCGTGCTGGTGAGACGTGAGATGGAGATCATCTGAGTCATCTGTCCCAGAATCGGCATCCTGAGCAGAAGACGATCTGCGCGCACGCGACCCTCGGATGTGGCGAGCGCACGCCGCGCCATCCCCACGAGCAACACCATCCCGCCTAGCAGCACAGGCCAATAGTGTGTCAGAAAATCGCTCACCGCAATTAGAAATCGAGTCGGCCATGGCAGAACTTGATGCAGGTCCGCGAACACCCCGGTGATTTTGGGCACGACAAACACCATCAAAAATCCCAGGATGGCGACGGCGACGATCAGCATCAACACCGGGTACATGGTCGCATTCGTGACCTTATGCTTCAGCTTGAGTTGGCCGTCCAAGAATTCGGCAAGGCGGACCAAAATGCCTTCCAATGCGCCGCTCGCTTCTCCGGCGCGCACCATATGCAAATAGACGGTCGTAAAATCTTGGGGAAACGCTTCCAGCGAACGGCTCAACGCCTTGCCGCCGCGTATCTGCTCGCGCACCTCTGCAAGAAGGCTTTGGATGGATTTCTTTTCTGTCTGTTCGATGAGGACGGCCAGCGCATCGATCAACGGTAAACCGGCCGTCAATAACGTCGCGAGCTGTCGCGTGAGAATGGCGCGTTCCTGAGCAGTGAGGACGGCGCCCCCCACACCGGAGGACAGGATCGAGCCGCGCCCAACTCCATCGGACTGTCGCTGCTCGCTGACATCGGTGGGATACACCCCGCCTTGCCGCAGCTTATGTCGTGCGCCCTTTAGGCTCTCGGCATCGATGACCCCGGCCGTTCCCTGCCCATCGCTTCGCAAGCCTTTATATTGATAGACCGGCATCTTATTGTTTATTTTGGTACAGATGATCTTTCACAGGATGCTCAAAATGTGCTGCCAACGAGGCCGCGGCCGATTCAAATCCGGAGACGTAGCCTCTGGGCTACGTTGAGGACTTTGATGAGGCGAGAACGAAGATCGGGAAGGGGCGCGTCTTGGCGCGCCTGGGGCCGGGTGGGTGTAATAGAGACATTTTCAGCATCCTGACTAGGTCTCTACTTCCTGTTGTGTGACCCGCACCACTTCTTCCGTCGTCGTCAATCCCTGCAACACCTTCTCGGCGCCTTCCTGCCGGAGTGTACTCATGCCCTTGAGAACGGCGGCCCGTTGAATCGTCGTCGAATCCGCTTTGGCCCCGATGAGTTTGCGGACCTCATCGTCGATGACAAGGAATTCATAGATGCCGCTGCGGCCGCGGTAGCCGGTTTGCGTACACGCTGCACACCCGACGCCTCGATACAGCTTCGGACGTTCCCCGGAAAGTCCGACTCCTAACCGGATCAATTCTTCATCGGTCGGCACGTACGCTTGCCGACAGGCCATGCACACCTGCCGTACTAAACGTTGGGCAATAATCGCCACGACTGAGGACGCGACGAGAAACGGTTCAATGCCCATATCGATGAGACGGGTGACGGCGCCCGCGGCGTCATTGGTATGGAGGGTCGAGAACACTAAATGACCGGTCAACGACGCATGGATCGCAATCTCCGCCGTTTCCAAATCACGGATTTCTCCGATCATGATCACGTCCGGATCCTGACGAAGAATGGAACGCAATCCGCTGGCAAACGTCAGCTCGATCTTCGGGTTGACCTGCATCTGGCTGATGCCTTGAAGTTGATATTCGACCGGATCCTCTACCGTAATGATATTTTTGTCCGGCGCATTGATCTGACTGAGTGCCGCATAGAGCGTGGTGGTTTTTCCGCTCCCAGTTGGCCCTGTGGCCAGGATGATGCCATGGCTAAGCTGAATGAGCTGTCTCATGACGGAAAGCCGGCGAGGAGAAATCCCGATATCCGACAGGTTCAGGAGGCGATTGTCCTTTTCGAGCAAGCGCAACACCACCCGCTCTCCATGCGAAGTCGGCAGCACCGAGACTCGAAGATCCACGTCTTTCCCCGCGGTGCGAATGCCGAACCGTCCGTCTTGAGGTAGGCGTTGTTCGGCGATATTCAAACCTGCCATGATCTTGAGCCGAGCCAGCATACTAGCCTGCAGGCGCTTTGGTGGCGAGAGGACGGGATACAGCACCCCGTCAATTCGATATCTGACGACCAGGCCTTTTTCATACGACTCAAAGTGGATATCGCTAGCGCGCCGCTTCACAGCCTGGAACAAGAGGGAATTGACCAGCCGGATGACCGGCGCCTCATCGGTCGCGTCGAGCAGGTCTGTCGGCTCGTTGAGTTCGTTCGCCAAACGATCCAGATCGGTATCCGCGGAGAGATCCTCCATGACCTGCTCGGCGGTGCCGGTCGCAGCATGGTCATACACCTGGTTCAAACATGCCATTAAGACGGTCGGGGTGGTGACGGCGGGTTTGATATCGCTGCCGAGCAACAACCGGACATCGTCCAGAGCGGCGGTTTCGAGAGGATTGGTGGTGGCGACAAGGATGCAGCCCTCTTCACTGTAAATCGGTAGCAATCGATAGCGCCTGGCAAACCCAATCGGAACCTTAGCGATCAAAGTCAAATCGACCATCCTGCTTTCCAGCTGAGGCATCCAGGGCAAGTCGAGTTGGATCGACAAGGCTTCAAGCAGATCTTCCTCGCGAAGGAAGCGAAGCTTGACCAATATCTCGCCGATGAGACCTCCCTTCTCACCTTGCGTCGCCAGCGCGTGATCTAATTTCGTCTGCGCGAGGCCGAATTTCTCGCAGAGAATTCTTCCTAACATGGGTTGTCCGTAGGCCACTCGTAGCGCTCCGACTTTCCCCGCCTTATGGCAGGCTATCAGGAAAGACCTTCAGTGTCATGCCCCGTAGATTCACGTCTTGGACTCCGGATTGTGTATGCCGTTCAGCCAATATGACTGGAGTTGAATCGTCGCGGAACGCGCGCACAATCAACTATTCGGTTTATCGATCCCCGTCGAGCCTAACCGTGCGCTTAAGCCTCGCAAGAAGATCGTGGTCAATGATCAGTCTGGCATCAGACTCGTTCCACAATCCATGTTGGAGAGAAGTTTCCGGTTGGATGTCCAATGCCGGCCCTCTTTCGGCCTGGGGTGCGGTGATAAGACGATCGAGGGCGCGGTTTACCTGGGGCGTTTCGTCAATGCGATTTTCCTTCAGCAGCGGTTCGATCTCCCCGCGCTTCTTCTCACTCATTTCGACCATATCGACGCGGTCTCGTACCACAGTCGGCGTGAGAAAGACGAGGAGATTGACCTTTTCGACCTGTTGCGATCGGCTTTTAAAGAGCCACCCGAGGCCGGGAATATCCCCAAGCAAGGGAATCTTGCTTTCATTGAACGTGACATTGTCACGTACGAGCCCCCCGAGTACCACGGTCTGTTGATCAGGCACGATCGTAATGGTCTCCATTGCTCGTTTCGTCGTTGTTGGACCCACGGGAATGGACGAATTGCCTGAACCGATCGTCTGTGCGACATTTTCGGCAATCGCCGTAATTTCCTGTTTGACGTCGAGGCGAATTAAATTATTGTCTAATACTTGCGGCGTAATCTCCAAGGTCACCCCCACATCCTTCCTTTCAATCGTCACGAGGGTTCCTCCAGTAATTCCCTGGGCTTGCCCAGTGGGGAATGGCCGATTCTCACCTACGATGATCTTTGCCCGCTGGTTGTCCGCCGCGAGAAGCTGCGGGGTAGAGAGAATATTGGAATCCGTCGAGTTGTTCAGAATCTGTAGAAACAGGCGCAGGGTTCCCGTGTTGAGCAAATTGACAGTTCCTCCCGCACCTGCGCCGGCGCCCGTGAGCGATTGGGCAATCGCGCTGATCTCCTCCGGCACCCTGTTCAATCCTCCAAGAAGGATGACGGACCCTTTTTGGATGGCCGCCAAGCCCTGAACCGGGTCGAGCCCAAGAAGCCGCAACCGACTGACATTGACCTCCATAATGACGGCTTCGACAAACACTTGGTTGCGTCGTATGTCCAGGGACCTGATCACTGATACGAGTCGCTCATAGTCGATCCGGCTCCCTGTGATAATTAAGGAGTTGGTGGGTTTGTCCGCAAAGATCTGGACGGGAGACTCGAATTCTCCGGATTGCCGAAGCGGTGGACGGCCCCCCAGCGCAGGTGGCGGGTTCACCGATCGTGCCACGACATTGGTCAATACGGCTGCCGTGTCGGTGGCTCCGGCGTTCTTGAGCTTGTAGACATACACATTGCGCTCGGGAGGCATTTCCGCCACTGGAACGATTTGGATGACGTCTCCTCTGGGAATCGCCGCGAGCCGCCGGACCTCCAACGCGGATAGGAACAAATTATAGACCTGCGCGGGAGTCACCTTTGAGGGCGAGTACATGGTGATCTTGCCGGTCACCCGTTCATCGAGGATAAAGTGTTTCCCGCTCAGTTGACTGATATACCGAATGAAGACAGGGAGGTCGACCTCGTTGAAATCAAGGCTCACGCGTCCTCGATCGTTTAGCTCCTCCCCCCGCGCAGGAGTGGTGTGCGACAGCACAGCCGCCATCACAACCACAAGCAGCAGCCATGTGTATTTCAGGAAGGCTCGTGGTGTCATAATTGCCCTTTCATTCGCGATCTCGTCTCGCGGGCGTCATGCGGCCATCATCAACGTTCGGCCTGCTTCAGGCAGCTTTTATTGAGGGCCCGGGATGGAAGGAGTGGTCGTGGTGACAATCTGTGAATTGGGCTGGACAGGTGAAACCGCATAGTCGAGTTCCAAGATTTCGTGTTGTGCGCCTTGCCGAATGAGGATGGCATCTTTTCGAATTTGAGTGATCTGCCCCACGTTCACGATCAAGTCATGGAGATGGTAGAGCGTTTGTTTTTTTGTACTGATCTCTTCGACAACCGCCAGGCCGACCTTATCATCTCCAACCACCGTTCCGACTAGTTTGACCTTCTTCGCGGCATCGATCGGCGGTCCTATCGACACGAGAGCCTCCGCTTCACTCATCGCGCTGGCGCCTTTCGGGTGCAAAGATGCGGGAACCGCTTCAGCTTCCGGTCCGCCGAATATCCCGCTCGCGAGAATTTCTTCGGTGAGCTTACGAGAATCGACTTTCGGAGCCGGAGGACTTTCCATTTTGGCCGACATCTGGCGAAGGGTGATACTCCGTGTCAGGGCATGGGCGACCATTAAATTCACGATGTGAGCCACAAGAAACGCGGCCGTTGCGAGAACTGTCGCGATGAAAATCCGTCGGTACATGCAGCCCTTTATTGAACCGTCAAAGCCGGATGCGTGAGATGCCTTTTGTGTTCATGAACTCGGGCCTATGGTCAAACTTCGCCGTGACGCTGCATTCGCCGTGACGCTGCAATTGACTGTATGAGCTCTAGGCGTTACATGCCGCGGAATCTTCCAGCGTCATCGTAGTTGGCATCCCTGCACCTGATGGAGACTCAAGATGTTCAACTTCACCTTCCGTTATGCTCAGTATGATGTCGTCGTTCTCGACCTCTAATCTTTTCCACGGCACTCGAATAAATCGGTCTTGTGCGCTAAGCATGACATCGACCGATACGATCTGCCGACTTGCTGGATCGATGATGACACGAAGAATTTTTCCCCATACCGTTCCATTGCGTGTTTTGACGACCCATGGCTCGTTATTCATCGGCCACCTCACTGTTCTCTTCGTTGTTCATTAGCCTGATGCGTTTACCTGAGGTTGCTCTATTAGAAGAAGCTGCGGGGGACGACGACGATATCTTCGGGGAGCACAAGGGCATCAAGCGTGACGCGGAGGGATTGCTCCTCGCCATTGACGATGCGCAAGATGGTCGTCCGGCCGGCGGCTGCTTTATCGGTAAAGCCCCCGGCCATCGTAATGATCTTATGAATCGTCAGCCCCTTCTCATACGGATAGTCGCCGGCTTTCTTCACCTCCCCGTTGACATAAATCTTGTGCAGCTGGGAGATGACGACGAAATCATCCGGCAGCACGGACGTCTCCAGTGTAGCTTCCCGGGTCTGCGCGACACCGTTGACGACGCGCGTTACGCGGATCGTGGCCTTATCCGCTTTCTCCGTAAAGCCGCCGGTCATCGTAATGGCCTTGTGGACCGTCAGGCCCTTCTCGTACAAATACCGCCCCGGTGTCTTCACTTCCCCACTCACATACACTCGCTGCCCCTCCGCCACCACAATCGTATCGTCCGGCAGCAGGAGGCTCTCGGGCTTGCCGACCAACGTCTCCTCCTGCCCCTTGCCCGCGCGTAAGATGTGCACATCTCCGCGCTCGGCCTTCTCCGTCAGCCCGCC
>Ga0207691_10005352_pt1 | contig 12386 bp, 13 predicted proteins | sample KBSM13metaG_FD_184327 | JGI IMG/M metagenome (GOLD analysis project Ga0207691, IMG submission 184327) | Miscanthus rhizosphere microbial communities from Kellogg Biological Station, Michigan, USA - KBS M1-3 metaG (SPAdes) (version 2) | ecosystem: Host-associated > Plants > Roots > Rhizosphere >...
GATCGTGCTGCTGAAGGACATCCCCTTCCAGTCCCATTGCGAGCATCACATGGCGCCGATCATCGGCAAGGCGGCCATCGCCTATCTGCCGCGCGACAAGGTCGTCGGGATCAGCAAGCTCGCCAGAGTCCTTCACGGCTATTCGAGACGGCTCCAGGTGCAGGAGCGGCTGACCGCGCAGGTGGCCGACGCCATCTGGGACCATCTACAGCCCAAGGGCGTCGCCGTGGTCATTTCGGCGACCCATGCCTGCATGACCGCGCGGGGTGTTTCAACTCCGGGCGTGATGATGACCACCAGCCGAATGATGGGCACCTTCCGGGAGGACGAGCGAAGCCGCCGCGAGGTCCTCGCGCTGATGGGCTACTGACCAGCGAAGAAGCCCGCCAGGCGCCGCCCGACATCGGCCGGGTCTTCCCAGAGAAAATTATGGCCGAAGTCGGGGTAGACGTGCGCCTCGGCGCGCGGGAAGACCTTGATGGTGTGCCGCAGCAGAGGCTGAGCCAAGGCCCAAGGCGAGTGCCATCAACGCTGTCATGACGTTCGATCGCTACGAATTGTGCCGCTGCCGGCAGGACAGTTCAGGCGATCTCGCGGCCGAGCAGCATCGGCACCATCTTGCGCGACCCGCCTTCGAAGAAGCCGACTTCACCGTCGAACCGCTTTGGATTGTGGAAGGTGCCAAGCAGCATGTCGAACCAGGGTACGTCGCCATAATTGCGCCCATGCACGCCACGTTCGTGGTGGGCGCTGTGACTCTCGGGGCGGGTGATGAAGTATCCTAGCCACTGCGGGGTGTGGATGTTGGCGTGCTGGAACATCGAGCAGAAGGTGGCCATCAGGTTGATGGCGATCGCCGCTTCCGCGCTCACTCCTAGCCCGAGCACCAGCGCCAGGCTGCCGAGCAGCGTCCAGCCGATCATGTCGAAGGGGTGGAAGTAGAATGCGCCCCAGATGTCGACGCGTTCCGCGCTGTGGTGCATCTGGTGGAACCAACGCCAGAGCGGCTGCACGTTGTGCATGGTCCGATGCCAGCAATAGACGCCGAGCTCCAGAAGCAGGAACCCCGAAGCGATCTGCATCCAGAGCGCCCACTGGTCGCCGCTGGCCAGGCGGTGGTCGCCGAGCCAGCCGTCCCACAGCAACGGCGCATAGGTCCCGACCGCGACATAAAGCAGCGCGAATGCCGCGCCCTTCAGCTTCCAGTTGGACACTCGCGGGAATAGCCGCGCATGGGCGGCCACTTCCAGCAAGGCGAACCCGCTAAAGAGAGCCATCGCGACATAATGATACAAGCCGATCATCTTGATCCCCGTTCGTTACCAAGGGCCAAATACCAGCAGGCCCAGCCAGAGCTCTAGCGGACGCGCGGTCGGTTATCTCCTGCGTTAGAAATTTCGCTGGCTTTCGTGTAGCTTGGCGGCCGCGGGAAGCAGGGGCGGCGGGCGATGGTCGACAAGCTGATCGAGAAAACTGGACCCGCGGTACAGCTGGAGTCAGGCGCCAAGACAAAAGGCGAGCGAACGCGTGAGCGGCTTCTAGACGTTGCCTATGACTCGATCGTCCAGAAGGGCTTTGCGGCGACGTCGGTGGAGGAACTGGTCGAGGCGGCTGGCATCACCAAGAGCGGATTCTTCTACCACTTCAAGGACAAGAATGACCTTGCCCGGCAGTTGTTCGACCGCTTCCTGGATGAGGACGAAGGAATCGTCGATACGCTGGCGCATCGCGCGCGGGAGCTGAGTGACGATCCGCTTCAGAGCCTGCTCATCTTTTTGAATCTCTACGCCCAGATGATGGACGACATGGAGACCTTGCACCCGGGCTGCATGGTCGCGACCGTCACTTACCAGGAACGCCTGTTCGATTCCGAGATGAAGCGGATGAACGTCGACTATCTCATGCGGATGCGCTCCCGCTTTCGGAATTGGTTCGACGAGATTGCCGTGACCAACCCGCCGCGCGCCGATGTCGATCTTGACGCTTTGTCCGACCAGCTGACGGTGATCGTGGAAGGCGCCATCATCTACGCAAAGGCGCTCCAGGATCGCGCGCTGATGGGGAAACAGACGCGTCTATTCCGATCCTATATCAAGCTCCTGTTCGGCGCCTGATCAAAGCAAGCGGGGCAGCTCCGCTGGCCTGAGAGCTGCCCCGCGCCCCACCCCGTCCGGGGGGTGGCTAATCGAAATGCGTCCTCACGCCTGGGAGGGCGCCTCCATCCCATGCTTCAGATGACTCATCTGGTCATGGCCTGACTTGATGGACTGATAGCAACGCTCGATGAGGTCGTGCGTCTCGCCGTTGAGGTCGCCGCTCTGCAGTGCCGCCTGCCATTTTCCCTTCAGATAATCCTCGCCGCGTTCGACCTCGTTGATGATGGCTTTTTCATCGCGGCCGGTGATCGCAGCCTTCAGGTCCTCGAAGCGCTGGTGGGTCTTGCCCAGGAACGAGCCGTCATCCTCGGGATTGCCGCCCAGGCGACGGACTTCGGCGCGCAGCTGCTCGACGACGTCCTGCCGCTCGGTCGCCCGCTGGCGGAAGATCTCGCGGAAACGTTCGTTGTCGATGTTCTCGGCGCTGTTCTCATAGCCGGTGATGCTGTCGATTGTCGTCGCGATGAGCGTGTTAAGCGTGCTGATCGTGTCTGAATGCTCGGCCATCTTTTACTCCACTGCTGATGGGATTGGTTCGAAGCGACAACGCTCGAGCTCGCAAGGCGATGCGGACGACTGGTCGAAAAAATCTGGCTGCCGACCGCTTTATGCTGTCATCTCATCCTTTCATTGGCGGCAGGGGGGCGAGTCGATGACACTCACGAGAAGAGCATTACTCGAGCGGATCGGGCGCGCAGGAGGTGTGGGCGCCGCTTATATGGCAATGGAAACGCTCGGCCTCGCGATCCCGACGCCAGCTTCAGCCGAGGGCTTCCGGCTTCCGGCCGCGAGCGGCAATGGGCGTTCGATCGTCGTGCTGGGCGCCGGCATCTCGGGCCTGGTTGCGGCCTATGAGCTGAAGCGCGCCGGCTATCGGGTCACCGTTCTTGAAGCGCGAGACCGGATCGGCGGACGCGCGTGGAGCGTCCGCAACGGCGATCGCATCGTGCAGGCCGGGCGTCCCGATCAGGTCGCGCACTTCTCGCCCGGCCTCTACTTCAACGCCGGTCCTGCCCGAATCCCGTCCACCCATCGGGTGATCCTGGGTTACGCCCGCAAGTTCGGGGTGGGGCTGGAGACCTTCGTCAACGTCAATCGCAACGCCGGCTGGGACTTTGGCGGAAAGGTCCAGCCCGAGCGGCGGATGGTCGAGGACATGCGCGGCCAGCTCGGCGAGCTTCTTGCGAAAGCGATTGACCGGAAAGCGCTCGACGGCGTCGTGTCGGCAGACGAAGTCGCGGCTGTCCGTCAGTTCCTGGCGCCATATGCATCGCTCGATGCCAAGGGCAATTATGCACCGTCGGGCTCGTCCGGCTGGGCCGTGGACGGTGGCGGCTATGCGCAGGCTCCGGTCCCGTTAAAGGCGCTCGGCATGAAGGAATTGACGCCGTCGCGGGCGGTGACCTTGCCCTATGTCTTCGAGCATATCTGGGACATGCAGTCGACCATGCTCCAGCCGGTAGGCGGCATGGATCGGATTGCGCACGCCATCTACGGCCAGGTGAAGCCTCTCGTCCGGATGCATGCGCCGGTCACGGCCATTCGCCGCGTCGGCGACCGAGTTCGTATCGAGCACGGGCCGGGAAAACAGGCGACCGAGGCCGATTATTGCGTCTGCACGCTCGGCGCGAACCTGCTCGACAAGATTCCGAATGACTTCTCCGCACCCAAGAAAGCGGCGTTCAAGACCGTCGCATATTTGCCCAGCGTGAAGGTCGCGTTCGAGGCACCTCGTTTCTGGGAGACGGACGACAATATCTTCGGCGGTCTCGCCTGGACCGATCGCGCGAACGAAAATGTGATCTATCCGTCTAACGGCTATGCTTCTCCGAGGGGGGTCTTGGTCGCAGCCTATGTCGCCGGCTGGACCAACCGGGACAATCCGCAGAAATTCGCGGCCTACAGCAATGAGGAGCGGCTGCGGATCAGCCGCGAATCCGTCGAAGCGCTTCATCCCGGCCGTTCTAAGCTGCTTTCCAACGGCGTATCCGTCGGGTGGGGCCTCGTCCCTTATTCCGAGGGTGTGGGCGCGCTGTGGCCTGATGGTCCCGGCGGTGACGGCACGCGCGGAGCGACCTATGCCGAGCTCCTTCGGCCCGAAGGCCCTATCGTCTTCGCGGGCGAGCATCTGAGCTATCAGGGCTTGTGGCAGGAGGGCGCGGCGCTCTCCGCGCACGAGGCACTCAAGCTGCTTTCGTCAATGACGAAGGAAAGGGCTGGCAACCTGGCTGCAGCCACGGCTTGATCTCGCTGGCGCTACGAGCTCCGCCACAATAGAAGGCTCGCGCTCGACCTTTGGGGGATCCCAGATGCGCTTTTCGAATGCTTTCCTGCTCAGCTTGCTCCTTGCCTCGCCCCTGACCGCGAAAACCATTGCCCCTCCTGCGGCCAATGTGGCCGCCGCGGTTGCCGATACGGCCAACCGCACGCCGGACAACGTAAAGCTCGACGAGGGCCGAAAGCCCGCCGAGCTGCTGCAATTCTTCGGGCTTCGGCAGGGCATGCAGGTCCTCGATATGTTCGGAGCCAACAAATATTGGTCTGAGATCATGGCCCCCGCGATTGGCCCGAAGGGGCACGTCACCGTCTGGCAGGCGACGCAGTTCCTCAATGATGATCGCAAGAAGGCATTTGACGAGTTTGCCGCCAAGCATCCGAACGTGAATCTGATCTCGAGCCCGTTCGAAGCGCCCGACCTGCCGGCGGGCAAGTTCGACTTCGCTCTCATCAACCTCGATTATCACGACGTTTATTGGGAGAATGCGCAGCGCAAGGTCGTGCGCCAGGAGCCCGGTCCGTGGCTCAAGAAGCTGTACGCAGCCATGAAGCCGGGCGGAATCGTGGGGGTCGTCGACCATGTCGCTAGCCCGAATGAGGATGTCCGAGCGACAGTCGACAAGCTGCACCGCATCGATCCGAAGGTCGTCGAGGCAGATTTCAAGGCGGCAGGCTTCGTGGTCGCGGGAACCAGCGACCTCCTTCGCAACCCCGCCGACGACCATAGCCTGCTCGTCTTCGACCCCAAGATCCGCGGCAAGACAGACCGCGCAATATTCAAGTTCAAGAAGCCCCGTTGAGCAGCAAGGCAGGCGAACCCGCCACGGACGGCGGGAAGCAGAGTTTCCGCGCTTATTACGCGCTCGCGGCCCTCGTCATCGGTCTGCTGGCGGGAATGATGGCAGGAAATCTCGCGGAGGGCGTACGCAACGGCGCCCTCGGCGTTGCTTCCTTCGTCGGCACCCTGTGGCTGAACGCGCTCAAGATGACGGTCATCCCGCTGGTGGTCGCGTTGCTCGTCGTGGGTATCGCCAAGAGCGCTGAAGCCGCTCAGGCGGGGCGAATTGCCGGGCGGTCCGTGCTGTGGATTGTGATCGTCTGCACGGCTTCCGCGATATTCGGCGCCGTTTCCGCCGTTCTGCTCACGGACCTGTTCCCCCTCTCGCGCGACACGGCACAATTGCTTCAGAATGCACTTGCGAACGTGGAGCAGCAGTCCACGGGCCCGCTGCCTGGCGCCGCGGAGTTCTTCAAGGGCGTCGTGCCACCGAATGCGATCGCTGCGGCCAGCAACGGCGATATCCTGCCGCTCACCGTTTTTTCCGTCATCTTCGCCCTCGCCCTGACGCGCATTCCCGCCACTGGGCGCCGGGCGGTCGTGGACTTCTTCGATGCGATCGGCGAAGCACTGCTCGTCGTCATCGCGTGGGTGCTCGCCATCGCGCCCCTGGGCGTCTTCGCGCTGGCGTTCACAGTCGGCGCCGCTGCCGGCGGCGCGGCCTTTGCCGGCCTTGGCCATTACGTCGTCATCATTTCGGCGATCGGTATCCTCGTGACGATCGCGGCCTATCCGCTCGCGGCAATCGCAGGGACGGTGCGGCTTGGCACATTCACGCGCGGGCTGATCGCTCCACAGGCGGTCGCGATCTCGACCCGCTCATCGCTCGCTTCCCTGCCTGCAATGCTCGCCTCCGCGCGGTCGATGGGGATTCGCGAAGAGGTAAGCGATGTCACTCTGCCCATCGCCGTCGCCTTGTTCCGGGCGACCGGCCCCGCGATGAACACCGCGGTCGCCTTCTACGTCGCGCATTGGCTGGGGCTCGAGCCGACGCTTGCCCAGATGATTGCAGCAACGGCCGTGGGCGCCGTGATGAGCTATGGCGCCGTTAGCCTGCCCGGCGAAGTCAGCTACATCAGCTCGATCGCGCCAATCGCGCTCGCATTGGGCGTGCCGATCGCGCCGCTAGGATTGCTCGTGGCGGTCGAGATGGTGCCCGACATTTTCCGCACGGTAGGCAATGTGACTCATGATGTCGCGCTCGCGGGCATCGTGGACAGCCAGACACGATCCGACGGTGGAAGCTGAACGCCAGCTTACAAACTGCTCCGAAATCTGAACGCCAGCTGACCACCGTTCGTCGATTCAGCCGCTGACGAATGGCTTTCGTCGGGCCGCCGACGAGTCACAGCTTGGTCATCGACGAACGCACGACCGCGAAACGATCGGCGCGCATATGACCCCTGCGACGCGGGGCCTTCCCCTCTCCATTCCCCAGAGCCCCGCGTCGCAAAAGGGAGAAGTATGATGTTGAAGACCCTTCCCGCGCTTGCCGCCCTCGCAGCGGCCTCGGCGCTCCTCGTTCCCACCGTCAGCAATGCTGCCGAAAATACGTCGGTTCGGGTGTCCTATGCGGACCTGAACCTCACCACCAGCCTCGGCCAGAACAAGCTGCAGCGCCGCGTGGCCTATGCCGCTCGCACCGTCTGCGACGCGTCGGACCCGCTGGACCTGAAATTCGCCCGTGCGGTGGCTGAATGTCGCGACGACACGATCTCCAATGCACAGCCGGCCATCCAGGCCGCGATCGGCAAGGCTCGCCACCCGAGTGTCGAAGTGCTCGACGCCGCCGCGCTGATCATCTCGGTTCGGTGAGAACGCCAACCCTGCGCGAGCGCTGAGCCCCTTCAGCGCTCGCGCTTCAGTTTCAGGAGACCAAAATGCTCCGTCGACTTGCGCTTGCGAGCGCCGCGCTTCTCGCGCCCGCAACAACGCCCGTTGCCGCCAATTCTCAGGTCCATGGTTACGAGATGGTCAAGGCCAGCGTCGCTGTGGGCGACCTCGACCTCAGGACGCCGGCCGGCCTCGCCGAATTCAATCGCCGGGTCGAGACGGCAGCTCGAAAGGCGTGTGGAACCGCCGATTACCGTGACCGCGCCGCGGTCACGGCCGTTAGCGACTGTGTAGAATCGGTTAGAAGCTCCGCTCGCCCCAGCTAGTTTTCCTGGGCCGATGGTCGTTCTCGGCCATCGGCCAATCAGCGTCCCGCGATTGCCCGGACCCGATCCGAGTACAGGCGGCCGACTGGCTGCTCCGTGCCGTCCGAGAGCCGCGCGATCCATCGTCCCGACGGATTGCGCGTGAACCCCGCAATAAAATCCTTGCGAACGATAGCGGAGCGGTGAAGCCGCACGAACAGCTCAGGATCGAGCCCGTCCTCGAGCGCGGCCATCGAATGGTGGATCAGCCAGCTGCGCCGGCCAACGTGCAGCCGCATATAGTCGCGCTCCGCCGATACGCGATCGACGTCGCGTGCGGCGATCCTTACGAGGCCTGACAGATCCGAGGCCCAGAATTCCTCCAGCCATTGCGACGATTTGCCGGGTGACGGCTGGGCACTGCGCTGCTGGAGATAAGCGCGGGTACGATCGAGCGCCCGTTGCAGCCGGTTCGGATCCACCGGCTTCATCAGATAATCGACGGCCTCGACCTCGAAGGCAGCGACGGCGAACTGGTCGAATGCAGTCACGAAGACGACGGCTGGCGAGGGATGCTGTGCGGCAAGGGCACGCGCGACCCCGATGCCGTCGAGGCCAGGCATCGCGATGTCGAGCAGCAGCAGATCGGGGTGCAGCGCTTCGGTCAGGTTGATCGCGCTGTCGCCGTCGCTGGCCGTTCCGACCAGCTGGGCGCCTTCAGCGCGCGCGAGGAGCAGCTGGAGCCGCTCGGCGGCCAGCGGTTCGTCATCGGCAATGAGTACGCGAAGCGGGTTACTTTCAGCCATTCGTCTCCACCGGCATTGTCAGCGACACTTTGAACCCGCCGCCGCTCATTGGTCCATGGCGGCAGCTGGCGCGGCCGCCCCAGCGCGCCTCAAGGCGCTGGCAGACATTGGCGAGACCGAGACCGGTTCCCTCGTGAGTGGCGGCAGGAAGCTCGTCTTTGCCGCCATGCTTCAGGCGATTGCTGATCTCCAGCACCATTCGGTGATTGTCGAGATGACGCGCTTCGATCCGGATGACGACCGCCTTGCGGCTCTTCGAGACGCCATATTTGATGGCATTCTCGACGATAGGCTGCAGCAGAAGCGCGGGCATGCGCGCCTGCTCGAGCTCGGTGGGTACATCGATCTCGACCGTGAGGCGGTCGGGGAAGCGGGCCATCTCGATATCGAGATACAGCCGCTGAAGATCGATCTCTTCCGCCAGACTGACATCGGCGCTCGGATCGAGAGAGAGGCTGGTCCGAAAGAATGTCGAGAGGGCAAGCAGCATGGTCTCTGCGCGGTCCGAACGGCCCGTCATCACCAGCGAGGAAAGCGAGTTGAGCGTATTGAACAGGAAGTGCGGGTTCACCTGGTAACGCAGCGCGCGCACTTGCGCGGCCTGCGCAGCGCTCTCGGCGTCGGCGAGGCGCCGCTGCGCGCCCAGCGCCGCGGCTTGCGCCTGGTTCGCGATATAGAAGGCGCTCCAGCCGATGAAGAAAAAGAGCCAGGTAACGGCGATGTCGAGCGCGTAGCGGACGCGCTTCATCGGATCGAGCTCGTGAACCTTGGGCATCGTCAGGACCAGCGGCTCGCCGGCGGTGCGCTCGATCCGGATCTGGTTGCCCTGCTCGACGACGGTGAAACCCTCGCGCGCCTGAAAGCGGAATTCCTCCTTGCTCTCGCGCATCAGGTCCTCGGTCATCACGACCGTGCCGCCGAGCGTCAGGGAGCCGATCAGCGCGCTGATCCCGGCGACGACCGCCTTGCGCCGGATGCTTCCACTGCCGGCGAGCCCGCTGATCGCGAGGTAGATGAGGCCGTTGATGAGGATGCCGATGGCCACGACCATCAGCTTGTTCTCGAGCATCGTCCAAGGGTCCGCGCCGAGGAAAGCGCGGATCATGACGGTGGCCGCGTAGAACAGCCAGAATCCGAGGATCGATTTGACGGCAAATGGCCAGTCGCCGAACCGCGTCCGGGCCATTGGGTGTGGCATCATGAGCATTGGCACCGTCATGTCCCAAAACTCCTCGTCAACCAACCGCCGCTTGCCCATTGGCAGAAGCGCCGCCGCAGCCGGTCGAAATGCGACGGGATACGGAACGCCTGCGTCGCTCCACTCGTTTCCCGCCTGCAATGTTTAAGGGATGGAGATCGTGCTGTGAATGCAGCGAATGACAAAGGCGAAGCACCCCCGCCGGTAATCTCCGCTCCGCCGGAACGTGAGCTCGAGCGCAAGCTTAAGCAGAATCCCGACGATCAGGATGCCAAGGCGGACGTCGGCAGCGATGAATCCATGGACGCGTCCGACCCGCCTGCAGCAGCACAGCCCGGCCGCTCCGATGAACCGGCGCCTTCGTCAGGATTTCCCGAGAAGAGCTCGGACAAGTAACGGCGGCGTCACAAAAAAGTCTCGCCGTTGCAAATATTCAACAATCCACAGTTTTCCCTAGTCTGGTCAATTTCTGGCCTAGACGCAGTGAGTCCCCTCTGATTCAATCTGAACGGGGGGTGGGACTGTGGTTAAGTTTCTCGAAACCAATCAAGCCGCATGATCCCGCCTGTGGAACGGGAGTCGGAATCATGATTACGCGGACCAGCCAGCCGGCGAGTGGAGCCATGCTGATCTCCGAAATGAAGGAGTTCGCAAGCTTCACCAAGGCGACGCAGCGTTACATCCGCCGGTCACTTGACGTGGCCTACGGCCGCCGCGACCCGATCGAATGCTGGGCCCGCGACGAAGCTGAAGCCGCTTCGATCCGCGCCCAGGCACGTCTCTACAAGCAACTCGATCATTTGCGCCTGCAGGTTCCCGACGATAGCGGTCTCGACATGATCGAGCCGTTCATCGGCATGCTGATCACCTTGAGCGCCTTCGACCTCGGCCAGGACCGCCTGCCGAACTTCGCCGCCTATCGCTTCCTTTACGAGCGGTTGATCGGCGCGTCGGCACGTCCCTGGCTGCCCTCGGCCTTCTGCGCGGCCGCGGCGCTTCCGCACCTTCATCCGGACCGTCGCCGGATCCTGCTCCAGTCGATCAGCGAGAGCGCGGCCACCGCGCCGGGCTGGTCGAGCCGCGAGCCGGTCTTCTGGCCGGAGTGGGTCGAGAAGGTCGACCTCAAGGCCGCTGCCTAAACGGCTCAGGCGCTTTCGGGCGCTTTCACAGACGGAAAGATCTTCGCCAGCTGCCTGAGGCTGTCCTCGGCACTCTTGTGGTGCACGAAGACGACGCCCGCTTCCTCATACGCCGCGCGGTGCTTTTCCCGGTCATCGACCAGTACGTCGCCTTCATTCATGTGCTTGTGCTTGTCGCGGGCCATGCAGGTGATGATCGGCACGCCCGGGAAATGCTCCGCTGCCCACTCGACCTTCTGAGGGGCCGCCCAGCTGCCGAGCGGCAGGCCGGTGAGTATCGTGGGCTTCAGATGCCTCACCGCGTTGAACAGCAGCCGCGCGTCCGGCATTTCCGGAAGCGCGCCGTAGAAGTTCTCCGCCTTCGCGAGTTCGCGCCAGAATGCGCCGCGGCCATGTTTGGCGATGAACTGTTTCGGGCGCACCCCGAGGAGGCGCCTCGTTCCAGAATCGAAATCGGCAAGCACGCCGTCGGCATCGAGGAAGAGCCGGGGCTTGGTCATCAGAAGCGCGCCGGCTCCAGCGTCAGATCGACCGGTGCCGGCAGGGGATCCCAGCCGCGGTCCCGCAGCACGTCATTGCTCTCCCGCGCGTTGCGGGCCCGGACCGAGCGACCAAGTGATGTGATAGGTCGAGCCGTCGGGCCGATCCGTCGTGCCATCAAGGTCTACGACTAGGCATTCGAGGCTCCGGCCGTCGTCCGCTCGTCCAACGATCCGTGCTTCCGGCTTTCGAGGGAGAGGAGTCGCAGGCGTTGCGCCGGTCCGGAGAGTCACGTGGTCGGCGATCACATTCTCATATTTCGGCGGGAAGCGCTGCAGCAGCAACTCGCGATCGTCGCGGAGGAGCTTCCATCCGGTGACGGTTCCGGGCCTGGCCATGCGAATTCAAACCCCGTCAGTCAGAAGTGGTTTCGCTTAGCCCTTCGACCAATCCGCGCGCGAATTCGATCAACGTGTCGTCGCGCGCGCCCATGATGAGGATGCGGTCTCCCGACCTGGCTTCGGCAAGCAGCGCCTCGCCGATTTCGGCCCGTCCGGGGATATGCTCGGCAGTCCTGCCTTTCTCGAGCACCTCAGCCGCGAGCCAATCCGACCCGCGCACCTTGTCGACGGTTCCTCCCTGATAAACGGGGTCCGGAAGATAGAGCCGGTCGTCCGGGGCCATTCCTTCCGCCAGGCTTTCGGCGAGGGGTTCGCCCATCTTGGCGAGCGGGCCGTAACCGTGCGGTTGAAACATGATAAGCAGCCGCCCGGGCTGCGCGCGCAAGGTCGCAAGCGTGGCCGCGATCTTGTCCGGGTTATGCGCGAAATCGTCGATGACGGTAACGCCGGCCGCTTCGCCAACTGTCTCCAACCGGCGCTTTAGGCCGCCGAACCGGGCCATCGCGTTCACTGCATCCTCGATCCGCACGCCAAGCGCTTGAGCCGCCGCGATTCCCGCCAACGCGTTCGATGCATTGTGCCGGCCGGGAACCGCCAGGCGCACCTCGTGGCGCGACCCTTCGGCCTCGAGCGCAAAGGCGACGCCGTCGGGCAACAGTTGCAGGTCCTTGCCCATGAAGGCCGCGCCTGGGCTGTCGAATCCGTATCCGATCACCTTTTCCGACGGGATCGCGTCGCCGAGAGCCCTTGTTTCCGGATCGTCGAGGTTGAGTATCGCCTTCCTGGACGCCTTGAGGAAGCCGGCGAACAGGCCTCGCAGCTCGTCCATCTCCTTATGGTCGAGGCTGATGTTCGTGAGCACGGCGATTTCGGGCTTGTAGAGCGCGATCGAACCGTCGCTTTCGTCAACCTCGCTGACGAACAGCTCGGGATCGCCGACAAGGGCGCTGGCG
>Ga0207691_10005353_pt1 | contig 12385 bp, 10 predicted proteins | sample KBSM13metaG_FD_184327 | JGI IMG/M metagenome (GOLD analysis project Ga0207691, IMG submission 184327) | Miscanthus rhizosphere microbial communities from Kellogg Biological Station, Michigan, USA - KBS M1-3 metaG (SPAdes) (version 2) | ecosystem: Host-associated > Plants > Roots > Rhizosphere >...
CGTCGGCGTGCTCGGGCAGGGACTGCTGCGCGGCGTGATGATCGGAGCGATCATCTCACTGGTGTTGTTGATCCGGCGCGCGTCGCGACCGCACGTCGCTCTTCTTGGACGCATCCCCGGCACGCGGCGGTTCTCCGATCGCGGGCGGCATCCGGACAACGAGCTGATTCCCGGCGTGATGATTTTCCGGCCCGAGTCGGGTCTGATGTATTTCAACATGGATCACGTGCGTGACACAATGGTGGATCGGGTGCGCGCTGAAACCACGGCGCCCAAGTTGGTCGTGCTGGACCTTTCAGCGGCGCCGCGGGTGGACATGCACAGCGCGCAGATGCTGGGGAGCGTGGCGGATGAACTCGCCGCAGCTGGAGTGCGCCTGCAGGTGGTCGAAGCGCGGTCGTCCGTGCGCGATCGACTGCGGGCGGAAGGCGTGGATGCAAACTTGGGCGGGGTGAATCGGTTCACCACCGTCGCCGCCGCGGTAGACAGCTTTCAAGAAATCGGAGCCGGGCCTCCGGTGGAAATCTGATTTGAAACGCCAAGCGCAAACTGCCTGACATGGCCGCCAGCTCATCAACCTCGCTAGCCAACCGCGTAAATAAACAGAATTTCGTCGCCGCCGCGCTCGCTTGGGGGGCGGATCTTACGTTCGCCCGTGCAATGGACCTCACTTTGTAATCTGTTAATTCCTTTCCCATCAGGGCAGGATTGATCCCGCATGAGCGACTCTTCCATTCCCCAACCGGAACCCGGTCGCATCACGCGCCAGCAGAAAGCCTCTGGTCAGCGTGGCTGGACGCGCTGGTTTCCGGGGCTGCAAACATTGCGCAGCTATAAGTCGTCCTGGTTGCGGCACGACATCGTAGCCGGACTGGTGCTGACCACGATGCTGATACCCGTCGGGATCGCCTACGCAGTGGCGTCGGGCCTACCCGGCATCTATGGCCTCTACGCGACCATCGTTCCCCTGCTCGCTTACGCGTTATTCGGGCCCAGTCGGATCCTGGTACTGGGGCCGGATTCCTCGCTGGCTGCTGTCATCCTCGCGGTCGTTCTCCCACTGTCCGGCGGCGTTCCACTTCGCGCGGTCGCCCTTGCAAGCATGATGGCGGTCGTGTCGGGGACGGTATGCATCCTGGCCGGAGTGGCCCGCCTGGGCTTCATCACTGAGCTTCTTTCCAAGCCGATCCGCTACGGGTACATGAACGGCATCGCGCTGGTGGTATTGATCAGCCAACTGCCCAAGCTTTTCGGCTTTAAGATTGAAAGCGAGGGACCGCTGAGAGACTTATGGGCCGTCGCCATCGCGGTCATGGATGGAAGCGTAAACCCGACCACGTTTATGGTCGGCGCAGGTACCCTCGCGATAATCCTGCTGCTAAAGGGCAACAAGCGCTTACCGGGCATCCTGATCGCTGTGGTAGGAGCGACGGTCGTTACTGGTGTAATGGACCTTGCGACACGCGCCGGGATGTCCGTCCTCGGTTCCCTCCCGCAAGGCCTGCCGGCGTTCGCCCTCCCGTGGATCACCACCGCCGATATCGTCCCCGTCCTGATCGGCGGTTGCGCCGTCGCCCTCGTTTCGTTCGCTGACACAAGCGTGCTCTCTCGTGTCTACGCGGCGCGGACCCATACCTATGTCGACCCGAACCAGGAAATGGTTGGGCTCGGCGTCGCCAACCTGGCCGCCGGATTCTTTCAGGGCTTTCCAATTAGCAGCAGTTCGTCGCGTACCCCCGTGGCTGAGGCTGCAGGCGCCAGAACCCAGATGACCGGAGTCGTCGGCGCGCTTGCTGTTGCCCTGCTGCTGCTGGTTGCGCCGGATCTGCTGCAGAATTTACCCACCAGCGCACTGGCTGCGGTCGTGATCGCAGCGGCCATCGGCCTGATCGAGGTCACCGACCTGCGGCGAATCTATCGCATCCAGCGTTGGGAATTCTGGCTAGCGATCGTCTGTACAGTCGCGGTGGCCGGGCTGGGCGCGATTCCGGGCATCGGCCTGGCCATTGTGATTGCCATCATCGAATTCCTGTGGGATGCCTGGCGCCCGTACTCCGCGGTTCTGGGACGCGCCGACGGCGTCCAGGGTTACCATGACATCACGCGGTATTCCGAGGCGCGCCGCATCCCCAGCCTGGTCCTGTTTCGCTGGGATGCGCCCTTGTTTTTCGCCATCGCCGAGTTGTTCCATGACCGCGTGCTGGACGCGGTGGCCGCATCGCCTACTCCAGTGCACTGGCTGGTCGTTGCGGCGGAACCGGTCACCAGCGTCGACGTGACCTCCGCAGACATGCTGGCCGAGCTCGACGAAACTTTGCACGCGGCTGGCATCGAGTTGTGCTTTGCGGAGATGAAGGATCCCGTCAAGGATAAGTTGAAGCGATTCGGGCTCTTCGCGCGGCTTGGTAAGGAGACCTTCTTTCCGACCTTGGGTTCGGCCGTCAGTAGCTATCTCAAGACCCACACGGTGGAATGGCATGACTGGGAGGACAGGAGTCCATGACCGTAAGGAAGGCCTTGCACGCTGCCTGGAAAGCTGGGAAAAGGTATTTGCTATGACGTCACATGTCCGCCCGTTTTTCCACCTCGCCCGCACCACACTCGCCGAACGTTTCAGTGGCTTCGGCCGGCACACGCGTTGTTCTAAGTGAAGGAGTTATCCTTCCACACCTAGCTGACAATCCAACTCATCAAGTCCATGTCTGATCCAAAGTTGATAAAGCTCAACGAAAGCAGCCCCTGATCATGTTACACACAATCCTCATCGCTGGAGCCTTGGTGGCCATTACCGTTGCCATACACGCAGTCGGTCTCGGACTCGTGCTGAGCCGTTGGGCGAATTTGCGCCCCCTGGCGCCGACGCACTTCTGGCCCATCACTTGGTTGCTGATCCGCCTGGCCTGGTGGCTGATCCTGATTCATTTGGTCGAGATTTCGGTCTGGGGACTGTTTTATTTCTGGCGGGAGTGCCTGCCCGATGCCGAGTCGGCGTTCTATTTCGCCGGCGTCACCTACACGACCATTGGTTATGGCGATCTGGTGCTGAAAGAGCCATGGCGAATGCTCGGCCCGGTCGAGGGATTGGCCGGCATCCTCATGTGCGGTTTGTCCGCCGGCATTTTCTTCGCGGTGGTAGCCAAGATTTACCTGTCGCCTGCGGACACAAAACGAAAATGACGCTATGAAAACACTCCTCAAAGAAATCCTTCATAACCCGCTGCTCTGGCTGCTGGCCTTCGTGCCCGTGGTATTGGCAGCCGCAAAGCTCAAACCCGAGGCGCACACGCTGCTCTTCATATCATCAATCCTGGCCATTGTGCCGTTGGCCGCACTGCTCAGTCACGCCACCGAATCCGTCGCTGCCAAAACCGGGGATGCGGTCGGTGGCCTGCTCAACGCCACGCTCGGTAACCTAACCGAATTGATCATCGCGCTTGCTGCCTTACAGGCCGGCCAATACATATTGGTGAAAGCGTCCGTCGCCGGCGCCATTGTCACCAACTCTTTGTTCATGTTGGGCGCCTCGTTCTTTCTCGGCGGATTGAAGCAGCACGTGCAGGAATACAATAGCGTCAGCGCCCGCCTCCAAGCGGGCCTGCTTTTCCTGGCCACGATCGCCCTGTTGATTCCGTCGTCGATCGCCAAAGCCGACCCGGCTGCTGGGGCGGTGATCACCCGGAAGTTGAGCGTGGGTTTGGCGCTACTGCTTATCGTTGCCTACGGACTGGGAATGCTCTATTCGCTCAAGACACATCGCGAGTTGTTTGGGAGCGCTGATCACGGCGAGGCGGGTGAAGCCCCGTGGCCTATGAGTCTGGCCCTGGCTACTCTGGCCGGCGTTACGATATTGGTAGCACTTGTCAGCGAGGTCTTTGTCGAGTCGGTTCAGAAAGCGGCCGAGACGTTCGGGATGACGCCCGCATTCGTAGGTTTCATCGTAGTCGCGTTGGTCGGCGGTGCGGCGGAAATGGCCTCAGCGTTTTCCGCCGCGCGCAAGAACCGACTGGACCTGAGCGTGGGCATCGCCTTGGGGAGCGCCACCCAAATCGCGCTCTTTGTCGCCCCGGTACTCGTTCTGTTGAGTTATGTCATCGGCCCGACTCCGATGGATCTGCAATTCTGGCCGGGCGCAGTGGTGATGATATTCATCGCCACGATGACCGCCGTCCTGGTTACGAACAGTGGGCGATCGACGTGGTTCGTCGGGGTTCTCGTAATGATGGTGTATCTGATATTCGCCATGACGCTTTACGTGTTACCGCCCCGGGCTCAGTGAAGGAGCCATCCATCGCAGCATAGTTAGTAATCTAAATCACCAAGTCCATGTCTGCCGAAAATGAGTCTTCGAAACGCGTGTTAGATCCGATTGATCGTGTTTCCGAAGTCCTTTTCGGTCTGATCATGGTCCTTACTTTTACCGGTTCGCTTAGCGTGGCAGAGGCGGGGCGCGATGATGTGCGCGCTATGCTCATTGGCGCCCTGGGATGCAACCTGGCCTGGGGGATCATTGACGGAATCTTGTATCTGATGGGTTCCCTGGCCGAAAAAGGGCGGGGACTGTTAATGTTTCGTGCCGTGCGCAAAGCGACCGATCCAAAAGAAGCGCAGCGTGTCATAGCGGAAGCACTGCCATCTGTGGTCGCGGACGTTCTGACGCCAACCGAACTTGAAGCCATGCACGAGCGTTTGAAGCAGCTGCCCGAGCCGCCCGCGCAAGCCCGTTTGAGCCCGGATGATTGGCGTGGTGCCGTCGGCGTTTTTCTCCTCGTGTTCGTGTCCACTTTTCCGGTGGTGATTCCCTTTATTTTCATGCGCAGCGCCGGGCCCGCCCTACGCGTCTCCAACGTCGTCGCGATCGTGATGTTGTTCCTGACGGGCTACGCCTTCGGACGCCTGACTGGCCGACGACCGTGGTTGGTGGGAATTTCGATGGTTGTTCTCGGGTCGATTCTTGTCGGCCTGACCATGGCCCTGGGCGGATGAAATGCGCGTTGGGCCAGCGAACGCGGTCTACCGGACGGATGTTGACATCCAGCGCGGATTGCTGGTGGTTTCTTCCTATAAGAAAATGGATTTCACAACCTACGTATTCAATATAGACCGGATTAAATCGACCTGGGTCCTTTCTGTTGGTGTGAGTTTTTTAGTATGACCTTCACGGCTATGTCATCGCAATCATTGGCGGGGCAATATCTCGATCTCCCGCTAACGGAAACAGCCTTTCGAATATCATGAGTTCGAACGCAGAACCCATGCTGTCCGCTGATGAAGCATTGCTGCGCCTCAAAGCAGGGAACCAACGATTCGTCGCTGGGACCGCGAGATTTCCCACGATGCAAAAGGAAATCCTCGCCGATCTCGTGAAGGGCCAGCATCCCTACGCCACAATCCTGAGCTGCAGCGATTCACGGGTGCCGCCCGAGCTGATTTTCGACGCCGGCTTTGGCGAACTGTTCATTGTCCGCGTGGCAGGAAATGTCGTGTCGCCGGAAGTCGCAGGGAGCCTGCAATACGCAGGTCGCCACCTGAAAACGCCGCTCTTTGTCGTCCTCGGCCACACGAATTGCGGCGCGGTCGCCGCGGCCGTCGAGGCCAGGTTGCAGGGTGCTCGGCAGCCCTCGCGGATTCAACTGCTCGTCGATTGCATTCTGCCTGGACTGATCGATCTAGACCTAAAACTCACCCCGGAAGCGATGCTTGCACGGGCCGTCGAGGACAACGTCAGTTGGAGCATGCGCCAGATTCTCGAAACACCCGAAGGCCGACAACGCCAGGCCGAGGGACTTTTGAAGCTCGTTGGCGCTGTCTACGAAATCGAAACGGGCCGCGTGAGATTTCTTCCGTGAACACCATTACCAGACTTCGCGCCAAGTCCACCACGCGACGGGCCACGAAGACATCCCCGACGGGCATGGGACGAAAGTTTTGTTGTGTCCTTGTCGGCTATCTGCTCTTATCGCTTTCACCGTCCCTTACTCACTCATGAAAATACTTAGCGTCCTCGCCATCGCCGCCGCCCTGCTCACCTCTGCACAAGCCGTGCAACAACCTTCTTTTCACACCAAGGGAACGCCAACTGGCGGGCCGACCGGACCACTTAAGCCGGGCGAATATTGGTGGAAACCGCAGCTCTCGCCGAGCGGTCCGCTCATGGTCCTCGTGAGCGTCCCTGAGCAGACCATCAACGTTTATCGCAACGGCATCCTCATCGGTCGCTCGACCGTGAGCACCGGCTCGAAAGGCCACGCGACGCCAGGCGGCGTCTTCGAAATCCTCGAGAAAAAGCAGGAGCACTACTCGAAGAAATACGACAACGCGCCGATGCCCAACATGCAGCGGCTGACCTGGACTGGCATCGCCATGCACTCGGGCAACCTACCCGGCTACCCGGCCAGCCACGGTTGCATTCGCATGCCGTTTGATTTCTCGCAGTTGCTTTTCAGCGCAACTGCGAAAGGTGGCACCGTTGTGGTGGGCGATGGCAAAATTCCCGTACCATACCTTGCGTCGAATCCTGGTCTGTTGCTTGCGCCAAAAGATTTGACGTCCGCGACGCTGCGTCCGCTTGCGAGAACTGACTACGACTGGAACCCGGATAGCAGCACTAGCGGCCCGGTTACGATGGTGGTCAGCGCCGCCGACAAAACAATCTACGTTTATCGCAATGGTAAGCCCATTGGCCGGGCCCCGGTCGAGATCAGTGGCCGTGGATCGCTCGGCGATCGCGTTTACTCGCTGCTCGCAGGCGGAACCGGTCGGCAAAGCTCATTGGCTCCGGGCCGCGAGGCGCGCCAGTGGATGGCGGTGACGAGCAGCGGCCGCAGCGTTGATTCCGACAAGATCGCGTCGCGCCTTAGGGTCAATCCGGAGTTTGCCAACAAGGTTTACGACACGTTCGCACCGGGCACGACGGTCATCATCACGGATAAGCCAGTCGTGCGAAGTCGCGCCAACACCCCGATCCTGGAGGGTTGAGGTTTTGGCGCCCGGCAGATCCGGCTCGCGCTGAAACGCGCAGAGCGAAAAGATTCGTTCCCTCCCTGGCCGAAATCGCGCGTGTTGACGGTGGCGAACCTCCGCCTTTGCCGGCGCGCGACCGTTCCTCCCAGGTACGGCCCTAACGTAGGCATCGCCCAACCTTCACCTCGGGCGCATTCAGTTCGACTGGTCTGGGGCATTCGTGATAGGCAGAGGACTGTGCGCCATTTCATCACGGCGGCGGTCGCTCTGACCATGGTCTTGCCCTGCTCGACGGGGCGCACGCAGGACCTCGAACCGAGGGCTTACAGCAACTCGCCAGTCGGCCTCAATTTCCTCGTCGCTGGCTATGGCTACGCGAAAGGAAGCGTGCTGACCGATCCCGCTCTGCCGCTTGATAACGTGACTAACGATGCGCACGTCGGCGTCGTCGCTTTCGCCAGAAGCCTCGGCGTGTTCGGCAAGTCGGCAAAGTTCGACATCCTGGTGCCGTACGGCTCATTGTTTGCGAGAGGCCTCGCCTTCGGCATGCCGCGCGAACGCTCCGTCATTGGCTTCGGCGACCCAGCGTTCCGATTTTCGATGAACTTCGTCGGTGCGCCCGCGTTGACGGCGGCGGAGTTCAAAGATTACCACCAAGATCTGATTCTTGGAGCGAGCCTGCGCATTATCGTGCCGCTCGGACAATACGACGACACGAAACTGGTGAATATCGGCAGCAATCGCTGGTCGTTGAAACCCGAGATCGGCTGCTCGAAAGCGTTCGGACCATGGACGGTCGAGGTTGCGCCCGCCCTCACTATCTACACGAACAACGGCGATTTCTTCGGTGGTCAGACACGCGCACAGGCCCCAATTTACTCCGCGCAGGCGCACCTGGTCTACACCTTCGCACCCAGTTGCTGGCTGGCGGTGAATGCCGCTTATTTCGCTGGTGGACGCACAACGGTCGATGGCGTGAAAAACAACGATCAACAGGAAGGCCCTCGGTTTGGCGCGACCTTCGCGCTCCCCGTGAATCGGTATCATTCCGTGAAGTTCTATGCCGCCACCGGCTACAACGCGGATCGCCACCATGACTTCGAAGTCTTCGGCGTCGCGTGGCAATACCGCTGGGGCGGCGGATTTTGAACAAAGCAGGCGGACGCATGCCCTATCGTCGGCCTACGCGCCAACGAGAGATCACACGTCGCAACAAGCCGCGAGCGGATGAAATCGTGAAGGCTTAGTAAGCACTAGCCGAATAACAGCAAACAAACGACACCCCATGAAAACCGATCCCGCCGGTACGACCATCCTCGAAGAGTGCTATTGGCAAACGCCCGGTATCGTCCGAAGATTCGCGGAGGGGCAACCGTGCAGGCCACCGGCCAACATCTTGCCGCACAAGCCTGGCCGGATGATGACGCGTTTAGCTGCGGATACTGAAAGCGAGACAACGCGACTGATCCATTCGCGGATTCGTCTGACTGAAGGTCGCAGGTGTCCCACTGGGACGAGTCCCGTTACCGGGCAAGCGGCCCACAATAGCCAAATGGACCGTAACCCGGCACCGTATGCCCTTCCCTATGCGCCCATCGGCGTCAGGTTGTAGCAGCGCGCCAGGTCGTTGATACTCGCGCGCAAAGCAGTCCAGAGGCGTTGTGCCTGACCGTCATTACTCCCCTTCCCTACCACCTGATTAACGCGGCGCGCGCTGTCCATGACCTGTTCCATTTGCACTTTCGTCTCAAGATAATTCGCCGTTTCATCGAACTTGCGCCGCAGACGGTTTGTCGTGCGATTCAGATCGTCCATGGCATTCTGAAGGTCGTCTTTTGATTGCCCAGCTTGATCCTTCCGCGCATCCTTGTTCGCGGAGTTTGCACCCTGGCCGCGCTTTGTTGCTCCGCTGCTCTTCGCCGATCCGGCCTGATCCTTGGCGTTTTCGCCGCGGCTGGTCAGATACTTCTCGAAATCATCCACGCCGTTTTCCACTTTGCGGATACTGTCAGCCACCTGAGCCTTTGAAAATGGATTTGTCTCGGCAAACGTGATGGTGAAAAAGCTGACAGCGGAAAAGATCGCTGTGCAACAAAGTATAGTTCGTATTCTCAAGCGCATATCTGAACCTCCTGACAAAGTGTAATCACTTTTGTAGGTCGTTGCAAACCGCATATTTGCGGCAGACCAACAATCGCAAAAATCCCACCGCTTAGCGCGCGGATTCGGCGACACAGATGAGCCAGAAAGTAATCAAGTCGCCGGTCCCTACCCGCCCACCCTGTCAGAAAAACTGGGCGGGTCTTCTGGCGAGTAATCTTCATTGTTCCCGTACCGCCACTGCTACAAAGCTCTGAGTCCAGATGACAACGTCGTAAAAGAGGTCAGAGCTAATCTCGACCGCTATTTCGCTAAGTGGTAGGAAGTTTTGAAGGTCATTCGACCATTGTCCGTTTCAAGAGAAAAGATCAGCCTCCCTTTGTCTTTGTCGGATGGCGTCGCTTTTCCGGTGATGACTTTGTCTTTTGCGCCTTTGTTATTCGTTGCCTTGCCTGTGAATTTCATTTCAGTTCCTTCCGCGAACTTTCGGACCGATTCATCTGGAGCCTCCAGTTTCAATGTGCCCGTTTCGCTCTTGAAGAAATACGGAAATACTTTGAGTTGGTAAGAACCAACATAGAACTTCCCCTGGTGAGTCAGCGGCGCCACGATCAGTCTGACTTTGTTATGGGAAACCGTAGTTGAGCTTGGATCGACAAACATCCTGCGTTCAACTGTCGCACCCATTTTTGGAACGGACGTCACCTCGTGTGCCTCCAGCCCACTGGGAAAAAGAACCAGGAGAAAACCGAGCGCCATGCTTAATGAAAGACGGGCCCGACCTCTTCTTCCCATCCCGTCCATGGCTTTGTTGTAAGCTATGTAGTCTTCCTTGAAGTGCTCCATTGCTGAGGACGTTTTAGGACTCGATCTGGCACATAAGACCGATGTGTCGGCTTTGGCGAGATGTTTAGAGAAGCCACTCGATCGGCAGCCAGCTTATCACTTGAACTTTGATGCGCTTCCAGAGACTGGCGTCGGGCTCGGAGTCGTAGCACACCTGCTTACCACCCTCGCGCGTCACCCATACGAGGCGGTTGCCCGCCAGTTCGACGCGATACGCATCGCGGCCGAGATCGCGCTCGGCCTTTTCCGGCAGACGCCTCGCTAGTGCCGGACAGTTGAAGAACACGCCCATCTCCGTGTTCAGTTTGCTCGAGCGCGGATCGAGATTGTAGGAGCCGATGAAACCAATCCGGCGGTCGAAGGTAAACGTCTTCGCATGCAAACCACCAGTGCTCGATCCGGCCGGTTCGCGAAAGCGCCGCTTGAGCTGGGCGCCGGCGGTCGGCTTGATCTCATAGAGTTCGACGCCGGCCTCGATCAGCGGCTTGCGGTAGAGCTGGTACTTGGAGTGAACCGGCACCCCGTCGGTGGAAGCCAGTGAATTGGTAATCACGACGACTCGCGCGCCGCGCTGGTGAACGCCGGCCAGGAGCTCGACGCCCTGCTTCCCTGGCACGAAGTAAGGCGAGACGAGGAACAGCTCGCGTTTGGTTTTATCCACGACCGCGCGCAACTGCGGGGCGAGATGCGTCTCCGTCTTGTCGGCGGAGGTGGCCACCTTGTCCGGATGGTCGTTCACGATCGTGGCCCGCCCCCAGTAGTAGGGAACGTTTCGATTCCTGAGTTGCCGGGCAAATTCACTGTCGCGCAGGCTTTGCGCGTAGGCAGAATCAGCCGCAGTCTCGTGGTATGCGATGAGCGTTGCCCGCTGCGCAGCGAACTGCTCAGGTGTCGTCTTTTGTCGCGCCAGCGCGGTGATCGGAATCGCCGACTGGTTATTCCAATAAAGATCGAATTGGTCGGACACCTCCTTCACCACCGGCCCGATGACCGCCACGTCGAAATCGGCAAAATTCATCACCGTATGCGCCTCGAAATATTCGTCGCCGATATTGCGGCCGCCGACGATCGCGACCTGCCCGTCGGCGATGAACGACTTGTTGTGCATTCGCTTATTGATGCGCCCGAAGTCGACGACCATGCCGAGCAGGCGGGGCGAACGCAGGGCCACGGGGTTAAACATCCGCACCTCTATGTTCGGATGACTGTCGATGGCGAGCAGGGTGGCGTCGGAGGGCATCGTGCCGAGATCGTCGAGCAGCAAGCGCACGCGCACACCACGGTCTGCCGCACGGAACAGATGCTCAAGCAGGACTTTGCCAGCCATGTCTTTGTTCCAGATGAAATACTGCACGTCGAGGCTGCGTTGCGCCACATCCGCCAGGGCCACACGCGCGGCCAAGGCCTCGCGCCCGTCCAAAAGTGTGCGGAGCCCGGACTGCCCCGGATGCGCTGCAACTCGCGGACGCACCGCCGCGGCCAGCGTCGTGCCGCCATTGTTTCTCATGGCCGTGGAAGGCGGGCGGTCGCCGGTCTTGGGAAGGCCGCCGCAAGCACCGAGTGAAAGCATCACCAGCAATATACCGACGTATTGAATCGAGCGTCGGTAACTAGGAAGCGTACATGGTTGGCGGATTGAGTATGAGTGGGGGCCTACGGACTGCTTGCCGCTTTGCCCGGCATCGTCTCGCCGCTGAAGCGCGAGTTGAACCAGCCGAGCAAGGCCGTCATACACACGGCTAGGACGAACCCAGAAAAGAGGGGACGTAGGCACGTAATAACTAATCTACTTGTAAAGCCACGTCGCGCACAGCGAATTCTTACATGCAATCATTCACGTGGCTCGGGACAAGTCGTGCTGCTCACCGACCTTGACTGGAACAAGGACGTCGAGGCTGTCTCAGCGGCTGCGGCTGGGATTTGAACGTTCCAAGTTCGGGCCTATCACACATTTTTCTATTGCAAACCATGCCTAGTGCAAAATGGTCTTTGCACTGGGCGGGCAAAACTCCCATGCTCGGACAAAACTTATTGTTCCCGGAAGAGATCTTCCCAGGCGGAGTCGGAGATTTAATATCACGCACGAGATGAGATCGATTTTTTTCGGGGGCGCTGGCGAAGAGCAGACCCCTGGTAAACAACACTTGTTCGAGAAGGATTGGCCACATGGCGGCTAGTGCACTCGCCCAGCATCCTGGCATGACCGAAACCCTCACCGCCATCACGCGCCTCCTGGTCCTGCTATTTCTCGTCTCGAGCATGTCCGGGATTGGCCTTGGGCTAACTCTGTCACAGATCATCGCCCCGCTCAGAAACGTGAAGCTGATCGTCCTCGCGGTGATCATGAACTTCATCATCGTGCCGCTTTTGGCGGTGGTCGCTGCACGGCTGCTGCGGTTGGATGAACCGTTCGCGCTCGGTCTTTTGTTGCTCGGGCTGGCGGCCGGTGCGCCGTTCTTGCCCAAAGTCGTCGGTATCG
>Ga0207691_10005354_pt1 | contig 12382 bp, 8 predicted proteins | sample KBSM13metaG_FD_184327 | JGI IMG/M metagenome (GOLD analysis project Ga0207691, IMG submission 184327) | Miscanthus rhizosphere microbial communities from Kellogg Biological Station, Michigan, USA - KBS M1-3 metaG (SPAdes) (version 2) | ecosystem: Host-associated > Plants > Roots > Rhizosphere >...
GTCCATCCCGACCTTGATGACCTTGAGGGCGACGGTGCGCCGGACGGGGTGGCTTTGCTCGGCCATGAAGACTGTGCCGAAGCCGCCCTCACCGATGAGCTGGAGAAGCTTGTAGCGGCCGATCACGGTGCCGGGCGCCTCTCCCAGTGGCACGGGCGAGTGGTCGGTCGTCTCCAGCAGTCCGTCGCCGACCGCCGGCGATTCGAGAAAGCTGCCGGCCCCCTCGTGGGCCCGAACCAGCGCCTCGACCCGCCGCCGCAGCTCGGCGTTGTCGCCGCAGGCCTCGGCCACGTACGCCCGTCGGGATGCGGGGTCGAGGAGCCGCCTGGCGGTGTTGAAGACCTCGTCGGGATGGGGGGAGACGTCTGCCATTGGGAAGCTCTCCGCGTTTGCACCATGGCGAGCGGTGCCTGGCGTCTACTTCTCAGTGCGAAATCCGGACGTGCGGACCCTAGCTGCGATTTGAGAAATCGGGCGGAGCTATTCGCCGCTGAGTTCCAGGCGGAGCCACGCCCGCGCGTAGGCCCAGTCGTTCTCGGCGGTGGCGGGTGAAACACCCAGCACCTCTGCGGCCTGGTCACTCGTCAGGCCGGCGAAGAAGCGGAGCTTCACCACCTCTGCCTTGCGCGGTTCGTCACGTTCCAGCTTCACCAGCGCCTCGTCCAGCGCCAGCAGGTCGAGCGGAGCGGGCCCGGCCAATGCCGCCAGGTCCATGCCCTCGATTTCCAGGCGCTGCCGGTCACCGCCGCCCTTGAGGCTGTGCTTTTTGCGTGCGTTCTCGACCAGGATGCGCCGCATCGCCTCGGCGGCGGCGGCGAAGAAGTGGCCGCGGCCGTTGAACTGCTGCGGCACCTCGCCGCCCACGAGCCGGAGGTATCCCTCGTGAACCAGCGCCGTCGCCTGCAGCGTCTGGCCCGCCTTCTCCTGCGCCAATCGTCGCGTGGCCAGCTTACGCAACTCGTCGTAGACCAGCGGCAGCAGCGCGCCGGCGGCGTTCGGGTCGCCCTGTGCCGCGGCCTCGAGGATGCGAGTGACGTCACTGCCGCCGGACATGGCGGCAGTGTAACCGTGCGCGGACGGCGGATGACAATTAGTGCGGCGCCGGCTGAAACTTCCCGGAGCGGTCCGAACCTTCATTTCCGGTCAGAAGCCGGAAACGGGAATGGGCAGTGCAAGGCGAGGGCCGTCACAACGGTGCGCCGCGGCGCGGCCGCTGGTGCGACGGCTGGCGAAGGTTGTGCCCCGGCCTCGGGGCGTGCTTTTACGCATACTCGTGCGCGCCGACGTCGGTCCGGCCGTCGCCCGGTAGCGCGTTGCCGAAGAAGTCGCGGACGCCCGGGTTTGTGCCGAACGAGCCGGAGAGATTGAGCCCCGCGCCGCGAAGCGGCGACGTGGCGGACAGCTTGTAGCCTTCGACGCTCTGCTCCAGCACGTCGATGTTGGCGACGCCGACGGTGGGCACCGCCGTCGGGCTCACCAGGGCGGGGTTGACATTCTTTCCGACGACGACGCCGTTCAGCTTTTCGTGGCCGCTGCCGCTGACGTAGGCATTGAAGCTGGTGTAGGTCTTGGAGAAGACTTTCAAAGAGAACGCGCCGCCGGTGGTCCAGTAGTCGTTGCCCTGGATCTGGAGGTTGGTCTGCTTGGCCTGGATCTCCGCCAGTTGCAAGCCGCCGGTGGTCTGGAAGATGTTGTTGCGGATGCTGACGTTGGTCGTTCCGCTGATGAAGCGCAGCGCCTTGGGCGTGGCGCCTGCCGAGGGCGTGACGTAGACGGTATTGTTGTACACGCTCACGTTTTTGATGCCGTTGCCGCCGTTGCCGTTCCAGAAGTCGATGGCGCCGTAAGCGTTTTTGCGGGCGTCGTTGGCGCTGACGTTGTAGCGGACCGTCAGGTTGCCCAGGGGGCGGGCGCCCTGGAACTGGTAGATGCCGTAGCCGGGGCCGGCGTTGTCGTGGCTGTAGTTGTATTGCATCACCGAGTTGGTCACGCCGCCGTCGAAATCGAACCCCCCGCCGTCGGCGGTGCTGGCGGTGCGGTTGTGGTGGCTCTCGTTGTTCTGGATCACCGCGTTGTTCACGTCCCAGACCCAAATGCCGACCGGCCCGCCGACGTGGGTGTTGCGGGCGCCGTTCTCGTACGCCTCGCAGCGCTCGATCACCACGCCGTCGGCGTCGGACAGGACGATGCCGTCGCCGCTGTGGTTGGGGGAGTTGGCGTAGCCGGGGTTGTGGTGTACCTCGGCGTGGCCGACGTAGACGTTGGTGTTCGCGTACCCGGTGGCGGCGGAGGAGAACACCCCGTGGGTCTCGATGCCGCCGAGCGTGTTGTCGTGGACGTTGGCGTACTCGATCCGCACGTCGTCGAAGCCGCTCTTGCCGTTGGAGCCGCCGACGGTGATGCCGTACTTGCCGAACCCGCCGACGTCGACGTTGCGGACGTGGACGTAGGGCAGCTTCACGTTGCCGGGGCGGTTCGTCTCGAACTCGATCCCGCTCGCCTGCTGCGGCGCCTGCGTGCCGCTGCCGACGAGGTTGAGGTCGCTGATCTCGAAGCCGCTGGTGTTCAGCGCCGAGATGCCGTCCCCGCCGCCGGCGGCGATCGATGCGCGGCCGGCGCCGTAGCTGCCGACGCGGATGGGGGCGGCCGGGGTGCCGTCGTCGGAGGCGTCGAACACGAGCGTGCCGCCGAAGGTGTCGCCGCCGCGGAGCGAGACCGAATCGCCCGGGCCCAGGTCGGCGGCGTTCACGCGCCCCAGGGTCGCCCACGGGAAAGAAGCCGACCCGTCGCCTGCGTCATTCCCCGCGGCACTGACGAAGTAGGACGAGAGCAGCGTCCGGTGTTCGAGCGTTTCGATCATCCGTGATCCTTTCGGGCATTTCGGCCGCTATGGCTGAATAGCAAGGGTGCCGCCGCCGCGCGACTAACGAACCCGCCCAGCGTGAGGAATTTGCGGAGGGCGTTGTCGAATGGTATCGACCCCCGCCGGACGGGAAGGTTGGTTTTTTCGGGCAATGAAACGGTGACGTGGCTTGCAGTCTTACTCCAGAAAGCGGGGATCGGCCGCCCAGATCTCGCGGATCGCCCGCTCGTCGCCCAGGCCTTCGGGGACGGCCGGGCTCGGGTTGTTGGCGTAGTACCAGCGCTTGCCGTCGGCGGGCGAGCGCATCGTGCGGCTGCCGGGCATTTGGAGGTGGCCGGCCGGGTCGGTCTTGTGGATCCAGTCCCACGCGTACTTGAGCCACGCGGCGCGGGCGGGCTTATCGAGGTGGGCGAACCAGGTGATCTCGTCGTAGCCGTACACCCAGGTCCCACCGGCGCCGGCCTTGCCGGGCTGGCGGCTGACGCCCCAGTTGTCGAGCTCGACCAAATACGGGAGGTGGTCGCACGTCCAGCCGCTCGGCGCGGGGCCGCCCTTGCTGCGGCCGTAGAGGCCGTCGGAGAATCCGACCTTCAGCTCGGCGTGGAGCGGGCCGGCGCCGGGGGCGTCCGGCGCTTCCATCACGCGCAGCGGGAACGAGTGGAAGTCGAGCAGCAGCCGGCCGTCGTGCAGCAGGCCGCCGCCGGGGACGTGGCCGTCGCAGAGGAGCAGGTGCCGCCGGGCCGTCTTGGCCGCGTGGTCGCGGGCGAGGCCGAGCACCCTCGCCCAGTGCGCGTTGCCGCGGTCATTGCGGTTCATGATCTCGACCTGGCCGAAGTGGATTGCCTCGAACCCGAGGTCGATGTAGGAGCGGGCGAGAAAGTAGAACCACAACTGTGTCTCCGGCCGGCTGACGTCGGGCACGGAGCCATTCGGCCCCCAGTCGCGCCGCTGCCCCTCGGGGTAGATCATGTCGGCGTAGCGGAAGTTGCGCTTCTCGACCGGCAGGTCGAACGCGACGAAGGCCCAGGCCGGGACGGGGACCTGCTCGACCTGTTTGGTTACGATTTCGAAGACGCACGCCTGGAGGATCATGTCGGGATCGGCCGCGTGGACCTTGGGGACGAGTTGGCGGGCGCGCTCGAGGTTACTGAGTAAGTTGGCTTCGCCGCCCCAGAGGCACAGGCTGCGGCCGATGAACTTGGCGCCGGTGCTCTTGAGCACCCGGAGGTTGTCGTCGAAGTCGCCCCTGCCGTTGAGCATCCCTTCCATGGTGATGGCGCGGGACAGGTAGTTTTCCAGCACGGGGCGCGAGATCGTCCGGTCGAAGCGGTAGTCGGGCTTTGGCGCGGAAGACGTCCGATCCGGCTCGGCCGCACGCCCCGTCCCCGCCGTTGCAATAACGACGGCCACCAGAGCGGCGAGGAAGATCGGTAGCATCGTCCGCGAGAACGGATGACAACCAAAGGTGATGGAGCGGGGTAACATACTTGGCGTTCCCTTCGATCGCAGGAAAGTCACGCCGGAAGTGTACGGCGCCGGTGCGGGGCCTACGAGTTTCGGCCGGAGATCGATTCCATGGCGCTCCCCTACACGATTGCGGCGGTTCTGGTCGCGATTTCTGTCTGGTCGTCTCCGCTTGCGGCTGAGCCGCCATCGAACCCGCCCGCGTCGCCTCCGGGAGTTCGACAGGCGGTCGACCGGGCGATCGGGTATCTCCAGACCGAGAGCGCGACGTGGCTGAAGCAGCGGACCTGCGCCGCGTGTCACCACGCGGGGATGCCGCTGTGGGCGCTGGGCGAAGCCGCGCGGCAGGGGTATGCGGTGGACGGGAAATTCGTCTCGGAGACGATCGAGTCGACGCTGGGGAGTCCGCAGAAACTGATCGCCTCCAAACTCGTGCCCGGCCCGAACGACCCGCCCGACCCGCGGCCGATGGCGCGCGGCGTGAACATGGGGCTGCCGTTCCTGGCCGTCGCGGCGCGGTCGATGTCGTCGCTCGAACCCGGGCAGAAGCAAAGCCTCCGATGGATTGCCGACGACATCGTCAAGAAGCAGCAGCCGGACGGGTCGTGGGAATTCTTCCTGAGCCGCCCGCCGGTCAACGAGAGCCAGGCGACCGACGTGGCGTGGATTCTCATGGCGCTCCAGGGCGAGGCGGGGCCGGACGCGCCGGCGGCGAACCGCGCGACATTGGAAAAGGGAACGGCGTGGCTTGCCGGGGCTGAGCCGGACAACCGCGAGGCGAAGGTTTTGAAACTGCTGGTGGCCGTTCGTGCGGGCGAGCCGCGCGAGGCGCTGCGGCCGAGAATCGACGAATTGGTTGCCCTCCAGCGCCCCGACGGGGGATGGAGTCAGAAGGCGGACATGACGAGCGATGCGTTTGCGACCGGGCAGATGCTGTACGTCCTGGCGTCGGCCGGACTGGACGCCGAGAAGCCGGAGATCAAGCGGGGAATGGACTACCTTGTCGCCACGCAAAAGGCCGACGGCAGTTGGCCGATGGCGTCGCGGGCATCGCCGGACGGGAAGCCCGGCGGCAGCGCCAAGCTGCTGACGCCGATCACGTGCGCCGCGAGCTCCTGGGCCGCGATGGGGCTGGTAAAACTGGCGCCCAATCATTGACGCGCCGCGCGACCAATCTGCCCGCCGGTGCGCGTCACATCCGTCATATTCCGACCCGTCCTCACGGCCGGCGCCGCGCGCCCCGCCATGGCGTAAGCCGCCTCACCTCCGCGTGTCCCATCACTGGGACGGCGCACATTTCCGGCACCGCGCATAAAGTGCCTGCGCGCCGGCGCCGACCTAAGGGGTGAGACCCTGAACGGGGCGGGCGTGGCATCGCCCGGCGGCTCAGGTTCTTCTCGGACCGCAGGGGTAGAAATGCATGCATCGACCGGGGTGATGGAATCCCCGGCGGACGCGGCGCAGCCGCCCGCGCAGTCGTCACGCACGGTGGCGACCGCCGGGCTGTCGCCGCTGTCGTCCGCCGGCAGCGCCGCGGCCGTTGCCGTCGCGGCCGCCATCGCCGGCGGTGCGCCCGCGGCGGTCGCCGCGCCCACGCTCAGCCCCGACACATTCACTCCGATCCGCATCGAGCGGCCGGTTGAGCGCACCGTCGAGCGGCACGCCGAACACCTCCTCGAACGACAGGTCGAAGCGGTGCAGCGCGAGCTGGACGAGGTGCGCCAGGAGTTGGACCTGGTCCGCCGCCGCGACGACGCGCTCAACAGCTACATGCGGCGGATCGACGAGGAGCTGCGCCTCGCCGCCCGGCTCCAGCGCGACTTCCTGCCCAAGTCGATGCCCGAGGTCGGCCGCGTGCGGTTCCACACGCTCTTCCGCCCCGCCGGCTACGTCAGCGGCGACCTGTACGACGTGATGCGCCTCGACGAGCGCAACGTCGGCTTCTACCTCGCCGACGCCGTCGGCCACGGCGTCCCCGCCGCCCTGCTCACCATGTTCGTGAAGCAGGCGCTGCAGACGAAAGAGATCATCGCCGGCGGCGGCTACCGCCTGCTCGACCCGTCCGAGGCGCTGCGCGGCCTGAACGCGCGGCTGATCGACCAGAACCTCTCCAACGCCACCTTCGCCACCGCGCTCTACGGCACGATCGACGTGGACACGCTGATGCTCACCGTCTCCCGCGCCGGCCACCCCGCGCCGATCCTGCTCCGCGCCGACGGCACGGCCGAGCCGCTGGAGCCGGAGGGCTCGTTGCTGGGCATCTTCCCGGACGAAACGTACGACGCGCGGACCGTGCAACTTCGCCCCGGCGACCGGGTCATCCTCTACACCGACGGCGTGGAAGTCGCCTTCTGGGGCACCGCCGGCGTCGACACCGAGCGCTGGCACGACGAGCTGATGGGCTACCGCAACCTCTCGGCCGGCGAGTTGCTCAGCGAGTTCTCCGACCGCATCGACCGCGAGGCCGGCAGCCTGGCGCCCAAGGATGATTTGACGATCATCATCGCGGAAGTCGCGCCCGAAGGTCAGTAAGTCGGATGCGCAAGCGTCGGAAGTTCAAGTCGGATCCCCTTCATCGTTCCATTTCAAGTCGCGGCGAGTGCTAATCGTGCGGGCCCGCCGGCTGCAGGCGACCACCGTCAGGTTCGACACCGCGTCACACGCCCCCACCGCCGCCGCGTAGAGCGGGTCGGCGACGGGGAAGCCCAGCGCGTGCATCCGGTCGCGAAGGCGCGTGAGGTAGTCGCGGTGGCGGGCGCACTGTGCGGCCAGGTCGGACAATTGATCGGGCGTGAGATCGTCGCTCGTCACGGGAGCCGATCGTGGCGGGGAATGCGCCGCGCGGCAACCTCCTGCGGCGCGGGTTCGATCAACCGCAAACCAACAAACACGTTCGGCGCGCCCGCGCCGACCCATCGACCTATCCGCTTAAGTAAACGGCCACCCCTCGGACGGGGTCCGGCGGAATTGCCCACTGTCGGCGCCGCGGCCTTGCCCTAAGATCAACGCTTCGGGTACCCCGGCTTTTGCTCGCCGACCGGCAGCCGGGGCGTGGTCCGACGTACGGTGGAACGCGGGAAAATTGGGGCACATGGCACGGCCGGTCAAAGTCACTGCGAAGGGTTCACGCTTCGTCCTGCTCGCCTCGATGTGCATCGTCGTGGCGGCGCTGTACTTCGCGCAGGAAGTGTTGATCCCGGTCGCGCTGTCGGTGCTGGTCTGTTTCCTCCTCGCGCCACTCGTCACGCGCCTGGAACGCTTCAAGCTCCCCCGCCCGGCCGCGGTGATGGTCGTCGTCCTCGCGGCGATCGGCCTGTTCGGGCTGCTGGCGTGGGTCGTGGGGTCGCAGGTGGTAAGCCTGGCGGACCGCCTGCCGGAGTACCAGGGCGAGATCGTCCGAAAGGTCGAACGCGTCCGGGGGCGCTTCGCCCGCAAGGAATCGGGCATCGGCAAAAATCTCGGCGACCTGGCTCACAAGATCGAGGAAGCCACCAACAAGCCCGCGACCCAGCGGTCCGCCTCCCAACCGGCGACTCAAACTTCGGCGACTCAAACTTCAGCGACCCAGACGCCGGCGAGCCAGCCCGGCGCGGCGGCCCCGGGCGCGACGCCGCCGGTGCCGAGAACTCCGGTCCAGCAACTCGTCGATGATCCGGTCGACGCCGCGGCGCGCCAGATCGCCCGAGCCCCCGCCGCCGAAGCGCCCCCGGCCGGGACGACGCAGACCAACCCGCTGTGGGTCGTGGCGCTCCCGGCCCCCGTCTCCCCGATCCGGACGCTCGGCTCCTACCTCGGCATGGCCCTGTCGCCGCTGGGCACCGCCGGCCTGGTCATCGTGTTCGTCATCTTCATCCTGCTGCAGCGCGAGGACCTGCGCGACCGCATGATCCGCCTCGTCGGCCACGGGGACATGAACGTCACCACGCAGGCCCTCGACGACGGCGCCACCCGCATCAGCCGCTACCTCACCGCACAAGCCATCGTCAACGGCTCCTACGGCCTGGCGGTCGCCGCCGGGCTCTGGCTGATCGGGTATTTCGTCGGCGGCAAGCCCTTCCCCAGCTTCGTGCTGTGGGGCCTGCTGTGCGCGGTCCTGCGCTTCATCCCGTACATCGGGCCGTGGATCGCCTCGGTGTTCCCCATCGTGCTGTCATTGGCGGTCTACCAGGGGTTCGGCGTCTTCGTCTGGACCACCGGCCTCTTCGTCGTCATCGAGCTAGCCAGCAACAACCTCATGGAGCCGTGGCTCTACGGCACCAGCACGGGCATGTCCACCGTGGCGATCCTCGTCTCGGCGGTGTTCTGGACCTGGCTCTGGGGGGCGGTCGGGCTGCTGCTGGCGACGCCGCTGACGGTGGTGCTGGTGGTTTTGGGCAAGTACGTGCCGCAGTTGCGCTTCCTCGACATCCTGCTCGGCGACGAGCCGGTGCTCGAACCGCCGGAGCGGATCTACCAGCGGCTGCTCGCGGGCGACGAGGAGGAGGCGACCGACCTGGCGCGCGAGTTTCTCAAGGAGCGGACGCTGCTCGAGGTGTACGACGACGTGCTCCTGCCCGCGCTGTCGCTGGCGGAGATGGACCGGCACAACGGCCGGCTGGACGCGGCGCGGCAGGACTTCGTCCGCAAGTCGATGCGCGAGATCGTCGACGAGCTGGGCGACGAGTGGCGCATGCGCCAGGACCGGAGCCACGCCGACGTGATGAAGGCCGCCGCGGCCGCGACCGTCGAGGCGGCAAAGGGCAGCCACGCCGGCGAAACCGCCGACGCCGCGCACGGCCCGGCGCGTGGCGGCACCCGCGACAACTCCCCTTCGGCCGGGTCCACTTCGGTGGACCGGCCCCGGTCGAACGGCAACGGCGCTCCCGGCGCAACGGCCCCCGGCCCCGCCGACGCCAGCTTCGTCTGGCAGGACGCCGACCCGAGCATCGTGCGCGTCCCCCGGGGCTGCACGGTGAACATCGTCTGCCTGCCCGCCCACGACGACGCCGACGACGTCGCCGCCCGCATGCTCGCACAAGTCCTGGAATTCCGCGGCTACTGCGCCTTCCCCGTCTCGGTCACGAAACTGGCCAGCGAAATGGTCGGCGCGGTGGAGGCGAAAAACGCCCACGTCGTCGTCGTCTCCGCCCTCCCGCCCGCGGCGGTGGCGCACTCGCGCTACCTCTGCAAGCGCCTGCACGCCCGCTTCCCCGACCTGAGCATGGTGGTCGGCCTGTGGACGACGAAGGTGGACCTGAAAAAAGCCAAGGACCGCGTTGCCTGCTCCGACTCCGTCCAGATGGCGTCAAAGCTCCGCCAGGCCATGGAACAGATCGGCCAGCTGGTCCAACCCGTCATCGTCGCGTCGGAACACGAACGGCTGAAAGCGGAAGCCGAGGCCGAAGCGCAGGGTTGAAGGGACGGGGCCGCCCACCACCCTAAGTCCTGAGGGCGATCAAAACGGGCGTGATCAAAAAGGGCGACCATTACCGGCCCTGGCCACTCAGGGGTTCCGGAGGCGACGCCCCGCCACACGCCACATCAGCTGCCTCGTAACATTCCGGTCGCCGTCGAATCGCTGGTGGGCAGGCGCCTGCCGAGCTGCGCCTTGGCTTGGCCACAATCTAGCGCGTTGACCTGTCCGTCCCGATTGACGTCGCCGAACCAGAGGCGCGCGTTGAGGTTCACGTCCGCCTGGACAGCCGATTCTTTCGTCCGCACCGCATTGGGATCCGGCAGGCCCGGCAGCGCCCGCAGGTAGACGGAGTGTCCGCCGTTGCGGCGTGCAAGCAGGGCGTCGCGCAGGTCGACCCGGCCGTTGCGGTCGTGGTCGAAAAGGCTGTCCACGTCCGCCCGGCCGCGGGAGGCGGCGCGGCTGGTCAGCAGCACGTCCGGTACGCCGACGCTGGCGCGCGACATTCTCGCGGCGACGCTGCCCACCAGGTTGCCGAATGCGAACACGTCCGCCGCCAGGCCCGTTCGGTCACTCGGGACCACGGTCACCCGGAGGATGGCGTTCTTGATCGCGTTGTCGGGCCAGACGAGTGTGACGCGATCGCTGCCGTCCAGTCCCGCGCCGCGGCGGGTCGTGATGCTCGACGGCGCGGGGCCCGCGCCCCACCCGGAAGGGTCGCCGCCGCTGCCGACTTGGAAGCTGAAATCCCCCGCGTCAAGCTCGACGTCCGCGGCAAGGCCCCTGACGTCGATCATGACGCCGTTGATGCCCTTGTCGTAGCTGCTGACGTCCGCCCAGCCGCCGCGCATCGACGGGACCTGGGCGAAAATCCGGTGGGGCAACGCGGCATCGTCGGCGGCGTTGGCGGCCGGGTTGTAGCCGTCGAAGAAGCTGTTGTTGTAAAACAGTTGCCGGCCTACCACCACGGCCCGTGACGTGTTGAGGTCGGCGAGTCGGCGTGTACCGGCCTCGGTTCCGTCAGTAATCCAAGGCTCGACGTCGCCGCCCTCGTCCATCGCGTCGAACAGCAGGTCGCCGTTGGGAAGCGTGACTCCACTGCCGAGTCCGGGCAGCGGCGTGGAATCGCCGGGGCCCGGGTTGATGTCACGGAGCAGGCTCGTGCCGGCCTCGGTGCCGTCGGTTCTCCACAATTCGACGCCGTGCACCCGATCGTCGGCATAGAACGTGAGAAAGTTTCCGGCGCGCGCAGAAAAGCCAATCGGCCAGCAGCCGTTATAAGGCCCCGGGGCGATGTCTGTAACGAGGGTTGTCCCGGCGGCGGTCCCGTCGCTACGCCATAACTCGCGGCCGTGCTCCGGGTCATACCCCGTTAAGATTAACCCGCCGTCGAAGTCGGCCAATTGAACCGGCAACAGACCGAACCTTGAGCCGGACACCTGCTCCAGCACCGGCACGGTCCCCGCCGCGGTTCCGTCGGTCTTCCACAGCCCGTAGATAGGCCACCCCGTCTCGGGGTCGCTGGAGCGTGTCGCGGAGAAGTACAGGCTGTCGCCGGCAAGCGTGAGGAAGCTCATCTGCGACGACTTCGGTCCCGGCAGGATGTCCGCGACCAATACGGTCCCTTCCGGCGTCCCGTCACTCCGCCACAACTCACGGCCCGGCGAGTCGTGCGACGCGGGCGCCGAAAGGAGGACCGAATCGTCTCCGAGCGAATGCCAGACGTCGGCGAAGGAGTCGTTGTCCTGGGGGTCGGTGCGAAACTCGTGGAGCCTGATCGTGCCCCTGGCGGTCCCGTCGGTTCGCCACAACTCGCCGGGCCCGGCCACGGTTCCCGCGCCGAAGGCCATGAAGTAAATCATGCCGCCGCTCGCCAGCGGCGGCATCACCCCCGCAAAGGCAATGTCCGGGTGGGGGTCGAAGAATGGCTGTGTGCCCTCGGCCGTCCCGTCGGTGACCCAGAGGCTGGAGTGGGCGGAATCGTCGTGGGCGACGAAGTACAACTTCCCGCCGAGGCCGGCAACTCGGTTGGCGTTGGGCGCCGACGAGCGGGGCATTTCTCCGAGAAAGCCGGGCGCGATGTCCTTGACCAGCCGCGTGCCGGACGAGGTGCCGTCGCTCGCCCACAGTTCCTGGCCGTGCTCGTGGTCGTAGGCGGAAAAGTAAAACGTCCCGCCACTGTAGGCCAGCGGGCTCGGGTTGTCGTAGCCCTTCGGCTCGAACAGGAACCCGCCGCGCAGGGGTGTCGTACCGCCCGGCGTGCCGTCGGTCTTCCACAGCGTGGTAGTCCCCGCGCTCGAAGCGGTGGCGGCGAAGAAGTACGCGCCGTCGCCGGCGGCGAAGAATCCGTTCGGGTAGCTCGGGAGGGTCGACGCGGCCCCGGCGGGCGACGAGAGGAGCGTCCGCCCTTCCAGCACGTCAACGGCCGCCGCAGCGCCGCGCGGTGTTAATCTCAGGGTCATCGAAGAACGCACGCCGATTGGAAGCTGGTCACGCCAGAAATGCCGTCGCTGCCATTGTACCGTGTCGCGTGGGGCGTTGCGCCGGTGAATGCTCAGGTGTTGGCCCACGGCGATCCGCCCGGCACGCTCGCTCAACATTTCGAGTTGGCGAAGCGGAGTGGCCAAGGCCGACCGAAGGCGCCGACCGGCGTCGGTTTTCGG
>Ga0207691_10005355_pt1 | contig 12382 bp, 9 predicted proteins | sample KBSM13metaG_FD_184327 | JGI IMG/M metagenome (GOLD analysis project Ga0207691, IMG submission 184327) | Miscanthus rhizosphere microbial communities from Kellogg Biological Station, Michigan, USA - KBS M1-3 metaG (SPAdes) (version 2) | ecosystem: Host-associated > Plants > Roots > Rhizosphere >...
TGGATCAAGAATACGGATCGCGTGCGATTGGTCGAGCTGCGATCCGTCGCCGAGCCAACCGCGCCGCTCGCGGCGGCATGGGCGGGCGCGCCTTCGGGACGCAACGCATGACCGCGGGACTCGTGGATTCGAGCACGCACGCGGCGCCGGCGCCGGTGCCGACGCCGAGTCCGTTGCGCCTGGAGCCAGCGTCGGCGTTCGAGACCGTTCGTCGCTTCCTCCGAGACGCCGGGTACGAGGAGAAGGAGGTCACGCGACGCCTCGACATCGAATCGCTGGACCGGTTCCGCGCGCTCCGCGATGGACGGCCAGCGACGCCGCTCGCCGACGCACACGACGCGCTCGTCCGCTTGTTCCTGGACAACGAACCGTTGCCATGGTCCGACGTGCGGGCGCTGATTCCGGCGGCCGCGCTCGAGGCCATCGCCTCGTTAGGCCTGCTGCGTGACCATCGGACCGATCCGAGCCGCGTGGTCGCGAACGTCCTGCTCTACCCGACGGAGTCCCTGTTCATTGCGTCCGATGTCGCCGCTACGCCCGACGGCGGCGGGGCACAGTGGTGGGACCTGGTCTACGCGGCGATCACCTCCAACACCAGAACGTTCATGTCGAAGATGCCGCGGTCGCACTGCGCGGCGTTTCTGGATCTGTGCGCGGGGACAGGGGTGGCCGCCCTCGCGGCCGCGGCGACGTTCGCGGATGAGGCGTGGGCGATCGATCTCACCGACCGATCGACGGAATTCGCACGGTTCAACGCGCGGCTCAATGGCATCGACAACGTGACTGCGATGAGCGGCGACCTGTACGCCCCGGTCGAAGGCATGACGTTCGACCGCATCGTCGCGCATCCGCCATACGTGCCGTCCCGCGAGACGACGCTGGTGTACCGTGACGGCGGTGCGGACGGCGAGGACGTGACGCGGCGGATCATCGCCGGGTTGCCCGATTACCTTCGCCCGGGCGGGTCGTTCCACTGCACGTGCACGGCCACAGACCGTACCAACGCCCCGCTCGAGCAGCGGCTGCGGACGATGCTGGGCGATCGTGCTGCCGAGTTCGACATCGCGGTGGTCGTGACCCACGATTTCAACCCGACCGAGTATTACGTCCGCCTGGCTATCGCCGGTCGCAACACCTGGGCAGAGGCGGAAGCCTGGCACCATCACTTCACGGCGCTGGACGTGACGAAGATGGTCTATTCCAGCGTCTCGATCGTTCGTCACGCGCATGCGCACGAGCCGTTCACCGTGCGACGCCGGGCGGGAACGCGGACCCGTGCGTCGGAAGTCGCCGATCTGATCCACGCCGCCGAGGTGTCCGCGACTCCAGGCGCGCTCGAGCGACTGCTCGAGTGTCGTCCCGTGCTCCCGACGCACGTCGCCCTGGAGTCGAAGCACGTTCGGGAGGACGGGGCCTGGGCCGTACAGACGGCAATGCTCTCGACAACGGTCCCGTTCGATGTCCGTCTTCCGTGCCCGCCGGAAATGATCGCGGTCATCGGACAGATGGACGGCACTCGGACGGTCCGCGAACTGTACGGGGATCTCTCGGCGTCCGGGTCGCTCGCCGATACCGCGTCGATCGACCGACTCGCCTCGTTCATCCACATCCTGGCGTCGCACGGTTTGGTCGAGTTGCAGCACCCGGACATTAATCGAGACACATCCCTTTCTTGACACCGCGATCCGGCGCGGATACTCTCGCACGCGTCGAATCGAACGCCCACGCCCGACCCCGTGCGCAGTCCCAGGCACCGGGCTTCCCATCGCCATCCGCGCCGCAACGCGGTGGCCACGACAGCCCTCACGGCACTGCCGAGAGCGAGGAGCCAGCATGGCACGAGAGAGTACACAGAAGAAACTGGAGCGTGTGCGTCCGCCACGCGTCCAGATCAGCTACGATGTCGAGACCGGCGGCGCGATCGAGATGAAGGAGCTCCCGTTCGTGATGGGTGTGCTCGGGGATTTCTCCGGTCAGCCAGTCGAGCCACTCGCCAAGCTGAAGGAGCGTCAATTCGTCGAGGTCACCCCCGACAACTTCGACGACGTGCTCGCGAGCATGAAGCCTCACCTGCAGTTCTCGGTGGAGAACAAGCTCAGCGAAGATGCGAATGCCGGAAAGCTCGGCGTCGATCTGAACTTCCGATCGCTGGACGATTTCTCGCCGGAAGCCGTCGCCCGTCAGGTGAAGCCGCTCAAGGAGCTGCTCGACCTGCGCACGAAGCTCGCCGATCTGCGCGGCACGCTGCAGGGCAACGACAAGCTCGAGGAGATCCTGCAGGCCACGTTAGGCGATGAGGCCAAGATGAAGCGCCTCAAGGACGAGATGGGCGGGCAAGGAGGCGTGTCATGACCAATCCGCAGACGTCTGCGGCGTCGACGCCGCTCGAGGCGACCACGGAAGTGTCGCTGCTCGACCAGATCATCGAAGACGGTCGCGTTGGTGGACGCGACGCCGCGGCGAAGGAACGCGGCAAGGACATGGTCAAGAACTTCGTGTCCGAGGTGCTGGCCGGTTCGATGACGATGTCGCGCGATACGGAAGCGATGATCAACGCGCGTATCGCACAGATCGACCATCTGATCTCACTGCAGTTGAACGAGGTGATGCACGCGCCCGAGTTCCAGAAGCTCGAGGCGTCGTGGCGCGGATTGCGCTACCTCCTCAACAACTCGGAGACGGGCACAGCGCTCAAGATCAAGGTGCTCAACGTCTCGAAGAAGGATCTCCTGCGTGACCTGCAGCGCGCGCCCGAATTCGATCAGAGCGCGCTGTTCAAGAAGGTGTACGAGGAGGAGTACGGCGTCTTCGGCGGCGCTCCATTCGGGGCGTTGCTCGGCGACTACGAGTTCGGCAAGTCCGGTCAGGACATCGAGCTGCTCGAGAAGATCTCGAACGTTGCCGCCGCCGCGCACGCGCCGTTTCTCACCGCGGCGTCGTCCGACATGCTCAACCTCGAGAGCTACGCGCAGATCGACGCGCCGCGAGACATGGGCAAGGTGTTCGACACGACGGAGTACGCGAAGTGGAAGGCGTTCCGCGCGTCGGAGGATTCGCGATATGTCGCGTTGACGCTGCCGCGCATCCTGATGCGTGAGCCGTTCGGCAAGGACACCGTCCCCGTAGAGGCGTTCGGCTACGAGGAGCACGTCGACGGTACCGACCACACCAAGTACCTGTGGGGCAATGCCGCATGGGCACTCGGCGCGCGCGTGACGAACGCGTTCGCGATGTATGGCTGGTGCGCGACGATTCGCGGTGTGGAATCCGGCGGACTGGTGGATGGACTGCCGGTCCACAACTTCCGCACGGAGTCGGGCGACATCGCCATGAAATGCCCGACCGAGGCACCGATCACCGACCGCCGCGAGAAGGAGCTCGCGGATCTCGGCTTCGTACCGCTCGTCCACCAGAAGAACACGCCGAACGCGTGCTTCTTCAGCGTGCAGTCCGCGCAGAAAGCGAAGGTCTACAACACCGATGCGGCGACGGCCAACGCGAGGATTTCGGCTCAGCTTCCGTATATCTTCGCGACGTCGCGATTCGCGCATTATCTGAAGTCGATCATGCGCGACAAGATCGGCGGGTACATGTCGCGTACCGAGGCGCAGTCGTTCCTGAACACGTGGATCTCCAAGTACGTGATCAGCAACGACGACGCGCCGTTCGCCATGAAGGCACAGCGTCCGCTCAAGGAAGCTCGCATCGACGTCATGGAGATCCCAGGCAAGCCGGGTGCGTACCGCGCCGTCGCCTTCATGCGTCCGCACTTCCAGCTCGACGAGTTGAGCATGTCCATGCGTCTCGTGGCGGAGCTGCCGCCCCCGGCGAAGTAAGCTCGCACCGTAGTCTCGTTCCGGTCGGTCAACTGTTTGCCCTCACAACGGAGCACGTCCTATGTCGTTGGAAGCTTTCCTCAAGATCGAAGGGATTCCCGGTGAGTCCCGTAAGGCTGGACACGCCGACGAGATCGACATTCTCAGCTTCAGCTTCGGTGCGTCGAACCCGACGACGGTTGCCAAGGGCACTGGCGCTGGCGCCAGCCAGGTGAACATCTCGTCGTTCAACATCATGAAGATGTCGGACCTCTCGAGCACCGCGTTCTTCCTGCGTTGCGCGAAGGGCGAGCACATCCCGGAAGCGCTCGTCACGCTCCGGAAGTCGGGCGGCACGAACCCCCTCGAGTACCTCACGTACAAGTTCACCAAGGTGTACGTGGACAGCATTCAGTGGTCCGGCTCGGGCGGCGGCGATGACTCGCCGACGGAGTCGCTCTCACTCGCCTTCGAGAAGGTCGAGATCGTGTACAGCTCGCAGAACGATGACGGCACCGCGAAGAAGACGGTCGGCTCGGGATGGGATATTCCGACCGGCACGCCGAGCGGTGTGAAGTAAGTGCCGGTGAACGTGTCACAACCGATGCGCCGATGACCGCCCAGACGCTATTCAAGGCTGGGCGGCTCGACGACGCCATCGGGGCGCTGAGCACCGAGCTTCGGGACAACCCGACCGATGCTCAGCGCCGCACGTTCCTGTTCGAGCTCCTGTGCTTCGCGGGCAATTTCGATCGCGCCGCGAAGCAGTTGGATATTCTCGCTCAGGGCGGCAAGGAAGCGGCGATGGGCACGCTCCTCTACCAGAGCGCCCTGCACGCCGAGCGCACACGTCAGTCGATGTTCGCTGAGGATCGTCTGCCGTTGTTCAGCGAGGCCCCGCAAGCGGTCAGCGGCACGCTGAACGGGAAGCCGTTCACGTCCATCGAGGACGGGGATCCGCGCGTCGGGCCCCGCGTCGAGCTGTTCGCGGCGGGACAGTACACGCTGATCCCGTTCGCACACATCGAGTCCATCCGGATGCAGCCGCCAAAGCGGCTTCGCGACCTGCTCTGGGCCCCTGTGATCGTCAGGACCGCACCTTCGTTCAAGGGTGTGGAGTTGGGAGAAGTGATGATGCCGGTCATGACGCCCGCCAGTTGGCAGGACGAGGACGACGCCATCCGCCTCGGCCGCTCGACGGCGTGGATTGCCCTCGAGGACGGGCGCGAGGCTCCCATCGGTCAGCGCGTACTGCGTATCGACGACGAAGAAGTCCCGTTGCTCGAGCTGCGTGACCTCGTGATGACGTCGGCGACTGGTGGGACTTCGTGAGCCTGCATGCCACTGCGCGATGACCTGCTGACGCCGATCCCGGGCGCGAACCCGGGCGGCACCGATCTGCGGTACGAGCTATACGACATCGTGAGGGAGGCGCGGCGCGAGGAGATCGACGCGCCGACGGGCGGCTGGGATCGCCCGCGCAAGACGGCCGATTGGATGGTCGTCGCGAAGGAAACGAGCGCTGCCCTCGCGACGAAGTCGAAGGATCTGCAGCTCGCGGTGTGGCTCGCCGAGGCGAGCTACCATCGCGAATCCTTCGGCGGGTTCGCCGCGGCTGTGCGCTTCACGGCACAGATGCTCGAGCAGTTCTGGGATCATCTCTACCCGGAGCTCGAAGACGGCGACGTCGAGGCACGGGTTGCCCCACTGGCCTGGCTCGGGGGTGACAAGCAGCCGCTCGTACAGGCGATTCGACTCGCGCCCATTACGCTGAGCGGCCTCACCATCTTCAAGTTTCGCGACTCGCAGGACGTCGGCTTCGAGTCGCCGTCGGACGACTACGACAAGAAGCAGGCGCGAAAGAAGAAGATGGACTCCGGCAAGATGTCCGGAGAGGAATTCGATCAGGCGTTCAGCGCGACGCCGAAGGCCTGGTACAAGCAGCTCGCCGCGGACCTCGCCGCTGCGCTCGACGCGATCAGCGTGCTCGATCGCGTCGGCAACGACAAGTTCGGGCGCGACGCACCCGGATACTCGCAGCTGCGGAAGCCGATCGAGGAGGTGCAAGGCATTGTCCGCGAGCTGCTGGCGAAGAAGCTGGAACTGGAGCCGGACCCGATCGAGGTCGCGCCCGTCGTCGAGGAGGCGCCGGAAGCGTTAGGCAGTGAGAGTGCCGCCGCGGCGGCATCCGGAACCGGCGTGCTCAGCGTCGAGCCGACCAGCCGCGATGATGCGAACCAGCGAGTGATCGTCGTGGCGCGTTGGCTTCGGCGCGCCGAGCCGACGGGCCCGACGTCGTACATGATGCTGCGCGCGCTCCGATGGGGAGAGCTGCGTGCGCAAGCGCCCGAGCCGGACCCACGTCTCCTGGCAGCGCCGCAGCCGGCGTCGCGCATGCAGCTGCGCACGCTCATGCTCGACGCGAAATGGGCTGATCTGCTCGACGCAGCGGAAACTGTCATGGCGACGCCGGCCGGTCGCGGGTGGCTGGACCTGCAGCGCTACACCTTGCGCGCGACGGACGAGCTGGGCGCCTCATACGGGCAGGTCGGCTCGGCGATTCGGAGCGAGCTGCGGTCCCTGCTGCGCGAGATCCCGTCACTCGTCGACCAAACGCTGATGGACGGCCTCCCGACGGCCTCGCCCGAGACTCGCAACTGGTTGCGCGCGGAGTTCGCGGGCGCCGACGCCGACGAGGTGTCGATCTCGGCAGAGGCCGAGGCCAGCAGCGGTCCGGTGGTCGCCGCCGGTGGCGACGCGCGCGATCGCAGCTACGAGCGCGCGTTAGGCGAGGTGCGCGCCGGCCGGCCGGAGAAAGCGATCGAGATGCTGCTCCGCGACCTCGATCGTGAGAAGAGCGCGCGCGGCCGGTTCCTTCGTCAGACCCAGCTCACGCGCATCATGGTCGAAGCGGGCTTCGACGCGATCGCCCGCCCGATCCTCGATGAGATGTTGCAGCGTGTCGAGACGCATCGGCTCGAGGAGTGGGAAGCCGGAGCGCTCCTCGCGCAGCCGCTGGCAGCACTGTACCGATGTCTCGAGAAGAGCGGCGAGGACGCTGCTCGTCAGAAGCAGCTGTACCTCCGGATCTGCCGCCTCGACCCGGTGCAGGCGATGGGCTTCGGCCCGCGGAGCTGAGTCATGGCGAACTCCGAGATCGAGCGCCCGGTCCGACCGTCGGTGCTCGATCGGCTCATCGACGATGATCCCCGCAGCAATGTGGAGCCGGCGCTCACGCGATCGCAGTCGGTGCGCCAGTTCAAGACCGCGCTCCGACGTGATCTCGAGTGGCTGCTGAACGCGCGTCGCACGATTACCCCGGTGCCCGAAGGTTCCGACCAGCTCGCACGATCCGTGTTCACGTTCGGCCTGCCGGACATCACGTCCATGAGCAAGGACTCGCGCGAGTCGTTCGAGAAGCTGGCGCGGATGATCCAGTCGGCGATCGACGTATTCGAGCCACGCCTCACGGACGTGACCGTGCAGCTCCGCGAGGGGAATTCGAAGCTGTTGCGCGACGTGCACTTCGTGATTGATGGCATCCTCAAGCTCGATCCCATGCCCGAACGCGTGATGTTCGACACGCGCCAGGACGAACGCGGCGCCATGAAGGTGCAGGAGGGTGCCGGTGGCGAATGACCAGCTGCTCCAGTACTACGAGCGTGAGCTGACGTTCCTGCGCCGTATGGGCGCCCGCTTCGCGCAGGAATATCCGAAGATCGCGTCGCGCCTCGATCTCGAGCCGAGCAAGTGTGAGGATCCGCACGTCGAGCGGATGCTCGAGGCGTTCGCGTTTCTCGCCGCCCGCGTGCACAAGCGGATCGACGAGGATGTGCCCGAGGTCAGCGAAGCGCTGCTCGAGATCGTGTACCCGCACTACGTGCGGCCTATCCCGGCGATGTCGCTCGTCGAGTTCGAGCTGGATCGCGAGCAGGGCAAGCTCACGTCGGGGTTGCCCGTGCCTCGCAATTCCCTGCTCTACTCGCGACCCGTGGCCGGTGTGCCGTGCAAGTTCACCACGTGCTACGACACCACGCTCTGGCCCGTCCGCGTGGCGTCGCTCGAGTGGATGACACCCGATCGGCTGAAGCCGGCTGTGCGTGTCACCGATGCGGTGGCCGCGCTGCGGCTCGAGCTGCACTGCTTCGCCGACCTCGAGTTCAAGGCACTCGACCTCTCTGCGCTCCGGCTGCACCTCGCGGGCGACAGCGGCGTGACGTTCGCGCTGTACGAGCTCCTGTGCAACAATTGCACGTCGATCATCGTGCGTGAGCCGGGAGGTAAGAAGAGCCTAACGCTGCCGGTTTCCTCGCTGCAGCCCGTCGGGTTTGCCGAGGGCGACGGCCTGCTGCCCTACCCACGCCGCTCGTTCCTTGGCTACCGGTTGCTGCAGGAGTACTTCACGTTCCCGGAGAAGTTTCTCTTCTTCGATCTGGCGATCTTCGACGCGGTGCGATCTGCCGGCTTCGGCGAGAAGGCGGAAATCATCTTTCTCATCCGCCAGTTCGAGCGCGGCGAGCGACGTGCCCTGCTCGAGACCGGGCTGTCCCCGCGCTCCATGCGCGTCGGCTGCACGCCGGTGGTGAATCTGTTCCCGCAGGTCTCGGAACCGATTTTGTTGACGCAGCGGAAGACGGAATACGAGGTCGTGCCCGACGCCAGGCGACGGCGCACCACACAGGTCTTCTCGGTCGACGAAGTCGTCGGCATCACGCCCGGATCGTCGGAGCCGCTGCGTATCGAGCCACTGTACTCGTACCGCCACGCGAGGAACGGGCACCGCGCCGAGCTGTTCTGGACGGCGCGACGCCGGCCGGCCGAGTGGCGGCTCGACAGCGGAACGGACGTCCATCTCTCGTTCGTCGACCTGTCGGCTCGCACGGTGCATCCCGACCGCGACGCGATCACGGCACGCCTAACGTGTTTCAACGGCGACCTGCCGGGCCGGCTGCCGTTCGGCGATGAGACGGGCGACTTCGAGCTCGAGAACGGCGGGCCGGTACGACGGATTGTGGCGCTCAGCAAGCCGACCGATGTCGTGCATCCGCCACTCGGGCAGGCGCAGCTCTGGCGGCTCCTGTCACAGCTGTCGCTCAACTATCTGCCGCTCGCCGACGGCGGTGCCGACGCGCTTCGCGAGATCCTCCGGTTACACAACTTCTCCGGCACGACGGCGGGTGAGCGTCACATCGAAGGCATCGTGTCGGTGGCTGGCGAGCCGACCTACGCGCGCGTCGTGACGGAGCACGGTGTCGCGTTCGCGCGCGGTCGCCGCGTGGACATGATGTTCGATGAGGAGCAGTACGCGGGCGCGGGCGTGTATCTGTTTGCGAGCGTGCTGGAACGATTCTTCGGCATGTACGCGTCCGTGAACAGCTTCACGACGCTCGTGGCGCGATCGAACAAACGGAAGGAGATGGTTCGCGCGTGGCCACCGAGAGCGGGATGGAAGAGCCTCGTGTAAGGCTCGGCGCCATCGAGGAAGCGCTCGAGCGAGAACCCTACTCGTTCGACTTCTTCCAGGCGGTGCAGCTGCTCCAGCAGTTGCACCCAGAGCGCGGGCGCGTGGGTCGGTACGGAAATCCCGACGACGAGGCCCTCCGCTTCGGCGCGACTCCCGCGACCGCATTTCCCGCCAGCGAGATCCAGGCACTCGAGATGGAGGAGGGCGCCCCTCCTCGCCTCGTCGTCAACTTCTTTGGCCTGACCGGGCCGCAGGGCGTGTTGCCGCTCGAGTACTCCGAGCTCGTCGCCGACCGCGTCCGCCAGCGCGACCACGCGCTACGCGACTTCCTCGATCTGTTCAACCATCGCATTATCAGTCTGTTTTTCCGGGCGTGGGAGCGTACCCACGCGCACGGCGCCGCCGGCCCGAACGGCGCCGACGCGCTGCATGATCACCTGCTCGATCTGGCCGGACTGGGGACGCCCGGTCTCGCGGAGCGACTCGGGTTGCCATCGGCAGCCCTTCCGTTCTACGTTGGTCTCCTCGGAATGCCAGCGCGACCGGCAGTGGCGCTCCAGCTGCTCCTCGAGGACTACTTCGGCGTTTCGGTAGACGTACAGCAGTTCGTAGGTGGATGGTACGCGATCGATGAAGCATCGCAGTGCGCCCTCGGCGATGAGTCATCGCCGTCGTCGCAACTCGGCTTCGGCGCCGTGGCCGGTGACGAGATCTGGGACGTGCAGGCCCGCGCGCGACTTCGTATCGGGCCGCTCGCTCGGGCGCAGTATGACACGTTCTTGCCGACAGGCAGCGCGTTCAAGGAGCTCCGCGCGCTGACGAAATTCTTCACCGGCGAGCAGGTCGACGTCGAGGTCCAGCTCATTCTGGCGCGCGACGAAGTACCGCCAGTGGCACTCGGTGGCGACACGCAGGCTGCGACACCGCTTGGATGGTCTACTTGGCTTCGTTCGCGCCCCTTCACGCGCGACGTGAGCGACACGATTCTCACCCTGTAGCATTGCATCCACCGAGGCCCAACAGCCATGAGCGTCAATCTTCGCGCGCTGATCGCCCGACTGAACGACGAGTCGCGCCGCGCGCTCGAGTCAGCAGCGGGGCTCTGCCTGTCCCGCACGCATTACGACGTCGAGATCGAGCACTACCTGATGAAGGCGCTCGATGACACCGCGGGTGACATCGCGGCGATCCTCAAACACTTCGGTGTGGATCGGTCGCGACTCGCGTCCGAGCTCACACGCAGCCTCGACAAACTGAAGACGGGCAACGCACGCAACCCGTCGTTCAGCCCGACGCTCGTGAAGGCACTCACCGAGGCGTGGACGATCGGATCGCTCGAGCTCCAGGCGAATCGCGTGCGCACCGGTCACGTGATGCTCGCCCTGCGTTCGGTCGATGAGCTCGTGCAACTGACGCGCGACGTGAGCAAGGAGCTCGAGAAGATCTCTCCCGAGGCGCTCAAGAAGGACTTCGCGGCGATCGTAGCCGGCACGTCGGAGGACGCCGCTGCCGCTTCGGCGACGGAGTCCGCGAGTGAACCGGGAACGCCACGGGTCGGCGGCAAAACGCCGAATCTGGATCAGTTCACCGTCGATCTCACCGCGCGCGCGAAGTCTGGAAAGATCGATCCGGTGCTGGGACGCGATTTCGAGGTGCGTCAGGTGGTAGACATCCTGACGCGGCGTCGCCAGAACAATCCGATTCTCGTTGGCGAAGCCGGCGTTGGAAAGACCGCTGTCGTCGAGGGTTTCGCGCGGCGCATCGTCGAAGGGGACGTCCCCACGCCGCTCAAGAACGTCACGCTTCGCACGCTGGACCTCGCGCTGCTGCAGGCAGGTGCGGGCGTGAAGGGCGAGTTCGAGAATCGCCTCAAGGGTCTGATCGAAGAGGTGAAGAACTCGGCGACGCCGATCATCCTGTTCATCGACGAAGCACACACGATGATCGGGGCGGGTGGCACGGCCGGTCAGGGCGACGCGGCGAATCTGCTCAAGCCGGCGCTCGCGCGCGGCGAGCTCAGAACGATCGCCGCGACGACGTGGGCGGAGTACAAGAAGTTCTTCGAGAAGGATCCCGCGCTGTCGCGCCGGTTCCAGCTCGTGAAGGTCGAGGAGCCCAGCGAGGACGTGTGCTGCGTCATGCTGCGCGGCGTGGTGCCCGCGCTCGAGTTGCATCACAACGTGCGGATTCTCGACGATGGGTTGGATGCGGCGGTTCGGCTGTCGCACCGATATCTCCCTGATCGCCAGCTGCCGGACAAGGCGGTCAGCGTGCTGGACACGGCGTGCGCTCGCCTCGCGTTAGGCCAGGCGGCCACACCGGCGTCGGTCGAAGATGCGCAGCGCACGCTCGACGATCTCGCCGTGCAGGAGCGTGTGCTCCGACGCGAGGAGTCGGTCGGTTCCAATCACGCCGAGCGCCTCGCGAACATCACCGAGCAGCGCACGGAAACGGAAGCGCGACTGGGCGCGCTGAAGACGCGGTGGGAGCAGGAACGCGATATCGTGACAAAGGTGCGAGAACGACGGGAGAAGTTGGAGAAGGATCCGAAGCATGACGCGGCCGGGACGGTCCGCCAGGAGCTCGATGCGCTGAACACGGAGCTCGCGACGCTCCAGGGCGAAACGCCGCTTGTGCGCGTGTGTGTGGACGCGTCGCTCGTGGGTGAGGTGATCTCGGGTTGGACCGGCATTCCCGTCGGCAAGATGATGCGCGACGAGCTCGGTGCGGTGCTCGAGCTGGAGAGCACGTTAGGCGCGCGGGTCATCGGCCAGGATCATGCGCTCGAAGTGCTGAGTCGTCGCATCCGGACGTCGCGTGCGGGTATCGAGGATCCGAGCAAGCCCAAAGGCGTGTTCATGCTCGTGGGACCGAGCGGCGTCGGCAAGACGGAGACGGCACTGGCGGTGTCCGATCTGCTGTACGGCGGTGAGCACAACATGATCTCCATCAACATGTCGGAGTTCCAGGAGGCGCACACCGTCAGCACGCTGAAGGGGTCACCGCCCGGATACGTGGGCTATGGTGAAGGCGGCGTGCTCACGGAAGCCGTTAGGCGGCGCCCGTATTCGGTGGTGCTGCTGGACGAGGTGGAGAAGGCACA
>Ga0207691_10005356_pt1 | contig 12381 bp, 8 predicted proteins | sample KBSM13metaG_FD_184327 | JGI IMG/M metagenome (GOLD analysis project Ga0207691, IMG submission 184327) | Miscanthus rhizosphere microbial communities from Kellogg Biological Station, Michigan, USA - KBS M1-3 metaG (SPAdes) (version 2) | ecosystem: Host-associated > Plants > Roots > Rhizosphere >...
CCGTGACGCCGCGCTGGTCGCGGCGGCGCGGCTGTCGGACCGTTACATCTCGGGCCGCCAGCTTCCCGACAAGGCGATCGATCTGGTCGACGAGGCGGCCAGTCGCCTGAAGATGCAGATCGACTCGCGTCCCGACCCGATCGATCAGCTGGAACGGCAGCTGACGTCGCTGGCGATCGAGGAACAGGCGCTGGGCAAGGAGAAGGACGAAGCGTCCGCCAAGCGGCTGGCCCAGGTGGCCGCCGAGATCGCGGGCTTGCGCGAGCGCGTCGATCAGATGAAGACCGTCTGGCAGCACGAGAAGGAAGTGATCGGCGGGCTGCGCAAGCTGAAGGAAGAGGCGGAGGGCGCGAAGACCGATGCGGAGCTGGCGCAGCGCCGCGGCGATCTCAATCGCGCCGCCGAGCTGCGCTTCGGCCGCATCCCCGAGCTGGAGAAGGCGGCCTCGGCCAAGGCGGCCGAGCTGAAGGAGCTGCAGAAGCACGGCTCCTTCCTGCGCGAAGAGGTGACGGAGGAAGACGTCGCCGCCGTCGTCTCGAAGTGGACCGGGATCCCCGTCGACAAGATGCTCGAAGGCGAGCAGGCGAAGCTGCTCCACATGGAGAAGCGGCTGCACGCGCGCGTCATCGGCCAGGACGAAGCCGTCGACGCGGTCGCGAACGCGGTGCGCCGCGCGCGCGCCGGGCTGTCGGATCCCAACCGCCCCATCGGGTCGTTCCTGTTCCTGGGGCCGACCGGCGTGGGCAAGACGGAACTGGCGCGCTCGCTCGCCGATTTCCTGTTCGACGACGAGGCGCACATCGTCCGCATCGACATGTCCGAGTACATGGAGAAGCACGCGGTCTCGCGCCTGATCGGCGCGCCGCCCGGATACGTCGGCTACGACCAGGGCGGACAGCTGACGGAGGCGGTCCGCCGCCGGCCTTACTCGGTCGTGCTGTTCGACGAGATCGAGAAGGCGCACCCGGACGTGTTCAACACGCTGCTGCAGCTGCTGGACGACGGCCGCCTCACCGATGGGCAGGGACGCACGGTCGATTTCCGCAACACGGTCGTGATCATGACGTCGAACGTGGGCAGCCAGTTCCTCGAGGACTGGACCGACCTCGGCGCGCGCGACAAGGTGATGGGCGAGCTGCGCCGCGCGTTCCGGCCCGAATTCCTCAACCGGATCGACGACATCGTCTTCTTCCACCGCCTGGGCCGCAACGAGATCGACAGCATCGTCGACCTCCAGTTCGCGCGCCTGCGCAAGCTGCTGCGCGACCGCGGCCTGGACATCGAGCTGTCGCCCGAGGCGCGCACGTGGCTGGGCGACCGCGGTTACGACCCGCAGTACGGCGCCCGCCCGCTCAAGCGCGCGCTGATGCGCTACGTCCAGGATCCGCTGGCGCGGCGCCTGCTCACCGGCGACTTCCACCCGGGCGATACCATCGCGCTCGGCGCGCCAGCGTCGGGCCAAGGCGGCAACAACGACCAGCTGACGATGGAGCGGAAGCCGGAGCGACGAGTCGCGGCCGTGTCATGATGACGAAGTCTGCCGATGAAGGATCTGTATAAGACGCTGGGCGTCGCCGAGAACACCGACGACGCGGCAATCAAGAAGGCCTACCGCAAGCTGGCGAAGGAATATCACCCCGACGTCACCGGCAACGACAAGAAGAAGACCGAGCGCTTCAAGGAGATCAACGAAGCGTACGCGGTGCTGGGCGACGCGCAGAAGCGGAAGGAATACGATCGCCTCAAGCACGCCCCGATGCGGCCCGACGGCATGCCCGAGGGCTTCGACCCCGACGCGTTCGCGCGCACGTTCGGCGGCGCGCGTGCGACAGCCGGCGGCGTCGAGTTCAACGGCGACTTCGACGTCAACGACATCTTCGCAAGCCTGTTCGGAGGCGGCGGTGGTGCCGGCCGCGCCACGCAGTCGTGGGGCCGGGTGCGCCCGCGACAGAGCCGGGGCGCCGACGCCATCGGCCAGTTGCCCGTGACGTTCACGGAAGCGGCTCTCGGAACCAAGCGGACGATCCGCACGGGCGCCGGGGTGACGGTTGAAATCTCCGTTCCGCCGGGTGTGGAGAGCGGCGGACGCCTGCGGATACCGGGCAAGGGAGGCGCCGCGCCCTCAGCGGGCGGCGTGCCGGGCGACCTTTACCTCGACGTCGACGTCCGTCCCGATCCCCACCTGCGTCGCGCGGGCGACGACATCGAGCTGGACCTGCCCGTTGCCATCTCCGAAGCGGTGCTGGGCGCCAAGGTCGAGGTCCCGACCGTCGAAGGCCCGGTGACGGTGACCATCCCACCCGGCACGTCGAGCGGCGCGCGACTGCGCCTGCGCGGGCGCGGCATCAAACACGCGGACGGCTCGCGCGGCGATCAGATCGTCCGCGTCGAAATCGTGGCGCCGAAGCTTCAGCCCGACGACGCGGAGACACGAAAGTTGTTCGAGCAAATCGCGGCCCGAACCTCCCACACACCGGTGAGACGATTTTGATATACCTTTCCAAACCGAGCGGCATCATAAGGATCAACCACGATGAGCACTGAAACCGGCAAGACGCTCCCGCTGCTGTCGTTGCGCAACCTCGTGCTGTTCCCCGGCGCGGTGATGCCGGTCGAGATCGGCCGCGCCAGCTCGCTGCGCTTGATCGAAGCGCTGGGCGGCAAGGGCGCCCGGGTCCTGGTCGGTACGCAGAAGGACGCGGACATCGAAGAGCCCGCGGGCGCGGACCTTTACACGATCTGCGTCGAGGGTGAGGTCGTCCGTATCGTGAAGGCGGCGGAAAACCGCGTCACGGCGGTGCTGCGTGGCGTGGAGCGCCGGCGCGTCACCGGCTTCACGCAAGAGAAGCCGTATCTGGTCGCGAGCTACGAGCCGCTGGTCGAGATTCGCAAGGACCCGATCGAGATCGACGGCCTGGGCATGGCCGTCTACGACGTCGCGAAGCAGCTCATCGCGATCTCGCCCGACATCCCCGACGAGACCGCGCAGGTGCTGGACCAGAACAAGGATCCGGGGCGCCTGGGCGACATCGTCGCGGCCACCGTCGATCTTTCGCCCGACGAACGCGCGTCGCTGCTGGTCGAGAGCGACGTCGCCGAACGCTTGCGCCGCCTGCTCGTGCTGCTGCAGCGCAAGGTCGAGCTGATCAAGGTGAAGCAGAAGATCGATCTGCAGGTGCGCGAGGAGTTCTCGAAGCACCAGCGCGAGGCCGTCCTGCGCCAGAAGCTGAAGGCGATCCAGGACGAGCTGGGCGAAGGCGAGGACGCCAGCGACCTCGACGCGTTCGAGGAGAAGATCAAGGCGTCCGAGATGCCGCCCGACGTCGAGAAGACCGCGCGCAAGCAACTGGAACGTCTCAAGCAGATGGCGCAGTCGTCGGCGGAGTACACGGTGCAGCGCACCTACCTCGAATGGCTGGTCGAGCTGCCGTGGTCGAAGCGCACCGAGGATCGGCTGGACCTGGATCAGGCGCGCGAGATCCTCGACGCCGACCACTACGACCTGAAGAAGGTGAAGAAGCGCATCCTCGAGTACCTCGCGGTGCGCAAGCTGGCGCCCGGCAAGAAAGGACCGATCCTCTGCCTGGTCGGACCGCCCGGCGTCGGCAAGACGTCGCTGGGTAAGTCGATCGCGCGCTCGCTCGGTCGCGAGTTCATCCGCGTCTCGCTGGGCGGCGTGCGCGACGAGGCCGAAGTTCGCGGCCACCGCCGCACCTATATCGGCGCGCTGCCGGGACGGATCATCCAGGGCATGCGCCGCGTGGGCACGCGCAATCCGGTGTTCATGCTCGACGAGATCGACAAGCTGGGCGCGGATTTCCGCGGCGATCCGTCGGCGGCCTTGCTCGAGGTCCTGGACCCCGAACAAAACTCGACGTTCTCGGACCACTATCTCGAGGTCAACTTCGACCTCAGCGACGTCATCTTCATCGCGACGGCGAACATGCTGGATCCGATCCCGCCCGCGCTGCTCGATCGCATGGAGGTCCTCGAGATCCCCGGGTACACCCGCGAGGAAAAACTGGAGATCGCCAAGCGCCACCTGGTGCCGAAGCAGATCGCCGAGCACGGCCTCGATGACGATAAGATCCGCTTCTCGAACGAAGCGCTGATCACCCTGATCGAGCAGTACACCCGCGAGGCGGGCGTCCGGAACCTCGAACGCGAAGCGTCCAGCGTGATCCGCGCGATCGCGGTCAAGGTCGCGGAGAACCTCGCCTACGATCCGAACCTGACGCCGGAAGCGATCGCCGACATCCTGGGGCCGCAGAAGTTCTACTCGGAGGCCGCGGAACGGACCGAGATCCCGGGCGTCGCGACCGGCCTGGCGTGGATGCCCACGGGCGGCGACATCCTCTTCATCGAGGCGTCGGCGATGTCGGGCAAGGGCAGCCTCATCCTCACCGGGCAGCTGGGTGACGTGATGAAGGAATCGGCGCGCGCCGGCATGTCGTGGGTGCGCACGCACGTCGAGGATCTCGCGATCGCCGTCGACTTCGAGAAGACGGACATCCACCTGCACGTGCCTCAGGGCGCGGTGTCGAAGGACGGACCCTCGGCGGGCGTCGCCATCACCGTGGCGCTGGTGTCGTTGCTGACGGGGCGGCGCGTGCGCGGTGACGTCGCCATGACGGGCGAGATCACCCTGCGCGGGACGGTGCTGCCGGTCGGCGGCATCAAGGAGAAGGTGCTCGCCGCACACCGCGCGGGCATCAAGCGGGTCGTTCTCCCCGAGCGCAATCGCAAGGACATCGTCGACATCCCCGAGACGATCCGGCAGGAGCTTGAGCTGGTCTTCGTGAAGAAGATCGACGAGGTCCTCGAGCTGACGCTGGAAACGGTGCCCGTGGTCGGCCCTGGCCCTGACGCCCCTGCCGCCGGCGAAGTCACCGCTCGCGCGTAAGCTGAACCGCAGCCGGCAACGATTTCCCTGATCGGCGTTACGGGCATATACTGCGGGCGTGCGCCCCCTTACGCCTGTGGTGTTGGTCGTCGTCGTAGCTGGACATCTTGCGTGTGAGTCGGGGGGAGGCACCCCTCCCCCGGCGACACCGCCTCCGACGGCGGCCGCACCGCCGCCTCCTCCGCCCGCACCGCCGAAGGCGCTTTACGATCGCCTGGGCGGCAAGCCGGCGGTCGAAGCCGTCGTCGACGAGTTCTTGAAACGCGTCGCGGCGGACAAGCGCATCAACGGCCGCTTCTTCAACACCGATCTGGTCCGCCTGCGCGGCCTCCTGATCGAGTTCGTCTGCTCGGCGACCGGCGGCCCCTGCCAGTACACGGGCCGCGACATGAAATCGGCGCACGCCGGTTTCCAGCTGGTCGAGGAAGAGTTCACCGCGCTGGTCGAGGACCTGGTGGGCGCGCTCGACCAGTTCAAGGTTCCCAAGAAGGAGAAGGACGAGCTGCTGGGCGCGCTGGGTCCGCTGGCGAAGGACATCGTCAACCCGCCGTCGGCCGAGGCGGCGCAGCACGACGCGGGCCTCGCCAAGAAGGCGTCGGAGAAGGCCGCCGAGCTCCGCAAGGGCGGTAAGGCCGACGCCGCCGACCTGCTGGAGGTTGCCGTCGCGGCGCGCGTGCGCGGCCAGCGCAACTACGCCGAGCAGCTGTACAGCGCGTCGGAACGCCTGGCGCCCGCCGGCGCGATGACCGGACTGGATCCGCTGTTCCGCGCGGGCGCCCCCGAGCGCATCACCACCGCGCTGAAGACGATGCCGAAGGACACGCCGGCCCAGCCCAAGGATGCCGTCGGCGGTTCGGACGAGGAGGAGGCGAAGCCGAAGAACGGCTCGCTGGGCGGGTCGATGAAGGTGGAGGGCGCGTCCGGTCCGGTCCTGGGCGTCATCGCGCTGGAGCCGGCGAGCGGAAAATGGAAGAAGCGAACCGCCAAGCAGCGCGTGATCGAACAGCGCGACCGGCAGTTCGCGCCGCGCATGCTGGCGATCTCGGCGGGGTCGACGGTGTCGTTCCCGAACTTCGATCCGATCTTCCACAACGTCTTCTCGACCTCGCACGCGCGGGGCTTCGACCTCGGCATCTACAAGAACGGTGAGACGCGCGACGTGACGTTCGCCAAGGAAGGCCTGATCCGCCTCGGCTGCAACCTGCACTCGAACATGTCGGCCCACCTGGTGGTGGTCGCCGCCCCGCACTACGTCGTCACCGACGCTGCCGGCAGCTTCAAGTTCAAGAGCCTGCCGCCCGGCAAGTACAAGCTGAAGGCGTGGGCCGAGGACACGGTCGAGCCCGTGACGATGAACGTCGAGATCAAGTCAGGCGATAACTCCGTGAACGTCAGCGTGCCCCGTGGCGCGGCTGTGATACCCGCCACCGATAAATTTGGGCTTCCGCGTGGGAAGGCGCCTTAGCCTTGCGATCGCCGTAGCGGGACTGGCCGCCGCGCTCGGAATTTTCCTGCTGGGACGGAGGGCGTCGCCCGACAGCGTCCGCGACGCGGCCGCCGAGCTGGCGGCGCAGGTCCGCGAGACCGCCGCGGGCGTGCAGGCGCGCGCCGACACGCTCGCCCAGCTGCCGCGGCTGGCGTGGGCGGTCGCGACGGACGAGAACACGATGCGCGATCTCACACAGGAGGAGCTCGCGTTCCGGCCTCACCCGGGCGAGCACATCGAGATCACACAGATGCGGCGGGGCGGCGGCGAACCGCGCCGGCTGCTGCGCGTTCCGTCGGAGAGCGACGTGACGCTGCCCGTTCTGGCCGGGACACACGTCGTCGTGCTGGCGAACCAGCTGCACGTCGTGACGGTCGTGAACGTCGAACCGCGCGAGCGCGCCGAGGAGCTGGTCGGCATCCTCGCGGTCGCCAAGCTGGTGGACACGTCGGCGATCGAGCAGCGCCTGGCGGCGCGCGGGATCAACGCCGAGCTGCGCACCATCCAGGGTTCCATCACGCTGGCGGGTCGCGCCCCGGACGCCGCCTCGATCGACGAAAAGATTCCGCTCACGGGGCCGGCCGGCGAAGGCGCCGAGCTGGTCGCGGCGAAACTCGGCGGACACGCGCGCTGGCCGCGCTTGGTGTCGCCGCTGGTGCTGGTGCTGGCGCTGGTCGCGGCGGGGCTGGTCTGGCGCCGCGCCCCCTCGCCGGCCGCGGTTTTCGCCGGCCTGCCTTCCGGGCTCGGGCGGCTCTCCTCGCCGGCGATGGCCGCCGCTCCGGCTCGTTCGTCCGCCGCGACACCGATCAGGAGCGTGCCGGTCAACCATGACCCTAACGAAATAACGTCGCAGCCCACGTCGCAGGCCACGCCCGCGATGGGCGTTCCCCCGTCAGATGCCACTCCCGCGATGGGTGTGCCGGCCGACTCGGCAGCGCCGTCGGCTCCCATCCACCGCGAGCGCACGCTCACGGGACGCGTCGACATCACGCTGGCGCGTTCCGGATCGGTGTCCATGTCGCCCCGAACCGGCGTGCCGGCATGGCCGATCGATCCGAACGCCCCGAAGGCCGAGCCCGATCCGCACGCCGAAGAATACCGAGCGCTGTTCGCCGAGTTCGTGAAGCTGCGTCGCACGACGGGCGAATCCGTGGAAGGTCTGGATGTGAATCACTTCGCGGAGACGCTGCGCGCAAAACGCGCGGAGATCATGAAGCAGGTTCCGGTCAAGGACGTGCGTTTCAAGCTCGCCTTTGCGAACGGGAAGGCGGCCATCCGCTACATGACCGTGACCTGATCGCGCCGCGACTCAGAACTCAGAACGTCGAGAAGTACGCGTACGAGTACTCGCCCGCGCTGGCTTCCATGCAGTAGCCGCCGTTCCGCATGGCCGGCAGGTTGTAATTTCCCGCCATCACGCAGTTGATCGTCGTACCGTTGATGGTGAACGTCCGCGGCGCCACGAAGTTGCCGCAGTTCATGCCCTGACCCATTCCCATCACTTGATGATAGGTCGCGCCCGTCCCGAGGCCGCCGGAGTTCGTCATCAGCGGGACGGTGATCGGATTGCTGCACATGCCGGCGCAGGGACCCGTTCCGCCAGCGCCGGTCGTCGATCCGCCGGCGCCCGTCGTACCGCCACGTCCCGTCGTCCCCGCGGCGCCCGACGTACCGGCGCGTCCGGTCGTCCCCGCCGCGCCGGTCGTCCCGGCTCGCCCCGTGGTGCCGCCGCGTCCCGTGGTCCCCGCCATCCCCGTCGTCCCACCACGTCCCGTCGTCCCCGCCATGCCCGTCGTGCCGCCTCGCCCCGTCGTCCCCGCCATCCCCGTCGTCCCACCACGTCCCGTCGTCCCCGCCATCCCCGTGGTCCCACCGCGACCCGTGGTTCCGGCCATGCCGGTCGTGCCGGCTCGCCCCGTCGTCCCCGCGACACCCGTCGTGCCTGCCATACCGGTCGTGCCGGCGACGCCCGTCGTGCCGGCCTCGCCTGTCGTGCCGCCGATCCCCGAAATGCTGCCCCCTCTCCCGCCTTGGCCCGGGCCTCCGTTGCCGGCCATGCCCGCGGCATCGACCGGAGGAACGTTGCCAGCAACGCCCGGGTTTCCCTCGTTACGGAAATACTCGTCGGGTCCCTGACAGGCGATGAGCGCAAAAGCCAGCCAGGCACCAATCGCAAGCCTGCGACCAACCACAGCGCTAACAGGTGACATTAGGGGGAACCTCCGCGCTTAAGCGGCCGCATTCTACCGTCCTTTGCACCCGGCGCGAAGGTAGACTGGCATCCGCCCTTTCTATGTCGTTTGGCCGCAAAACCATTGGGGTTAAAGGAGAAAACCCGGCCCCCGTCGAGACGCAGTCCGGCTTGCCGCTGGCCCCCGTCTACCAGCCCGCCGACCCCGGCCCGGACGCGGACCCGGCGAAAACGCTGGGCGCCCCCGGTCAGTTTCCGTTCACCCGCGGTCCCCACGAAACGATGTACCGCGGCAAACCATGGACAATGCGGATGTTTTCCGGCTTCGGCACGCCGGAGGACACGAACCAGCGGTTCCGATATCTGCTGGCGCACGGGCAGACGGGCCTCTCGACGGCGTTCGACATGCCGACGCTCATGGGCTTCGACCCCGACGACCCGCTGGCGCGCGGCGAGGTCGGCCGCGAGGGCGTCTCGGTGGCATCGGTCGCGGACGTCGAACGGCTGTTCGCCGATATCCCGCTGGAGCAGGTGACGACGTCGATGACGATCAACGCGCCGGCCGTCGTGCTGCTGGCGTTCTACGTCGTGGCGGCGGAGCGCCGCGGAATCGGGCCCGAGAAGCTGCGCGGGACGATCCAGAACGACATGCTCAAGGAGTTCATCGCGCAGAAGGAGTGGATCTGCGGGGTGCGCCCGTCGCTGCGGATCATCCGCGACATGCTGGTCACCTGCACGGCGCGCATGCCGCTGTGGAACACGATCAGCATCAGCGGCTACCACATTCGTGAGGCGGGCGCGACCGCGGTGCAGGAGCTGGCCTTCACGCTCGCCGACGGCATCGGCTACGTCGAGCTGGGACGCGAGGCCGGCCTGGACGTCGACGTGTTCGCCCCGCGGCTGTCGTTCTTCTGGGACATCCACAACGACTTCTTCGAGGAGATCGCCAAGCTGCGCGCGGCCCGCCGGATGTGGGCCCACATCATGCGCGACCGCTTCGGCGCGAAGAATCCGCGCGCGTGGATGCTGCGCGCGCACGCGCAGACGGCGGGCGTGTCGCTGGTCGCGCAGCAGCCGCTGAACAACGTCGTGCGCACGACGCTGCAAGCGCTGGCGGCGGTGCTGGGTGGGACGCAGTCGCTGCACACCAACAGCTTCGACGAGACGCTGGCGCTGCCGACCGAGGAAGCGGCCACGCTGGCGCTGCGGACGCAGCAGATCATCGCCGAGGAATCGGGCCTGCCCGCCGTCGCCGATCCGTTCGGCGGCAGCTACTACCTGGAATCGCTGACCGATCGGATGCAGGCCGAGGCCGAGCGCCTCATCCGCACGATCGACGACATGGGTGGGATCGTCCGCGCGGTCGAGATGGGCTGGCCGCAGCGGGAGATCGCCGCCTCCGCCTATCGAACTCAGCAGCAGGTCGATCGCGGCGAACGGTCGATCGTGGGCGTCAACCGCCATGTCGTACCCGAGACGACGTCCATCCCGACGCTGAAGATCGACATGGCGCCGGAACGCGCCCAGGTCGCGCGCGTGCAAGCGGTGCGCGCGGGCCGTGACGCCGTGCGCGCGCAGGAAGGCCTGGAAGAGGTGCGGCGCGCGTGCGCGGGAGACGCCAACGTCATGGACGCCGTGGTCGAGGCGGCCCGCCGGGATGCAACTTTGGGTGAAATCTGTCGGGTCTTCCGGGACGTCTTCGGCGAATATAGAGACCCAGCAGAGCTCTAGTCGCTCCGCGCCGAAGGCGCGGTGTGCGACTATCATCAAAAAATAGTAGCTGCACTCCCGCGCTCCGCGCGGGAGCAGCTAGGGTCAGGGGGGCCCAAAAAGAATGCCGACGCCAGGAGTAGGACAGGACATCGAGGCCATGTGTGGACGGTGCGGACAGGTGTGGCACGTCGTCATGGCGAAGATGGGCGAAAAGATCGCGAAGGTCGTGTGCAAGCGGTGTGGTGGGCACCACCGCTACCGCGATGAGAACGGCGAGAGCGCCAGCGGCGATCCGGCGGCGCGTCCGCGTCGGCCGACGTTCGGGTCGGGCCGGCGATCGACGCGCCCGCGCGCGCAGGCCGAAGCCCCCGCCCTGCCGCCCTTCGATCCCGCCAAGCCTCCGCGCACGTATGCGGCGCGCGACAGCTACGTCGCCGGCGAGCGCGTCTCGCATCCGACGTTCGGCGTCGGCATCGTCGCGGGCTCGCCGGGCGCGGGCAAGGTCGAGGTCGTGTTCGGAAGCGGCGACGCGCGCGTGCTCGCGTGCGCCAAGGAAACGTCGACGCTGGCGCGGCCGGTGGCCACGCAGGGTCTCCCGATCCCCGACCGTCCGCCCAAGTGACGGGCGTCAGGGGCGTCGCGCGCGTCGAGCTGCGCAAACGCCTGGAACGGGCGATTCGCGGCGGCCATCCCTGGGTGTTTCGCGACGCGCTGGCGGGCACGCCCCGCTTGCCCGACGGCGCCGTCGTGCAGATCGGCGCGCGCGGCGGGCGCGCGCTGGCGCTCGGCTTCTGGGACGCGCGTTCGCCGATCGCGGTCCGGATCATCGGCGACGCGAAGGCGGTCGGGGATGTTCCGGCGATCGTCGCCGCGCGGATCGAGGCGGCGCTGGCGCGACGGCTGGCGTTCATCGACCGGCGCGAGACCGACGCCTTCCGCTGGATCCACGGCGAGGCGGACGGCTTGCCCGGTGTTCACGTCGACCTCTACGGTGAGGCGGCCAGCGTTCGCTGCGACGGCGCCGGCGCGGCGGCTTTCTACCGCGGCCTGCTCGACCAGCTGCGCGAGGCGGCGGCGGCCGCGGGCATCGCGCTGCGCACGGTCGTCGAGCGCCGGAGCGCGCGCCGCGGTGGGTCCGCGGGCGGCGAGGATCGGACCGCGGTGGTGCTGGGCCGCGCGCCGGCGCGCGAGATCGAGGTGCGCGAGAACGGCCTGCGGTTCGGCGTCGATCTGCTGCACGGCCAGAAGGGCGGCCTGTTCCTCGATCAGCGCGACAACCGGGCGCTGGTGCGGACGCTGGCGTCCGGCCGTAGCGTGCTGAACCTGTTCGGTTACACGGGGGGATTCTCGGTCTACGCGGCGGCGGGCGGCGCGCGGGCGACGGTGACCGTCGACGCCGCCGCGCCGGCGATCGCGGCGGCCCGCCGCAACTTCGAGCGCAACGGGTTGGCGACGGACGGCGCGCGCTTCGTCGCCGGCGATGCGTTCGCGTTCCTCGAGCGGACGGCGCGCGCGGGCGAGCAGTTCGACCTCGTCATCTCCGATCCACCCAGCTTCGCGCCCAGCCGCCGCGCGCTCGCGACCGGCCTGCGGGCCTATCGCCGGTTGCATCGTCTGTGCGCCGCGGTCACCGCGCCGGGCGGGACGCTGTGCGCGGCATCGTGCTCCAGCCACGTCGACGCGGCTGCCTTCCTCGCCACGGTCCGCGACGGCGCGGCCGACGCCGGCCGCCGCTTCCAGCTGCATGAGTTGCGGCGCGCCGGCGCCGACCACCCGGTCATCCCGCCGTTTCCGGAAGGCGATTACCTGAAATTTGCCGTGGGTATTCTATGATTCGCCGCGGATGGCCGTAGCCACCGCCCCGGAGCCGTCGACAGCGACGATAGCGACCCCCGCTTACAAGTGGACGGTCGGGCTGGGGCTCGCGCTGCTGCAGTCGGCGGTCTACTTCGGCATCGGGCATCTGCACCTCGACCGCTCGACGGAGATCCTGCGCACGCGCCTCGACGACGCGATCCCGTTCTGGCCCTGGACGGCCTGGTGCTACCTGCCCTTCTACGCCGGCGTGTTCATCATCGCGATCGCGGG
>Ga0207691_10005357_pt1 | contig 12380 bp, 12 predicted proteins | sample KBSM13metaG_FD_184327 | JGI IMG/M metagenome (GOLD analysis project Ga0207691, IMG submission 184327) | Miscanthus rhizosphere microbial communities from Kellogg Biological Station, Michigan, USA - KBS M1-3 metaG (SPAdes) (version 2) | ecosystem: Host-associated > Plants > Roots > Rhizosphere >...
CACAAGCGGCCGCTCGCGAGCGACCGCTATCAGGTCATCCGGTTGCGGCCAGCGACCGGATGCACTGACCGGACTATGCAATCGAGTTCAGAGCGGAAATTGCAGGTTGAGCCCGAAGAAGACCTGGAACTTCGGCACGCCGTTCCCGTCGTGAGCGACGGTCCACTGCGGCTCGGCAAACAGGTTGTAGGTGGTGGTACCTGACTTCCATATCTTGCCCAGGCCAAGTCCGATCGGGAAGTAATAGTTGCCATTGCGCAGATCGAAGCTGCTCGTCGCGCTGCTGCGCAGGTACCAGGCGTCCGGCAGGTTGTAGATCACGAACGGTTGCGCCTGCAAGGTGCTCGTCGAAGCGCGATCGCTGTCGCCGGCGAAGGACTGCTGCCACGTCAACAGGCCGCCGAGGAGGCCCCACTTCTGCGGCGCCATCACCACGCCCGCCAGCCCCGCTTGCCATTTGCCGGATCCCATGGTGTCCTTGCTCGCCGTGGGGATCGTCAGCTGAGGACCGATGCCGAGCTCGACCCCGCCTTCCTTGAACAGGAAGAGGTCGAACAGATTCAGGTCACCCAGGCCGGTCTGTCTTCCGTTGGGTGCCACGTTGGGCGTCGTGACGACAGGCAACGTCGCGCGGAGGATCTGCGGCAATCCGAACAGCTTGTGCGGCAGCGTGCCGCGCAGCAACGCGGCATTGCTGTCCTTGTCGCCCAGCCCGTAGTAGCGACCGATATAGCTGTCCTGCAGGTTCGCACCGATGCTCGGGGTCAGCGGGTTGTTGGAGGCATTCATGTCGGCGGCCGATTGGGCGCAGACACTCGTCACGGTCAGCGCCGATGACGCCAGCGCGACGGCCGAGATCAACGTGCCGCATCCCGTTCGATTGAACCTTCCAGACGCGTCGTTCATGGAAGGATGGTAAAAAAGAACGTCGAAGGTCACCTCGCGCCACAGCCCCATGTCTTCTCCAATCAAGTTCGCAGGTTTCTGGGCATTCGTCACCTTTGTGGGGTTCACTGCGCCCTCTCAAGCGCAAGGCACGGCAATTTCCCCGCCCGAGGTTCGCGCCATCGCCAAGGACGCCTACATCTATGCGTTCGCGATGATCGAGAACTACAACACCATGTTCAAGCAGCTGGCCGATCCGAAGGGGCGTGAGTACGTCGGCGGCTTCGGTCGCTACCGGCACTATGCCGAGGCCTACACCCCCGAGAACCACGACGTCGTCACCCCCAACAACGACACGCCGTACTCGTGGGCCTGGCTCGACTTGCGCTCTGAACCGTGGGTCATCGGCGTGCCGGCGGTCCCGGACAAGCGCTACTACGTCCAGCAGTGGGTCGATCTCTTCACCTACAACTTCGCCTACGTCGGCTCGCGAGCCACGGGCAACGAAGCGGGCAACTTCATGATCGCCGGCCCGCGCTGGAGCGGGCCGACACCGCCGGGCATCAAGCAGGTGTTCCGCTCCGAGACCGACCTCGTCATGACCTTGACTCGCACTGCGCTCAACGGGCCGGACGACATTGCCGCGGTCAAGTCGGTGCAGTCGGGAATGACGCTGCAGCCACTCAGCAGCTATCTGAAGACGGCCGCACTGCCGCCAGCTCCTCCGATTGCGTTCCCGCCGTACGACGTCGCAAAGGCGCGTTCGCACGACTTCATCGCCTACCTCAACTTCCTGCTGCAGTTTACGCAGCCTCCGGATCCGAGCGAAGCAGAGCTGATGAGGCGCTTCGCCAGGATAGGCATCGGCCCGGGAGTGCCGTTCGAGGCGTCGACGCTGCCGCCGGCGACGCTGGCGGCCATCGATGAAGGCGTCAAGGACGCGCAGGCAGCGCTGGCCGAGAAGGCGAAGTCGACGCTGTCGTCGAACGGACTGTTCGGCACTCGTGCCGATTTGAAGAACGACTACATGACGCGGGCGATCGCGGCCGAGAAGGGCCTCTATGGCAATTCGCTCGTCGAGGCCTGGTACGGCGGCTATGTCGGCGACGGCCGCAAGCTCTCGACCGTGCACTTCGCCCCCGGCCAGTTGCCGCCGGCGAAGTTCTTCTGGTCGATGACCCTCTACACCCTTCCGGATCGATTCCTGTACGCCAATCCGCTGAAGCGCTATTCGATCGGCGATCGCACGGCTGGACTGAAGCGCGATGCCGACGGCGGCCTAACGATCTACATCGGCCATGCCTCTCCCGGCGCTGACAAGGAGTCCAACTGGTTGCCCGCGCCGGACGGTCCCTACAGCGCCGTCGGCCGGGTGTACGGGCCAAGCGAAGCGGCGATGAACGGGTCGTGGAAGCTGCCGCCCCTGACGCCGGTAGCAGTCCGATGAAGGCCACGATCGGCTGGCCTTCGGCCCTTGTCCTTGGAGCGCTTGTCACCATGACCGAACCGACGCAATCGCAATCGACGCCGACCGCGCCGTCCGCCGCGCTGATCCCGGTCGCCGTCGACAACTTCGTCCGCGCCGAATCCGACATGTACGTCGTCGCGCTGGCCAAGCAGGGCGGGGTCGGCAAGTTCCTGCACCGCCGCCAGCCGGCGTCGATCGAGCATCAGACCGTGATCCGTCTGAACCGGGACACCTTCTACTCGTCCGGCGTGTTCGACCTCGACGCAGGGCCGGTGACGATCACCATGCCGGATCCGGGCAAGCGCTACATGGCACTGCAGGTCATCAACGAAGACCACTATGTGCCGAGCGTGTTCTACGGCGCAGGCTCGCACGTGTTGACGAAAGAGAACGTCGGCACGCGCTATGTGCTCGCGGCCATCCGGACGCTTGTCGACCCCACGAACGCCGAGGACATGAAGCAGGTACATGCCCTGCAAGACGCGATTCGGGTGAGCCAGGCGGCGCCCGGCCGCATCGAGGTGCCCAACTGGGACCCGGTCAGCCAGAAGAAGGTGCGCGACGCGCTGCTCGCTCTGGCGACCACGATGCCGGACTTCAAGAAGGCGTTCGGCACGCCGGCGGAAGTCGACCCTGTGCGGCGATTGATCGGCGCCGCTGCGGCATGGGGCGGGAACCCGGACAAGGACGCGATTTACTTGAACGTGACCCCGACCAAGAATGACGGCAAGTCGGTGTACCGGATCGTGGCGAAGGACGTACCGGTCGACGGCTTCTGGTCGGTCAGCGTCTACAACGCCGAAGGCTTCTACGAGAAGAACGCCGCCAACGCCTACACCCTCAACAATCTCACCGCGAAGAAGGGCAGCGACGGCTCGATCACGATCCAGTTCGGCGCCTGCGACGACAAGGCGGTCAACTGCCTGCCGATCGTCGCCGGTTGGAACTACACCGTGCGGCTGTACCGTCCGCGCGCTGAAGTGCTGAGCGGGGCCTGGAGTTTTCCGGGGCCTCTCTTGATCAACTGAATCCGCATAGCCCAACGACGGCTTTGCGGCGGTCAGAGCCGATGACCGGATGTCGCTGATGGGTCGACTGACGCCGATTGGTCTGCTCATCTCATCGCAGTAAAGCAGCCATCCGACTCGAGCAGCGCGAAAGCCGACGCTCCACCGCGCAGCTTGCGGCCACGAACAGTCGTTCGCGCGTGACCGCTTTCCGCGTCGGAACGCGATGAGCGAAGGGCGGTGACACCGCTCTTGCACTTCGCCCTTGACGAAATGCCCAGCCGTTCTGAAGGCGGCAGGGCACATAGGCGATTCGCCTCTATCCATACTCGACCTTCTTCGTTCCCCTCGCGCGCCGCCGTCCCTATCGTGACCGCCATCTGAACAGCACCTTCGGCCCGGCCGGAACCTCCATGAAGATCGTCGGTATCGTCGGCAGCCCTTCGGCCGAATCGCGCTCGGCCAGCCTGCTCGAGCATGTGCACTCGCGGCTGTACCCGATTGCTTCCAGTTCCCAGGTGGTCGCCGTGCGCGAGCTGCCGTCCGATGCGCTCGTGCTCGGCCACGCCGCGAACCCGGCGATCCGCCATGCGCTCCTGGCCGTCGCGGACGCCGATGTGGTGATCATCGCGACGCCGATCTACAAAGCCTCTTACAGCGGCGTTCTCAAGGCGTTCCTCGACCTGCTGCCGGCTGACGCCTTGCGCGGCAAGACGGTGTTGCCGCTGGCCACCGGCGGCAGCGTGTCGCACCTGCTGGCGCTTGAGTACGCCTTGAAGCCAGTGCTCGCGGCGCTAGGAGCGCGCGACATCCTCGACGCGGTCTTCGCCACGGACGCGCAACTGCAGCGCCACGACGGCACCGGCCATGAGCCGTCGAGCGAAGTGCGCGAGCGCATCGCGCTGAGCCTGAAGCCGCTGCTCGACCGAGCGGACGAATTCGCCCGCCGCGACGAGGCCGCGCGCGAGCGCCACGCCCTGCTCGCGCGGGTCCACCCGCCCCTCTTGCATCAGGAGTTCCAGTGAGCATCAGCGCTATCAACGTCCGCAACCAGTTCCGCGGCAAGGTCAAGGAAATCATCGAGGGACCTGTCGTCTCCGAGATTGACGTCGAGACGCCCTCGGGCCTGATCGTCACCTCGGTGATCACGACCCGTTCGGTGCGCGAGCTCGACCTCAAGCCGGGTCGCGAAGTCATCGCCCTGGTCAAGTCGACCGAAGTCTCGATCGCCACTCTCTGAGCCGTCGCGCATGACCTTCGCCGATCCGGTTCGCGTCCTCGTCGTTCCCGGCCTCCACGACAGTGGCCCGGCGCACTGGCAGAGCTGGCTGCAGCGGCAGTCGCGCCACGCGCTGCGGGTGCAGCAGCACGACTGGGACGAGCCCGATCTCGATCGTTGGGCCGCGCGCATCGCGGCGACGCTGGCGGGCCAGCCGCCGGCACGCTGGATCGCCGTCGCGCACAGCTTCGGCTGCCTGGCGCTGGCGCGCCACCTCGCGCGCGCTGCGAGCGCGCCGCCCGATCCGCGAAGGCCGATCCGCGCGGCCCTGCTGGTCGCGCCAGCCGACCCGCGCAAGTTCTCCGCCGAGCCGCTCTTGCCCGCAGGCCGGTTGCCGCTGCGCAGCACGCTGATTGGCAGCGAGACCGACCCCTGGATGACCGGCAACGAAGCGCGCCGCTGGGCCGGCGTCTGGGGTGCGCGCTTCATCAGCCTGGGCGATGCCGGCCACATCAACGCCGAGGCCGGCTTCGGTCCGCTGCCGCAGGCGCAGGCCGTCGTCGCCGACATGACACATCGGCTCGCCGGCGAGCTCCGCATCGATCGCGCGCACCCGGCCGAGCTTTCCTACGCCATCTGACTTTCTTCTTTCGAATCGATACCCCATGACCGCTTCCATCCGCCTGTTTTCTTACTCCCGCCGCTTCGTGCTCCTGGCCGCCCTGGTCGTGACAGCCCTGTGCGCCGCGCCGAACGCGTTCACTCAGGGCAAGGCCGAGCCGCTGCGCATCGGCTTTCAGAAATACGGCACGCTGACCATCCTGAAGGCGCGCGGCGATCTCGAAAAGCGGCTCGCCGCGCAGGGCATCGAGGTGCGCTGGAGCGAATTTCCGGCGGGTCCGCAGATGCTTGAGGCGCTCAACGTGGGCTCGATCGACTTCGGCACGGTCGGCGAGGCGCCGCCGATCTTCGCGCAGGCGGCCGGCGCCGACCTCGTCTACGTCGCCAACCAGCCGCCGGCGCCGAAGGGCGAGGCGATCCTGGTGCAGAAGGACTCTCCGCTCAAGTCCGTGGCGGACCTGAGAGGCAAGAAGGTCGCGCTTAACAAGGGCTCGAACGTCCACTATCTGCTGGTCAAGGCGCTCGAGAAGGCGGGCGTGCCTTACGCCGCGATCCAGCCCGTTTTCCTGCCGCCCGCTGATGCGCGTGCGGCGTTCGAGAAAGGCGCGGTCGACGCCTGGGTGATCTGGGATCCGTTCTTCGCCGCCGCCGAGAAGCAACTCGGCGCGCGCATCCTCGCCGACGGCAGCGGCCTGGTCTCGAACCACCAGTTCTACCTCGCCTCGCGCAGCTACGCCGACAGGCATCCGCAGGTCGTCCTGGCGATCGTCGACGAGCTGGCGAGGCTCGACGCGTGGGCTGAGAAGAACCCCAAGGACGTCGCCTCGCTGCTCGCGCCGCAGATCGGCCTGCCGGCCGAGATCACCGAAGTCGCTGCGGGGCGCTTCGCCTACGGCATCAAGGCGATCTCGCCGACCGTCGCCGCCGAGCAGCAGAAGATCGCCGACGCGTTCTTCGACTTGAAGCTTATCCCCAAGGCGATCCGAATCAGCGACGCTCTGCCCGGCAAGACGGTGGCCGCGAAATGAGCCGGACCATTCGTCGTCATGGCAGGCTCTCGCGGCGCGACGTGATCGTCGCCGCGGCAGCGGCATCGCTCGGCTGGGCCGCTGGCTCGGCACGCGCCGCCGCGGCAGCGCCGAGCCAGGTGCGAATCGGCTTCCAGAAGAGCGCCGTCAACCTCGTCGTGCTGAAGCAGCAGGGCGCTCTCGAGAAGCGCTTCGCCGACAGCAAGGTGCAATGGGTCGAGTTCCCGGCCGGGCCGCAGCTGCTTGAGGCCTTGTCGGTGGGCGGCCTCGAGTTCGGCCTGACCGGCGATTCGCCGCCGGTGTTCGCGCAGGCCGCCGGCCGCGAGTTGCTCTACGTCGGCGCCGAGCCGCCCAAGCCGCTCAGCTCGGCGGTGCTGGTGCCGGCGGCGTCACCGCTGCGCACGCTTGCGGACCTGCGTGGCAAGCGCATCGCCCTGCAGAAGGGATCGAGCTCGCACTACCTGCTGCTGAACGCCGTCGCTCGCGGCGGTCTTCAGTGGAGCGATATCGCACCGATTTATCTGCCGCCGTCGGATGCGCGCGCCGCGTTCGAGAAAGGCGCCGTCGACGCCTGGGCCATCTGGGATCCGTACTACGCCGCGACCGAGCTCGACATCAAGCCGCGCGTGCTCGCCACCGGCGCGGGCCTGTCGAGCAACAACTCGTTCTACCTCGCCTCGAGACCGTTTGTCGAGCGGCATGCGGGCGCGGTGCAGGCACTGCTCGACGAGCTGACGCGCGCCGATGCCTACGTGCAGTCGAACCGCAAGGAAGCGGCGCAGCTGATCGCGGACTTCAGCGGCCTCAGCCTGGCGACGGTGCACCTGTTCATCTCGCGCCGGCCGCCTTCACCGGTGGCGACCCTGTCGCCGGCGCTGGTCGCCGACCAGCAGCGGGTCGCCGATGCGTTCGAGCAGGTCGGGCTCATTCCGCGCCGGATCAGGGTCGCCGACATCGTCTGGTCGCCGCAGCGCGCCCGCCTCGAAGCTAAGGTCGCCGCATGAAGGTCCTCTGGTTCATTCCGACGCACGGCGACTCGCGCTATCTGGGCACCTCGAAAGGCGCGCGCGCCGCGACCTTCGACTACTTCCGCCAGATTGCGATCGCCGCCGACAGCCTCGGCTACGAAGGCGTGCTGCTGCCGACCGGCCGCTCGTGCGAAGACTCGTGGGTGCTCGCCGCCAGCCTGATCGAGGCGACGCGGCGGCTCAAGTTCCTGGTCGCGCTCAGGCCCGGGCTGGTGCAGCCGGTGCAGTCGGCGCGCATGGCGGCGACCTTCGATCGCATGTCGGGCGGCCGGCTGCTCGTCAACCTCGTCACCGGCGGCGACCCCGACGAGCTGGAAGGCGACGGCCTGTTCCTGCCGCACGCCGAGCGCTACGAGCTGTCGCGCGATTTCCTGACGATCTGGCGCGAGACGCTCAAGCGCAGCCATACGCAAGAGCCCTTCGACTACGACGGCCGGCATCTGCAGGTCAAGGGCGCGAAGGTGCTCTATCCACCGCTGCAGGCGCCGTACCCGCCGATCTACTTCGGCGGCTCGTCGCCGGAGGCGCACGATCTGGCCGCTGAGCAACTCGACACCTATCTGACCTGGGGCGAGCCGCCGGCCGCGGTCGCGGCCAAGGTGGCCGACATCCGCGCGCGGGCCGCCAAGCACGGCCGCACGCTCGAGTTCGGCATCCGCCTGCACGTCATCGTTCGCGAGACCGAAGACGAGGCCTGGCGCGCCGCCGCCGAGCTGGTCTCGCATCTCGACGACGGCATCATCGCCGCAGCGCAGAAGAAGTTCGCGCAGATGGATTCGGTCGGCCAGCGCCGCATGGCCGAGCTCAACAAGGGCAAGCTCGACAAGGCGAACGTGCGTGCCGGCCTCGAGGTGTCGCCCAACCTCTGGGCCGGCGTCGGCCTGGTGCGCGGCGGCGCCGGCACCGCGCTGGTGGGCAATCCGGAGCAGGTCGCGGCGCGAATCCGCGAATACGCCGAGCTCGGCCTCGAGCACTTCATCCTCTCGGGCTATCCGCATCTCGAGGAAGCGCATCGCGTCGCCGAGCTGGTGTTCCCACTGCTGCCGCTCGACCTGCAGCAGCGCCTGCCGGGCCAAGCTCTGACCGGACCGTTCGGCGAGGTCGTCGCCAACACCTACGCACCGCCGGCGCGCGAGAAGGCCGCGGCATGACGACAGCGTGGTCGCAACGCGCCGTGCCCTGGCTCGTCCCGGTGGCGGTGCTGGCGCTCTGGCAGCTGGCGTCGCAAGTGGGACTCCTGTCGACCCGGATCCTGCCCGAGCCTTGGGCAGTGGTGAAGGCGTTCTGGGCGCTCGCCGTCACCGGCGAGATGTGGGGCCACGTCTGGACCAGCACTTGGCGCGCCGTCTCGGGCTTTGCCATCGGCGGCTCGCTGGCGTTGTCGCTCGGCCTCCTGACCGGCTCGCTGCGCTGGGCCGAGACACTGCTCGATTCGAGCCTGCAGATGGTGCGCAACATTCCGCCGCTGGCGCTCATTCCGCTCGTCATCCTGTGGTTCGGCATAGACGAGTCCGCGAAGCTCTTCCTGGTCTCGATCGGCGTCTTCTTTCCGATCTACCTCAACACCTTCCACGGCATCCGCTCGGTCGACAAGGGACTGATCGAGATGGCGCGCAGCTACGGGCTTTCGGGCTGGCGTCTCTATCGCGAGGTGATCCTGCCGGGGGCGCTGCCGTCGATCCTGGTCGGCGTGCGCTTCTCGCTCGGCTTCATGTGGGTGATCCTGATCGTCGCCGAGACCATCTCGGCGCAGGCCGGGATCGGCTACATGACGATGAACGCGCGCGAGTTCCTGCAGACCGACATCGTGCTCGTCGGCATCCTCCTCTATGCGCTGCTCGGCAAGCTGGCTGACGTGCTCGCCAAGGGCCTCGAGTCGTGGTGGCTACCCTGGCACGCCGGCTACCGGCCGCAGACATGAACCGTCGCTCCCACGCCATGAACTCGTACGACATCGAAATCGAAGGCGCGACGCTTGCCGCATTCTCGCCGCCCGCGGCCTGGCTTCAGGACTCCGAGACTTCTCTGCCTCGGCCCGTGGCACGGCGCGAGCGCTTGCAGGTGGGCGGTGCAGCCGTCGACGCGCGTCGGCTGGTCAAGCGCTACGGCGATCGGGTCGTGCTCGACGGGCTCGACCTGCGTCTCGCCCCAGGCGAGTTCGTCGCCGTCGTCGGTCGCAGCGGCTGCGGCAAGAGCACCTTGCTGCGCCTGCTGGCAGGCCTGGAGCGCGCCGACTCGGGCGTGATCACGATCGACGGCGACACGCGCGAGGCGCACGGCGACGAGACCCGGATCATGTTCCAGGACGCGCGCCTGCTGCCGTGGAAGCGCGTCGTCGACAACGTCGCCCTCGGCCTGCGCGCCGATGCCCGCGAGCGCGCCCTCGAGGCACTCGACCAGGTCGGCCTCGCCGATCGCGCCAACGAGTGGCCGGCCGTGCTCTCGGGTGGCCAGCGCCAGCGAATCGCCCTGGCGCGCGCGCTCGTCCACGCGCCGCGCCTGCTGCTGCTCGACGAGCCGCTCGGCGCCCTCGACGCGTTGACGCGAATCGAGATGCACCGCCTGATCGAATCGCTCTGGCAGCGCCACGGCTTCACCGCCTTGCTCGTCACCCATGACGTCGCCGAGGCAGTGGCGCTGGCCGACCGCGTCGTTCTCGTCGACGATCATCGCGTCGCGCTCGACGAGCGCGTCAACCTCGCGCGGCCGCGCCAGCGCGGGCTTGCCTTCGACGCCTTCGAGGAACGGGTCCTCGGCCGGGTGCTCGGCACGCCGGCGCCAGGAGTTCCACCGCAGCCGCCGCCGGCGACGCGGCCGGCACAGTGGCTCTGGGCGAACTGAACGACGCCGTCGGCGCGGGTCAGCTGGCTGCCGGCACGCCCGGGCTCGTCGCCAATGCCGCTTCGACCGCCGCGCGATCGAGCGGCGCGGCGAAGGTCTCGATGAAGTCGTAGACGTAGGCACGCAGGAAGCGGCCGCGTCGGATCGCCAGCTTGGTGAGGTTGACGGCGAACAGGTGGCCGGCGTCGATCGCGTGCAGGTTGGCGTCGCGGGCCTCGTCGAAGGCGATCGAGGCGACGATGCCGACGCCGAGCCCAAGCTCGACGTAGGTCTTGATCACGTCGGCGTCCATCGCCGTGATGATGAGATCGAACGCCAGGCCGGCCTTCTCGAACGCATCGTCGATGTGCAGCCGCCCGGTGTAGCCGGGGCTGTAGGTGATGATCGGATAGCCCGCCAGGGCGTCGAGCGTCAGCGGCGCCGGGCCTTGCAGCGGGTGGCCTTTCGGGACGATGACGCTGTGCGTCCAGCGGTAGCACGGCAGGGTGACGAGCTCGTCGTATTCGCTCAGCGCCTCGGTGGCGATGCCGACGTCGGCCTCGCCGGTGATCAGCATGTCGGCGACCTGGTCGGGCGAGCCCTGGTGCAGGTTGAAGCGTACGCCGGGGAAGCGCACGCGAAAGTCGCGCACAGCGCCTGGCAGGGCGTAGCGCGCCTGCGAGTGCGTCGCGGCGATCGACAGCGGACCCTGCAGCTGCTGGGCGAATTCCTCGCCGGCACGGCGCAGGTTGTCGGCGTCGCGCAGCATGTTCTCGACCGTCGGCAGGACCAGCTCGCCCATCTCGGTGAGCGCCGTCAGACGCTTGCCCGCGCGAACGAAGAGATCGACGCCGAGCTCGTCCTCCAGCTCGCGGATCTGTCGGCTGACGCCGGGTTGCGAAGTGTTGAGCACCCGCGCCACTTCGGTCAGGTTGAAGCCGCGGCGCGCGGCTTCGCGAAGCGAGCGCAATTGCTGGAAGTTCATGGCAAACCGCGGAGTCTGGCCGCGTTGGCTTGGAAACTGAACTATCGAATAGCGGAGTGAATATGCGATCGAGGAATATGAAGTCGCATCCGGTAGAGCTGGCTATGTACTCGGCCGCGCGAGCGATTCGATCAGCCTGGACAATCACTGTCAGGCGTCGGATATCGCTGTGCGCACCTTTCTGATCCGAAAGTGGGGGAGCCTGACTTCAACGCCTGCGCCGCTGCGCAAGAACTTGCTGAACTCTGACGTCGCCCCAGGATCGCGCGACGGCTGAAGGACGGCTTTGCGGCAAAGAGAATAAAACTGAGCGACGGCCGCTTCGGGTCGGGTGCGTGGGTTCGACGCCTCGAGAAGCTGACATCGAGCGGCCTTCGGCGCCAGTCCGGGGTGCAAGAAGGCCAAGCGGCGAAGACTGCGAGAGCGCCGACGAAGCTTCGCCGACCATCAGTGGCGTCGCAGAGACCGGCGGCCGGCTCACGGCTTGTTGGATGCCGATCTCGGCTTGGTCGCCGTCTTGGTGTTGCTAGGCGAAGATGCCGGGACGACATCGTGAACGATGCGCTGGGTGCCGCCCTCGCAAGTGCCGACGACCTGATATCCGGTCGACAGGTTTTTCGGAACGATCTTCAGCGGAGGGTGCTGGACACCGGCATCGGCAAGGCGTTTCTCGATCGATTTCAGGACGTCTGCGCACATCGGCGGCGCGCTTCGCGCAGCCCCAGCACCGCCGCCTATGAGAAGAGCGACCGCGACCGCCGTCGGGCTCGCGCACCTGGCGCCGCTGGAACCGAGTGCGATCGCTCGTCGCTGCGCCGCGTTCGTCGTTCGCGCGATCACCGCAGTGACAAAGGTAGCAAAGCGCGTGTCACCCATAGCCGAGTCTCGTACCAACAGCCTGCCTGCCCAAAAGCAGGGTTAAGGCACCTAGGCGCCACCCTCCTCGGGCTGTTGCAAGCCGAGCCGCGAAGGCTCAGAAAAGGGGTCACCATCAATTGCGGGTAAGCGGCACGAAGCGCACGGGCAGCACGTTGCGCGTCACGGTGCGGCCGTCCGAGTCCTTGCGCAGCAGCAGCAGATTCTGGATTCCCCCCTGGGGCCCGATCGGCGCGATGAGCCGACCGCCGGGTGCGAGTTGGTCGATCAGGGGCTGCGGCATCGTGTCAGGCGCGGCGGTCACCACGATGGCGTCGAAAGGAGCGGCTTCGGGCCAGCCCAGATAGCCGTCGCCGATCCGCACGTCCACGTTCGCATGGCCGAGCTCGCGCAGCAGTTCGGCGGCGCGCTCGCCGAGCGGCCGCACGATCTCGATCGTGTAC
>Ga0207691_10005358_pt1 | contig 12380 bp, 13 predicted proteins | sample KBSM13metaG_FD_184327 | JGI IMG/M metagenome (GOLD analysis project Ga0207691, IMG submission 184327) | Miscanthus rhizosphere microbial communities from Kellogg Biological Station, Michigan, USA - KBS M1-3 metaG (SPAdes) (version 2) | ecosystem: Host-associated > Plants > Roots > Rhizosphere >...
CACGATTCCTCGTAATAGAAGTACGACAGACGCAGCAGGCTCTTGACCATGCAGCGCGTCTCCTCGAGCACGATCACCGCTCCCGAACCGAGCATCGAGCCGGCCTTGGCGATCGAGTCGTAGTCCATCGTCAGGCCCATCATCACATCCGCGGGCAGCACCGGTGCCGACGAGCCGCCCGGGATGACGGCCTTCAGCGCACGTCCGCCGCGAACGCCGCCTGCCATCTCGAGCAGCGTCGAAAACGGCGTGCCGAGGCGGATCTCGTAGTTGCCGGGACGCTCGACGTCCCCGGACACCGAAAATATCTTCGTCCCGCCGTTGTTTGGAAGACCGAGATTCAGGAACCACTCGCCGCCGTTGCGGATGATCCACGGCACGGCCGCAAACGTTTCCGTGTTGTTGATCGTCGTCGGCTTGCCGTACAGGCCGTAGCTCGCGGGGAACGGCGGCTTGAAGCGCGGCTGCCCCTTCTTGCCTTCGAGCGACTCGAGCAGCGCCGTTTCCTCGCCGCAGATGTACGCGCCGTAGCCGTGATGGTTGAACAACTGGAAGCTGAAGTCGCTGCCGAGGATCGCGTTGCCGAAGAAACCCGCGGCGTAAGCTTCCTCGAGCGCTTCCTCGCAGCGCTCGTACACATCCCAGATCTCGCCGTGCACGTAGTTGTAGCCGCGCGCACAGCCCATGGCGTAGGCGGCGATCGCCATGCCTTCGAAGAGCGCGTGGGGGTTGTACCGCATGATGTCGCGGTCCTTGAAGGTGCCGGGCTCGCCCTCGTCGGAGTTGCAGACGAGGTATTTCTCCCCCTGGTACTGCTTCGGCATGAAGCTCCACTTGAGTCCCGTCGGAAAGCCGGCACCGCCGCGACCGCGCAGCGCGGACTTCTTGACCTCGGCCACCACCTGCTCGGGCGGAATCTTTTCGGCGAGGATCTTCTTCAGCGCTTCATAACCGCCGCGCTTCACGTAATCCTCGAGCCGCCAGTTGCGGCCGGTAAGTCCGGCCATCAGCACGGCGTCCGGGCCGTAGTCGATGAATTCGGAAGGTGCGTTCATGGGAGCATGCGTAATGGGCTCATGCACGCGGCTTGGTTTCGCCGCCGGACGCGGACAACTCGTCGAGCAGCGCGTCGAGCGCCGGCGGGTTCATGAATGACGCCATGCGCTTGTTGTTCACGAGGATGACCGGTGCGTCGCCGCACGCGCCCATGCACTCGCCTTCCTTCAGCGTGAAATTGCCGTCGCCGGTCGTCTCGCCGAAGTCGATGCCGAGACGTTGCTTCAGATGCTCCGCGGCCGCAGCCGCGCCCTGCAGCGCGCATGGCAGGTTCGTGCAGATCGTGAGCTTGAACCGACCGGTCGGCTTCAGGTTGTACATCGAGTAGAACGTGGCAACTTCGTACACCGCTACCGACGGCATTGCGAGATGGTCCGCAACCTCGTCCATCAACTCCGCGGACAGCCAGCCGAACTCGTCCTGCGCGATCGCGAGCGCGGACATCACGGCCGACTGCTGCTGGCCGGCCGGATATTTCGCAACCTCGCGATCGATCCGTCGCAGCGCGTCGTTCGACAGCAATGTCGAGGCCTTGGCGGCGGTGGTCATCGGTCGATGGATCCGAATACGATGTCCTGCGTGCCGATGATCGCCACGACATCGGCGATCATGTGCCCGCGCGACATTTCGTCGAGCGCCGACAAATGCACGTAGTCGGGCGGTCGGAGCTTGATGCGGTACGGCTTGTTCGCGCCGTCCGATATGGCGTACACGCCGAACTCGCCCTTCGGGTGCTCGATCGCCGCATACACCTCGCCGGCCGGCACGTGGATGCCTTCGGTGAAGAGCTTGAAGTGATGAATCAGTTCTTCCATGTTTTCCTTCATCGCTTCCCGCGAGGGCGGCGCGACCTTGTGATTGTCGGTGATCACCGGCCCCGGATTGTTGCGCAGCCATTCGATGCACTGACGGATGATCCGGTTGGACTGGCGCATCTCCTCGATCCGTACCAGGTAGCGGTCGTAGCAGTCGCCGTTGATGCCGACGGGAATGTCGAACGCCAGCTTGTCGTACATCGCGTACGGCTGCTTGCGCCGCAGGTCCCACGGCACGCCCGAGCCGCGGAGCATCGCGCCGGTGAAGCCGAGCGCGACGGCGCGCTCCGCGGTGACCACGCCGATGCCGACGGTGCGCTGCTTCCAGATCCGATTGTCGGTCAGGAGCTCCTCGTACTCGTCGACGTGCGCGGGGAACCGCTGCGTGAAGTCGTCGATGAAGTCGAGCAGCGAGCCCTGCCGATTCTCGTTCAGCGCCTTCATCTCGCGCTCGTTGCGCGACTTCATCGCCTGGTATTGCGGCATTCGCTCGGGCAGGTCGCGATACACGCCGCCCGGGCGGTAGTACGCGGCGTGCATGCGCGCACCGGACACCGCCTCGTACATGTCGAAGATGTCCTCCCGCTCGCGAAACGCGTAGAGGAACACGGTCATTGCGCCGATGTCGAGCGCATGCGAGCCGAGCCACATCAGGTGGTTCAAGATGCGCGTCAGCTCGTCGAACATCGTCCGGATGTAGAGCGCGCGGACCGGCACATCGATGCCGAGCAGGCGCTCGATCGCGAGGCAGTACGCATGCTCGTTGCACATCATCGACACGTAGTCGAGCCGATCCATGTACGGCAGCGACTGGATCCACGTCTTGTGCTCGGCGAGCTTCTCGGTCGCGCGATGCAAGAGCCCGATGTGCGGATCGGCCCGCTCGATCACTTCGCCGTCGAGCTCGAGCACGAGGCGCAGCACGCCGTGCGCAGCCGGGTGCTGCGGCCCGAAGTTCATCGTGTAGTTGCGGATCTCAGCCACTACTCTTTTTCCGCGTAGTTCTCTTCGCGGATCACGCGCGGCGTGACCTCGCGAGGCTCGATCGTGACGGGCTGGTAGATCACCCGTCCTTGCTCCGGGTCGTAGCGCATCTCGACATAGCCGGAGATCGGAAAGTCCTTCCGGAAGGGATGGCCGACGAAGCCGTAGTCCGTCAGCAATCGACGCAGATCGGGGTGACCCGGAAACATGATGCCGAAGAGGTCGAACGCCTCGCGCTCGAACCAGTTCACCGCCGGCCAGATATCCACGAGGCTCGGCACGACGGGAAAATCGTCGTCGGACGCGAACGTGCGCACGCGCAGGCGCCAGTTATTCGGCAGGGACAGCAGGTGACACACGACGCCGAAGCGCGGACCCTCCCATGCGCCTCCGCCATAACTCGAATAATCGACGCCGCAGAGATCGATCAGCATGTCGAAGCGGAGTTCGGACCGATCCCGCAATGTCCGCATCACCTCGACATAGCGATCGACGTCGACGACGACCGTCACCTCGCCGAGGGCGGTCGTCGTGCTCCTGAACGTTCCTTCCTCGAAGGCTCCGGCGAGCGCCGCAGTCAATTGTCCGGAATCGGCGGCCATCAACGGGCGATCGTGTTGGTGCGCCAGATCTTGTTCTGCAGCTGGAGGATCCCGTACAGCAGCGCCTCGGCTGTCGGTGGACACCCGGGCACGTAGATGTCGACCGGGACGATGCGGTCACACCCGCGCACGACGGAGTAGGAATAGTGGTAGTACCCGCCGCCGTTCGCGCACGACCCCATCGAGATGACCCAGCGCGGCTCGGCCATCTGGTCGTACACCTTGCGCAGCGCCGGCGCCATCTTGTTGCACAGCGTGCCGGCGACGATCATCACGTCCGATTGCCGGGGACTCGGGCGGAATATCACCCCGAATCGGTCGAGATCGTAGCGCGCGGCGCCCGCGTGCATCATCTCGACCGCGCAGCACGCGAGCCCGAACGTCAAGGGCCACATGGACCCGCTGCGGGCCCAGTTGATCACGCTGTCGAGCGACGTCGTGACGAAGCCCTTTTCCAGTACGCCTTCGATTGCCATGTCAGTTCAACGCATCCCGAGTGCCGCTGCTGTTCATTCCCACTCCAGCGCCCCCCGCTTCCACTCGTATATGAAGCCGACGACGAGGATTAGCAAGAACAGCATCATGGCGGCGAAGCCGAAAAAACCGATGTCCTGCAGCACGACGGCCCACGGAAACAGGAATGCGATCTCGAGATCGAACAGGATGAACAGGATCGCGACAAGGTAATAGCGGACGTCGAACTTCATCCGCGCATCCTCGAACGCCTCGAAGCCGCATTCGTACGGCGAAAGCTTTTCGGGGTCCGGACGATTCGGCGACACAAACCTGCCGACCCCAAGCAGGAGGCCGCCGATTCCGAGACCGAACAGCATGAACAGGAGAACGGGAAAGTATTGTTCGAGCATTGGCAGGTATCAGGTATCAGGTATCAGGTATCAGGTATCAGGTATCAGGTATCAGGTATCAGGTATCAGGGTCAGGAATCGGAGTCGGGTGTCGGTATCGAGGAAACGGGCCGGCGGATCGTTCGCATGCTGATTCGTGGATGGCTTGCACCGTGTGACGGCGCGGTGCACGCCAGGTTCGATACCTGATACCTGATACCTGATTCCCGATACCTGCTGATGGTGCCGACGGGGAGACTCGAACTCCCACGGCTTTCGCCACTGCCCCCTCAAGACAGCGTGTCTACCAATTTCACCACGTCGGCTTGGCACACCCCAGGTATCGGCATCCGAGGACGATTATCAGCCGTCCGCTCCGTACCTGATCCTTGACCCCTACTTCGGCACGTCCGCGGGCGCCGCGCCATTGCCGGCCGGAGCAGGCACCACACCGCTCGACGGCGCAGGCTGCGGTACGTCGCTCGGCTTCGGCGGCACAACCCGGTCCGTCACGCCCTTTTCCATGACACCCTTTTCCATGACGCCTTGAGGCCCGCTGTGCTGGGACCCGAAATACGTCAAGGCAACACTGGTCACGAAGAACACGGTGGCGAGAATCGCGGTCGTGCGCGACAGGAAGTTCGCGGAGCCGGCTGCGCCGAACAAGCTGCCGGACGATCCGCTTCCAAACGCCGCACCCATGTCCGCCCCCTTGCCGTGCTGGAGCAGGACGAACCCGCATACGGCGAGCGCCGTCAGCACATGCAGGACGAGAACCGCCGATTCAACCATGTTCATTCGCTTCTTTCTCCACGCGCGGTGCCCGCTTTAGGCACGTGCGATCGCCAAAAATTCATCTGCATCGAGGGACGCTCCACCCACCAATGCACCGTCGATGTCCGGCATGCCAAAGAGCGCCACGGCGTTGGAAGCCTTGACGCTGCCTCCATAGAGAATGCTCACCGCACTCGCGCCCGCCGCGGACAGCTGCGTCCGCAACGCCTCGTGCACCCGCTGCGCATCGGCAGGCGCCGCCGTGCGCCCGGTTCCGATGGCCCACACCGGTTCATACGCGACGACGATTTGCGCCATGTCCTTGCCGAGCGCCGCAACCAGCGCCGCGAGCTGACGCTCTACGACGGCCTTCGTTTCCCCGCGCTCGCGCTCCACCAGCGTCTCGCCGACACAGGCGATCGGCGTCAAGCCCGCCGCGAGCGCCGCCCGGGCCTTGGCGCCAACGACGGCGTCGGTCTCGCCATGCAGTTGCCGGCGCTCCGAATGGCCGACGATCGCATAGCGGCAACCGAACTCGGCGACCATTGCCGCCGATACCTCGCCGGTATACGCGCCCGCGGCGTGCATGCTCACGTCCTGCGCACCCCACGCCACGTTGCTGCCCGCCAGTGCCGCCTGGGTCTGAGCCAGGTAGGGGGCGGGCACGCAGACTGCGACGGCACGGCGTTCCTTGTCACCCCATTCCGCCGCCAGGCGGCCGAGGAGACGCGCGTTCGGTTCGAGGCCGCCGTTCATCTTCCAGTTGCCGGCGACGAGTTCGCGACGCATGAGCAATCGATGGAACCGACGCGCAGCGGCATGTCGCAGCGGCCGGGCGTGATTTCCGGGTGTCCTCTCGAGGCGACGCGGCCGGGCCGGTCATGCCCGAAAGCGCCAGTAAAACCTGACGATTTTACCGTTTCCGGAAACGGGGAGCAAATTCCGCGAGGGAGCGGTAATGATCGAGACTGAACCACTACCGATGAAGCCGACGACCTTCTCGCTCACGCGCCCGCAATGCTGCGCAGGCGCCGGACCATCGGGGGCAGGAACCACGCGGACAGCGTGAGCACGCCGAGCGTTGCGGCAATCGGCCGGGTGAAGAACCCGAGCAGGCTTCCATCGGACTTGATCATGGACGAGATGAAGTTCTCCTCGAGCATCCCGCCCAGCACGACGCCCAGTATCGCCGGCGCGCTGGGATAGCCGTTCTCCTCCAGGACGTACGCGATCAGGCCGGCGACGAGCATCACGCCGATGTCGAACGCCGTGTTGTTGATCGCGAACGTGCCGACGATGCAGAACAGGAGGATGACCGGCATCAGCACGTTGCGCGGCACGCGCAGGATCTGCTTCGCGGCCTTGATGCAGAACCAGCCGAGCGGAATCATCAAAAGGTTCGCGACGATGAACAGCAGGTAGACGGCGTAGATGTTCTGCGGGTTCTGCGTGAACAGTATCGGACCCGGATTCATGTTCTTCATGTACAGGACACCGATCACGATGGCCGTGATCGAATCGCCCGGGATACCGAACACGAGTGCGGGAATCCACGCGCCGGCAAGTGCGCTGTTGTTGGCCGACCCGGATTCCACGATCCCTTCGACGTGACCCGTGCCGAACTTCTCGGGTTCCTTCGAGAACTTCTTGCTGATCGCATAGCTCATCCACGCCGCGATGTCGGCGCCTGCGCCCGGCAATGCGCCGACGAGCGTGCCGACCACGTTTCCACGAAGAATCTGCACCGGATAGCGCTTCGTCAGGTCCCACATCCCTTTGAAGACATTCCGGATAGGCTGGTCGACAAGTTGCAGCTCGGGCGACGTGTCCACCGCGAAACGGATGATCTCGGACACGGCGAACATGCCGATCATCATCGGGATGAGACCGATCCCGCCCATCAATTCGACGCTGCCGAACGTGAACCTCGGAAATCCGGCCGGATTGCCGAGGCCGACGCTCGCGACCAACAGCCCGAGCAGGAGCGACACCATTCCCTTGAGCGGCCTCTCCGCAGTGATGACGATCGCACAAGAGAGCCCGAGCAACACGAGCCAGAAATACTCGAACGAGCTGAAGCGCAGCGCGAAATCGGCAAGCGCCGGCGCCGACACGATCAGCACGGCCGTGCCGAACAGGCCGCCGATGGCGCTGAAAACGAGACCTGCGCCAAGCGCAAGCTCCGTCTGTCCCTTGCGCGTCATCGCGTAGGCCTCGTCGGTGTAGGCAGCCGACGCGGGTGTCCCCGGCATCCGCAGCAAGCATCCCGGCACGTCGCCGGCAAAGATGGCCATCGCGGTCGCAGAGACGATCGCGGCAATCGCCGGGATTGGCGCCATGAAGAACGTGACCGGAACGAGCAGCGCCGTGGCCATCGTAGCGGTCAGCCCCGGAACGGCGCCGACGAACAGGCCGAAGAGCGACGCAGCGAACATGACCCACAGGTTGTAAGGGTCGAAGACCATCTGGAACGCAACGCCGATTTCGTGCATGGGTCAGCGCCGAAAAGGAGACCAGGCTCGTTCGGCCGACCGAATGAGCCTCGCGTAGCGCATAGCGGCGTGCGTCAAAACGCGAAGCGCGTGAGAACGCCCCAGGGCAGCGGCACGCGCAAGAGCTTGTAGAACGCGTACCAGATGATGAGCGTGCCGATGATCGCGACGACGACCGACGTGACGGGCCGTACGCCGAAAGCGATGAACATCGCGAACAACGCGAGCGGCGCGACGATCAGGAAGCCGATCCGCTCGGCGAGGACGATGTAGCCGATCGTCGCGCCGACCACGGCGACGAATGCCCACGCATGCCGCGGTGAGCGTGCCCAGGGCAACGCCTCGAACCATGCAGTCTCGGGACGCGCGCGAAGACCGCTCAGGATCAGCATCAGCGCGCAGACGACGAGCGCCCCGGCGGCAAGGCCGGGAAAGAGCGCCGGTCCGACGTTCTGCCCGGGAATCTTCGGAAACGACTGCACCTGCACGAGGAGCGAGAGCCCCAGCACGAGCAGGAGCGCGCCGAAGACCCCGTCGTTGATCTTCACTTCGCGATGCCGACCGCCTTCATCACCTTGGCCATGTCGGCGTCAGCCTTCGCCATGTATTTGGCGAAGTCGTCGCCCTTCGCCCACTGGGCCCCGAAGCCCCGTTGCGTCAGGAAATCCTTGTACTCCTTGCTCTCGTACGCCTTCTGGATCGCATTCGTCAGCTTGTCGACGACGTCCTTCGGCGCACCCTTCGGCATCGCGAAACCGCGCCACGCCGCGGTCTGCCAGTTGCTGCCCGTTGCCTGCTTGATCGTCGGCAGGTTCGGGTAAAGCGCTGGAGCCTTGTCGGCGAAGATCGCGAGCGACTTCACCTTGCCCGCATCGATCAGCGAACGCGCTTCGGGAATCGAGCAGGGGACGATGTCGACGCCACCGGCGACGAGATCCTGCAAGCCCGGCGCCGCGCCATTCGACGGCACCCACGGCACGGCGTTCGGATCGATCTTGAGGTCGCTCAGCAACCCGGCGATGGCGAGATGCCAGATGCCGCCCTGCCCGGTGCCCGAGGCCTTGAGCTTGCCCGGGTTTGCCTTGATCGCATCGAGCACGTCCTTGACCGACTTGTAAGGCGAATCGGCACGCACCTGGAAGCCGGCGGGATCCGCGTTGACGAGCGCGAGTGGCTGATATGACGCGGGTGTCAATTCCGTCAGTCCCTGCCAGTGCATCATCGAGATCTCGACTGTGACGAGCCCCAGGGTGTAACCATCCGGCGTCCCCTGCGCGATCGCGCTGTGCCCGACGACGCCGTTGCCGCCGGTGCGGTTGACGACGTTGACCGGCTGCCCCAGCTCCTTCTCGAGATACGCACCGAAGAAGCGCGCGACGGCGTCCGTGCCGCCCCCCGCACCCCACGGGACGATCAGCGTGATCGGACGGTCGGGGTAAGCCGCGAAGGCCGCGCCGGCAACAAGTGCGAGCATGGCCGCGGTGAACGTGCGAATCAACTTCGACATCTCTTTCCTCCTGGGACCTTATCAACGGATGTGCATGCGCAGGTCGCGCCGGATTTGACGCGCCTCGTCAAACAGCGGAAAGAATATCAGCTAACGCTCGGCGAGCCAGCATGCGCTCGTTCGTCCGGCGCCCAATGCGAAGAGCGGCGGTGAGCTTTCGCGGCAACGCGGCATCACCGAGGGGCATCGCGGATGGAAGTGGCACCCGGCAGGCGGATCGAGTGGCGAAGGAATCTCCCCCTTGATCGGCACGTACGTGCGCTTCTTCGGCTCGACGCGCCCGACTTCGGCAAGGAGCGCCTTCGTGTACGGATGGCTGGGCGCATCGAAGAGCTCGCCTGTCGGCGCAGTCTCGACAACGCGTCCGAGATACATGACGACGACGCGGTCGGACAGGAAGCGGACGACGCCCAGGTCGTGACTGATGAACAGGTAGGTGAGATTCAGCGCCTGCCGCAATTGCATGAACAGGTTCAGCACCTGCGCCTGGATCGACACGTCGAGCGCAGCCACGGATTCATCGCAGACCAGGAACTCGGGCTTCACGGCGAGCGCCCGCGCGATGCCGATGCGCGCGCGCTGCCCGCCCGAAAACTGGTGCGGATAGCGGCGCATCAGCGTCGGATCCATGCCGACGCGATTCAGCATCGCGCCGACGTACTCGCGCTGCTGGCGCGCACTGATCAGTCGATGCGCGACGGGCGCCTCGCCGATGATGTCGAGAACACGCATGCGCGGATTGAGCGATGCGTACGGATCCTGAAAGATCATCTGCAGCTTGAGCTGCTGGCGCCGCGACTCGGCGGGTGACATGTCGCGGAGCGGCTGCCCGCGCCAGTAGCGCTCGCCTTCGCTCAGCGGGATCAATCCCGCGGCGAGGCGACCGAGCGTCGACTTGCCGCAGCCCGACTCCCCTACCAGCCCCACCACTTCGCCGGCGAACACCGCCAGGTCGACGTTGTCGACAGCGCGGACGACCTCCTCGCGCAGATTCGCGCCCAGTCGCCTGCCGATCTTGGCGGCGAAATCGAGTGGCTTGACGAAGCGCTTCGTCGCCCCGCGCAATTCGATCAGTGCGGGTGTGTCGGGCGCGGGGGTGGCAGCATCCATCTACGCCGGCAACGGCTGGTGACGATGCAATTTGTCGGGCGTGGTGCCCATCTACCCCGCCAACGGGTGGTGACAGCGCACGCTCCGCGCGCCGCCGTCCAGCACCGACATCGCGGGCGAAACCAGACAGTCCGGGGCGGCACGGGCGCAGCGTTCCCGGAACGGACACCCGGGTGGCAGCTCGAGAAGCGACGGCGTCATGCCGGGGATCTGCGCGAGTCGACTACCGCGCGTGTTGTTCGACGGCACGGAGTCGAGAAGGCCACGCGTGTAGGGATGCCGGGGCGCACCGAGCACGGCCTGCGCACTCCCCTGCTCCACGATGCGTCCCGCATACATGACGCAGACGCGATCGGCGAGCCCAGCGATGACCGAAAGGTCGTGGGTGATCCAGATGAGCGCCGTCCCCGTCTCCTGGGTCAGCTTCTGCATCTCGTAGAGGATCTGGCCCTGGATCGTCACGTCGAGCGCGGTCGTCGGCTCATCGGCGATGACGAGATCGGGGCGATTCAGCAAGGCGATGGCGATCGCGACACGCTGGCGCATGCCGCCCGAGAACTGGTGCGGATACGCCGCGAGCCGCGCCTCGGGCGAGGGAATGCCGACGCGCGCGAGCGCATCACGTGCCCGTGCGCGCGCGGCCGCCGTGCTGGTCTTCTCGTGCGCTTGGATCGCCTCGATCATCTGCACGTCGATCCGCAAGACCGGATTCAGCGTCATCATCGGGTCCTGGAAGATCATCGCCACCCGATCGCCGCGGATACGCCGCAGCGACTCGGCGGACAGCGTCCGCAAGTCGACGCCGTTCAGCATGATGCTGCCGTCGACGATGCGGCCCGGTGGATCGATCAGACCCATGATCGAATAGCCGGTCATCGACTTGCCCGACCCGGATTCGCCGACGAGGCCCAGCACTTCGCCGCGGCCGACGCCGAACGACACGTCGTCGACGGCTTTGACGACGCCCTGCTTGGTGAAGAAGTGCGTGCGCAAGCCCTCGACGAGCAGCACCGGCTCAGCCACGCCGGGCGTCTCCGAAAAACGCTCGTGGTCCAAAAGGCTCTGCCCTGCTGATGGCGCGGGCGCAACTTCGCGCGGTCATCGCTGCAGCCGCGGATTCAGCACGTCGCGCAGCTGGTCGGCGACGAGGTTGATGCTGACGATCGTCAGCAGCAGCGCGATCCCCGGAAAGAAGCTGATCCAGTACTTGCCGGACAGCAGGTACTGGTAGCCGTTCGCAATCAGCAGACCAAGCGACGGCTCGGTGATCGGCAGCCCCAGGCCGAGGAAGGACAGCGTTGCTTCCAGCGCGATCGCCGCTGCGACCTGCACGGTTGCGACGACGATCATAGGCGGCAGGCAATTGGGCAACAGGTGGCGAAACACGATGCGCGCGGGCGAAAGCGCGAGGCAGCGTGCCGCCTCGATGTATTCCTTGCGCTTTTCGACGAGCGCTGCCGAACGCACGGTCCGCGCGTAGTACGCCCACTGCACGGTCACGAGCGCCGTGATGACCTTGCCGGTGCCCTGCCCCAGAACGGCGATCAGGATCAGCGCAATCAGGATCGACGGAAACGACAGCTGGATGTCGACGATGCGCATGATGAGCATTTCGACGCGACCGCCGAGATAGGCTGCAGCGAGGCCGGCGGCGAGACCGATCAGCAGCGCAAGTGCGGTGCTGACGACGCCGACGGTGAGAGAGATCCGCAGCCCGTAGAAGATAGCGGACAGCATGTCGCGTCCCTGGTCGTCGGTGCCGAGCCAGAACGTGCCCCCGGTCGTCGATGCGGACCCGGGCGGCAGCTTGCTGTCGATGATGTCGATCTGCGCAAGATCGTAGGGATTCTGCGGCGAGATCAGCGGCGCGAAGATGGCCGCTGCAACGATCATCGCGAGGAGCGCGAGGCCGGCGACCGCTACGGGGTTCGAGACGAAATCGGCCGCGATGCGCCCGAGCGGCGAGGTGCCGTCGCGCTTCCCGATTCCGGGCAGCGGTTCGTCGAGTGGCGTGGCCATCAGCGCACCTTCGGCTGCGCCTCGCCCGCGCGGCTCATGCCTCGGCCTCTTTGGCTCGGTGAGAGGTGCAAAACAATACGTGTCGGCCTCCCCGCAATCGCCGCGCGCCGACCCTGCGGGGCTCGGCTCGGCTGCGCCTCGCCCGCGCGGCTCATGCGGCCTCCTTGCACTGCATA
>Ga0207691_10005361_pt1 | contig 12377 bp, 11 predicted proteins | sample KBSM13metaG_FD_184327 | JGI IMG/M metagenome (GOLD analysis project Ga0207691, IMG submission 184327) | Miscanthus rhizosphere microbial communities from Kellogg Biological Station, Michigan, USA - KBS M1-3 metaG (SPAdes) (version 2) | ecosystem: Host-associated > Plants > Roots > Rhizosphere >...
CACCGTTTCGTGATCGAGCCCACCACCGACATCGTCGGGGTGGTGCAGAAGACCACCGCAACCAAAGAAGACACGCTCACTGACATCGCGCGCCGCTTCAACGTGGGCTACGAAGAAATCGTGCGCGCCAATCCCGGGGTCGACCCCTGGCTGCCCGGCGAAAACCGGGAGATCGTGATCCCTTCGCAATTCATCCTGCCGAACGCTCCGCGCGAAGGCATCGTCATCAATGCCGCGGCGATGCGGCTCTTCTATTACCCGAAGGTGAAGAAGGGCGAGCCGCAGGTCGTGCACACCTATCCCATCGGCATCGGCAAGGTGGGCTGGAAGACGCCCGAGGGCGCCACCACGATCGTGCGTCGGCAGAAGGACCCCACCTGGCGTCCGACGGCGGCCATCATCAAGGAGCATCGCGAGGAACGCGGCGAGAAACTCGATGCCGTGGTTGGTCCGGGCCCGGACAACCCGCTGGGCCGTTTTGCGTTCTACCTCGGCTGGCCGACTTACATGATCCACGGCACCAACAAACCTGCCGGCGTGGGATTGCGCTCGAGCCACGGCTGCATCCGCCTGTATCCGGAAGATATCGCCCAATTGTTCGAGATGGCTCCGGTCGGCACGCAGGTGCGCGTGGTGAATCAACCTTTCCTGTTCGGCTGGCACGATGGCGCCCTGCACATCCAGGCGTTCGACGTGCTGGAAGACGATCCGCGCGACTGGAAAAAGGCCCAGGCCAAGTTGCTCAACAAGGCGATGGCTGAGCGCATCCAGAAGGAACTGAAGTCGCGCCAGGAAAAGATCGACTGGGAGGCGGTCTCGCAGCTCTCGCATGATCCTCGCGGCATTCCCGTGTCGGTTTCCGGTGGACCGGATCAGCTCGACCACATCGTTGCCACCGCCACGCTCGTACAGAACAAGGTGGCGCCGGGCGCAACCTGGGACGGCATCTCCGACCTGCCGGTCGACGAAGCCACTTTCCAGGAGCTCGTCTCCGATCGCGAATCGTCGGTGGAATCCGCGGCTGCGGCCGCCGCACCTGCGCCGACGACGAAGCCGGTCGCCAACTGAAAGAGCCCGTTTTCGGCGTGCAGGCTACTTGAAGCAGCCGTTCCCACGGTCCGGTCCAATCCACATTGGCGCGCAGGATTTGCCCTCCGCTTTCGCCATCGCGCGTGCTTGCCCCGCGCCTAACTATCATGCCGGCGCCACCGCGCCGCCCCACGCAATCGCGCTCGAGCCCTGATGGTCATCCCCCTGGACGACGACAATCCAACGACCACCAGGCCCTACGCCACCGCGGGCATCCTGGTCGTATGCGTGCTGGTGTACCTGCTGGTGAATGATGCGAAGTCGGACTTTGGTCTCGTGCCCGCAGTGCTCACCGGCCGCGGCGCGCTGTCCGGGACGGCAGTCGTCCCTGCCTGGACGACAGTCTTCACTTACATGTTCATGCACGGCGGCTTCTGGCACCTGGCGGGCAACATGCTCTTCCTATGGATCTTCGGGAACAACATCGAAGAGGCCATGGGTCACCTGCGCTTCATCCTTTTTTATGTCGCCTGCGGAATCGTGGCGGCGCTTTCGCAGGTACTGCCCAATCCCGGATCAGTCATCCCCATCGTGGGCGCGAGCGGCGCCATCTCGGGCGTACTCGGTGCCTACATGCTGCTTTTTCCACGCGCACGCGTGTTGTTAGGGTTGCCGCTCGGCTTCGTCAACGTGGAATTCGGACGATTCCCGGCGATCTGGGTGTTGGCAACGTGGTTCGCGTTGCAGTTCCTCTTCGTGGGCATCGCCGCGACGCGAGGTGCTGGCGAATCCCAGGGTGGCATCGTCTTTGGCGCGCACATCGCCGGCTTCATCGCGGGCTGCGCGCTCGTCACAATTTTCAAACGACGCCACGTTCCATTGTGGCGGCGTTACTGAGACGCTGCTACATTCCGCGCACGTTGCGGGGCCCGAAATAATTGGGGCTCACCGTGGGGAGTTGATTGGCCGAGCCGTTTGACTCGCAAGTCCCAACCGCCGAAGAACCCGGCTCTATACGTGTCATTGCGCGCGCCGCGACCAATATCGCGGCCTTCATTGGCCGCGCGCTCAAGGGTCCGGTCAACGAGCCTGTCCCGGTTCGCAGCTTTGCCGACTACACGCGTGTTTTCGGCGGCCTGTGGCAACCCTCCACGCTGAGTTACGCGGTCGAGCAGTTCTTCGAGAATGGCGGCCGCTGCGCCGTCATCGTGCGCGTGGTGAATGGCGCCCGTCCCCCCACGCTCACACTGCCCACCGCCAGCGGCAAGCTCATCCTGCGAGGCGTCGGCGCCGGTTCGCGCGAATTCCTGCGTGCCTCAGTCGACTACGACGCCATCGAAGCGCGCGAGTCGGATCGATTCAACCTGGTCGTACAGCGGGTGCGCACCGCCGGTTCCGAGCAGATCGAAGAACAGGAGATCCTGAGGCGGCTGTCCATCACCCCCGGGGCTGATCGCTTCGTGGCCGATGCGCTGCTCGACTCGCGATTGGTGCGCGTGCAGGGCAGCGTGCCCATGGAACGCCCGCTGCGTACGCCGGCCGCCGCGACGGGCGCGGTCATCGGTTACACGCCGTCGAATCCCGATGGTGACGATGGCGGTCCCATCACCGACTACGATGTCATCGGCTCGGCGCAGACGGGCACCGGCATCTTCGCGTTGCACGCCGCCCCGGATATCAACCTGTTGTGCATTCCGCCGCTGACGCGGGACCACGACGTCGGGCTGTCGACGCTGTTGGTCGCGGGACGGTTCTGCCGCGAACGGCGCGCCATGCTCATCGTCGATCCGCCGTCGTCGTGGGCGTCGAGCGCGGCCGCGCTCGACGGGATGCGGCACTGGCCGTTCCGCAGCGAAGACGCGGTCATGTTCTTCCCGCGCGTGGTCGCCTTCGACCGGTTGCGCGGGCGATTCGAGATGTTCGCGCCCTGTGGCGTGGCCGCCGGCATGATCGCCCGTTGCGATGAAAACTGGCCGGTCTGGGCCGCCGCCGAGGGCGACGACGCCATCCTGCGCCCAGGTCTGCGACCCGCATGGAACATCCAGAACGCCGACCGGGCGCGGCTGGTGAATGCCGGCATCAACCTGTTGCAGTCGGTACGCATCGCGCCGAAATTTGCAGCCAGCCCGCGTACGCTCGCGAGCGGCTCGGCGGCCGTCAGCGACTGGCGCTACCTGTCCGCGCGACGGCTCGCGCTCTTCATCATGACCAGCATCGAGCGCGGCACGCGCTGGATGATGTTCGAACGAAACGCGCAGTCCACGTGGACCATGGCGCGTGCCCAGGTCGAAGCATTCCTCGATTCGCTGTACGCCGAGGGCGCGTTCGCGGGCCGCACCGGCGAGCAGAGCTACTTCGTGGTGTGTGACGACAGGATCAACACCCCCGACACGATGCGGGACGGCAAGATCAACCTGGCCTTTGGCTTCGCCGCCACGAAGCCCGGCGAATATCACGCCTTCCTCGTCACGCATCAGCCGAGTGGTTCGCGCGCCAAGGCGATCAGCGTGAACCGGTTTGCCAATTATTCCCCGAGCGTGGATCTCGAGATCGAGTCGAGCATCCTGCGCGGCCTGGTGCCGCTCGCGCCGGTGGTGCCGCCACTCGAGCCTGTCAGCGCAAAGACCACCATCACGGCACCGCTCGCGCCCGTCGCGGAAGCCTGAAGTCAGCAAGAAGCGGAATGATTTGCCGCGGCGCTCAGCCTTAGGGTTGCAGCCATGAACACGCACATCCATTTCGATATCGGGTCCAGCACGCTTGGCCGCGCGCTGGTGGCAATCAACGACAAAGGTGTCTGCGCCATATTCATGGCGGATACGGACAACGCGGTGATCTCGCAGTTGCGCCAGCGCTTCCTCGAAGCCGAGCTCTTGCGGGATCCGCGGCGGCTGGCGCAAGTGTTGCCCCGCGTGATCGCACACATCGAATCACCATCGGGCGTGCTCGACCTGCCGCTCGATCCCGAGGGCACCGAGTTCCAGCGTCGCGTCTGGCGTGCCCTCGTGAAAATTCCCGCCGGGACCACGGCAAGCTACGCCGACATTGCGCGCCGGATCGACGCGCCGAAATCAGTGCGCGCCGTCGCGCAGGCCTGTGGGGCGAATCCGCTTGCGCTCGCGATTCCCTGCCATCGCGTCGTGCGCAGCGACGGCGCGCTGTCCGGCTATCGCTGGGGAACGGCACGCAAGCGCGCGCTGCTGGAGCGCGAAGCAGCGCGATGAGCGCGGTGTTGATGGGCGTTGCGCCGGCCGACTTCCCGGCACGGCGTATCGGCGCGATCGACTGGAAGGCCTGCGCAGCGCAGCTGGACGCGCAGGGCAGCGCGGTCATTCCGAGGTTGCTGAGCGCGCCCGAGTGCTGCGCGCTGGCGGCGTCGTACGCCGAGGACGCGCTATTCCGCCGCCGCGTTGTGATGGCGCGCCACGGTTTCGGGCGGGGCGAGTACCGCTACTTCGCTTATCCGTTGCCGGCGCAGGTCGCGCGGCTACGCGAGTCGCTCTACGTGCGGCTCGCGCCGATCGCGAATCGATGGAACGAACGGCTGGGTCTCGAGGTGCGTTACCCCGCGACACACGCGCAGTTCCTGGAGCGCTGTCACGCCGCGGGGCAGACACTCCCGACGCCCTTGATGCTTCGATACGAGGCGGGCGACTACAACTGCCTCCACCAGGATCTTTACGGCGAGCATGTGTTCCCGTTGCAGGTCGCAGTATTGCTCTCACAGCCGGGCAAAGACTTCGAAGGCGGTGAGTTCGTCATCACCGAACAACGTCCGCGAATGCAGTCACGCGTCGAAGTGCTGAACCTGCATCAGGGTGATGCCGCGGTATTTGCCGTCAGCCATCGGCCGGTCGAAGGCGCGCGAGGGAGTCATCGCGTGAACCTCAGGCATGGCGTGAGCCGCATTCGCAACGGTGAACGGCACACGCTCGGTGTGATCTTTCACGACGCGGCGTGAGCCAGAGACTGCGCGGACTCCCTCAGCGGAGCGCTTTCCAGCGCGCGTACTCCGCCGGCATGCACACGGCGCACGGGCGAAATCCCGCGGCGACCGCGGTCGTCTGATCGGCGAAGAACACGCGGTCGTTCACGTAGCCGCCGCGTGCGATGGCCTGCGAAGCGGCACGGCAATCGAGGCGTCCGTAGACCCTGGTCTTACGATGGCCACCCAGCGTGCCGGGTGTCGGACTCGAAAAGAGGCAGCCATCGCTGCCGATGAGCGTCCAGGTCCGGCCGCGATTCACGGACGCGGGAAACCCACCATCCGGCCGAGTTTTTCGTCCCAGAGCTTCATGCGCGCGCAGGCCAGGCTGTCCCACAGGCCCATGCGCACCGCGGGTTTGAGCGCGGGCACACACTCGTGCGCCTTACGCAGATTGTAGTTAGGGATGCGGGGCGCCAGGTGATGGATGTGGTGATAGCCGATGTTGCCGGTGACCCAGCGAAGCACCGCCGGGAGGTCGTAGAACGAGCTGCCGTCGACGGCGGCAGCGCGCGGATCCCAGTGATCGCGACGTACCCAGTAACCCTTCTCGAAACTGTGCTGCACGTAGAACAGCCAGACGCCCATCGCGCCGGCGATGATCACCACGGGCAGGTGCACTGCCAGCAGGTCGGTCCAGCCGAGCAGCGCGCACAATGCGCCGCCCAGCGCCAGCAGCGCGAGATTGTTGATCGCCACGCTGCGCCACTCTTTCTTCCACTTCCACGGCATGCCGAGCGGCAGGCGATGTTTGGCGACGAACTGGTAGATAGGCCCGATGCCGAGCATCACGGGCATGCTGCGATAGAAGCGGTAGCAGAACCGCGCCCAGGGCGAAGCCGCGCGGTACTCGTCCACGGTCATCGTGACGATGTCGCCGAGCTCGCGATGATCGAGGTTGCCGGAGGTGGCGTGATGAACGCCGTGGGTCTTCTTCCAGTAGGCGAACGGGAACAGCGTGAGTACGCCCAAGCCTGCCCCCAGCCACCGGTTGGCGCGCGAGCTCGCGAAGAACGAACCGTGGCTGCAGTCGTGCTGCAGGATGAACAGGCGTACATACATCGCGGCAGTCGGCACCGCCAGCAGCAGCGTCCACCAGTAACTCCAGCCGGCTTCACGGCTGAACGCCATGAGAGCCCACAACGCCAGGAAGGTCGGCAGGGTATTCGCGATTTGCCAGAGCGCGCGTGGCAGGGATGATTTAGCGAAGCGCGCGAGTGACGCGCGAAGCTCGGGGGAAGGGCCGGACATCAGCGCGGATGATGCACCTTCTGAGGCCAGAAGTGTGTGACCAAAACGACGAAGCAGGGGTAAGTTCAGGCCGATTCGACTGGTCGTTTTGGCGACACATACATGCTGATGACCGCGCGCACCACTTCCTTGCCGGAGGCATCGGTGACGGTGACCGGCACGCCGATGTTTTCCGGCCCGGTCCATTCGGTCTTGTCGAGGCGTGCGGTGGCCATGACGCCGGTTTCCGCCTTGGCGAGGTATTCGATGGTCATGCCGCGCGGGATCCAGCGCATGCCGACGGGAATCGTGACTTCCGTGCACAGCCCAGCGGCAAGCTCGCAGAGATTGCCCATGGCGAGCGCGTGTACGGTACCGATGTGGTTCTCAACGGCGCGGCGTTTTTTCATCGACACGCGGCAGAGCCGCGGCTCGAGGTCGACAAACGAAGGCTTGATGGTCCCGAAGTAGGGCGCACGCCGCGATACCGCACGTGCGAACCACCAACGTCCGAAGGCGGACTTTCGCGCACGCGCCCAGGCGCGAAGCGTGGGCCCTGCAGTGGTGGTGTTCGTCATGGTCAGCCAGTCCATCTGGGGACGAGCGGCGTGTACGTCGGTTGCTACTCTCGCCATCGCGTGATCGAATCTCGGCCGTGGGACGCCGACTGTAATCGAATTGCACATGAAAGGGACGCCGACAATTTCTGCTGCCGACATCCGGGCTGCCGCGATCCGCAAGGCCGTGCGCGCCATCAGGCGCGGCAGCTTCCTGAGCTACGGTGAAGTCGCGCGACGGGCGGGATTGCCTGGACGCGCGCGGCTGGTCGGGCAGGTGCTGCGCGATGCCGGCGACGATGCAAGGCTCCCGTGGCATCGCGTCACTGGCGCGGGCGGGCGCATAGCCTTTCCCGCAGGCTCCACCAATGCGCGCGAACAGTTGCGCAGGCTCGCGCGCGAGGGCGTCGAAGTGCGCGGCAGCCGCGTGCTCATGAAGCGCACGCCGGCGTCGACACGCAGCCTCGATGCGCTGCTTTGGAAAGTGTGAAGGAGCTCCTTTGGACCGTTACGTAGTCTTTTCTCATGGCAAGGACGCCGGACCCTGGGGCGTGAAGATCACCGCGCTCGCCGGAAATGCGCGCAGCGAAGGCTACGAGGTCGAGTCGGTCGACTACCGCGGCATCGACGATCCGCGCGAGCGCGTGAACAAGCTCGTGGAGTATTGCAAGGAGCTCAAGGGTGACCTGGTGCTGTGCGGATCGAGCCTCGGCGGTTATGTATCGGTGGCCGCGGCGTCCCTGTTGCATGCGCGCGGCGTGTTTCTCATGGCGCCGGCGCTGACGATGCCGGGACTCCCGCCGTTGCGTGAAAAGCTGCTCGACTGCCCCACGATGATCGTGCACGGCTGGAAAGACGACGTCGTGCCGGTGGAGCAGAGCATGGAGTTCGCGCGGCGCCATGGCTGCGCGCTGCACATCCTCAACAGCGATCACCGGCTGCAGGACGAAGTGCGCTTCCTCAAGTACCTCTTCGAATACTTCCTGATCTCGCTCGACCTTCCCCAGGACGTGTCGTAAATGGGGACATTCCTCGTTTCCTAGCAAACGGGGACGCGCTTCGATCGTGGCCCGTCCCCGTTTGCTAGGAAACGAGGAATGTCCCCATTCAGTGTCTTTGACGGATCGCGCGTTCGGCGATGCGATCGATCAGGCCTGGCGCGAGTAGTTTGAGCCACCGCCCGAGCCGGCCGCGCGCCGACATGAGCACCAGCCGTTCGCGCCGCTCGATGGCGCGCACGATGCGCGCCGCGCAATCCTCGGCGGTCATGATCTTCGTCTGCATCATGGGCGAGGCGCCGAGCGGCTCGCCGTCCGGCCCGATCGCGCGCTTGTGGATCTCGCTGACCACGAAGTCCGGCGCGATCACACTCACGTCGACACCGCTGCCGCGCAATTCGATGCGCAGCGAATCGAAGAACCCGATCAGCGCGTGTTTGCTGGCCGCGTAGCCTGACCGCTCTGGCACGCCCGTGAGCCCCGCCAGGCTCGCCACTGCCACCAGCAACCCCTTCGACTGCTTGAGATGCGGCAGCGACAGCGCCGTCAGCCGCACCGGCGCCAGGTAGTTCACTTCCATGATCCGCTCGAAGATCGACAGGTCCTGCAGTGCGTCGAAGCGGCTCCACATCGTGATGCCCGCGTTGTGTATGACAACGTCAATCCCGCGGAACGCGTTCACGGCGTCTGCCACGAGCCATTCGCAGTCCTGCTGATTGGTGACGTCGGTGGGAAGCGCGCGCGCTTCGGCGCCACGCGCCCGGCACTCCTGCGCCAGCGTCTCGAGGCGCTCCCGGTCGCGCGCCGCGAGTACCAGGCGCGCGCCCCGGGCGGCGAGCGCCAGCGCCAGCGCGCGCCCGATCCCTTCGGAGGCACCAGTCAGGATCACCCGCGGTTTCGCGATCTCGGTCATGTTCTCAGGGCTCTCGGCTACACTCCGGCGCCTAACATCATACGGCGGGTGGCGCGCGAAAACGCATGGGCTGGTTGCTGCGACAATTCTTCAAGCTTTGGGTGCGCGCGGCCGTGCAGCCGGCGCAAGCGCCGGAAGCGCTCACGGCGCCGCACTTGCCAGTGTGCTACGTGCTCGAAACCGATTCGATCGCGGACCTTGCCGTGTTGTGCAATGTCACCGGCAAAGCCGGCCTGCCGTATCCCGAAAAGCGTTCCAGCAGTCTCCCGGTGGAAGAGCGCCGTTCCTATTTCGACGTGGGCCGCCGCCGCCGTTTCTGGGATGCGTCGGTCGCGCGACGTCCCCCGCCGCACCTGCTGGCGCTGGTCGAAGCCTTGCGCGCCGATTCCGTACGTGACGTCATGCTCGTGCCGACCGCGGTGTACTGGGGCCGCGCGCCGGAGAAAGAAGGTTCGTGGCTTCACCTGCTGTTCGCCGAGAACTGGACGCTGACGTCGCGCCTCAGCAAATTTTTCGCGGTGTTGGTCAACGCGCGCAACGTGATGGTCGACATGGGGCAGCCCACGTCGCTGCGCTCGCTGCTCGACGCGGCTCCTGCCCACGACCAGGCACGGCGCATCACGCGAGTCCTGCGCGGCGGCCTGCGCCGCCAGCGGGCCATCCGCATCGGGCCCGACCTTTCGCATAGGCGCACCATCGTCGCCCGGGTCCTGCGTGCGCGCGCGGTGCGCGCCGTGGTCGCGGCGGAAGCGCGCGACAAGCACGGCGACTTCCGGCCCGGGCTCCTGCAGGCACGCAAGTACGCCTTCGAGATCGCCGCTAACTACTCGCACGCGTTCGTGCAGTTCGCGGAGAAGATGCTCGGGCGCGTGTGGAACCGCGTCTACGACGGCGTGAAACTCAATCATGCCGCGACGCTGAAAGAAGTGTCGGAAGGCAACGAAGTGGTCTACGTGCCCTGCCATCGCAGCCACATGGATTACCTGCTGATGTCGTACATCATCTATCACCAGGGCTATGCACTGCCGCACATCGCCGCGGGCATCAACCTCAACATTCCGGTGGTGGGCCGCTTCCTGCGCAAGGGCGGCGCGTTTTTCATCCGCCGCAGTTTCGCCGGCAACTCGCTGTACACCGTGGTGTTCATGAAATATCTCGCGGCCATCATGGCGCGCGGGCATTCCATCGAATACTTCATCGAGGGCGGGCGTTCGCGCACCGGCCGGCTGCTGCATCCCAAGACCGGCATGCTGTCGATGACGGTACGCAGCTTCCTGCGCGACCCGGTGCGCCCGGTGGTGTTCGTGCCGGTGTATTTCGGCTACGAGCGCATCGTGGAAGCCGACACCTACATCTCGGAGCTGTCCGGCGCCGCCAAGAAGAAGGAGAGCTGGCTCGACCTGCTGCTGTCCTTGCGCGTGTTGCGAGAGCGTTTTGGCACGGTACACGTGAACATCGGCGAGCCCATACGGCTCAATGCGCTGCTCGATGCACAGTTGCCGAGCTGGCGCGAGCAACGCTTCGATGACGACACACGCCTGCCGGCGGTCAACGCGCTGGTCGGGGAGCTCGCTGTCAGCATCATGCGCGGTATCAACGCCGCAGCCGCGGTGACCCCCATCAACCTGCTGGCCACCACGCTGCTGGCGTCGCCGCGCGGCGCGTTGCCAGAGAGCGCATTGCTTCGCCAGATCGACCTGTACCTGAAGCTGCTGAAGGCCTGGCCTTACGGCCCGCGCATCACCGTCACCGACGCATCTCCCACCGAGATCGTCGTGTATGGCGAATCGCTCAAGCTCATTTCCCGCGTACCCCACAAGCTCGGCGACATCGTGAAGATGAGCGACGAGAGCGCGCAGCTCATCGCCTATTACCGCAACAACGTGCTCCATCTGTTCGCACTGCCGTCGCTCGTGGCCTGTGCGTTCATCGGGAATCCGATGCTGCAAACTTCCGACATCCAGCGCCTGGCGTGGCGAATCTATCCGTACGTGGCCTCCGAGCTTTTCCTGCGTTGGCGCGAAGACGAGCTCGCAAAGGTCGTGGACGGCGTTCTTGCTGCGCTCGCGGACCTCGGGGTGCTGCAGCCTAACGAAGATCGGACGGTCTGGATGCGGCCGCCGCCGGATTCACCGGCCGCGTTGCAACTGTCGATGCTCTCGCAGGCGACCATCCAGACGATCGAGCGCTACTACCTGGCGATCGCGCTGCTGCTCAAGGCCGGATCCGGCGTGATGAATCAGAAGTCCCTCGAGCAGCAATGCCACCTGGCCGCCCAGCGCATCAACATGCTGTACGGATTCAACTCGCCTGAATTCTTCGATCGTTCGTTGTTCGAGAATTTCATAGACCGGCTGCGCGAGCGCGGTGTCCTGAAGGCGGGCGAGGGCGGCAATCTGGAATTCGACGAGGTGCTGGTGCGCGTCGCCGCCGATGCGCAGCTGGTGCTTTCCGAACAGATACGCCACAGCATCCTGCAAGTCACTCAGGTCTAGGGATTCCCCCGCCTGCGAGGCCTCCCTAGCTTTGGCCCCGGAACCCGCTGCTATACTCGCGCGCAACACGTCCGCGCCAACGCGTCCGCGAGGGGAAGCAGCAGCGCGGCGGAACACTAAGACGATACGGTCAAGCGGTAAGGCTGCACCTCCCTCGTGACTCGCAGCGATCCCGCTGTCCTCTGGGGAAAATAATGAGACACGATCTGATCCGGCGGTACGTTGCGCGTTCGCTTCCGATCGTCGCGACCCTGGCTCTTGCTTCACCCGCCGCCTATGCCTGGGACTTCCAGAACGACGACGGGACGTTCTCGGGTAGCTGGGACACCACGCTCACCTATGGGCAGGCCTGGCGCATCGAATCACGTGACTGCCGCCTCATCGCGATTGCCGACGGCGGCTGCGGCCGCTCGCCGAACATCGACGACGGCAACCTCAACTATGACACCGATATGTTTGCGCGGGCTCTGAAGGTGCTCACGGAGTTGTCGCTCAATTACCGCGGTGTCGGCGCCTTCGTGCGCGCGTCCGCGTTGTATGACGACGCGGCCGACAACACGCAGCGCACGCCACTCGCCGACTCGTCCGAAGACCTCGTGGTCAGCTATGGACGCCTGCTCGATGCGTTCGTGTACGCCAAGTTCGACATCGGTGACATGAATGCCGAATTGCGCCTCGGACGCCAGGTGGTGAGCTGGGGCGAAAGCACCTTCATTCAGAACGGCATCAACGTCATCAACCACTTCGATGTATCGGCATTGCGCGTGCCCGGCTCGGAACTCAAAGAAGCCTTTCTGCCGCAGGAGCTGGTCAACTTCAGCCTGCAGTTCAACGACAACTGGTCCGCGCAGGCTATCTACATCACTGACTGGAACGCGACGGTGCCTGAGCCCGCCGGTTCCTACTTCAGCTCCAACGATTTCGCACCTGTCGGTGGCAGCAAGGTAGTGCTGGGCTTCGGATCGTTCTCTGATCAGGGCGTGGACTTCCGGCCGCTCGGCGGCCCGTACATCACGAATTTCCAGACTGTGAATCGGCTGGCTACCCAGAAGCCCTCGGATTCGGGTCAGTATGGTTTCAACCTCAAATACTTCGCGCCGGACTTCAACAACGGCACGGAGTTCGGGCTGTTCTTCCTGAACTATCACAGCCGCCTGCCGCTGATTTCGG
>Ga0207691_10005364_pt1 | contig 12375 bp, 15 predicted proteins | sample KBSM13metaG_FD_184327 | JGI IMG/M metagenome (GOLD analysis project Ga0207691, IMG submission 184327) | Miscanthus rhizosphere microbial communities from Kellogg Biological Station, Michigan, USA - KBS M1-3 metaG (SPAdes) (version 2) | ecosystem: Host-associated > Plants > Roots > Rhizosphere >...
GATCGTGCACCGCGACGTGAAGCCCGAGAACGTCCTCTTCGACGCGGCGGGGCGCCCGCTGCTCGCGGACCTCGGCCTCGCGAAGCACTTCTCGGGCGGCACCGACGCCAGCCGCGTCCTCTCGAAGACGGGCGAGTTCCGGGGCACGCCGATCTACATGTCGCCCGAGCAAGCGACGGACGCGACGCGCGCGACGCCCGCCTCGGACGTCTACTCGCTCGGCGTCGTCCTCTACGAGTGCCTCGCGGGCCGCCCTCCGATCGCGGGCGAGTCGATCCTCGACATGCTCGTGAAGAAGTCCTCGGGCTCGTTCGACGCGCTCGACCACGTCCGCAAGGAGGTCCCGCTCTGGCTCGCGCACGCGATCGCGCGGGCCCTCGAGGGCAAGCCCGAGGACCGACCTGCCATGTGTTAGCGCGCCGCGCGCTGCCTCGCTCGCGTATCCATGGTTCCAGTGTCTTTCCAGAAACGCGAAGCCGAGGTCCGGACAATCAAGCGAATCGCGCTTGACCAAGCCGCAGATCCCGAGCGCCTCGCGCCCATCCTTCGATTCGACGAGATACAGACCAAAGCCGTAGCGCTCGTACATTCGCAGCACGGAGTTGGTGATGTACCGCGTTGCGTCCTCGACCGTGGCGACATGCTTGTCGCCGATGTGCCGCAGCCATCCGGGCTCGTTCACGAGCTCGAGAATGAACGGCGCATCGTTGAGCTCGAGTTCCCGCAGGCGCAGGCGCGCAGTGTCTGCTATCCGCAACGACGTCCGTCTCGATGCACTGCGCGCGCAATGACAAGGCGTGAAGGCGCAACCCGCAAGGGGAGGATCGGCCGCATCAGGTGCCGCGAGGCAGCATCAAAGTTCGAGGACCGAGTGAAGACCGCGGTGTACGCCGACCAGCGTCGACACCTTGCGAATCGCGAGCAGTGCTCCATCCACATACGGCCGCGCGCTGCTACCTGCATCGTGCCGTATCGTGAGCTTCTGGTCAGGCATGCCGAAGATGATCTCCGCACTGATGACATAGCCGGGCAGGCGAATCGAGTGTACCTGCGAATGGGCGAGCGTGGCGCCACGCGCCTCGCGCGGCCCGACGGTGCGCTCGATGGGCACGGTGGGCTCGGGGTGGCGAACCTTGGCAAGGCGTGCCGCCAGTTCGCGCGCCGTGCCGCTTGGGGCGTCGAGTTTGTCGTCGTGCGCGTAGTCGAGGATCTCCCATTGCGGAATCAGCCTGGCGGCGAGCTCCGCGAATCTCTGGAGCAGGACCGCCGTCAATGCGAAGTTGCCGCACGCAAGCACGCCTCGCTGCCGCTTGCGCGCGAGCGCGTCGATTTCGGCGTAGTCGCCATCGGTCAGTCCGGACGTGCCCACGACGACATGCGCGCCCTCTTCGAGCGCCGCGACGATGTTGGCCCTGGCGCTCGCGGGCTTCGTGTATTCGACGAAGACGTCGCATCGCTCGCGCAGCGCCTCCTGCGCGGAAGCGTAGACGAGGGCGCCAAGCGCGGGTACGCCCAGGACATCGCCCAGGCGACGTCCGGCGTGCGTGCGAGACACGGCGGCCACGAGCTCGACATCAGCCTGGCTCGCTATCCCGCGCGCGAGCTCCGAGCCGGCCCACCCGGTGGCGCCGGCGAGACACAGTTTGATCATCGATGATCGCTCGTGATCGGATGTGTGCGTCGGCGGGACATGAGGGGGATGAATTTTCGACCGAATCGCGAGCGATGTAAATTACCGCTGCTCGTTCATCACCTCGATGATGACGCCCTCGTGCCCGCGGCCGCACGATGCCGGCACAAACGCGATCAGCACCGCGCGATGACGCGCACGGCAGACTCCCGATAGTTGCGAAAACCGAGGCGCTCGTACAGCGTTCGTGCGCCGGTGTTATCGCGCATCACGTGCAGGAACGGTGTCTTGTTTCGCATCAGCTGGCGCCGAACGACCTTCGACATCAGTCGACGTGCCATTCCGCGCCCCTGAAAGTCGGGATGCACGCACACGCCGCTGATCTCGTGCAACTCGCCTGCGCACATCCGCTCGCCCGCCATGGCAATGAGCCGCGACCCTTCGAAATAGCCGAAGTACTCGCCAAGCTCGATCGTTCTCGGACCGAAGGGTCCCGGTCGCGTGAGGGTCGCGAGTTCGAGCGCCTGGGCCGCATGCTCCTCCGCGAGACGGATCGCGTCGGGCGCCTCGTCGCGCTCGGGCGCCTTGCCGTCCCACACCATCTTGAACATCGTCGATTCCGCATCGATGCGCCAGCCCTGCGGCGCTTCAGCCGACCAGCCATCGCAGTAGAAGTGCTCACCCGGTTCGCAATGGGCTGCCAGCACGGCGAAGTCCGGTGACTGCGCATCGGCAAACCCGACGATCGGCGAGAAGCCGCGCGCGTAACGTCGCGCCTTCCCATGACCCGCGGCGAATCTTGCGTGGGGCCCGACCAGCGTGTGCCAGGCGATGTTGTCGAGAATCGCGAGCTTTTCGCTATTGCCCATGCGCTGTTCGGCTCGATGAATCGGCTTCGGAATCGTGAATGCGGACGTCGGCAATCCAGTTGCGCGTTCTTCGCGCGAGCCGGTCCACGACGTCCTCGCCCTCGAAGTTGGCGGTGACGCGGCGGATCGTCGAAGGGTCGAGGTTCTCCAGCGCGTTGACGTTGACCACGGCGTAGAGTTGCCCGTCAATTTCGCTCGTGACGAACGGAACCGTGCCGCAATGCGAGCACACGTGAAAGGTCGCGGTGCGGGTACCGAATGCATACCTCGATACCTTCGACGAGTCTTTCATGGTCACGCTGAGCGTGGCCGAAGGATCGGAGGTCCAGACGCCGCCGTGCTTCGTGCAGAACGAGCAGGAGCATGCGCGCGCGGGGATCTCCGCGCGATGCGAGGGCCACGCAAGTTCGAGCGTGACGTTCCCGCAATGGCACCTGCCCTCGATCACCATCCCGTGTCTCCTCGTCGTCAGCGCGAAATGGCCGTCGTCAGGGCACTCGACGGGCGGCGAGGATCGGTTCGGAGCGGCGTATGCATCAAGGCGCCGTTCCTACGGCTTCCGCGCTGCGCAGCCCGTTCTGCTCCCGAGGCATCGGTTGCAGCATGCTCACGCGGTTGCCTTCCGTGTCGATGAACGAGACGTACCGGCCGACCCCGGGAATCTGCATCGGCTCACCGAGCACCTTGCCGCCCGCCTTCGTGACCTTTCTGGCGGATTCCTCGATGTCGTCGACGGCAATGACGACCGACGGATGCTGCGCGGGCCAGTCGGGCTTTCGGGGAAAGAAGCCGCCGTTGATGGTCCCTGGCGCTTTCGGTCGCCCGCCGTCGCTATCGGTCGTCGTTGCCAGCACATAGCCGCCCATGTCCTGGCCAAGCGCCTGCGTCTGCCATCCGAACGCCGTGCCATAGAAATTCGCCATGCGCGAGCCGTCGTCAAACGGCATTTCGAAGTGAACGACAGGATTCATCTCGTTGCTCCAAAGTGATGGACAGTACGATGAATGGTACCTGCTTGGAGGTGGTCCCCGCAGGTCGTTGCCCGCTTCGGGTGAGTCCCAAATTCACAGGCGTCGGTCGAGGGCTCGGCATACCCGCCGATGACTTCGTTGGCGTGCAGCAGCAGCGATTGCCGGACGATGATCGAAATCTCACTTCGAATCCCGCTTGCCCCAGCGCCAGCGCGGTGGTTCTCCTTTCGCTCGGCAAACTCCGATCACCACGAGGGTGAGCAACAGCAGATGGACGATGAAGAGGCCAGGTCGGATCGACGGCTCGATGACCACGGCGCCCACGGCGACCAGCACGACGTATCCGGCAATCACGAGCCAGCCTTGCCACGTCGTCGGTGGTCCCCAGCCCCAGCCATGGCGTTTCGCGGGAAACCAATAGCGCGGTTGTTCCGGGATGGTGGGCCTCACGGAATGATTATCGTAGGCGATCGACGCATGCCTCATTGGACATCGGGTGCCCACATCCTCTTACGGAAATACTCCCGCCAACCGGCCGGCAGGGCAGGATGGTCACTGGCGCGCGCGAGCAGCGGTTGCATCGGCGTGTCCATCGTGTACAAGGCGACGACGTCGGCAACCGAGAGCGCTCTTTCGTCCCTTGCAACCCGCTCGATGCGATCTCCCGCGCTCGCGTGACCCTCGGTCGATACCGAGAAATAGAAGCCGCTGCGCTTGCTCTCCAGGAAGCGCTTCACGATGTCGAGGCGGTCGAAACGGATCGCAAGCTTGTAGCAGGGCATTCGCGGCTGCGTGACAACGAGCTCCGCCGTTCCGACCCGGAAGCGGTCGCCGATGAACACATCGACCTCCAGCAGCCCTTCCGTCGTGAAGTTCTCTCCGAAGGCGCCCCAGGGCAAGTCGGTGTCGGGCAACTCGCGACGCCAGAATTCGTAATGCTCTGCAGGATAGGCGTATACGGCTTTCTCGAACCCGCCGTGAACGGACAGATCGGATTGCTCGTCGCCTTCGACGTTCTGCTTGCCGATATGCACACGTGCGGTTGTCGCCGTTTTGAAAATGGACGTGGTGACGGCCCGACCGCGCCACGTTGCGGCTCGAGGCCCTCCGACACTGATTGCAACGACTTTCACGTCGATTGCGGGGCTGGCCGCACGGGTCCGCTACTCGACGGGATGCACGAGAACAACGTCCCAGGACAAATCAGACGACTCCACGCTTGCGCAGCACGACGTGCGCAACGGCACGCGCGCCTGGGACGTGTTCGAAATACTCGTAGCCGAGCGTGCGTACGTCGATCCCGTGCAGCAGATGCTCTCCGGTGCCGAGCAGGACGGGCGCGATGGAGAGTTGCATCTCGTCGACCAGGCCGGCGCGCAAGTACTGTCGAATCGTGGAAACGCCGCCACCCAATCGAACGTCGAGACCGTTCGCGGCGTCTCTTGCCCGCTCGAGCGCCGCGTGAATACCATCGGTTACGAAATGGAAAATCGTCCCGCCTCGCATCTGGAAAGACGCACGGGGGTGATGCGTCAAGACGAAGACCGGTGTGTGGTAGGGCGGCTCGTCACCCCACCAGCCTTTCCAGTCGTCATCCGGCCACGCTCCACGGACGGGCCCGAACATGTTTCGGCCGAGGATCCACGCGCCGATGCCGGTGAATCCGCGCGCGGCGATATCGTCGTCGATGCCTGTTTCGCCCGCTTCCGTCCCATGCATCTGCTGGAAGGTGCGCGTATGAAAGAACCAGTTGACCAATTCCGGACCATTGACGCCGAGCGGGTGCTCGAGATCCTGATTCGGGCCCGCACCGTAACCGTCGAGTGAGATCGAAAAGGTGTGAACACGCAGTTTCGACAAGGGATCTACCTGGGTGATTTTGAACCGCTACTGTAACGCCACGGTGCCTTGGGCGTCGGTTTCGGGTTGCGCGGGACGTTCGCTGCGAAGCCGTGCACGGTCCCGTTCGTGCGCCTCGCGTTCGAAGCAATTGTCGAAGTAGGGATGGCGACCGCGGACCAGTTGCACGACGCTCGACAGGATGTAAAGCGCGAAGAAGAGGACACCCCAACGCTCGTATTGTTGCACGTGGACCTGCTCGTGGAAACGCGCCCGGCGCAACGCGTCGTGATCGATGCCGACGATGACATGACCGAGCGTTATCGCAGTGAAGCGGAGTGACGCCGGCATCACGCCGATGACGCGCCCGACCGAGCCGCCCGCCACCTCCATGGTGCCGCCGACGAAATGCACCCTCGCACCGGCGCCCAGCGCGATAAGTGAAAACATGACCCCCACCAGAGTGGCGGGAAACGCCCAGACGTACCGGGCCATCGAACCGAATCGGCGCATCGTTTTTTCAATCCTCAGGTGTCGATCGCGCCTTTGGCGGTGGAGTTTCACGGTATGCCAAAGACCGGCATGCGCGTTCCCGCGCGTCCGCGGCCGCTCGCGAAGAAGCAAACGATGAAGCCTGAGATGCTTCCTAAAGGGCCCCAGACGAACGCGGCAGTCATCGCCGCTTCCACCGCTCGATCGTGCGTGTTCGAGGACAACAGGTCCGTCAAGGCGTAGCCGAGAAGGGCCGCGACGAAGTACCCGCCGACGGCGCCAAGGAGCGCGATGACCCAACGCCTGATCGCCATTGCTTCCTCACCCTGTCGCTAGTCTACCCACTCCCTCGACCCGCAAGCGTCGCGCAGGAGAAATCACCGTCACTTGCAATGGCGCCTTGTGCAGGAGACAACCCGGTCGCTTGACAGGCCCGTCGCACAGGAGAAATCCCAGTCGGTTTGCACCGGCGCCTTGCGCAGGAGACAACCCGGTCGCTTGACAGGCACGCGACGCACCGCGCATCGAGCTCGATCGCATGTCGTCGCGCCCGCAACAAACGAAACAAAATCGAGCAATGCGCGAAATCGTCCTGGCGTGCCTCGTCCCTAGACTCGCTCTCTGGCGCAATACGCGCACATCAACGAGGAAAGTCTCATGGCTGCGGTGTTCTCCCTGTTGTACGGCCTCGTCGCATACGGCCTGTGTCTGGCCACGCTGCTTTACGCCGTCGGATTCGTCGGCAACGTCATCGTTCCGAAGTCCGTCGATACGGGCGCGTCGGCGCCGCTCTCGGAAGCCCTCATCGTCAACGTGCTCCTGCTCGGTGTCTTCGCCGTGCAGCACAGCCTGATGGCGCGGCGTTCGTTCAAGCGGTGGTGGACCCGCCTTGTTCCACCTCCGGTGGAGCGCAGCACCTACGTGCTCGCTGCAAGCCTCGCACTCGTCTGCCTGTTCTGGCAGTGGCGGCCGATCGCCGAGCCGATCCTCTGGCGCGTCAACGATGCCGCCGGGGCAAGCATCCTGTGGGCTATGTTCTGGCTCGGGTGGGCGCTCCTGCTGGTCAGCACGTTCCTGATCAACCACTTCGAGCTGTTCGGGCTGCGGCAGGTATACGCGCACTTCGCGCAGCGACGCGTTCCGGCACCCGAGTTCAGAACGCCGTTCCTCTACCGCTATGTGCGCCACCCGATCTACCTGGGCTTGTTGCTGGCCTTCTGGGCAACGCCGGTCATGACCGCCGGACACCTGTTGTTCGCGATCATGACCACCGGCTATATCTTTGTCGGGATCTGGTTCGAGGAACGTGATCTGATCGCGCAATTCGGCGAGCAGTATCGCCGATACCGAAGCCAGGTCGGCATGCTCGTCCCCGGGCGCAAGCGGGAATGGGCCGACGCCGGCTGCAGCGCCGAGCGGCGAAGCTAGAGCTTGCCTGGAAGAGTGGCGCGCGGCCGTTCACCCCTCGATCGCCACCGTATCGATTCGACGTTTTCCCCCGTGCAATCGGCTCGCGCATGGCGCTCGAGGGATAGCGTCGCCGTCACACCTCGAAGAAGTCGACGACGCCGGTCTGGAGGCTGTACATGGCGCCCGCAATCTTGACGGCACCGCTCGACTCCATGCCGGCGAGTACGGGACTCGCTTTGCGAATGCTGGTGATCGTCATGTCGACATTCTTGCGCGCGACCGCATCGACAAAGGCATAGTTCTTCGATGTCCGATCGCCCACGTACGTGGTACCTGCGACCGCCGGCTTGATCTTGGCGAGCAAGCCCGTCAGGTTGCCCAACTCGGCGTTGTCGATGGCGCCCTTGATCGCGCCGCACGCCGTATGGCCCATGACCAGCACGACCTTCGCGCCTGCCAGCTTGCAGGCAAACTCCATGCTGCCGAGGATGTCCGGATTCTCGACGTTGCCGGCAACCCGGCAGTTGAAGATGTCGCCGATGCGAAGATCCATGATCGTCTCGGCGGGGGCCCTGGAATCGATACAACTGAGCAGCACGGCGAGGGGGTACTGCCCCGACGCGGTCGCACGTTGCTGCGCCAGATAGTTGTGGTCCGCGCGCCGGCCGTTCTTGAATCTCGTGTTGCCCTTCTTCATGAGCGAGAGCACGTCATCGGGCGTCAGCTTGTCGCGCTTTGCCTTGGTGACCGCGTCGGCGTAAGCGGCGCCGCTGAACGCGCCGGCGCCGGCAAACGACATCGCAGTCATTGCGGCGGAAGCGGTCAGGAAGCGGCGACGCTTTTGGATCTCTGAAGCCTCGCGCATATCACATCGTTCGCACATCAAGCGACTCCCAAAGTGTCTTTTTGCAATGGTTTGCAGGTGAATGGATGCGGCGGATAAACAGGTGCAGCGGATCGAAGTCTTGCCCGCCACGTCGGCACAAGCCGGGCCGTATCCTAGGCCGCAATCGCCGGCGCTGCAATGCGGTGCCGGAAGCGACAACGGGAACTCGTCTTACAGCGGGTAAACGTTCCCGATCACTGCTGCCTGGTTAGCCTATCGATCGCGAAGGGCCGACGCGAGCCGTCACGCTCACTTGTTTTCCATCCGGAAGACCCATTGGCCTGCCTCGGGATTCCACGTAATCGAACGGCTCAAGCACGAGAAGCGAGAGGAGCGTTCGACGCTGGATATGCGACGCGCGCAAGCCCGTGGCCGATCCCTCGCTCGCCGCAAATGAGTGGTTCCGCGCGCGATCGATGCGGCAATTGCGCGACCAACGCACCGTCACCGGCATCTTCAACGAGACTCACTTGGCGTGTGGCTTCAGTGTAAAGTGGACGAGATCATTTTTCGGCCGGTCGTGGGAAATGCCGCCGCCAACACTCGCAACAGCGGCTGGAATGGCGTGCATCCAGGTCCAAAGGCCGCGCGGTTCCTTAGCGGCAGAGCGAATCGCCGAGTTCCCGAAGAAGCTTTGAGCCGTCACCCCGCCACGCGCTGCCATGCATGCATGCGAGTGTCGTCGGTTTGGTCGACGCGAGTTTTTCCAATTGAGCTCGCGCATTGTCGCTGTGCGAAAAGTAATCCATTTGCCTCCTGAATGCTTCGCTCGGACCGAGAATGTCCCCCTCGGTGATGGCAGGAAGGCCCGTTCCTCCCTGGGTAAAGAGATCTCCACATAACAGGGTCGACGTATGTTCCTCGACCAGGAAGCCGCACTCCCATGCGTGCGGGAGATGCGGCGCGTCGAGCCAGCGAACGGTGTGCGCCCCCAACGAAAGTAGCTCTCGCCATCCGCAAGCGCGCGAGGCGGACGGTCAGCCAGGTCCTGGATCGACACGATCGCGGCAACGGTGCCGCAGAGAGGCGCGGCGTGCGGGGCTGCCGCAAGCCACTCGTTCAGCGAGCCACATTCGTCGGACTCGACGTGGGAAAACGAAACGTAGCGAAGGCGCTGCGCGGGAAGGATCGTGCCAACCGCTTCAAGCACGAGCGGAAACATCCGTCGCGGACCGGTGTGGAACAGCAGGGGCTCGTCATCCTCGATGAGGTATTGATTGAACGAGAATCCGGTACCACCGGGGATCGTCACGGGAGTGTTGATGCGGTAGATGCCCTCGGCAACCTCGTCTACGCGCGTTCCGGACTGCGTGTTGGTGATGGACATGGAAACCTCCTTGCAAGCGTTGCGACCGAGCGATCGCAGTCAGATAACCTCGTCCGCAAGCGCGCGGACGGACGTCGGAACCGCCAGGCCCAGCGCCTTCGCCGTCTTGCCGTTGATGACGAACTCGAACTTCGTTGGCTGCATCACGGGCATTTCGGCGGGCTTTGCGCCCTTGAGTATTTGGCCCACGTATTCGCCGGCCTGGTGATACATCCAGCTGATGCTCGGGCCGTAACTCAGAAGACCACCTGCTTCGGCGAACTGGCGCACGAAGTACACGGCCGGCAGTGCATGGCGCTCGGCGTACGTGACGATCTGCTGGCGGCGATCCAGCAGGATCGGATCCGTGGCGATGAAAAAGGCATCGGCCTTTGCTTGGAGAAGCCTTTCGAAGGCGGTGTCGATCTCGCGGGCGCTGCCGGCGTTCAGGACGACGGTCTCGAGACCAAGCTTCCGGGCGCCATCCTGCGCGTCCGCCTGCTCTGCCGCAGCACTGGGATTGCTCGGATTCATCACCAACGCGAGACGAGAGATCCTGGGCGCGACCTGCTTCAACAGCTCGACCCGTTTTGCTCCGATCAAAGACGTCAGCAGACTTACGCCGGTCACGTGTCCGCCCGGTCGATTGTGGCTTGCAACGAGGCCGAAGCGGACCGGATCGGCGCCGATCGTGAATACGACGGGTACGGTGGGACTTGCGCCTTGCGCGGCGCGTGCGGAGGCGACATCGCCCGTTGCTGCTATCACCGAGACGCCCATCGCGACGAGTTCTGCCGCCAGTGCGGGCAAAGCCTGATAGTCGCCGCGCGCCCACCGTTCCTCGATGCGGACGTTGCGGCCCTCGACGAATCCGGCTTGCGCGAGCCCCGCCCGGAACGAATCCGCGTTGAAACGATAGGTGTCGGACGACGCGCTGTTCAGGAACCCTACCAACGGCATCGCTTGCTGTGCAAACGCCGCGAAGGGAAGGGCGCTCGCTGCGCCGCCGAGAAGCATGATGAATTCGCGCCGTCTCATATGATCAATGAACGAAGTGTTGGTCGATCCTGTGAACCCGAAGGTCCGCTGGTGCTGCAACGCGGACGAACGAACAGTGGAACGCGCAGCTATTGCAACGTCCGGGGCTGCCAAACACCCTCGAGCACGAACGACATATCGAACGGACTCGTGCATTCCTTGCGAAGCGCGATCATAGGCTGGTATTCATACGAGGCGTACCACGCATCCAGCGACTCACGTCGGGAAACTCGATGACGACCACGCGTTCGGGCTTCCAGTGACCGCCCTCGGGCGTTCTGGGGCCGCCGCCTTTCGTGAGGTAACGCCCGCCATATTGCGGGATCATCGGCCCGACCCGGGTTCGATACTCCTCGAATTTGTGTTGATCCGTGATCATGTGTTTCGCAATCACGTACGCAGCCATATGACTCCTCCAAACCGGGCGCGCATTTCGTCGCAGCGGTTCAGCAAGAAACGCGAAGGTCGTCGAATTGGGGCGAACAGTGCCACAGTGCGCGCGTCCACCCTGAGCCGGCACCATGCGCCGGCTCCCGGAACCGGGGATGCTGAGTTCGCGGCTCGGGCCCCGTGCACGGAATGCTAGCAAGGAGATCGGAATTTGGCACTCCTGTCTCACTGCTTCGGCCGGCCCTTTGGCTTGGGACCTCCCGGCAGCCATTGCTCGAACACGCTTATGGCCTCTCGCTCTGCAACGGCTCTTGCTTCCTGCAAAACCTCGGACGACACGCACTGCGGAAACGGAATCTCTGACAGCCTGTGGCGGCCGGACGCAGTGTGCTCGTCCCGGACGGGGCGATCTACTGAGGGGCAAATCGACCGGCCAAGCGGACCGTCATAAAGCGTCGCCTGGTCGCGGGCTAGGTACAAGGCTCTCAACTTTGTGCCTTGGGCTCGAGTATCGGCCCATTGGGGCCAATCGAAAGCCTTGCAGGGACGGCGGATCGACAGGTTACGTCAGTTAATCGATGACCTCATCGCGCGTGAGCGAATAGTCGATGCGGTACATGGAACCGACGACCTCGGTGCCGCCTTGTTGTTCGAGAAGACCCACGACATCACGAAGGAAGTCCGCCAGCACTGCTTCGCGATAGCCCGTCACCAGGACTGCCCAATCGACGTTCGCGTCGGAACCCCTGATGCGTTGTTCATTGGTCATCTGCGGGGTGATCGCACCTTCGAGCAAATGGCCATTGCCGATTCCAGGGCTGTTTGGGAGTTGGGGCAAAAGATCCTGCAATAACCAGCGGCGAAGCGCGGCGTCGGAGCCAGGCGTCGGCTTGAAGCGGAGCAGGACGCTGACGTGTCCCGTTCCGAGGCCGAAGCTGCCAGTCACCAGGCAGAATCCCCTGCTCATGCCGCGGTAGTGCGGCATCATCTTCGAAGTCCATGCGCTTGGCTTGTTGAGCCTCTCGAGATAGGCAGGGGACGTCAGCGTGGCCAGATCCGCGACCTCGTACAGCACGGCATAACGCGGCTCGCCACGCAGCGCGACCCACCTGGTTCCGCGAAGAAACCCGGGAATGGACAGGCGTTCGGGAAGATGCTCGTGAGTGTGCCAGTCGTCGTGCTCGGAGACGGCTTCCGGCACCACGTCGAAAGCCAACAGCATCGCGGCAGAGCCGAGCAGGGGCATTGTTAAGAACTGTAATACGTTCGGGCTCCCGTACTCAACCTCGATGCAGATGCCCGCCGGCGGTCGCGAGCCGCCGCGGTGCCGTCAACGCCTTCAGAGCGTTAAGCTGTCAGCGCGTGCGCCACGGCAATGAAACTTCTCTGCAGTCAACAGTCCGCTCGATTCGCGCTGGCGAGCACCGTTTCTCCTCGATCAATCACTCGATGAGCCTATCGGCCCGCGCAAGCACTGCCGCAGGAATCGTCACGCCGAGCGCCTTCGCCGTCTTCACGTTTATGACGAGCTCGAACTTCCTTGG
>Ga0207691_10005368_pt1 | contig 12373 bp, 5 predicted proteins | sample KBSM13metaG_FD_184327 | JGI IMG/M metagenome (GOLD analysis project Ga0207691, IMG submission 184327) | Miscanthus rhizosphere microbial communities from Kellogg Biological Station, Michigan, USA - KBS M1-3 metaG (SPAdes) (version 2) | ecosystem: Host-associated > Plants > Roots > Rhizosphere >...
CGCCAGCGGTCCTCGCCGGAGACGACGGCGGCCGCCGCCAGGAACACCGCCGGGCCGAGCGAGCCGTCGTAGAGGTGATGCCGCCGCGGGCCGGCCTCGTCCATCAGCGCCCAGCCGGCATAGCCGATGCCGTGCGGCGTGTTCAGGCCGCGGTCGAGCAGCTCCCGCGCAATCCACAGGGCGTGATCGACGAGGAAGTCCGGCGACGTGACGTCGAGCTCGGTGTGCGCGGCGTGCTCGGGCTCGGTCGCGTAGCGGCTGTGGATCGTCTCGGACAGCGCGCGGCTGATCCGGGCGAGCTGCGCGTGCAGGTCGGCCGGCGACAGCGCGGCGATGCGGTCCTTCGTGGCCGCCAGCCCGGACCGCGCATAGCGGTGCTCGATCAGCACGCGCCGCCCGACGCGGACGGCGGTGTCGTCGGCGAGGACGGTGAAGTGCGGGACGTCGTGGCCTTCGAGCGCCTTGCGCTCGCTGACCAGGACCGGCCACACCTCGGGGGCGTCGTGCGAGCCGTTCACGGCGCGGTTCAGCGCGTCGAACGCCGTGCTCCAGCGGCAGCCGTCCTTCTGATAGCGCGGCCGGCTGAGAAGATAGATCAGGGATGCGTACTGCGTGGTCGGGCGCGGCAGCACGCGGACCGGCGTGCCGGCGAAGGCGGCCAGCGGACCGTTTTCCGCGAGCAGCGCCTCGCGATGGGCCAGCAGCAGGCGGTAGGTCGCGTCGAAGCCTTCCAGCAGATCGGCGGCGAACGCGTCGGGCGCCTGGATCGCGCCCTCGAGGCGCACGGCGTTGCGGACGCGGGTCGTGAAGGTGGCGTCGTCGGTGAAGTGGATGGCGTCCGAGTCGAGATCGCGCCAGATGCGTCCGGCGAGGGCGGCAGTGCCGGCACCGGTGCCACGCAGGCCGCCGACGTCGAACACCTCGCCGCCGTTCGACTCGACCATCGTCACGAAGCCGGTGGTGAGGCAGCTCTCGCCGTCCGCGATCGGCGAGGTGGCGGCGGTGCCGCCCGGCGCGACCGCCTCGCCGCTCGGCAGGGCCGGGCCCGACGACGCGGCGATCTTGGCCACCGGCTGCAGCAGCATCTCGAGATCGATCAGGACCGGGCCGCGCCGCGTCGCGATCACGTTCTCCATGTGGAGATCGCTGCCGCGCAGCACGTGGGTGAGGCAGACGAGGCCGCCGGCCAGCGCGAAGTAGGCGCGGACGTCGGCCAGGCTGGTGCAGGCTTCCTGCTCCACGAACTCGACCCACCCGTGGTCGCCGCAATCGAGCACCCGCAGGGCCAGGGCGGCGAAGCCGCGTGTGACCTCGGGCCGGGCGGCGTCGCCCGCCGGCGCCTGCGCGGCGACCCACGCCAGCAGCCGGCCATAGGCGGCGTCGAGGGCGAGGCTGCGCGGCTTGTAGACGACGCGGAGCCCGGAGGCGAAGGTCAGCGCCGCGACCCGGCGTCCGCCGTGGTGCGCGTCGGACAGCGCCGGCTCGATGTCGACCACGAGGCCGGTCTCGGTGCCGTCGCCCAACGTCGCGGCCAGCGCCTCGCGATCGATGACGATGCGCGAGGCGAGCTCCGCCGTCGCGCTCACCCAGCGGCCGATGATCACGGCGACCTGGCGCGCCAGCACCGGATAGGCGCAGAACAGCGGTACGAGCCCGTCGGCGAGCTGGCTGCGGACGAAGGCGTCGTAGCCGCCGCTGTCGGCGGCGCGGAACGCCTTCAGCTCGTCGAACAGGGCGAGCTCCGCCGTCCGTGCCAGCGTGCGGAGCAGGTGCCGCTCGAGGCGTGCCACCGCGTCCGGCGCGAAAATCGCCGGCGGATGCTCGGCGGCAAGGGCGCGCCGCGCCACCCGCAGCATCGGCACGAGGAGATCGAAGAACGGCGGCAGCTCGGCGTCGCGGACGGCGTCGGGCGAATCGGCTGGCGCCGCCGTGGTTGCAGCCGTCCCGGCGCCCGCGTAAAGGCGCCGCTCGTCGAGCGGACCGGCGTCGAGGTCGGCGGCCGCCTGGCGCGCGGCACCGGCGATCGCGTCGATGTGGACCAGCCAGTCGGGCTCGACGATCGCGACCGGCGGCTGCGACAGCGCCCGGGCGACGTCGGTCATCGACAGATCGTCCCACCCGAGGCGGCGTTCGAACGCTTCCGGATCGCCCGGCGAGAACGCCTGGATCCACGCCCGCAGCACGCCCAGCGCCTGCTCGGTGGGCGCGAACGCCTCGGTCCGGCTGCCCTTGCCGGCGAGCGCGAACGCGGTGCGCTCGAAGACGCTGGCGGCCCCGGTCGCGATCTGGCGCCGCTCGTCACCGGTCAGGTGGGTGAGCTCGGACAAGGGTTCCACAGCGGCCGCCCTCGTCACGGCTTCAAGTCGTGATGGCGCAGGAAATCCATGAACCGCTGGTAATCGGTCGCCGGCAGGCGGAACAGCTCCAGCACTTTCCGGTAGTTGCCGCCGGCGGCGGTCAGGCCGCTGCGGATGACCGCCTTCACCTGCGAGCGGTTCAGGTCGCGGTTCATGAAGGCTTCGTAGACGGTGGTCCAGAACTCCTCACCGAGGTCGACGACCCGCTCGTACGGGCTCGGTCCCTCGCCGCGATCGCTGCCCGGTTCGGCCTCCTGGAGCTGAAAGGTGAAGTCATCGGGCTCGATGGTGGAGGAATCGGCCATGGCGTAGGCCGTCTTCACCACGCCAATCAGCTGGCGGACGTTGCCGGGCCACTGACACCGCTCCAGCACGCGCATCGATGCCGCCGAGAAGCGCTTGGCGACGCCGTACTGGCGGGCCAGGCGCGCCAGCCAGTAATCGGCCAGCAGGCGCCAGTCGTCGCCGCGCTCGCGCAGCGGCGGGATGGCGATGTGGAACTGCCGCAGCCGGAACAGCAGGTCGTAGCGGAACTGGTTGGTCATCACCAGCTGGTTCAGCGGCCGGTTGGTCGCCGACACGACCCGGACGTCCACCGTCCGCGAGCGCGTCGCCCCGACCGGGCGGAACTCGCCGGTGGCCAGCGCGCGCAGCAGCATGACCTGTGCACTGGCGTGCAGATCCGCGATCTCGTCGAGGAAGATGACGCCGCCGTCGGCCTCCTCGAAGGCGCCCTTGCGATCGGCCACCGCGCCGGTGAAGCTGCCGCGGGTATGGCCGAACAGCTCGCTGACGGTGAGGTTGCCTTCCTGGTATTGCGGGCAGTTGACCGGGACGAAGGGCGCCTGGCGGCTCCCGCCGAACAGGTGCACGGCCTGGGCGAAGAACTCCTTGCCGGCCCCGCTCTCGCCGGTGATCAGCACCGGCTCCCGGTACTTGGCGATCTTCTCCAGCTTGCCGAGGGCGTCGTTCAGGCTCGGCGCCAGCCCCACCAGCTCGATGGCCCGGTCGGCGCCCAGCCGGTCGATCGAGAGCGCGCGCAGGCGCATCGCCGCCGGGCCGAGCGACCGCTCGTCAGCCATGACACCGCCGGGCGAGGCCGCTGTAGCGGCCGTGAAGGAGGAACGCATGGCGACTGCGGCTCAATATCGACGGTCCCCGACAGACGAAACGGACGGACGCATCGCGCCAGTCCCGGCCCGGGCTGGGCGGCTTCAGAACGGTGGGTACGTGATGCCCTTGACCTCGACTTCGGTCTTCACGTTCTTGATCCCTTCCGGGATCTGGTCGCACGGGAAGATGAAGCCGGGCGCCTCGATCTGGTGCGTCTGACCCGGCTGCAGATCCTTGATGAAATAGAGGATCGTCGAAAGCGGTTCGGCCGGGGCGTTCGGCCCGGGCGGCGCGTTGAAGGCCGAGAACTTGATCGTGACGTGGACCGACACGGTGTTGTCGTTGCGGGCCAGGCCGGTGACGTGGCAGCAGCACAGACCGGGGTTGCCCTGCGACGGTTTGAGGGCGAGGTTCGAAACCGGCACCGCGCTCAGCGACGGGCCGACCGGCGAATCCTCGCACGCGGCGATGCCGATGGCGGTCAGCCCGATGAACGCCGACAGGCCAATCAGCCGCGACAGATCTCGCATCATATGAAAAACACTCACGGAAACGCCCCGGAGACTAGCACACGGGGGTACCGGTCGCAATCGCGCGACACGGCATTGCATGCGGCGGCGCGCCCACAGGGTTGGCCGCCGACGTCCAGTAATAACGGCCCCTGCATGCCATCCGAACAGCGGCCGATTACCACCTGGGGCTTCTGGTAGAATCCCGCCGCTCGATGGCTGCTCTCGACGCATGTCGCCGGCGTCCGCGCCGGTCGCCGGGTATCGGTGTCCATGACCGCCGCGTTCGGGTCATGGCGATTTGGCGTTGAGTGTTGCGATGAGCCACCCCGCCAGTTTTGCGCGGCCTGACGGCTCGCACCCCAATCGGCGACGTAGCACTCGGTTCGCGATGAGGAGTTTGGTTATGAGGAGCAGCGTGGCGCGGTGTGCGCGTCGCATCGTTCGTGTCATCGGCCCGGTGTCCGCCATGATCCTGGCCGGCGTCGCCACCGCACAGGCCCAGGCCGTCCCACGGCAGCCTCCTCCGCCCAACTCGCCGGCGCCCGCCAGCCAGCCGCCGCAGCCGGCCACCAACGCGCCCGTGACCGCCGGACAGCCGTCACCGGGCGGCGCGGCCAACATCCGGCCCGTCTCCGACGCGGTGCCCGTCGAACAGGCCCCCATCCTCAACTTCAGCGCCGAGGGGGTCAGCCTCGAAGAGGCGCTCCGCCTGACGCTGCGCCACGCCCCGGACATCCACTTGAGCGCGGCGAGCGCGGACCGTGCCGCCGGCTTCGCCCAGGAGCAGTCCGGCATCTTCGATACCGCCATCACCGGCGGCGTCGAATACAGCTACCGCGTCCAGGAGCTGACCGAATCGCGCAAGGAAGACGAGCGCAACAAGCGGCGCAAGCTCGATGACTTCATCGGCCAGGCCGGCCCCGACGTCGCGACGACGCGCAGCACGGTGAATCTCCTGAAGCAGATCCTGACGCTGCCGGCCGGCAGCGAGAGCCAGCAGGTCGATCAGCTGACCGCGCTCAGCCCGAACCTCGGCTCGCAGCTGAAGGTGCTGAACGCGCTGATCGCCGGCAACCCGTCGCAGGCCGCGCAGCTGCGCCAGATCCGGCAGGACTTCCTGAACGCCGCCTTCACCGGCTTCGATCAGAGCCTGACCGACCAGGAAGAGCAGCTGCGCCGGGCCCGCCTGAATCGCGCCGACCTCGGCGACGCGCCCGACGACGAAGTGTTCCAGAACACCCGCGCCAAGCTGCAGTTCTCCAAGTTGTTCCACAACGGCATCCAGGTGGCGCCGTTCGTCGACTTCACCTCCGAGGGCTCGAACTTCCGCGGCAAGGAGCGCAAGGCGGAGTTCGGCGGCAAGGGCATCAACGACCTCTACACGACGCGGTTCGGCTCCGACTTCCTGCTGCCGCTGATGCGCGGCCGGGGCTCGGACGCGCTCGCGGCCGGTGAGCGGGCCGCCACCATCGAAGCCCAGGCCGGCAATCTCGACGTCGAGCACCAGCGCGCCTCCAGCGTCCTGCGCACCGCGCAGGCCTACTGGGAGCTGCGGGCGGCGCAGGAATCGCTCGCCATCCTCGAGCGGTCGGTGACGCGCCAGGGCGACCTGCTGCGGGCGACGACCGCCCTCGTCAACGGCGGCGAGCTGGCCCGCGTCGAGCTCGCGCGCTCGCAGGCCGGCGAAGCCCGCGCCCGGGCCCGGGCCCTCGACGCGCGGCAGCGTGTCTACGACGCCCGCGTCGAACTGGCCGACGCCCTCGGCATCGCCAGCAGCGGCGCCGACGCCACGCTGCCGACCGCGGCCAAGGATCCGTTCCCGATCGCGCCGGACCCGGCCGCCCTGCAGCCGTGGGTCGCCGCCACCGCCGCGCCCGGCCAGCGCCGTGACATCGAAGCGGCGGCGCGCCGCGAGGAAGCCGCCGTGATCCTGCAGCGCGGCGCCGAGACCGACCTGCGCTCGCGGCTCGACCTGTCGGCGTCGCTGTTCTACACGGCGCTGGGCGAAGTCGGCGACGTCGCCACCGAAGACCAGGACGGCAACGGCCGCCCGATCTACCGCCGCGACGGTTACGGCGAGGCGCTCGATCGCTGGGTCGGCCCGAGCTTCACGCTGACGCTGAACTACGAGAAGCCGCTCGGCAACAACGCCGCGAAGGGCCGGCTGGCGGCCCGCGAGGCCGAGCGCCGGACCCGCGCCATCGAGAGCGGCGACCTGAAACGCCAGGTCCGCCTCAACGTCGGCCGCACGGCGGCGGCGCTGATCGAGACGATCGGGCGCCTGAAGCAGACGCAGGCCGCGTCGCAGTACTACGACCAGACGATCACCGCGGAGCTGAGCCGCTTCCGGGCCGGTGAAGCGACGCTGATCAACACGATCACGACCGAGCAGCAGGCGACCGAGACCGACCTCTCGACCATCGCCGCGCAGCAGGCCGTGGCCAACCTCCTGGCGGAGCTGCGCTTCGAGAGCGGCACGCTGGTCACGAACTCCAGCGTCAGCGCGCCGACGCTGATCTCGCTGCCCACGGCGACGGGGAGCGTGCGATGACGTCAACGCCCAACGCCGCTGCGCTGGGCCTGGCGCTGAGCCTGGGGCTGGTGCCCGCGATCGCGGGCGCCCAGGCGGCGCCGCGGCAGCCCGCGCCGCCGGCGAGCACGCGTCCGCAGCCGGCGCCGGCGCCCGGATCCACGCCGCGCACCCAGACGCCGACCCCGGCTCCGACCCCCGCGCCCGCCCCGCCGGCGACCGCGACCCCGCCGCCCGGCACCGTCAATCCGACGAGCGGCCAGCCGCGCCCCGGCCTGTCGCCGGTCCAGACCGCGCCCGGCGCGGCGCTGCCGCCGGTGACCTCCAGCGTCGGCACCGACGCCGTCGCGGCCCGTCCGATCGGCGCCGTGAAGACGCCGGGCCCGCAGATCACGCTCGGGCAGGCCGTCGATCTCGCCCTCACCTACCAGCCGCGAGTGGCGCTGGCGGCGCAGGACACGCTGACCGCGCGCGCCCAGCTGCGCGAGGCCCAGGGTCTGTTCGACACGACCTTCACGTTCGCGCCGGGGGCCGACTACACGCAGCAGCCGGTCGCGCCGGGGTTCCTGAAGCAGCAGCTGAACAACCGCACGCTGATGAAGCAGCTGCACCTCGGCTTCACCCGCGCCAACCTGCAGCTGCGTGACATCCTCGTCAACTCGAACGCGCCGCTGCCGCGCTGCCCGCTCGACTTCAACTTCCAGTTCGCCACCGATGCCATCACGCTCGATGGGCTCGACAAGGGCGAGGTCGCGGCGCTCGGCATCAACCAGGATCAGTTCCCGTTCGTGATCGCCGACCTGGAGCAGTCGCTCGGCGTCGACCTGCGCACGTTCTGCAACGGTCCGCTGAACCAGAATCCGCTCGACGCGGTGCTGTTCGACCTGAGCTACGGACGTCTGGTCGCGATCGATCAGGGCCGCCCGTTCGGCCTCGAAGGCATCCTGCTGAGCGGCGTCGAAGCGCCGAAGGAAGCCGTCCGCCTGCTCGCCGAGATCAGCGAAGCGGTCGCCGCCCGTGCCCGCCTCGCGCTCGAACGGCTCGGCCCCCTGCCGCAGGATCAGTACACCCGCCACGTCAGCCTGCGCACGGCGCTCAACAAGCCGTGGCGCAACGGCATGGTGACCGGCGTGGAGCTGCTGCTCGAGAGCGAAGAGAACAACTTCCGCGACAAGATTCTCGACCCGACGTTCGGCGGCGCCGGCTTCCCGCCGCGCTTCCCGTCCAGCCTGACGTTCAGCCTGCTGATGCCGCTCGGCCGCGGCCGCGGCAACACCAGCGTCGCCGCGCAGGAGCGCGCGTCGGTGTTCACGGTGCGGGCGCGCGAGGAGCAGGGCCGCCAGGTCGCGACCGAGGAGGTCTATCGCACCCTCCTCGCCTACATCCGCCTGATCGCGGCGCAGGAGAACCTCAAGCTGGCGCAGGCCTCGTCGGAGCGCCAGAAGGTGCTGGTCGGCCTGACCGATCAGCGGGTCCGCGGCGGCGAGGCGGCTCGCGTCGAGGGCTTCCGCGCCCAGGCGCGCGCGGCCTTCGTCGAATCGTCGGTGGCCGGCGCGCAGGCCGAGCTCGTCGACGCGCGGATGAGCCTGGCCGAAGCGATGGGCATCGACGCGGCGACCCTGGGCGAAGCGCCGGGTGCGGCCGATCGGTTCGCCGACGTGCGCGTCGATCAGGAGACGGTGGCGCAGCTCATCGCCTCGGCGATGGAGTCGCGGCGCGACCGGCTGGCGCTCGACCAGGCCCGCCAGGCCTCCGCCGCGCTGGCCGCCGGCGCGCGTGACGATACGCGCCGGGTCTACGACCTGAACTTCAGCGGCGGCCTCTCGCAGGCCTACGAGAGCGAGATCTTCCGCTTCCTGCCCGACGAGCAGAACCCGATCTTCAGCGAGCTGAACCCGCCGAAGCAGTTCGACGAGACGCACCGCTACTACTCGCCGCGCGGCTACTGGCGCGGGCTGAGCGGCCGCTGGGAGCCGTTCGTCACCGCCTCGATCTCGTTCGAGATCCCGCTCGGCAACAACGCAGCGAAGGGCCGGCTGGCGGAGGCGCAGGCGACGCTGCGGTCGTCGGAAATCCAGTACCGCGATCGCACGCGGCTGATCACCGACAACATCACCGGCGTCGTGCAGACGCTGCGGGCGGCCGCCGAGGGCGTCCAGCGGGCGCGCGAAGCGGTCGATCGGACGACCGCCACCTACGAGGGCGCGCTGGCGCAGCTGCGGGCCGGCGAGCTGACGCTGATCGACACCCTGACCACGGAGGAGGAGCTGCTCGGCGACCAGACCGAGCTGCTGCGGCAGCAGCAGGTCTACCTGAGCACCCTCGCCCGGCTGCGGTTCGAGTCCGGCCAGCTGGTGACCTTCTCGGGCGTGGGCGACCCGTCCGAGTCGCTGCGGTTCATGCCGACCGAATTCGTCGTACGCTGATACGGCCTGCCGGGGACGCGGCCGGGACACCAGCCGCGTCGTCCGGGTGTCGCGTTCGGGAATCGTCGTTCATCCAGAGTGTGCGGCCATGTCAGAAAACCCCCTGTTCCGCAAGGCGGCGCTCGACAAGCTGGCGTCGCCCGAGCGCCTCGACGTCCTCATGCGGGTCACCTCCCCGATGGGATGGCTGGCCCTGACCACCGTCGGCGGCATCCTCGTCGGCGTCATCGTCTGGAGCATCCTCGGCTCGATCCCCGAGCGCATCGACGGCCAGGGCGTGCTGCTCCGCGGCGGCGCCAACAAGGAAGTCCGCTCGACCGGATCCGGCACGCTGACCACGTTCGACCTCAAGGAAGGGCAGATGGTCAGCGTCGGGCAGGTGCTCGGCACGATCTCGGCCGCCGGCAACAACGAGGAAGTGAACGTCGCCCGCACCAAGGTGCAGCAGCTCGAGCAGCAGCGCCTGACCACCGATCTCGACGCCGGCCAGAACGTGGCCGCGGCGCAGGCCCAGATCGCCCGGCTGCGCGGCGACCTCGACCTGAAGCGCCTGGACCTGCAGCGGGCCCAGGCTGAAGTGGCGCGCCTCGAGCCGCTGTTCAAGGAGGGCGGCATCACGGCGCAGCGCATGGAAGGCGCGCGCAGCCAGGTCAGCGCCGCGCAGTCGCAGATCACGAGCCTCAACGGCCAGATCTCGGCCGAGGAGAACCGCGCCCGCTCGGCGCGATCGGGCGGCGCCGGCCTCGAGACGCAGATCCAGATCGCCCGGGCCGAGCTGAAGCGCGTCCTCGCCCGCGTCGGCTCGCAGGAGTCGCTGACCAGCAGCGTCTCCGGGCGGGTCATCGAGATCCGCAAGAACGTCGGCGACACCGTCGCGCAGAACGACGTCGTCGCCACGCTCGAGGACGCCGACGCCACCGTCCAGGTGATCGCCTTCGTCAACGCCGACGTCGGCAAGCGGATCAAGATCGGGATGCCGACCGAGGTCTCGCCGACCGAGGTCAAGCGCGAGGAATACGGCTTCATGCTGGCCAGCGTCTCGGAGCGCGGCGACTTCGCCGCCAGCGACGCCTACGTCATGTCGCGGATGCGCAACGAGGCCATCACCAAGAAGCTGACCGGCCAGGGCACCGTCGTCGAAGTGCGCGCGTCGCTCCGGCCGAAGTCGGCGACGCCGAGCGGGTTCGAGTGGTCCACCTCCGAGGGCCCGCCCTTCAAGATCGGCGGCGGCACCCTGGTCTCGATCAACATCGTGGTCGATCGCAAGGCGCCGATCACGATGGTGATGCCGTTCCTGCGCAAGACGTTCGGCGTCGCCTGATCCAGGCCCGCACGAGCCAGAACGAGCCATGTCGGACGACGCCGTCGTCGAGGCTGAAAAGCCCAAGGTCCTCCCGCCGCCGCCGCGCAAGCGCGTCAAGACGCCGACCATCCTGCAGATGGAGGCGGTCGAGTGCGGCGCCGCGGCGCTCGCCAAGATCCTCGCCCACTACGGCCGCTGGGTCGCGCTCGAGGAGCTGCGCCACGAGTGCGGCGTCTCGCGCGACGGCAGCAAGGCCAGCAACGTCCTGCGCGCCGCCCGCAAGTACGGCCTCGACGCGAAGGGCTACAAGTACGAGGAGATCGAGAAGCTCTACACGCTCCCCTTCCCGGTCATCCTGTTCTGGAACTTCAACCACTTCGTCGTCCTCGAAGGGTTCGGCAAGGGCAAGGCCTACCTGAACGATCCGGCGCAGGGGCCGCGCGAGATCTCGATGGCCGAGCTCGACGGCTCCTACTCGGGCGTCGTCCTGACGTTCGCCAAGGGCGCCGATTTCAAGAAGGGCGGCCAGGCGCCGAACATGCTGCCGGCGCTGCGCCGGCGCCTCGTCGGCTCCGAGGGCGCGCTGTTCTACGTGATGATCTGCGGGCTGCTGCTGGTCATCCCGGGCCTGGTCATCCCGACGTTCACGCGCCTCTTCATCGACGACTACCTGGTCGGCAACCAGGAGTGGATCGTGCGGCCGCTGCTCTGGTTCATGGCCGCGACCATCGTCATCCAGGGCGTGCTGACGTGGCTGCAGCGCTACTACCTGCTGCGCCTCGAGACCAAGCTCGCGCTGGGCACGTCGAGCCGCTTCTTCAACCACATCCTGCGCCTGCCGGCCGCCTACTTCGGCCAGCGCTTCGCCGGCGAGATCGGCTCGCGCGTCGCCATCAACGACGACGTCGCCAAGATCATCGGCGGCCGCCTCGCCACCACCACCATCGACAGCGTCCTGACGATCTTCTACGCGACGCTGATGTTCCTCTACGACGCCAAGCTGACGTTCGCGGTGCTGCTGCTGTCGGCGTTCAACATCGCCGCGGTCAAGGCGGCGAGCCGGGCCCGCACCGACGCCAGCCGGCGCCTCAAGCAGGACCTCGGCAAGCTGCAGGGCACCGCGATGAACGGTCTCAAGATGATCGAGACCCTCAAGGCGACCGGCTCCGAGGGCGAGTTCTTCGGGCGCTGGGCCGGCTACTACGCCAAGTCGATCAACACGACGCAGCAGCTCGGCGTGCTCGGCCAGATCGGCGGCGCGGTGCCGCCCTTCGTGCAGACCGCGACGACGGCGGCGGTGCTGGTCCTCGGTGGCATGAAGGTCATGCGGGGCGAGTTCACGGTCGGCATGCTGGTGGCGTACCAGACGCTGCTCGGCAGCTTCACGCGCCCGCTCGCCAGCTTCGTGAACTTCAGCGCGTCGCTGCAGGAGCTGCAGGCCGACATGAACCGGCTGGACGACGTGCTGCGCTATCCCGCCGACGCGCAGTACCGCGACGACTCGGCGCAGCCGGGCGCCGGCAAAGACGGCAAGAACGGCAAGGACGCCGCCGCCGGCGCCGACGGCAAGGCGGCCGCCGCGCCGGCCATCATCCGTCCGCCCGGGGCGCGCGTGAAGCTGTCCGGGCGCGTCGAGCTGCGCGGCATCACGTTCGGCTACAGCCCGCTCGACAAGCCGCTGATTTCCGACTTCAACCTCGTCGTCGACCCCGGCCGCCGCGTGGCGCTGGTCGGCGGCAGCGGCAGCGGCAAGTCGACCGTCGCCAAGATCATCTCGGGCCTCTACGAGCCGTGGGGCGGCGAGATCCTGTTCGACGACGTGCCGCGGCAGAGCCTCCCGCGCGACCTGATCGTCAACTCGCTGGCCGTGGTCGACCAGGAAGTGTTCCTCTTCGGCGGCTCGGTGGCCGAGAACGTCACGATGTGGGATCCGACCATCGCCGGACCGCGTGTCGTCACGGCGGCCCGTGACGCCGCCATCGACGAGGTGATCGCCGCCCGCGAGGGGGGCTACCAGTCGCGCATCCAGGAAGGCGGCGGCAACTTCAGCGGCGGACAGTGCCAGCGGCTGGAGATCGCGCGGGCCCTGGTCGGCGAGCCCACCATCGTGGTGATGGACGAGGCGACCAGCG
>Ga0207691_10005373_pt1 | contig 12368 bp, 9 predicted proteins | sample KBSM13metaG_FD_184327 | JGI IMG/M metagenome (GOLD analysis project Ga0207691, IMG submission 184327) | Miscanthus rhizosphere microbial communities from Kellogg Biological Station, Michigan, USA - KBS M1-3 metaG (SPAdes) (version 2) | ecosystem: Host-associated > Plants > Roots > Rhizosphere >...
AGCGGAGCCGCGCAGCGGCGCAGTCGAGGAATCGCGACCGTCCCGGTAGAGGGCCCTCTACCCGGCAGGGGCTCGATTCCTCGACTCCGCGCGTTCCGCGCTCCGCTCGGAATGACACCCGTCCTCGACTGCGGCTCTGCGGGCCTACGCTTGAAATGACTCAGTCGAGCAGACTGGCGTGTGCAATCGCCCAGCGCGCCACCGCTTCGCCGAGCTCTCGGCCGGCGGTAATGTCGAAGCGGTAGTGGATGCCGGCGTACATTCGAGAGAGGCCAGCGTCCGTTACGAACGTGTCGAGCTCAGTTGTCCGTTCGGGAAACAGAGAGCCCAACACCGTCGCGGCTGCGGCCGACACGCACGAGTGTCCCGAGGGATACGCCGGAAAGTTTGGCAACCCGAATGTCAGCGTGATCACTGGGTTCGCCTGTGACGGCCGCAACATCCAGTAGTAATACTTCGCGTTCCAGCAGCCGATGAGCGCGTCCATCATGGCTGCATGCGTCAGCGCGAACGCACGCGTCGCGGCACGCTCATCCAGCGAATTCGCTTCCACATAATTGGAAGCGACGAGGTTCCAGTAACCGGCCGGCGTGAACGTCCCCGTTGGGAAATTCCAGTACACAGCGCTGGCTGTTTGTGCGGGCGTGCGGTTGGCAGCAAGCGTCGCGATCTCGTTCAGATCTGCCATGAATGCCGCCGAACCAAATTCCGGTGGTGGCGGGGGACGGAATTGATCGCCAGACGTGAGGAAGTACGGGGTGACACCGCCCAACGTCGCGCCGCCAGGCGGGCCGTTGGCCACCCACTTCCCGGCTCCCACGGGAACGCTTCCGGTCCAGGGAGCGGTGAAGTGATCACTTTTCGCGCGGTCCACGAGCACGTCCCCCATGTGCCGGCCGATAGCCAAACCCCGCGTGAACTGCGGGTGCATGGTTCCTGGTCCCGTCTCGCCTTCTACTAGTACGTTGTGCTCCAGATTCGGGGCGGCCGCCGGAAAGAAGAAGCTCAGCACCTGGGCCGACGCGCCGGCAACGGCCCCGCGCTGTGCCTCGAGTTCGCTCCGTCCGCCGGCGCCGATACCCTCAGGGGTCGAATTGCCGTGGGCATCGGGATCCTGGACGGCCATCACCGCACGGTACTGCGCGACGCTCAGCGCCGCGTAGATACGCGCCGCGGCGAGTACGTTCACGTTATTCGCGGCGACGAGGGAGCGCGCCTGCTCCTGCCACCTCACACTCGCGGGTGTTACAGATTGCTTCGATGCGTCTCGACCTGAACCTTCATCACTAGTTGCTCTCGATGTCGGAGCAGTGCTCTGCTCCGAGCACGCCATTGCCATGGCGGCAACCAGCGCGAGAGTTGGAATGGTGTAGAGCCGACTTCGTGACATACGACCTCCTGATGCGACTGAATCACTCAGTGCTGAGATGGGTTTCGAAGGATCCAACACCGCGACTGTCGGGGACCTGCGTTGCTCGGTCGCTCACGTCGGGTGTGGCGCGCGAATGGTGAGACGGGACGGTGAACGCGGCGTGTCGCGCCGGTGAACTGGCGATGAACTCGTCTCCGACCTTCCATCTCAGGCTCTTTGGTAGCCCATCGATCGAACGAGAGGGCGGGCCCCCGCTTACGGGCCGAGTTGCGCAGCGCCATCGCCTCGCGCTGCTCGCGCTGATCGCGACGGCCCCATTGGCTCGGCTCAGTCGCGACAAGCTGATCGCCTACCTCTGGCCGGAGAGCGACGCCGAGCGGGGGCGGAACCTGCTGAAGGTTTCGACTTACGTGTTGCGGACGTCGCTGGGCGAAGCCGCCGTGCTGTCGGAGGGGGAGGACCTGCGGCTGAATGCCGACGTGGTCCGGGTGGATGCGACCGAGTTCGAAACCGCGCTCGCGGGTGCGGATCACGCGCGAGCCGTGGCGCTCTACCGAGGTCCCTTTCTCGATGGCTTCTTTCTCAGCGACGCGCCGGAGTTCGAGCAGTGGGTGAGCCGGGAGCGCGAACGGCTTGCGACCGGCTATGCAAAGGCGTTGGAAGCTCTCGCTCAGGAGGCGGAGGCGGCGCGGGACTTTGCGAGGGCGGCCGAGTGGTGGAAGGTGAGGGCAGCACAGGATCTGTACGACTCGCGTGTTGCACTCCGCCTCATGCAGGCGCTGGACGCAAGTGGCAACCCGGCTGCGGCACTCCAGCATGCGGCGATTCACCAGCGACTCCTTCAGGAGGAGTTTGGGATAGCGGGGAATCCCGAGATTGCCGCCCTTGCCGAACGGTTGCGCCGGGAGCCCGCCGCCGCGGTGAGCGTGTCGGCTCCGACGGAATCGCCTTCCGTATCGCCTACCCCATCGCCTGAATCGGTTCCCGTGTCGCCGACGCCTGAGTCGCCGGCGGCGACCGCCGAACGCAGAGCCGGTAGCGAACCGAGGAGGCTCGTTCGGCGGGCGGGCCTGCTCGCGCTCCTGGCGGCGCTTCTCGTGGCAGCCGCGCTCTGGAGGTTTTGGCCCCTCGGTGGTCACCCCGAGCGCTCGATTGCCGTGCTCCCTTTCGTGAATCTGACTGCGGACGCCGACCGCGATTACTTCACCGATGGCCTCACCGAGGAGATCATCACAGGCCTCTCGGCCCTACCCGAGCTCAAGGTGATCTCGCGTACCTCGGCGATGCACTACAAAGGAAGCAAGGAGCCGCTACGGGAGATCGCACGTGAGCTGAAGGTCGCGCATATCCTCGAGGGGAGCGTGCGGCAGAATGGCCTGCGATTCCGGATTACCGCACAACTAATAGATGCGCGCGCGGACGCTCATCTCTGGGCGCAGACATTCGACAGCGACCTGCCGGACATCATCGGAGTGCAGGAGAAGATCGCGCGGGAAGTCGTGCGGGCTCTCGAGATAGAGCTAGGGGAGCGGGGGCGAACTGCCCTCGTGACCCAGGGGACGACAAACGCCGAGGCGTACGAGCTGTACCGTCGTGGCCGGTATCTCTGGAACACAAGAACCAAGGACGGGCACGAGCGCGCCGTTGACTACTACAGCCGGGCGATCGAGCGCGACTCCGGCTTCGCGGATGCCTACGCGGGACTCGCGGATGCGTACATGACGGCCTATCAGCTCAATCTCTCCAGTCTCCCTGAGGAGGAGATCAACTCGCGCCACAAATGGGCGGCGGAACGGGCGCTCGCGGTCAACGACAAGTCCGCCGATGCCCATACATCGTTTGCGGTTTCACTCCAATGGCAACGAAACTGGCCAGGCGCCGAGCGGGAGTTTCGCCGGGCCGTTCAATTGAATCCTGGCAACGCGACCACGCACAGCTGGTACTCCCTGCTGCTGGCAGGGCTGGGTAGGTTGCCGGAAGCACTCGAAGAAAGTCGGCGCGCGGATGAGCTCGACCCGTTCGCGATTGTCGTTACCGGCAACTACGGTTGGCAGTGTTATCTCGCTCGCAACTATGACTGCGCGATCGCCCAGCAGCGAAGGGCGCTGGAGATCAGCCCGAGCTGGGCGAGGGGGTACAACCGTCTCGGCCTTGCCTACGCGCAGAAGGGAATGCTGGACGAGGCGGTGACCGCACTGCGGAAGGCGGTCGAGCTCGGACCGGAACGTCCGGATTTTCTGGCGGATCTCGCGTTCGTCCAGGCACTGCGTGGCGAGATCGAGGCGGCGCTGGAGAGCTTGCGGCGAGCGAAGGCGCACCCGATCGAGCCGTTCAACATCGGACGTGCGTACGTGGCCCTACGGCAGTCCGACAGCGCCTTCGTCTGGCTGGAGCGCAGCAACTGGAAGTTCCCTCACCGCGCCGTGCGAAGCGATCCCGGACTGGATCCGTTGCGCTCCGATGCGCGCTTTGCGCGGCTCGCGGAGCGCATCGATCGGGAGATGGGGGTGCGTTAGGCGCACCTGGCGCTTCCCGTTGACTCACCTGTGTACGGCATGAAGATTCGCGGTACCATGAAAACACCGGCCAAAACATCTGCGCGGGCCATCGCGGCTGTCGCGTCGATCCTGATTGCCATCACAGCCAGTAGGGCATCGTCGCAGGGTAGTCCGCCCGCCTGGACCGAGCCGTTTCCGCCATTCCGCATCGCCGACAATCTCTACTACGTCGGCAGCAAGGGCCTGGCGAACTATCTGATCACGACGCCGCAGGGCCACATCCTGATCAACAGCGACCTCGACGCGAACGTGCCGCTCATCAAGGCGAGCATCGAGCAGCTCGGCTTCAAGTTCAGTGATGTGAAGATCCTGCTGATCAGCCATGCGCACTGGGACCACGACGCCGGTAGCGCGAAGGTAAAGGCGCTCACGGGCGCGAGCTACATGGTGATGGATGCCGACGTTCCCGTGGTCGAATCCGGGGGCAAGACCGATTTCCACTATGCCGGCGACGCGACCACACTGTATACGCCCGTGCGAGTCGACCGCGTTCTGCACGACGGCGACGAGGTGAAGCTCGGCAGCGTCGTGCTGGTGGCACATCTCACTCCCGGTCACACGAAGGGGTGTACGACGTGGACGCTGACGGTGCGCGATGGTGCCAAGACCTACAACGCCGTGATCATCGGAAGCCCTAACGTCAACCCGGGCTACAAGCTCGTCGACAACGCGAACTATCCGACGATCGCGCAGGACTACGAGCGAACGTTTCGCGTGCTCGAGTCGCTGCCGTGCGATCTCTTCCTCGGCGCGCACGGCGCGTACTTCGACATGGAGGCGAAGTACGCGCGAAAGCAGGCGGGCTCCGCTGACGCGTTCGTCGATCCGAAAGGCTGTGCGGCGTTCATCGCGCAGAAGGAGCAGGAGTTCCGGTCGGAGTTGGCAAAGCAGAAGGCTGCGAAATCGACATCCTGAACCAATGTCGGCCTAACGCCGGCGTCACGCGACGGGCACTGGAGGCGAGCAGTGACGCGTTTTCACCTGGCACAAGTGAACATCGGGCGATTTCGGGCGCCGCTCGACACGCTGATCATGGAAGGCTTTCGGACGCAGCTCGATCCGATCAACGCGCTTGCCGACGAGACGCCTGGCTTCATCTGGCGCCTCCAAACAGAGGATGGCAACGCCACGGCTATTCGCCCGTACGCCGGCGACGACCTGATGGCCGTCAACATGTCCGTCTGACGTTGTCGGCCGCCCGATAGTCGTGCGACTGGGTCGTCTGAACCGCGGCTCGGCGTGACCGGCCCGCCAACGCAATCCGACTTCGGCGCCGACCTCCAATCGGCGTTGGGCACGGCCTACACCATCGAGCGTGAGCTCGGCGGTGGTGGCATGTCCCGCGTCTTCGTGGCGCACGAGCCAGCGTTAGGCAGGACCGTCGTCCTCAAGGTCCTGCCGCGTGAGTTGGCGGAAGGGCTGTCGGCCGATCGGTTCACGCGTGAAGTGAGGCTCGTGGCGCGGCTGCAGCATCCCAACATCGTCCCGCTCCTGACCGCGGGGACCGCCGGCGGACTCCCGTACTACACCATGCCGTTCGTGCGCGGGGAGTCCTTGCGCCACCGGCTTGCGCAGGGAGCGGCGCTCCCAGTCGCCGACGTCGTGAGCGTGCTGCGCGACGTCGCGCGCGCGCTCGCGTACGCGCACGGTGAAGGGGTCGTGCATCGGGACATCAAGCCGGACAACGTGCTGCTCTCCGGTCCCGTCGCGTTGGTCGCCGATTTCGGCATTGGGAAGGCGCTGACCGCCGCGAGCGGCAGTCACCGTCCCGAGGCTCCCGAGGCGGGTGCCCGCAGCGCGGGCGCTGAGAGCACGAAGGACCCCGCGACCAGTAGCATGACCCTGCGCGGAATGGCGTTAGGCACGCCGGCCTACATGGCGCCGGAGCAGGCGCTCGCCGATCCCGCCGCGGACCACCGCGTCGACCTCTATGCCCTGGGGGTGCTTGCGTGGGAGACGCTCACCGGAAGACTGCCGTTCGGCGATCGAACAGGGCAGGCGGTCATCGCGGCGCACGTCGCGGAAACACCGCCCGATGTCGTGACGCATCGTACCGACGTTCCAGCCGCCCTGGGCTCGCTCGTCATGCGACTGCTCGCCAAGCGTCCGGACGATCGGCCGGCGACCGCCGCGGAGGTCCTGCGACTGCTCGATACGATCGGCTCGTCGCCGGAGTCGTCGAGCCTCCAAGCCCGGCCAGGTACGGCGTCGCCGGCGCGCTCGAGGTGGCGCGCACCCATTGCGCTCGCGCTGCTGGCAGGCGCGTTAGGCGCCGGAACAGCCTGGTGGCGCGGTCGGGCCGCGCCTGTAGATCCCAGCCTGAACGTCGTCGCGATCGCCCCGTTCCGCGTGTCCGGGGCCGAGCCATCGCTGCACTACCTCCGCGACGGCATGGTGGACTTGCTGGCCGCGAAGGTGGCAGGAATCGGAGGTCTGCGGGCCATCGACCCTCGCACCACGCTGGGCGCGTGGCATCGAGCAGCCAGGGGCGATGGCGATCTCGTCGACGAGGACGCATTGCGTGTCGCGCACGCGATCGGCGCGGGGAGACTCATCCTGGGGGAGCTCGCCGGTACCAGCGCGAACCTCACCCTTACCGCCACACTCGTCCCGGCTCAGCCGGGCCGCGAGCCTGCAACCGCGACCGGACCCGCCGACAGCCTCCCCGCGCTCGTCGATCAACTCGCGGCCCAGCTGGGATCGTTAGGCGCCGGCGAGTCCGCGCCTCGCCTCGCCGCTCTGACGAGCACATCACTGCCGGCACTCCGGGCGTACCTGGACGGCCGATCGTTGTATCGCGCGGGGAACGCGAGCGCTGCCATGCAATCCTATTTCCGCGCCGTGGAGCTCGACTCTTCCTTCACGCTCGCCGCGCTTGGCTTGGTGCGGACGGCGGGATGGGGCGGTCAGACCGCGGCGGACCAGGCCCGCGCCATCGCGGTCGGTGGACACATCCTCGCGCGTGGCCGTGCTCGGCTTTCCCGACCCGATGCTGCGCTTGCGGAGGCGACGCTGGGGCCCAGGTACCCCGCCCCCAAGACGTATTCCGAGTGGTTCGACGCCGCGGAGCGCCTAACGAGTCTCGCGCCCGACAACGCGGAAGGCTGGTTCGACCTCGGCGATGCGCTCTACCACGGAGGAGGGATTCTTGGCATTGCCGATGCCGACGAGCGCGCGCTCCGCGCGTTCTCTCGCGCCATCGCGCTCGACTCCGCCTTCACTCCGTCGTACATCCACCTGTCAGGCCTCTACTCCGAAGCAGGTGACTCCGCTCACTACCGGCAACTGTTCGCCATTGGCCAGCGCCGAATCCCTGCGCTCGCGCAAGGGTTCTACGGGCTGCAGCTCGCATTGCTCGAGGCCGACAGCGTGCGCGCGCGAGCGTTCCGTGCGGAAATGCCGCGCCTTCCCCGGCCGGTCCTCGCGGGGATCGTCCCTGGCACCTTGTACAATCATCGCGGGCTGGACGTCGCCCAGCGCGCGCTCGATCTGCTCGCCCCGCAGACGATCACGTCAGAGGAGCGACTGCAACTCGGCATCTGGCGTTTGCGTGTCCCGATAGAGCGAGGACGTCCTCGCGAAGCTGCTGCGGCTTCGGCCGACATGCTCGCGACTCCCGCGGTCGCGCGCGAGGTCGCGCTCGCATCGGTTTTCGCCGACGGTGATTCCGTTGCCGGCGCAGCGGCGGCGCGGACGCTCGAACCGATCGTCGCGATGGCGTTGAGAACGTCGTCGCCGGTCGGAGCCGCGGGTGACAGCAAGGACCTGAGGGCGGACGTCGCGCTTGCGGACCGCGTGGACGCCGCACTCGTACTCGCTCAGTATCGGTTGTCGATGGGCGACGCGTCCGTTGCTCGCCGCACAGTCTCCTGGCTCCGTGCCTACGTGCCGCCAAAGGACAGCAGCTGGCTGGCCGAGGTGACGGAGGAGCGCGCGCTCCTGCTCGACGCGCAGGTGGCAGCTCTGGAGCGACGCCCGGACGCGAGCGACGTGCTGGCGCGTCTCGATAGCGCCACGCGATTCGGTCACCACGACGCCCGCTTCACGACGATGGCGGGTCGTGTGGCTGCTCGCCTGTGGGAAGCGCGCGGGGATCAGCGTCGCGCGCTCGCGGCCTTGAGACGGCGAGTTCGTGGTACCGGCCCGAATCACTACGAATCGGCGTGGCAGCGAGAAGTAGGACGTCTTGCCGCGCTCGTGGGCGATCGGGAAGCCGCGATCCGGGCGTATCGGATCTACCTCATCAGGCGGTCGAATCCCGAGCCGGCGCTCGTGCCCGAGGTGTCGCATGTGCGCGCGGAGCTCGCCCGGCTCGAGCGTGCGAGCGCCGGACGTTAGGCACGATGGCCCTGTTCACCGTCCGAGCTGTTCGAGGGCGTGTGGTCGCCATCGACCGGGGCTGCGGCCGAGGCAAGCTCCCCAGCTGATCTTCCCGTTCACCCCACAGCTGCTATTGTAGACGGATCGACGGAGCCTCCGCTGCGCGTCAGAGCTTGCCGAGGGAGGCGGGAGCGCTTCAAGGACTCGTCGAACGTGGAGGAGTCATGCAACACACGTCCTCGCCACCAGTCGCGCGGGCCGTCGCGCGTCGCGGCTTTCTGGTCCGCCTCTCCCAGGCGACGGCCGCACTCTCCGCACTGCTCGTCGATCCCGGTCGCCTCGAATCGGCGACGGCACCCGCGCCGCTCTCGGGCAACGCTGACCCGGATGCGTGGATCGCGCGCCTCAAGGGGCAGCAAAAGGTCATGATCCACGCGCATCAGTACTTCATGACCGCGCTCGTCGACGCGCGGAACATGCTGGCGAACGCGCGCGACATGTACGGCGTTCCGGACGGGCAGCAGAGCATCGCCGTCATCACGCACGGGCCGGCGATCCAGGGCCTGTTTCGTGACGACGTGTGGCAGCGATTCGCGTTAGGCGAGTTCTACAAGGTGAACGATCCGAAGACCAGCGCGCCAGCGACGCGCAACATCTACCTCACGCCGCAGGACGGGGAGCCGCCCGACGCGGCGGTGGCGGACCTCATGAAGCGCGGCGTGACGTTCGTGGTCTGCAACGTCGCGTTGCTCAACCTGTCGAAGCGTCTCGCGCGTGCTGGCACAACGCCCGAGGCGCTGCACGACGAGCTGGCGGCGGGGCTCGTCGAGGGGGCGGTTCTCGTGCCTGACGTCTTCGTCGCGATGCAGCGCGCGCAGAAGCGCGGGGTGGCGTACATCTTCACGGATCGATCGCGCTGATTCGTCATTCCGAGCGAAGGGTGTCATTCCGAGCGAGCGACAGCCGGGTGCCCGCCGAAGGTGGGCGCATGAGGAATCGCGCTCATACAGGTAGAGGGGCCGCTCTATCGGGACGATCGCGATTCCTCGACTGCGGCCTGACGGCCTCCGCTCGGAATGACAACCTATCGGTTGTACTCCGACAGCCAGTGGAACTGACGCTCCGTCAGCTGGAAGTGGCGCGGCGTGCGCACGAGATCGACCCGCACCGAATCCCCACGCACGCCTAACGCGAACCGGACCGTCGTCGAATCCGGGACCTCGTACCGCATCGTGAACAGGAACGTGCTGTCACCCGGGATCGTGGACGTCTTCCACACCGCGACCGTGCGCGTCGCTGTATCCGGACGATAGCGGAAATAGCCGCGCCGATACCGCTGCCAGAACACCGGATCTCTCGAGTTCACGCTCCCCGCGCCGGCGTTGTCGATGATGACGTCCCGCCAGCGGAGCGTGTCCGCACTCGTCAGCGGCACCGTATCTCCATTGACGACGTAGCTCCGCACGTCGTACACACCCGCCGCGAACGGTCCCGGGACGGGCGGCTTCTTGAGGTCGTGATACCGCGTCCAGCTTCGTTGCAGCGGCTGCACGAGAATCTGATAGACGATGAACAGCTTCACCGCGATGCTGCCCCACCACTGCCACGGGCGCACGAAGATCGGATCGTACGCGTGCGTTGGCGGCGCGGGACGATTGAGGAACAGGAATCCAATCAGTCGCCTGGAGTCGAGCGCGAGCAGGAACAGACACGCGAACAGCAGGTGCGACGCGAAGATCTTGACCGGCACGTCGTACGCGAGGTTGATCATCACGACGTTCGTGAACGCGCCCGTGGCAGCGAACAGCCCCGCCGTCACGGTGCGCCTGTTGAGCAACAGCAACCCGGCGACGGTCTCCATCGCACCCGAGAACACCTGGTACGGCGTCGAGTAGCCGATGAACAGCCACGAGAGGCGCATCGGCAGGAGGTCGCCGAGCGGCGTCGCGAGCTGGCTCAGCGTCGGGAAGGACATCTGGAGCACGAACAGCTTGATGATGCCGTAGCTGAGCGCCGCGATCGCGACGTAGTAGCGCACGATGAGTCGCAGCCAGTACGCGGCTCGCTCGTAATGCGGGCGCTTCCGGTCGAGGACCGTCCAGACGAGACAGACGACCACCGCAAGCGTCAGGTTGAGACAGACGCGCGCCCACCCGTACGACGTGTCGCCGCTCCCGTTCTGCGGCACCAGCGTCTCGCGCACGTGGAACAGGTGCGCGTTGCCCGTGCGCACGAGCCAGTCCATCGCTATCTCGTACGGCTGGAGCAGCCACGACAGGCCAGGAATGGCGCGGAACCAGTCCCACGGCTCGACCACGAGCACGAAGTACACGGCGAAGAAGCGGAACAGGATCCGCTGCCACAGCGGCCATGCCGGCGTCGCCCGACTCATCACGAAGTTGCCGTTAGGCGCCTCCACGAACGGCGTGAGCGCCGGGCGTTCCAGAGGCGGTGCCGAGCTGACCATGTCCATCAGTGTCTCCGTCACGACGGTGGATGTTGAGATCCCTGTCGATGGCTCAATCCATGTCTCTCACAGCAACGATTGGTATGTCACGCTGGTGAGCCCACTCCTCCCACTCGGCCGCCGTCTGCTCGAGAAACCTGGCGGACGGGTCCGAGCCGAGAGGAAGTTCGAGGTGCTCGTAGAGCCGAATCTCGAAATGCGTTTCGAGCGCCGCAACCGCAACCCGTCCGAGCTTCGCGTTGTACAGACGATAGCGCGGCGTTCCACCTCCGAACGTGCCACCAGGCGCGGTCAGACCATGCCGCAGCGGCGCGAGCAGCGGGTCGAGGCTCTCGACCAGCCCCACGTCCATCACGGAGCCGGCTGGCTGTCGCAGCAGCGCCAGCGTCGCGGCGAATGCACGCTCCGACGCCATCACGTCCGCGGCGAGCGTCCGCGGCATGGCGTCGCCGAGGCATCCGCGCTGTGCCTGATAGGTGAGGTCGTGTCCGGGGCGCTCAGGATCGCGCACGCTGCCGACGATGCGGAGCAAGCGCAGTCGCGAGAACCGCGAGCGTAGCGTGTCGGCGTCGAGGCAAAGGCGCGTCAACGCCGACGGTCGCTGACTCGTCACGAATACATCCGCGCCATCGAGCAACTCGGCGATTCGGGTTTGTCCGCTTTCGGCTTTCAGATCCATGCGCTCGACCTGGATGCCGGCGTGCATCTCCGCGTACCATGCCGGCGAGACCAGCAGGAACGGATCGCCCGCGGGCGGCTCGATCTTCGTCACGCGCGCCCCGGCTTCACGCAGTCGTGCCGCCGCGAGCGGACCCGGGACGTTCTGCGCCATCGTGACGATGCGTACGCCATCGAGGTACTGCTTGGCGTCCATTGGACGGGCCTGCGCATATTTCGGCATGCTGAGTGATTTGGGTCGTCCTGTCGTACGGAGGTACGAATGATCGAGCGGCCGACAGCCAAGCTGGAATTTCGGCGGGCAACGAACGCCGACTGCGCGACCGCGCAGGCAATCGTCCGCGAAGCGCTCGCCGAGCATGGGCTTGGGCTGCTGTTGGATACGTCCGACAAGGACCTGCTCGATCTCGAGGCGCACTACGACGCGCGTGGCGGCGCGTTCGAACTTATCTACGCCGCGTCGAATGACGAACCGGTGGGTGTCCTCGGATGGCGACCGGGCGCGAACCGGACGGTGGAGCTGAAGAAGGTGTACCTCCGCCGATCGGCGCGAGGGCTTGGCGTCGGTAAGCTCGCCGTCCAGCGCGTCATTGACCACGCGCGCGCGCTCGGGCTGGACGCCGTCGTGCTCGAAACGGCGCACGTCATGACCGACGCGATCCGCCTCTACACGCGACTCGGATTCCGTCCGGTCACGGGTGACGATGCGGCGACGTTCGCCAATCTGGGCGAGGATTGCGAGCAGGCCTTCCGGCTCGCGCTGCGATGACGGATGTCATTCCGAGCGGGTTGTCATTCCGAGCGGAGCGGCGAAGTCGAGGAATCGTTGGCGTCTCGGTAGAGGGCCGAGCCGCTCTACTCGGAAAGCAAGGATTCCTCGACTGCGCGCCTACGGCGCTCCGCTCGGAATGACACGGTCTCCGACTGAGCTCGTGGGTGTCGCAGGCGATAGACCAGATAGATGACCGCCGCG
>Ga0207691_10005374_pt1 | contig 12367 bp, 13 predicted proteins | sample KBSM13metaG_FD_184327 | JGI IMG/M metagenome (GOLD analysis project Ga0207691, IMG submission 184327) | Miscanthus rhizosphere microbial communities from Kellogg Biological Station, Michigan, USA - KBS M1-3 metaG (SPAdes) (version 2) | ecosystem: Host-associated > Plants > Roots > Rhizosphere >...
TAGTTCCTGCATCAGCGATCCCACTTGCACCGAAGGATCTTGAAATTCATTTAACAACAGCTTGAGTGGCTCTTTCTTCACAAATGGGGTATCACCCTGAACATTTACAACAATGTCCACATCCATTTTTTCTGCTGCTTCCGCGATGCGGTCACTGCCACTTTCGTGTTCTTTAACGCTCATGATTGCTTTGCCGCCGCGACTTGTAATTTCTTCAAAAATCAAATCACTATCAGTAACTACCACAACCTTGTCAAACAAGCCAGTTGCAACACTTGCCTCGTATGTTCTCCAGATAACGCTCTTGCCGCCCAGGGTCGCAAGTAATTTACCCTGAAATCGGGTAGCTGCGTATCGTGCGGGAATCAAGGCAACAACGGAATCCTTCATACGAATTACAAATGGGGAACTAAATTAACGAACAGGATTGAATGTGTGAATTTGAATTACTGGCATTGCTCAAATTGAAAAATAATTCCACAAGGCCGCCTACCGCGGACACAAAGAAGGCACGATGGGGACGAGGAAAAAGTATGAGGACGTCGAGAAAATAGGTAGTCTTAGTTCGGGACGTGAAAGCTCACAAGGAATTGCCTTCGGCAATTGGTTTTACACCATCGAATTACTGAACCAGATATGATTCTCTTATCAATCTGCACAGATTGATGACCGCACCTTTTCCCATTGAATCTCCATCATTACACATTACAATGATTCCGATATTTTTTCCGGGAATCAGCTCCGCATGTACACTAAAAAGCGCCGACTCGCCGGTATGCATCGCAACTCTTTGGCCATTGATGGTTGTGTTTTGCCAACCTAAAGCATAATCGGGTTCACCAAAATGAATAAGTTCGAGATTTGCTTTTGTGACCTTACTCCTCCCATCCCTTAAACCCTTCAGTTCATCTTGCAAAAATTTGGCATAATCAATCACATTTAGATTGACGCTGCTAACCGCCACGGTGGCTGGATAGGGTTTGACCCAAGTGTCAGGGGCTTCCGGTGTGAGGCCGCCATACTTCGCCCAGTGTCCCCAGGGTTCATTAGGCGAAAGCGTGTTGGGCCAGCCAAATTTTGCAGCAACACCAAGCGGTTTGTTGAAGAAATTATCAATTAGCTTATCCCACGAGAGCCCCGAAGCTTTTTCCAACATGGCTGCGGCAACGGTATAGCCGGCAATAGATTCCACCATTTGATTATTTCTGTCGGCACTCAGGCCCGGCCTCTGTAGGAGCCATACTGCAAATTCCTTTCTCTGAATTTGCGCGTCGCTATTGAATGCGGGAACAGTGGAAAAATCTTCGATCGACTTATACGGCGCAATGCCGGCTTTATTTGCCAACAGGGTTTTTAGGTCCACGTTTGAAAACTGCGCCAATACTTTGTTCTTTGATTCCGGAAATAAACTGGTGAATGTAGAGGTCCACTTAATCTTTCCCGACTCAACAAGTTTTGCAGCAATCCATGATGTAATTGCGAAGGTGTTTGTTCCTAGCTGAAATCTATCTGTAACTTTTACGCTATCGCGGGTTCTGTATTTTTTATAACCAGTTGCGCCTGATTCAATAACGACACTGTCACTAAAAACCGCAAAGGTTATAGCAGGAATACCGCGAACTCGCCTAACCGAGTCGGCTAATCGAAGAAAAGACTGGGAGTGAGAATAAATGGCTATTAATAAAAAACCAACCGTAAAAAGTTTCCGCATTAACATTAGTTTTCTGGTTGGGGACTAGGCTCGCTGAACTTACTACCCACAGGAGGACGATAAGCTTGAAATGGTAGTTGCAATAGGTTGGACATATTATTATTTTCTTCCTCTCTCATGTGTGTATCGATGCCGTATTTGAGATCGGCAGTATTATCAACTTTGATATAAGTGCCAAACAGCCTGTCCCAGAATGAAAAGATATTTCCATAATTGCTATCGGTCAAAGGCTGTGTGAAATGGTGATGCACCTTGTGCATATCCGGCGATACAAATACCCAGCCCAATCCATTGTCTAGCCACTTGGGTAAATGTATATTGGCATGGTTAAATTGTGAAAGGGCTGCTGACAAAGTCTGATATAGGAGTACTAACCATGCCGGAGCTCCGCTAACTATTACGGCAATCAAAGTAAACACTGCCCTGAATACACTTTCGCCCGGATGATGACGATTGGCGGTGGTAGTCTCCACCCATGTGTCAGCATGATGTATAAGATGAAACTTCCACATCCATTTTACCTGGTGTTGAATATAGTGGATCCAATAAGCGCTAATCAAATCAAGCATCATCAGTCCCAGTAAGATGAATAACCACATTGGCATTGGAAAAAGATGCAACAATCCGAAATGCTCATGACTTGCCCAATTACTTGCCAGGGTAATTCCGAAAGCAAAAATAAAGTTGATGATCACCGTTGTGAGGGTGAAAAAAAGGTTTAGGCCGGCGTGCTGAAATTTTCTGTATTTGAATTTGAAAAGTGGGATGATGCTTTCCAGCATCCAGAAAAAAACAAGACCACCAGCAATGATAAGTGCGCGTGCCAGCGGCGAAATGTGCTGAAAGTATTCAACTATGGCGTGCATGCAATAAAGGGCTGAATCCTATAATCAAGGTACTAATTAATAGCGAGCCGGATAAGTTAAATATCTGTATAGCGAAACCATTCCCTGTTACGGTTTCAACACAATTCTAAGTGGCACAAACCCGCTTTCGGGGATGCCAACTAAACCATAAACAGTTTCGCCAGATTTTATCTCCCTATCCAGCATATCGAATTGCATCAATTCATTTTTTAATCTTGCGTTGGCGGTTGCTGCTACCGCTATGTTTCCCGCAGCCAATCCAGGCCCTATAACATATCCCACGGGGATGCTGTTTGTTTCATAACCGTTGGAACTGGTGGTGAATTCCATCGGTGTTAGCAGTAAATACAAAAGATATAAAGGAGTAGTTTGTTTAATTTTTTTATGAATTAAATCGGGAGGCCATAACCTGATTTCAGAATCCCCTGAATATAATCTCGCGTTGTCCCCAAATTTAATTGTACGTCCGGTGGTGTTCGTGATCTTGATGGCCACAAGCCGTATGCCCGCCTTCAGCTCCTTCTTCGAGTATTTTTTATTTCCTTTTTCACGCAACACGTCATACTTATAGAAAAATTCAACATCTGAGTTGTCGGAGCGGGTGTTGATATTGAGAGTAGATGGATTGACAGACTTGAAGCTGCCGGCGCAACTGCTTATAAGGATGGACAGCAATAAGGGGTAGAGATTTTTTTTCATAGCAAGGCCTAACGGTCATTAAAGGAGAAGGCAAAAATATTTTGGCGTGGGGTTTAGCTATTCAACATGAGCGGCATCACAAGCATCAGCAGTTCTTCATCATCATCCTGGTCAACCGGTTTAATGATGCCGGCTTTAGTAGAAGTAGACAATTCAATTCTCACTTCATTACTATCGGTTGCGTTCAACATTTCAATCAGGAAGCGCGCATTAAATGCAATCTGAAGGTCTTCTCCATCATACTGGCATTTCATTCTCTCGTTTCCTTCAAAGCTAAAATCTACGTCCTGTGCAGCCAGCTGAAGTTCGCTGCCAGAAATGTTCAGCACAACCTGGTTGGTGCTCTTGTTGCTGAATACACTCACCCTACGAAGCGCGGATTGGAAATCAGTTCTGTTTACGGTGAGCTTATAGGGATTGTCTGCGGGGATCACCACTTTATAATCTGGGAAACGCGCATCAATCAACCTACAACTTAGTTGTGTTGTACCGTGGATTACGAAGAGATGATTGTTGTTGTAATTAATGGTGAGTTCATCTGCATTATCGGGCAATGCACTCTTTAATAAGTTGAGTGGCTTTTTAGGAACAATCATCGAATCCGATTTCGGACTGTTGGCATCTTTGCGTTTAAAGCGAACCAACCGATGCGCGTCGGTAGCAACGAATTGCAAACCTTTCTTATCCATTTCAAAAAACACTCCGGTCATTGCGGGCCTGAGATCATCGTTTGAAACCGCAAACAATGTTTTATTTATTGCTGTTACCAGCGCTGATGAACTGACATTAAAAGATGTGGTATCATCCGCAATGGGTTCTTTTGGAAAATTGTCAGGGTTCTCTCCCATCACTTTGTATTTCCCATTGTCAGTGGTGATCTCTACCGCGAAATGCTTATCAATATTGAATGTGAGCGGCTGCTCCGGAATGTTCTTTAATGAATCCATCAGAATTTTTGCGGGAATACAAACCCTTCCAGATTCTTTTGCTTCCACTTCCAGTTGAACTTTCATTACTGTTTCCAGGTCAGTGGCAAGTACCGTCAGCTTGTTCTTTTCCACTTCAAATAAAAAATCCTCGAGAATTGGCAATACTGTATTAGCATTGATGACGCCGCTGATCTGCTGCAGTTGCTTTAGTAAGACGGAAGAGGAAACAATAAACTTCATATAGGGAAACTAAAGTATTAAAGTGTGGTGGCGAAACTAATGATTTTTATGGTACGGCGGGTCATGGTGTTGGCGCGTCGGTTTTTACAGATTTTTCTTTGGATTCGCCCTTAAATTGTCCGGCCTTCAGGAGAAGGGGAATGAGCAATAATAGGCCAATCATTGCAAATGCAACCAGGTGCGCCTGGATGCCGGCCCACACCATTGCGCCAATGGCTCCGCCCGTGTAACCTAAACCAATAAGTACCCCCTGCCACCAGGCTCTTCTTCGAAGCTGGCCTAAATCCCTAACAAGAAAGAAAACCCACATGCCAGATAAGAATAACATTACGCTGCTGAAGATCCATATATTTTTGAAGGTGGTTACAAAGGAAGGGGCAACGCTTCCTACCTTAATTGATGTCATTACTTCCGCAGTGCCTAGTGTAACGTGGAAAGCGGTAGCGAACATTAAAAGAGTACCCACCATCCGCGCGACCCGCCGAAATAATTTGCCTTTTTGCATCTAAAGTGGAAAATACAGGATATTCACGGAAGCGCCATCAGGCTGTACGCACAAGCTTGCCGCCCGCTTTCAAAGATTGATCATGATAAAGATTGTGTGAAGGCAATCCAAGCATAGAATTTGTATCTTGCCAAATCTGTTTTCAGGTTCGATTGCAAATGGAATTTACATGTTAGGAAAGTTGTTTGGCTGGTTTTCTAAGAAGGATACTGCAGCCCCGGACATTCGGTTTGGGAGATATTCTGACAATAACAAAACGGTTTTAAAAATTGCCCGCTGGTCGGAGGCAGAAAAGCTTTTTAAAGAAAACAAAATATTAGAAAGCCTGGATGCTTTTTTTGATTATTTGAAAGATGAAGAAGAGGATAATGTGATTCATGAACGAACCGGTCCCGAGGGTAAATTTGAACTGTTTCAGGGCTCTAAGATTGTGCGTGGTGAATACAACGCCCAACACCTGAAAGCGGAGGTTACGCTTGCGCGCATGCCGAAACCCAGCACGCCGGTAATGCGGCGTTTGCTGGAAATGAACTTCAATCTTTTTTACAGTCGGTTTGCAATGGATGAGGACCGACTTAATATGCGATTTGATTCTGATCTTGATACTGCAACCCCCAACAAATTATACTACGGTTTGAAGGAGTTGGCAACAAAGGCCGATAAACAAGACGATCTCCTTGTCCAAAATTTTTCTGTGCTTGAGCAAACAGACGTGGAACATGTTGAACCGTTGAGCGAAGAAGAGAGAGTGATCAAGTATAATTTTATGCAGGAGTGGATCACTGAAACGCTCGAACAGGTAAAGAATCTCGACTCCGATAAATTTGCTGGCGGCATTGCTTATTTGCTATTGGCGCTTGTATACAAAATAGATTACCTCATTGCGCCGGAAGGTCCGATCATGAATGAGCTGGAAGCGATACCAGACATCTATTTCAAAAAAGACAACAGACCTACGGCAGAGAAGAATTATGAGATGATTGAAGCGCTTCAAAAATTGAAAGCCAAAACACCCGAGCAGGTCTATCCATTTCTGTTTAGGTCGAAGCACACTTTTGCGATTGTTACTCCGCAGAATTATAAGACGATAGTTGAGGCCATCAAGGGCTCGCATCAGAATATGATTTGGTATCGCGATAATGGATACCCTAATGTTGCGAACAAGATCATTGAATATGGATTTTCATACTGTCAATATTCTTACAGTTTGCCAAGGCCACTTAGTGAATTGTTTCGCCTCTTCATGCAAGTGAACCATGGGCCCTTTTTTCGTGCCTTGGGATTCGCGGAGAATTTGTTTGACCCCGAAAAAAAAGAGTTTGATAAGGATGAAATCACCGAAGACATCGTAAACATTGTAAATTTTTGGCGATCAAAATATCCGAAGCTTCAATTTGAAACCGAGGCGCTGAGGTTTGATAGTCTGTTGAACTTTAATTATAGCTTCACGCGCGAAGTGTTGAATTTAAAATTTGAATAAGCCTGAATGGATTTTAGCAATATCATAGAAAGATTCGAGCCCTCCATTATCCAGATCGCTACAATGACTGGCACGGGCACCGGTTTTTATGTGAAGGAGTTTAATCTTATCGTCACAAATGACCATGTGGTAGATAAGAGTGCCGAAGTTTCTATTGCGGGCAAACAATTTGATAAGAGACTTGCGAGAGTTTGGTACACCGACCGTAAACATGACCTGGCCTTTATTGAACCACCATCGGGCGTGGAATTGCCGGAAGTAAAACTTGGCCAATATGAAGGCATTAAGCCAGGTGATGAAGTTGTGGCGTTAGGACATCCATTCGATCTTATTTACACTGCAACACAAGGTGTGGTTTCAAAAGTGGATCGCATCAGGAGTGGTTTAAAATATATCCAGGTGGATGCGGCCATCAATCCGGGAAACAGCGGTGGCCCGCTTGTTTATGAAAATGGTGAAGTACTTGGAGTAAATTCTTTTATTATTCGCGGAGGTGATAACCTTGGCTTCGCATTGCCGGTAAGTTATTTGCGAACCGCATTGGAATTATATGCTCCATATTACGGCCAGGTATCCACGCGCTGTCCGAGTTGCGAAACATTAGTGACAGCCTCTAATATCGAAGCTGAAAAGTATTGCCCTTCATGTGGGACGGAAGTAAAACTTCCAAAGCTTCCTGAAAAGGAACCTGAGCCTGTTGGTGTAGGAAGATTAATTGAAGATATTTTAAAGGGATTGGGGAAAGACGTGAAGTTGGCGAGAAATGGATTGAACAGGTGGGAAGTGAGAGAAGGAACTGCGCGCATTAAAATTCATTACAACCAGGATAATTATTTTATTGCCGGCGATGCATACTTGTGCACTTTGCCCCATGAAAGCGGCAAGATTGTTCCACTATATACTTTCCTCCTTCACGAAAATTATCAAATGAACGGTCTTGTATTGAGTACCGTAAATCAGAACATTATCTTGTCGCGCATTATTTATGATCTCGACATAAATAAGGAAACCGGATCTCCATTATTCCGGGATCTCTTCAGAAAAGCTGCGGAATATGACCATGTCCTTAAAACCTCGTATGGTTGCCAGGATCTTTTGCAAGAATAATAATCAATCTTGATTATCCAAATGCTGAACAGGAGAGCTAAGAGAATTGATAAGGAGCAGGCCTTTCAAAAATTAAAACACTATTGTGGTTACCAGGAACGATCGCACCAGGAAGCCAAAGAAAAATTATATTCATTCGGACTATACAAACAAGAAGTAGAAGAGTTGTTGTCTCGTTTAATTGAAGAGAATTATTTGAATGAAGAGCGATTTGCCGTGGCCTTTGCCGGAGGCAAATTTCGCATGAAGGGATGGGGGAAAGTGAAAATACTACACGCGTTGAAAGAAAAACGAGTAAGCAGTTATTGCATTAATAAAGCGATTGGCGCAATCGATCAGCATCATTATGAAGAAGCGTTGCAAAAAAGCGCATCTGCAAAATGGAAGACGCTCAAATCGGAACCAAACATTTTCATCAAAATGAGGAAGACGCAGGACTATCTCATGCAGAAAGGATTTGAACCAGGTTTGGTGAGCAATGTTTTGCGGAAGTTGAGAGGGGAAAGTGAATGATGCAAAAAAATGTTCGCCTTGCGGGCGAACACTCTATTTGTTCATGGTGTAATGGGTATGCTAAGGGATTACTGTCCTTCAACTGGCGCCGGTAGATTGGCCATTGCCTCATTAATTTTTGGCACGTCTTCATTTGATGGTACCAGAGCCCAGCTTGTAAAGTCAAGTTTCCAGCTCACACTGTCTTTTACCAGGTGCGATACTACGCGAACGAGGATCTTTGGGCTGTATGAATCAATAAACTGTTCAACAGTTATTGCGGATTTTCCATCAGGCGATACGCGAACCTTTCTGCGTTCAACAGTGTAGTTATTCGTTACGGCTGTGTCGGAAAAGGCCTTCCTGATGTAGTCAGCAAAAGCTTCTTTATCCCAAAGTTCATTGGGATCAGTGCCGCAGTACAAACCGTCTTCCGCAAATAGATTTGCAAGCGCGGAGGCATCCTTTGCTTTCATTGAACCGTGATAGTGGTCGAGCATAGCAGCTACTTCTTTCTTTGCTGCGTCAAGATCCACCGGCTTAGGCGGCGCTGCTTCAATCTGAGGTTGCTGGCAGGCTACAAAAGCAAACACCAGCAGGAGGAGTAAATAGTAATGCTTTTTCATAGTATGTTGGGGTTCTAATCCGGAATTGTAGTTAGTCCAATCTAAAGGAAAGCCAGCTCTAAATCTAATGGTTCGATAACGCTATCAATCAAATGCTTATTGCGAAAGGGGAAAGAAGAATAAGAATTCAGGAGTCATGAGCCTGAATTCAGACAAGATTTCGCTAAATGAAAACCCTTATTATACGGCTTCTGACTACTGACTACTGGCTCCTGACTCCTGACTTCTCCCCCCTCATTTCTTCCGCTCAAGAACTTCCTTAATCCGCTTTAGATCGGACAAGTCGGCGGCCGACAAGGTTTCATTGTTATCATATTTGGCTTTGAGAAACAGCACGCCTTTGTGTTGTGGAAGTTTTTCAAGGATGAAATGGATGAGTTCACCAATTGATTCATCCTTTTGATAAAGCGGATTTGATTTCGGTAGCTCCGATTTAAAACGCGTTGGCATTTTCTTGATAAGTGCGTCAAGCGTTGCTAATTTCCCCGGTGATAAATCTTTTATTGTAGATGCTTTGTCATACAATCCCGCCAATTGCTTCTTAGTTAGGAAACCCCTCTTTTGATATTGCTGGTAGAGACTGATCACAAAAGAAGAAACTGGAAACGCAATGATGCAATCTTCCAGTACTGTATTGACAATGTCAACTTCTTGTCGTTTTTCTTGCGGCGGCATTTGAACAAAAATAAATACAGTACCTTGAAAGCAAACTTTCCATACAACATAAAACCAAATGAGAACATGAAAAAGATTGCCTTACTCCTCATTTATTCCGGCCTCATCATTAGTTGTAGAGTTTCAAAACAGAAAAAATCGTCCGAATGGATTTCGTTGTTCGATGGTAAGTCGCTATCCGGTTGGCAGGTGGGTGATAATGCCTCCACATTCAGCATTCAGAATGGATCTATTGTTGCCAACGGACCCGTTGCCCATCTTTTTTATATGGGCGATGTGCAGCACCACCAGTTTAAGAACTTTGAATTCAAGGCCGAAGTCATGACTACGCCAGGTTCAAATTCCGGGATTTATTTTCATACAGAATACCAGGAAAAGAGTTGGCCTGCGAAGGGATATGAGGTGCAGGTAAATAATTCGCATTCGGATTGGAGAAGAACGGGTAGCCTGTATGCGATCCAGGATGTTCGTGAAGTGGTAGCAAAGGATAATGAATGGTTCACTGAACATATAATTGTACAAGGCAAACATGTTGTCATAAAGGTTAATGATAAGGTTTTGGTGGACTACACCGAACCAGAAAACGTAGAACGCCCCAAGAACATGAGTGGAAGAGTTATTTCATCCGGCACATTTGCATTGCAGGGTCACGATCCAAATAGCAAAGTGTACTTCCGCAATATTCAGGTGAAGCCGCTCAGTGATTGAGAAACCAATTGTTTTTTCGTCCATAATTTTGCAGGATGTCAAATCTAACGGTCTCTCTTATTCAATCTAATTTGCATTGGGAAGATAAGTCTGCGAACCTTCAAATGTTTGAAGAGAAAATTCTTTCCCTGAAAGAAAAGACTGAATTGGTTATTCTTCCAGAGATGTTCAACACGGGCTTTAGTATGAATCCCGTGCAACTAGCGGAACAAATGGAAGGGAAAACCGTGCAGTGGATGAAGCGAATTGCCAAACAGAAAAACATCATTCTTACCGGAAGTCTGATCATTGAAGAAAATGGAAATTATTTCAATCGACTGGTATGGATGTTGCCCAACGGTCAATATGGAATTTATGATAAACGACACCGGTTTGCATTTGCGGGAGAAGACCAACAATTTGCTGCTGGTGAAAAGCGGTTGATTGCTTCGGTTAAAGGATGGAGAATAAATCTGATGGTGTGTTATGATCTAAGATTTCCTGTGTGGGCACGTCAACAACCTGATGTTTCAGCAAATGAATCTTCGCTGGAATATGACTTGTTGATTTATGTAGCTAACTGGCCGGAGCGGCGGATACATGCATGGAATACCCTGTTGCAGGCCCGCGCGATCGAGAACCAGTGCTATGCAATAGGCGTGAATCGCGTAGGAAATGATGGTCATAATATTTATCACAATGGCAATTCAATGATCATTGATCCGCTGGGTCAGATCATTTATCAGAAATCAGAAGTAGAGGATGTCTACACATATACATTCGAAAAGCAAAAGCTCGAGGAAGTGAGAGCAAAATTTCCATTTTGGAAAGATGCGGACGAATTTCAGATTCTCAACCACCAACTCGAGAAAGACAGGACATTATGAAGGTGTTGTTCCACAACGGAAGAATTTTTACTGGTCAGCGATGGTGGCGCGATGCGAGTGTTTTGATTGAGACGAATACCATCAGGAAAGTTTCCACCCACATTACGGAGAAGGACGCCGAAATGGTGAATCTCGAAGGCGGATACCTTGTTCCGGCATTCATCGATTTGCAATTGTATGGTGGAAACGGAAAACTATTTGGCGAACATCCGAGTGTGGAAGCACTTGATGCCACGTATAAATATTGCCTTCAAGGCGGAACAACACATTTCCTACCCACAGTTGCAACGAATTCCGTCGACGTTATGCATAAGGCAATTGATGCAGTGCGTTTGTATCAGGAAAAAAAATTACCGGGTGTACTTGGATTGCATCTCGAAGGGCCGTTCATCAATCCTGTAAAAAAGGGTGCGCATATTGAGAAATTTATTCACACGCCAGAACTCGAAGAAGTAAAAGAGTTGGTGGAGAAAGGAAGTGGGATCATAAAAATGATGACGCTTGCTCCTGAAATGTGCTCAGAAGAAATTATTACGTATTTACTGTCTCAAAAGATTTTTGTTTCAGCAGGTCATACAAATGCGACATATGAACAAGCGATGCGCGGTTTCGACTTAGGAATTTCGCTTGCTACTCATTTGTATAATGCCATGTCGCCGCTTCAACACCGAAGTCCCGGAATGGTGGGCGCCATATTTAATCATTCCAAAGCAATGTCAAGCCTGGTAGCAGATGGACACCATGTTGATTTTGCCGCAATCAATATTGCTAAGAAAGTGATGGGTGAAAGATTGTTCCTAATTACCGATGCAGTAACAGAGAATAGAGAAGGGTATTATCAACATAGATTAGACGGCGATAAATATGTAGTGCAGGACGGTACATTATCCGGTTCAGCGTTAACGCTATTAAAAGCTATCAAGAATTGCGTTGAGCAACTGCAACTGCCTTTGGAGGAAGCGTTGCGGATGGCGTCCCTTTATCCTGCGAGGGCCATGCAAATTGATAAGAAGCTTGGAAAAATCGAAAGCAAGTTTGATGCAGAACTTGCGTGGCTGACTGACCAGCTCGAGATTAAAGGAATATACACCAACGGATCACTTGTGCGCTTTTGAACTATCTGCCTCTATTAACTCTCGCACCCTTTCAATCTTGTAATCCACACCATCTTTGATCGCTTTCACTGATGGACCCGCGAAGACATCGGGTTGAACGCCCCTGCCATTTTTCTCTCCATGATTATCCATGACCAGCCGGAATTTCGGAAGCCTGAATCCCATTTTAGTATTGGGTAGTCGTGCATCGGGAATCATCCACGCCGTATTTCCATAAGCCGCGCCGCCCGTTTCTTCGCCAACAATGATCACATTTTTCTGTCCCTTTACAGCGGAGGCAAACAAGGTGGTGGCGGAGAATGAATTTCCCCCAGTGAGCAAATAAATGTTTCCATTGTAGTGATGTTT